>OGKH01000003.1_pt1 | contig 334609 bp, 307 predicted proteins | sample 1572421 | NCBI WGS metagenome assembly OGKH01 (sample SAMEA2582084, study PRJEB24529) | metagenome | biome: Human gut stool | place: China | collected 2011
TATGCGAGTATGCAGATATTGCAGATGTGTCGGAACTGGAATTTATATGGGAGGCATATCGTGTGAATTTGGAGCTGTTTGAAGCGGGGATGACCAGTGAAAGAACGACATTTGCAAAATCTTTGTTAAGAAAAAATGGAGGAATGGTTTTTTCTGGAGAGGAACAAAAGACAGCGTCACTTCTTTGTAATGCGGCGATTGAGGCGAGAGTGATTGGTTTGGATAAACCGGCGATGAGTATTACAGGGTCGGGAGCGCATGGAATTATTGCGACGATGCCGCTGTATGCAGCCTATAAAGTAAATGGATATTCAAAAGAACAGCTTCTGCGGGCGACCGCATTGAGTTATTTGATCTGTATGTATATCAAAGAATATTCCGGAAAACTGTCTGCATTTTGTGGCTGTGCCATTGCGGCGGGGACCGGAATGGCTTGCGCACTTGTGTATCTGCGTGGAGGAACCGTAGAGATGATGGAACATACGATTAATAATATGGCAGGAAGTATTACGGGAATGATCTGCGATGGCGGAAATCAAGGGTGCACGATGAAAGGGATTGCGGCTGTAGATGCGGCATATCAATCGGCGGAGCTTGCGATGGACGGCGTCTATATTGACGATGTGCATGGAATTATCGGAAATACACCAGAGGAGACAATGCGGAATATGGGAGAGATTGCCTCGCCGGGAATGATAGGAACTGAGAAAACAATTTTGGACATTTTACAGAGAAAGGGAAACAGGTGATTCAGATGTATCAGGCAGAGAAAAACAGATATGAAACGATGAATTATAATCGATGTGGTAAGAGTGGGTTGAAACTTCCAGAGGTTTCGCTCGGTCTGTGGCATAATTTTGGAGATACCGGAAATTTTGAAACGATGAAACAGATGTGTTTTACGGCATTTGACAACGGAATCACACATTTTGATCTGGCAAACAATTACGGACCGGAACCGGGAAGTGCAGAGAAAAATTTCGGGCGTATTTTGAAGAAGGAGATGAAAGCGCATCGAGATGAAATGATCATCAGCACGAAGGCAGGGTATTTGATGTGGGACGGGCCTTATGGCGACTTTGGAAGCCGCAAATATATGCTGGCAAGTCTGGATCAGAGCCTAAAGAGAATGGGGCTTGAGTATGTCGATATTTTTTACCATCACCGTATGGATCCTGAGACGCCGCTTGAAGAGTCGATGGGAGCGCTTGACACCGCTGTTAAGAGTGGAAAAGCTTTGTATGCGGGAATATCTAATTACGATGGGGAGACGATGAAAAAGGCATGTGCGATTTTGAAAGATTTGAATTGTCCGTTTGTAATTAATCAAAACAGATACTCTATTTTTGACCGTACGATTGAGGAAAATGGATTGAAAGCGGCAGCGCGAGAAGAGGGAAAAGGAATCATCGCATTTAGCCCGCTGGCACAGGGAATGCTGACAGACCGCTATCTGAATGGGATTCCACAGGACAGCAGAATCCGTACCGATGGAAGATTTTTACAGGAGAAGACAGTGCAAGCGAAGATGCAGAAAATTCAGCAATTGAATGAAATTGCAAAAGAGCGCGGAGAAAGTCTTGCACAGATGGCGCTGAAATGGGTGCGAAAAGATGAGGATGTGACAAGTGTTCTGATTGGTGCATCGAAACCAGAACAGATTTTGGAGAATTTAAAAGTGCTTGAAAGTGCAGCGTTTACGAAGGAAGAGTTAGAAAAAATAGATGAGATTGTATTGAAGGAGAATTAGTATGAAACTTCAGGAATTTTATGAGGGTCAGGCATTTGACGCATATGAATATTTTGGAGCACATGAAGAAAAAGACGGAGTGATGTTTCGGACTTACGCACCGGGGGCGTCTAAAGTTACGGTGTTTGGAGAATTTAATCAATGGACGGAAGAGGAAATGATTCCGCTTGAAAAAAGCGGAGTTTATGAACTGAAATGTGAGTGGGCAAAAGTCGGGATGATGTATAAATATGTGATTTATACGAAAGAAGGGTGGAGAGTAGAACATTGTGATCCGTATGGTTTCGGTATGGAACTTCGACCGAACAGCGCTTCTTATATTGTGGATTTGTCGGAATACAGATTTCACGATGAAGTGTGGATGAAAAACAGAGACAAAAATTATAACAGACCGCTTAATATTTATGAAGTGCATCTCGGTTCATGGAGAACAAATGAGAAAGATGAAAATGGCTGGTATCGCTATCATGAGATTGCAGATAAATTGATTGCACATGCGAAAGAGAATGGGTATACACATCTGGAATTTCTTCCGCTCAGCGAACATCCGGCAGACTGTTCATGGGGGTATCAGAATACAGGATATTTCAGTCCTACATCACGTTATGGAACTGCAAGAGATTTGATGGAGCTGGTGGATAAATGTCATCAGGCGGGAATCGGCGTGATTATGGATTTTGTTCCGATTCATTTTGCGACGGATTATTATGGACTGGCAAAATATGATGGAACAGAGTTGTATGAGTATGTGCAAAGTGATGTGACAGACAGTGAGTGGGGAACAAGAAATTTTGATTATTCCAGACGGGAAGTCTGCTGCTTTTTGCAGTCTGCCGCAAATTACTGGCTGAAAGAGTATCATTTTGACGGAATACGAATGGATGCAATCAGCCGTGCGATTTACTGGCAGGGAGAGCCGGATCGGGGCGTGAATCCTTGTGCGCTTACATTTATGAAAAATATGAATGCAGGATTGCAAAAACTGCATCCGACTGCGATGCTCATTGCAGAAGATTCGACAACGTTTTTGAAAGTGACGGCTCCTGTAGAATACGATGGACTGGGATTCGATTATAAATGGGATCTTGGCTGGATGAACGATACGTTGAATTATTTTAAAACTCCGCCAAAAGAACGACCGGAGCATTATTACAAATTAAAATTTTCAATGGATTATTTTTACAATGAACTTTATCTTCTTGCACTGTCGCACGATGAAGTTGTCCATGGAAAAGCGACAATTATACAGAAGATGTGGGGAGATTATGAAGATAAATTCAGCCAGTGCCGTGCATTTTATTTGTATATGATGACCCATCCGGGGAAAAAGTTGAATTTCATGGGAAATGAGATTGCACAGTTCCGAGAGTGGGATGAAAAGCGGCAGCAGGATTGGGAGTTACTGAAATTTCCGATGCACGATGGATTTTATCACTATATTCGGAAGTTGAATGAGTTGTATTGTCAGGAGGAACAGCTTTATAAAGATGAGTATGACAGAGAGATGTTTCGTTGGCTTGTGGATGATGCGACGGAGCAGTCTGTGTATGCTTACGAGCGGGGAAAAGGAGAGAAGACGCTTGTGGCAGTGTTTAATTTTTCAGATGAAGAGCAGGAATGTGTCATAGAAGAGGCGGAAAACCGAATACTTGAGGAATGCATGAACAGTGACTGGCATATTTACGGCGGAAGTACAGAGAAGAAAATAGAAGTGATTCGGGACGGAGAGATTGTATTGGCACCATTTAGTGGAAGACTTTTTTGGAGTGAAAAAGAGGTTTGATATTAATAAACATTATAAGAACTTATTAGTAAATTGTAATACAATAAGAAGAAGTTATAAGTTATAATGAAAAGGAAGAAGTTAAGAAACGATTATCACAGAAATCAAAGGAGAATATTCATGGAAATGTTATCAATCGAAAAAGAATTACAGGGAAACGCTTATCCGGGACGTGGAATTATCATTGGAAAAACTCCAGACGGAACAAAAGCAGTGACTGCGTACTTCATCATGGGAAGAAGTGAGAACAGTAGAAATCGTGTATTCGTAGAGGAGGGAGAAGGAATCCGCACACAGGCATTTGACCCTTCAAAATTAACAGATCCAAGTTTAATTATTTATGCACCAGTAAGAGTTTTGGGAAACAAAACAATTGTAACAAATGGTGATCAAACAGATACAATTTATGAGGGAATGGATAAACAGCTGACTTTTGAGCAGTCTTTAAGAAGTAGAGAATTTGAGCCGGATGCACCGAATTACACACCTCGTATTTCCGGAATTATGCACATTGAAAATGGAACATACAATTATGCAATGTCCATTTTGAAAAGCAATAATGGGAATCCGGATGCATGCAACCGTTATACATTTGCATATGAGAATCCGGTAGCAGGAGAAGGACATTTTATTCATACATATAAATGCGATGGCAATCCGCTTCCAAGTTTTGAAGGTGAGCCAAAATTAGTTGGGATTTTAGACGATATGGAGGCATTTACGGAGATGCTTTGGAACAGTCTGAATGAAGACAACAAAGTTTCGTTATTTGTGCGTTATATTGATATTGCAACAGGAAACTATGAGACAAAGATTGTAAACAAGAATAAGTAGGAGCGAGACAGATGAAAGAATTAGAATTAAAATACGGATGTAACCCAAATCAGAAACCATCTAAGATCTATATGGAAAACGGAGAACTTCCAATCAAAGTATTGTGCGGAAAACCGGGATACATCAACTTTTTAGATGCATTTAACGGCTGGCAGTTAGTGAGAGAATTGAAGAGGGCAACCGGACTTCCGGCAGCAACTTCTTTCAAACACGTATCACCTGCAGGAGCAGCCGTTGGACTTCCATTAGATGAGACATTGGCAAAAATCTATTGGGTAGACGACATGGGAGAACTTTCACCACTTGCGTGTGCATACGCAAGAGCAAGAGGTGCGGACAGAATGTCTTCTTTCGGAGATTTTATTTCTCTGTCAGATGTGTGTGATGTTGCAACCGCAAAATTAATTAAACGCGAGGTATCAGACGGTGTCATCGCACCGGGGTATGAACCGGAAGCGTTAGAACTTTTAAAACAGAAGAAAAAAGGAAATTATGCGATCATTGAGATCGATCCAAATTACGAGCCGGCTCCAATCGAACATAAAGAAGTGTTCGGAATTACATTTGAGCAGGGAAGAAATGAGCTTGTGATTGATGATGAATTATTATCGAATGTCGTGACAGAGAATAAAGAAATTACAGAACAGGCAAAAATTGACCTTGCCATTGCTTTAATTACATTAAAATATACACAGTCAAATTCTGTATGCTATGCAAAAGATGGCCAGGCAATTGGTATCGGTGCCGGACAGCAGTCACGTATCCACTGTACACGTCTTGCTGGACAAAAAGCAGATAACTGGTGGCTTCGTCAGTCTCCACAGGTACTGGGACTTCAGTTCGTAGACAGCATCGGAAGAGCAGACAGAGACAATTCAATTGACTTATATATCGGAGATGAATATGAAGATGTACTTGCAGAAGGAACATGGCAGAATATCTTCAAAGTAAAACCGCCGGTATTTACAAGAGAAGAAAAACGTGCATGGTTAGATAAGCTGGAAGATGTAGCATTAGGCTCAGATGCGTTCTTCCCGTTTGGAGATAATATCGAACGTGCTCACAAAAGCGGTGTGAAATATATTGCGCAGCCGGGAGGATCCGTTCGTGACGACAATGTAATCAGCACATGTGACAAATATAATATGGCGATGGCGTTTACAGGAATCAGACTGTTCCATCACTAAATCGAAACAAAAGCTGCAGTAGAACGTGTTTCCACTGCGGTTTTTTATTTGTTCTTTTATGTGATTAGAAAAAATATTTGTGCAAAAAGAACAAAAAAACAAAATATTATTTGAAATAATATACAAAAGCGATATAATAAAACTTGAAGCAAAATAATTGTTGGTTGAATTGCTGAAAAGGAGGAGAAGGGAATGCAAAAGAGACGAAGAATTATTGCAATTGTGTTAACGGCAGCCTTGAGCGGAACGATGCTCCCGGCAAACAGTCTGACCATGTATGCAGCCGACAAACTATCGCCGGCAAAATCTATTAGGGCAGATGTGGATAAGACGAAGTTCACACACAAAGAGTGGACAGGAACGGACTACACAGATGTAGAGGGCAAAAAAGTAACTGGAGAGGACGTATTTGGAATTAATCGTGAGGATGCAACGACAACATTGATTCCATATCAGGATATTGCCTCTGCATCGGCGGCGGTTTGGGATTATAATGCCAGAGAAGGATCGGAATATTTTAAACTTCTCACAGGAGACAGAGAAGACTGGGATTTAACTGTCGTGCAAAATCAGGAACAGGCTCAGAAATTTATGGGAGCAAACGGATTCATGACGAAAGAATTCCAGAAAGACGAGGCAGACGGATGGAAGACTGTTCAATTGCCTAAGAGCTGGACAAGGGACGATTTTGACTTTTCTATCTATACGAACGTACAGATGCCATGGCAGTCAAAATATGATCAGAATGTGTCTGTGCCAAATGCGCCGACAAATTACAATCCGGTTGGTCTGTATCGGAAAACATTTAATGTAGATGATAAAATGTTGGAAGATAACCGGAGAGTATATGTGAACTTCCAGGGGGTGGAATCTGCATATTATGTGTACGTAAATGGAAAAGAAGTCGGATACAGCGAGGACAGTTACAGTCCACATCGCTTTGATATTACGGACTATCTTCAGGAGGGGGAAAACCTTCTTGCCGTGAAAGTGCATAAGTTCTGTGACGGAACATGGTTTGAAGATCAGGATATGATTTATGACGGCGGTATTTTTCGTGATGTCTATCTGACAAGTGCACCGCTTGTTCAGATTCACGATTACACAGTTCGGACAGATTTGAATTCAGACTATACTGCTGCAAATTTGAAATTATCAGTGGATGTGCGAAATTTATCATCAGCGGCTCAAGACGGATACAGCATTGATGTAAAAGCGCTTGATCAAGCCGGAAATGATATTTTAGGCGGAGTCAATGTTCCGGTTTCTGAGGTCGCATCGACGGAGACAGGAACGGTAGAGATAAATCAAAAAGTGAAGAATCCCAAATTGTGGTCAGCTGAGAATCCAAATCTGTATGCGTTAATTCTCACGTTAAAAGACCCTTCTGGAAAGGAAGTGGAGACACTTTCAGCTCAGCTTGGTTTCCGTGAAATTGAATTCACATCTACAGAGGTGGATAGCAATTACAGAGTGACGACAAAAGAATGGGAGCCAGTTAAGATTAATGGCGAGAGACTGCTTTTAAAAGGTGCAAACCGTCACGACACTGACCCATTCTATGGAAAAGCGGTTCCACAGGATACAATACTTGAAGATGTCACATTGATGAAGCAGAATAACTTAAATGCAATTCGTACGTCTCACTACAGCAATGATGATTATCTTTACTGGCTGTGTAACTCATACGGCTTGTATATGATGGGCGAGACAAACATGGAAAGTCATGCGATCATGGGAAACAGCAATGCGATGGGATTATTCTATGAGCTTGGCATGGATCGAACAGAGACAGCGTATGAGCGGTTAAAAAATAATCCGGCGATCGTAATCTGGTCTATCGGAAATGAGATGGTTTATACTTCAGATGCGAACCATTCAAACGGTTTGTTCCGTGATATGATCTGGTACTTCAAAGACAATGACCCTACAAGACCGGTACACAGTGAAGGTCAGACGGACAGTATGGGTGTAGACATGGGAAGTAACATGTATCCAAGTGTAGGTACCGTTCAGGGAAGAGCAGGAGAAGGGAAAATTCCATATGTAATGTGTGAGTATGTTCATGGTATGGGAAACTCAATTGGAAACTTGAAAGAGTACTGGGATGCAGTGAGAAGTTCTGAGAATATGCTCGGCGGATTTATCTGGGACTGGGTAGACCAGGCGAGAGCGGTCGATTTGAATGATCTTGGTTCTACTTATAAGATGACAGACAAAACAGGTGTGAGCGGAGAGGCAGTTGGATACGAAGAAGACTGGAAGAACGATGCAGGAGAAGAAAGTCTGAATGGCGGTAAATCATTCTCAGGCTACACTGTTATGGAAGACAATGAGAAATATAATGCGGCGCTTTCAGGAACTGGAAAAGAATTTACGTTTGAGGTAATGGTAAAACCGGCATCTACATCACAGAACAGTGTACTTCTTTCCAAAGGAGATACACAGGTTGCATTGAAGACACAGAGCAGTGGAAGTGGATTGGAATTCTTCGTGTATAACAACGGAAGCTGGAAGAGTACATCCTGTGGATTCCCAGAGGATTGGACAGGTAAATGGCATCAAGTAGTCGGTGTATATGACAAAGGTAATTTAAAGATTTATGTAGATGGAGAAAAACTTTCAGAAAATACGGTGCAAGATAGTATTGCTTCAAGCAGCAGACCGGTTGGTATCGGATATGATGCGGAAAAAGGACGAAAAGTGGACGGAGAAATTTCAATTGCACGTATTTACAATAAAGCGTTAAGTGCAGAGGAAATTAACGGACAGAGAAAAGCAGTTCCAGATATCGAAACGGATGACAGCAGTGTACTGCTTTGGATGGATTATGCGGATGAGCATGAGACAGCACAGGTTACAGGATGGGATTATTACGCAACAGAAGAGGCTCATACAAACCTGTATTCAGAGGAAATCAAAGGAAAATTCTATGGATACGGCGGTGACTGGGGAGACTCTCCAAACGATGACAGTTTCTGTCAGAATGGTATTGTAAGTCCTGACCGTACACCACAACCGGAACTGGCAGAAGTAAAATACCAATATCAGAATTTCTGGTTCAGTGCAGATGTTGCAGATTTAGATGTACGCCAGGTAAATGTGTATAATGAAAATAATTTTAAGAATCTGAATGAGTATGATGTATCATGGTCATTGTTAGAAAATGGTCTTGTTATTCAGGAAGGCAAAGTGGAAGATGTTGATGTTGCTCCGCAGTCTACAGGAAAAATATCAGTACCATTTACAATGCCTGAGACAATTGATGCAGGAAATGAATATCATTTGAACATTTCTGTAACTTTAAAAGAAGATACAGAATGGGCGAAGGCAGGAGCTGAAATGTCCTGGTCACAGATTTCTGTTCCGGTGACAGTAGAGCAGGCTGCCCCTGTGATCAGTGAAGAAAAAGTGACAGTTGCAGAGGATGATGCAGCTTGGAATGTGACAGGAAATAATTTTAGTTTTGCAATTGAAAAAGCAACAGGTACATTGAAAAACTATACATATAACGGTGATATGCTTGTGGAGGAAGGACCGGCTCCGAACTTCTGGAGAGGCACGGTAGAAAACGATAAGACTGCGTTTGACTGGAATTGGGCAAATGCGGCAAAAACAATAAACGTTGAAGAGATTACAGTAGTTGAGAATGAAGCAGGTCAGCAGGTGATTACAGCGAATTTAGTATTCCCTACAGCAGGAAATACGAAAGAGACCATCGTTTACACAGTAAACGGAAACGGAGAAGTAACTGTGAAGATGTCTGTGGATGCAACAAAGAGCGGAATGGGCAATTTCCTTCGTGTTGGTTCTATGATGACACTTCCGGAAGGCTACGAGAATGTAACATGGTACGGAAATGGACCTGTTGAAACATTCAACGACAGAAAGACAAATGGAAGACAAGGTGTTTGGGAAAATACGGTATCTGAATTCTTCTTCCCATATTTGAAAGTAGATGATTCTGGAAACTTAACATATGTAAAATGGATCTCTGTAGATAATGGGGAAAATGCACTTTTAGTTTCTGCGAAAGATACAGTAGAAGCAAGTGCGCTTCACTTTACACCGGATGACATCAATGCGGTAGATCATGTATATGGATTAACGCCAAGAAAAGAGACGATCTTGAGTGTGAACTATGGTTCACTCGGAACAGGTGGAGCTACATGTGGTCCTGGACCTCTTACTCAGTATCAGCTGCCATCCAGCCGAGTTTACGAGTGGGAATTCACAATGATTCCGGCAAAAGCAGATGCAGATGCGCAGGCATTGACAGAGATGGCAAAACCTTATCATCAGGTTTCTTCATTTAACCGTGAAGACTATGACAAAGAGTATGCAGCAGAATTGATTGAAAAAATTGATTCCTTCGTTGCATACAGCTATGACCAGTTAGAGGAAGTAGAGGAATTACAGGCTGATGTGAATGCGATGACAGAAGCGCAGGCTGCAATCGTAAACAAAGATAAAGACAGAAGCAAATTAGTAAAGGAATATGTGGAGGCAGTCAAAGCCTTAGAAAACAAAGAAACTTATATTCAGGATGAGAGCAACAATGCTCTGGAAGTTCCATATGAGTCTTCAGCGAAATTCAAAAAGAATGGAGAGACCGTCGTTATGAATGGAAAACTCGCAGTTCCATTTAACGATGTTCTGGATCCTGTTTTTGAGGGAGATGCATCATTCTCCGTAGAAGTGAATGTGACACCTACAGGAAGCCGCGACTACAATATGTTCACAGGTAAAGGCGATAATGCATTTGCACTTCGTATCCGCGGAACAGAGAGCTTAGATTTCCATATTTATGCAGGCGGAAGCTGGAGAAGTATTGAATACGCAATTCCGGAAAATGAAAGAGCAGACTGGCTCGGAAAAGAACATCAGGTAATCGGTGTATATGACCATGAAGCACATAAAATTCAGTTCTATGCTGATGGAGAATTAAAGAAAGAAACAGCAACTAACACAAATGAGGGTGTGGCACATTCTGATTACAATCTTACAATCGGTGCATGTCCGTCGACAGGAAGATCTTCAGCTGCTGACTTTACATCTCTTCATGTTTACAACAGAGCGCTTTCAGCAGAGGAAGTGAAAGCTCAAAACAGCGAGCAGTTAGCAGTTCAACCGACAGATGAGGCAGTGGCATTGTGGCTTGACATGGAAAACATTCAATTCCACGATAAAGAAAATATTTATCAGGTAGAAATTGATCCGGCAAAAGCAGCAATTGAAGTTGGAAATGAAAAAGAATTTACACTTGTACCGGACAATGCAGATGCAAAAGTGACAAGCGTAAGATGGTCTGTTTTAGATGCAGACGGATTTGATGCAGATGGGGTTAAAGTACAATACAGTGCGAAAGATTACACGAAGGCAACAGTAGTAGTTTCAGAAGAAGCACAGGCAGGCGAATATGTACTGAAGGCAGAAAATGTAAATGGAGAAGAAGAATTGATGGCAGAGGCTCAGATTACTGTCACAGCAAAACCTGAGCAGGAAGACCAGATAATCTTTGATTCAAGCAAGAATAAACTGGACACAGTTCTTCCGGACACAGCACAGTTTACAGAAGGTGAATCGGGAGAAGTGGGTGCTTTGAAGGGATACTTCTCTGTAGATGATGAAAATAAAGTGGTAAACGATGCTATCTCAGGCAAAAATGCGTTTACTGTATCATCGAGAGTTTATGTTCCAGCATCCGTAAAATCTACTGACACAGGTGTATGGGACAAAGATAACCCGCACGAAAAACATAATATGATTGCAAGTATGGGTGACAACAGTTTTGCTTACCGTATCTACTACGATAAGAACAGAAAAGATATTCATATTGATGCATTTATCAGTGATGGAAGTTCATGGCTGCAGGCAACGACAGGACAGCTTCCGAGTGATTTCTTTGATAAATGGCACACATTATCCGTATCTTATGATGGTAAAACATTGAAAGTATATGTAGATGATGCAGTGACGGAAAAAGCAGGAGAAAAATCTGTTCAGAAGAGTGAGAATACATTCTCTGTAGGTTACGAGCCACAGAAAGAGGGAAGAAAATCTGAACTCACATTTGAGCAGGTACGGGTATTTAATCAGGCATTGACAGCAGAACAGTTGAATGAAGCAACTGATCCGAATGCAGAAAATGTTGTACTCTGGCTTGACTTTGATGTCAAAGAAGACGATTCGGCAACAGAAGCAGATAAGCTGAATTTACAGAATCTGATCAATGAATGTAAAGACATGAAAGAAGCAGATTACTTTGGAAAAGGCTGGACAGAAATGCAGACAGCACTAGGTGCAGCAGAGGACGTATTACAGAAAGATGCGCCTACAAAAGAGGAAGTAAAGAACGCTTATGATGCATTGAGAGATGCGAAAGGTCAGCTTGTATTCATTGGTGATTTGAAAGCAGTCGTTGATGGCGCAAAAGAAATCGTTGAAAACAAAGATTCTTACACGAAGGACTCTTACGAAGTATTCGAGACAGCATTAAATGCAGCAAAAGCAGTTCTTGAAAAGGAAGAATCTACTCAGGAAGAAGTCAACAATGCGAAGATCGCACTGTTAGATGCACAAAATAAACTTGTGAAAAAAGCAGATATCACTACTTTGAAAGAGGCGATTGCGAAAGCAGCAGAGATCAAAGAAGAAGAGGTTACTCCATCTTCATGGGAGAGAGTTCAGGCAGCGAAAGCAGCAGCAGAAAAGGTAGTTGCAGATTTTGAAAAAGATGAGACAAGTGTAACACAGAGTCAGATTGACGCAGCTGCAAAAGCGCTTCAGGATGCACTGGATTCTGTGCAGAAACGTGCAGACTTCACAGCACTTCAAGAAGCTGTGGACCGCATCAGCAAATTGCAGCTGGACGGCTACACAGAGGAAAGCGTAAAAGTGTTGAAAGATGCATTAAAAGAAGCAGAGGCTGTTTTGGAAGAACAGGAAGCAACTCAGAATACAGTAGATGAGATGTTGACAAAATTACTTGCGGCAGAGGAAGCTCTGACAAAAGAGGAAACAATTGAGAAAGCAGATTTGGAAGATTTGATCAACTATGCAAAAGCACAGCAGAGCAAAGAGGAATACAAATATTTGGTTCCGGTAGTGAAGGAAAGATTTGAGAAGGCTTTGGCAGAGGCAGAGACAATCTACGGAAAAGCAGATGCAACTCAGGAAGAAGTGAATGTAGCTTATGACAAACTGCTTCAGATGGTTCACTATCTTGACTTCACCGGAAACAGTGAGTCATTAAAAGTATTGGTGGACGCAGCAAAAGGCTTGAATGAGAAACTTTACACAGAAAAATCATGGGCAGTGTTTGAAGATGCATTGACAAAAGCAGAAGCTGTACTTGCAGATACAAATGCATTGCAGGAGGAAATCGATGCAGCGAGAGAGGCATTGCATAAGGCGATGGATCAGCTTGTCAAGGTTCCGGTAGATAAGTCAAAACTTCAGACACTGGTAGAAAAATCTAAGAAGTATGAAGACAAATTGAAAGAATACACTCCTGAGACAGGAGAAATATTCAAGGGCGCATTGGATTATGCAAGAGAGATTCTCGCAAATAAAGATGCAACTCAGGAAGAAGTCGATGCAGCATACAATGCATTGCAGAATGCAATCTTTGGATTAAGACTAATTCCGGATAAAGATAAGTTAGATGATTTGATCAAAGAAGCAGAAAAGACAGATTTTGAAAAATATACAGAAGAATCCGGGACAGTCTTAAGAACAGCAATCGCAAATGCGAAAGCAGTGTTTGCAGACGAGAATGCAACAGAGACTGATGTAAAAAATGCAGAAAAAGAACTGAAGACAGCAATGAAGGGCTTGAAAGTTGCTTCGAATGATGAAAAAGACAATCAAGGAAACAGTAATGGCGGAACATCTGCAAGTAAAGCAGATGAGAATTCACCGAAGACAAGAGATGCCGCTCCTGTAGCAGCAACAGGTGCCGTAATGCTAGCTGCATTCGCACTGGTAGTTGCAATGAGAAAGAGACGGTAGTTGACTGATTGGGGACGTAGTAAAATTGAATTTTACTACGTCCCCAATTGACATTAGCCCTGTCCCTTTTTGAAAAAAGTAGTTGTATATTTTATGGCATGAGTATATAATAAAAAAGGTTGGAAAACTGATTGTGCAAAAAAAGCGGCGAATAAGCCAAATTTATGGAGGGAATTAATATGGGAAAATATTTTGGAACAGACGGATTTCGCGGAGAAGCAAATGTGGTTCTGACAGTAGAGCATGCTTTTAAAGTAGGTAGATTTCTAGGATGGTATTATGGTCAGGAACATAAAGCGAGAGTTGTCATCGGAAAAGATACAAGAAGAAGCAGTTATATGTTTGAGGACGCTCTGTCGGCAGGGCTTACTGCATCCGGTGCAGATGTGTATCTTTTGCATGTAACGACAACACCGAGTGTTTCGTATGTGACACGTACAGAAGATTTCGATTGTGGAATTATGATTTCCGCAAGCCACAATATTTTCTATGATAATGGAATTAAAGTCATCAATGCAAAAGGACATAAACTGGAAGCAGAAGTAGAAGAAAAAATTGAGTCATATATTGATGGAACATGGGGAGAGATTCCATACGCAACACGCGATGCAATTGGGCGCACGGTAGACTATTCGGCTGGAAGAAATCGCTATATTGGACATTTGATCGCGATGGCAACTCGTTCTTTCAAAGATAAACGTGTGGGGCTTGATTGTTCAAACGGAAGTGCATCTTCGATTGCGAAAAGTGTATTTGATGCGTTGGGAGCAAAGACATACGTGATCAACAGTGAGCCGGATGGAACGAACATCAATAGAAACTGTGGATCTACACATATTCATGTATTGCAGGAGTTTGTGAAAGAAAAGAAATTAGATGTAGGTTTTGCTTACGATGGAGATGCGGACAGATGTCTTGCGGTAGATGAAAATGGTAATGAAGTTGATGGGGATCTTATTCTCTATGTATGCGGAAAATATTTGAAAGAACAGGGAAGACTGAACAATGATACAATTGTAACGACAATCATGTCAAACCTGGGATTATATAAAGCATGTGATAAAGCTGGAATCAAATATGAAAAGACTGCAGTTGGAGATAAATATGTATATGAGAACATGGTGCAGAACAACCATTGTCTCGGAGGAGAGCAGTCAGGGCATATTATTTTCAGCAAATATGCGACAACAGGTGATGGTATCTTAACTTCGTTATTGTTGATGGAAGTTATGCTGGAAAAGAAACAGACACTTGCAAAGCTAACAGAAGAAGTGAAGATTTATCCACAGCTTTTGAAAAATGTAAGAGTATCTGATAAAAAGACAGCAAGAGAAAATGCAGAAGTCATAAAGGCGGTGGAAGCAGTGACGGAGGCACTTGGAAATGATGGACGTATTTTGGTACGTGAAAGTGGAACAGAGCCGGTAATTCGTGTGATGGTGGAAGCATCTACAGATGAACTGTGTGAAAAATATGTAAATCAGGTTGTTGAGGTAATGCATCAGCAAGGACTGATTGTAGGATAAGTCAGAAGAGGGAAAGTAGCGATTCATAGAAGTAGCTGCTTTCCCTAAAATTATCTCTACATAATAACAAATTAATATATTGATATATTGTTTGTTGGGTGATAATATAAAAAATAAAAACAGATTTAGAAAACCATTGCTTAAAGGAGAGGATAACTATGAAAAAGCAAGAGTTACAACATGTTTTTGGAAAGATTTAAAATTCCATTTATATTTTGTGGGTAGTTTTACTCTTTGAGCCTGTTTTTGTTTCATATTTGGAAAGTAGAGATCAAGATCCCTTTGTTACTGGCAAAACAGAGCGGCTAGGGTGGTAAATAGTTTTACTACCCCAGCTGTTGCAATACAAAGGAACTTCTATGATAATGATGGGCGAAAGACTTGAGAAAAACAAGCTTTTCGCCCTTGCTTTATTTATATAGCCCTATACGTTATGAAATCCTTTTCCGATAATCTCGCTTGTGTTAGAAATCAAAATGAATGCTCCAGGCTCTTGCTGCTTAATAAAATTACGAAGCTTAATAGCCTGCTGGCGGTTCAGTGCAGTAAAAATAATATAGCGGTGTTCACCGGAAAATGCGCCCTGAGCATCCACAATCGTTGCACTTCTCATCAAATCATGTGTGATGAAGTCACAAATGGGTTCGGGATGGCTGCATACAACATTGAAATATTTTGAAAGATTAAAACTTTCGATAAAGTTATCAATCATAAAAGAGCGAATAGACAATCCAAGCAAAGAATATAGACCGGTTTTAATGTCAAAAATAAAGAAACCGGCAATGGTAAATGCCAAATCTGTCAAAAGCAATGCTCGTCCGATGTTGATGCTCGTATATTTTTTAAAAATCGCAGCAATGACATCTGTACCACCACTGGAAGAACCAATGTTAAAAAGTACAGCAGAGCTGAATGCGGGAAGTGCGATTGCAAAGGCAAGTTCCAGCATCGGCTGATCTGTCAGCGGATGGGACATAGGAAAAATACGCTCCAGTAATGATAAAAGCACTGAGAGTAAAATACTACAGTAAGCAGTAGTCAGTGCAAATGTTTTACCGAGAACGATAAGTCCAATCAGTAAAAGGAGCATGTTCATAATAAAGGTAAAATCACTGGCGGACATCACGCCTGTTTTGGCAACTAAAACAGCAAGACCTGTAATGCCTCCGAATGTGAAATTGTTGGCAAATTTGAAAAAGTAAATTCCGATTGCCATCACCAATATACTTCCAGTCAACAGGAAAAAGGATTTTGATTTTTCTTTCATTTGATGTTTTCTCCGTATTCTATTTCTATTCATACGAATTGTAACGCTAGAAACATAAAAAGTCAACGCATTAGAGTGCATAATATGGTAACAATAGAAATAGAAGAGGAGGGATATAAAAATGAACAGATATTTGGCGATTACAGACGTATACGCAAGAGAAATATTAGATTCCAGAGGGAATCCTACAATAGAAGTAGAAGTTTTGGCGGGAGATGAGTTCCTGGGGAGGGCAGCAGTGCCGTCAGGAGCATCTACCGGACAATACGAAGCTGTGGAACTGCGAGATAGAGAGGAGAGGTATGGCGGACTCGGAGTACAACGGGCGGTGGATCATGTCAACACAAAGCTTGCACAGGCGGTCATTGGTCTGAATGTATTCGATCAAGCGCATTTGGATCAAGTGCTTTTAAAAACGGATGGGACACAAAACAAGAGTAATATGGGGGCGAATGCGTTGCTTGGGGTTTCGATGGCTGCTGCGAGAACAGCGGCAAAAGCGTTGCGTATTCCGCTTTATGCCTATCTTGGAGGAGTCAATGCGAAAAAAATGCCGGTTCCGATGATGAATATTTTAAATGGAGGACGGCACGCAGATAATACGATTGATTTTCAAGAATTTATGATCATGCCGGTCGGTGCGTGTTGCTTTCGAGAGGCACTTCGGATGTGCTCAGAAATTTATCACGCGCTAAAGGCATTGCTAAAAGAGCAGGGTTACAGTACAGCGGTGGGGGATGAAGGTGGATTTGCACCTGATTTTAAAGATGCAAAAGAAGCATTACAGTTTATTGTAGATGCGGTAAGAAAGGCAGGATATGAGCCGAGAAAAGATATTGTGATCGCATTGGATGCGGCCGCGACAGAGTTCTACAACAAAGATTTTAAAAAATATGTATTTGAAGGAGAAGGAAAAATGCGGGGCGGTCAGGTAATTCGTTCCGTGGAGGAGATGATTGATTATTATGAGGAACTGATTATGGAATTTCCAATCATGTCTATTGAAGATCCGCTTGATGAAGAAGACTGGGAAGGATGGGAACTTTTGACGACAAGACTTGGAAGAGACGTGCAGCTTGTTGGAGATGATCTGTTTGTCACTAACACAAAGCGTCTTTCGCGTGGGATTGAACAGAAGGTAGCAAATGCGATTCTTGTAAAAGTGAACCAGATTGGGACACTGACAGAGGCATTTGAGGCAATTGAAATGGCGAAAAATGCGGGATATAAGACAATCATTTCCCACCGGTCGGGAGAGACAGAGGACAGCATCATAGCGGATATTGCTGTTGCATTTCAGTCGGGGCAGATTAAGACAGGGGCACCTTGCCGGTCGGAGCGTGTGGCAAAATATAATCAGCTGCTTAGAATAGAAGAACATCTTGGCAATGTGTCATGTTACGAAGATCCATTTAAGCGCTTTTAAGGTGACAGAACAGTAACCTTTTAATAAAAAATATACGAAATCCAATCGAAACGCTTGCAGAATGAACAAACATATGGTAAAATAAGTATGTTATTTATTCAGGAGGTGTGTAAAATGGATATTTTAAAAACAGTATTGATGATTTTATTTGCAATAGATTGTATCGTATTGACTGCGATCGTATTACTTCAAGAGGGAAAGTCAGCAGGACTGGGAACAATCAGCGGTGCTGCAGAAAGCTACTGGGGACAGAATAAAGGACGTTCTATGGAAGGCGCTCTTGTAAAATCTACGAAGTTTGCAGCTGTGTTATTTATCGTATTGGCAGCAGTATTGAATTTGAAAGTATTTGCTTAATCATATACGGGCGAATGAGATTTGCGAAACACTCTTATTGATATAAGAGTGTTTTTTTTACACTGTGCAGAAGGAAGCACTTGTTTTAGACTAGAAAGACAAAGGAGAGAGAATGGATCAGACATTTGAAAGACGAAAAAAATTAATTTATGATTTTATTTGTGATGAATTTTATGTGCCGATGAAGCTGAAAGAACTTGCAATCTTACTGCAAGTACCGAAGGATCAGAGAAAAGAACTGAAAGCGATTATGGATTCGTTGGAAGCGGAAGGCAAGGTACATGTATCTAAAAAAGGGAAGTATACCAAGGGAGAGGCAAAGCGTATCGTAGGGACTTATCAGGCTCATGCGAGAGGATTTGGCTTTGTTGCGGTAGAAGGGGAAGACGATGATATTTTTATATCAGAAGATGATACAAATGGAGCTTTTCATGGGGATCAGGTTGAAGTGACGATCAAATCGGCACCAGATGGAAAGAGACGGGAAGGAAAGGTTGTGCGGATTTTATCACATGGTACGACAAGGCTTGTTGGATATTTTCAGAAGAATAAAAATTTTGGCTTTGTCGTTCCGGACAATCAGAGGTTTATCAAGGACGTATTCGTGCCGTTAGAGCGCTCGAAAGGAGCAGTCACCGGACACAAAGTAGTTGTGGAACTTACGAAATATGGGGGAGACAATAAAAAGCCGGAAGGAAAGATTGTGGAGATTATCGGGCATGTCAATGATCCGGGGACAGATATTATGTCCATTGTAAAAGGGTACGATCTTCCAATTGAATTTCCGGAAAAGGTGTTGAATCAGGCAGAGCGTGTGGCAAAAGATGTCAGTACGGCAGACATGGCAGGGAGAATGGATATCCGTGACTGGCAGATGGTGACGATTGACGGAGAAGATGCAAAAGATTTGGACGATGCAATCTCCCTGACGAAAGAGGGAGAGAACTATAAACTGGGAGTGCATATCGCGGATGTGACAAACTATGTACAGGAAAAAAGCGCGCTGGATCGCGAGGCTTACAAAAGAGGTACAAGTGTGTATCTTGTGGACAGAGTGATTCCGATGCTCCCCCATATACTTTCTAATGGAATCTGTTCTTTGAATGAAGGAGAAGATCGTTTGGCATTGAGCTGTATTATGACTATCAATGACAAGGGAAATGTAGTAGACTATAAGATAGCGGAGACAGTTATTTGTGTCGACCGCCGAATGACATATACGAGCGTGAAAAAGATTCTGGAAGAACAGGATGAGGAAGAAAGCAAAAAGTATGAAGAATTTGTACCAATGTTTCAGATGATGGAGAAAGTAGCGGGAATTTTACGCGAAAAGCGAAAAAAAAGAGGCTCTATTGATTTTGATTTTCCGGAGACGAAGATGGTTCTGGATGAGCAGGGAAAACCGATTGAGCTGAAACCATATGACAGGAACGTGGCGACAAAGATTATTGAAGACTTTATGCTGCTTGCCAATGAGACGGTGGCAGAACATTATTTTTGGCAGGAGATTCCGTTTGTTTACCGGACACATGAACAGCCGGATGAAGAAAAGATTCAAAAGTTGGCGATTTTTATTAATAATTTTGGGCACTCTATGCACATTGCAAACAATGCAGTTCGTCCAAAAGAGATTCAAAAGCTGCTTGCAAAAGTAGAGGGGACGAACGAGGAGGCATTGATCAGCCGACTGGCGCTTCGATCTATGAAGCAGGCAAAATATACACCGGAAAACACTGGACATTTTGGTTTGGCTACAACGTATTACTGTCACTTTACGTCGCCGATCAGGCGGTATCCGGATCTGCAGATCCATCGCATCATCAAGGAAGATTTGCGAGGCAGAATGAATGACAATCGACGTGAGCATTACGAGAAGATTCTTCCGGAAGTGACGAAACAGTGCAGCGAGAGAGAACGTCTGGCAGAAGAGGCAGAAAGAGAGACGATCAAGTTAAAGAAAGTTGAGTATATGGAGGAGCATATCGGCGAAGTATTCGAGGGTGTGATTTCAAGCATTACCAAATGGGGAATCTATGTGGAACTGCCAAACACGATTGAAGGTCTTGTCCATGTAACTAATATGCATGATGATCATTATGATTATATAGAAGAACGATTTGAGATGGTCGGAGAGCATACACGGAAAGTCTACAAACTTGGACAGACTGTATATATTGTGGCAACAGGGACAGATCGGCTTCAACGGACGATTGATTTTGAATTCGTAGAAAAAGAAGAGGTGGATTATGGCAAAAGAACAGGGGAAACTAATTGCGAATAACAAAAAAGCATATCATGATTATTTTATACTGGACACATACGAGGCGGGAATTTCTCTGCATGGGACTGAAGTAAAGTCCCTTCGCATGGGAAAATGCAGCATCAAAGAAGCATTTATCCGTATTGAAAACGAGGAAGTGTTTGTCTATGGAATGCATATCAGTCCTTATGAAAAAGGAAATATTTTCAATAAAGATCCACTGCGGGTGAGAAAGCTATTGCTTCACAGATCAGAGATTAATAAAATTACAGGAAAGATCAAGGAAAAGGGAATGGCGCTTGTCCCGCTGAAGGTGTACTTTAAAGGAAGTCTTGTAAAAGTCGAGATCGGTCTTGCAAAAGGAAAGAAACTTTATGATAAACGGAACGATATTGCAAAGAAAGATCAGCAAAGAGAAGCACAGAGAGACTTTAAGATCAGAAATCTGGATTAGGAGGATATAGATATGGTACCAAGAACAAAAGAAGAACTCAGTAAACTGGTGACGGAGGCGACTGTTGAGACATACGAGGAACTGACGCCGCAATTGATACAGCTGATTGATCAGACAAAGCACAACGAGAATCTGACGGAAGCACAGAAGCAGGATGAGATTTCGCTTCATATGTTGGGATATGTGAAATCTTGTACGAACGAGATCATCATTGATGTTCTGGCAGAAATATTAGGACTTGACTAAGGAGGAAGATGCTATGAGATATTGTGTGAAATGCGGAAGACGGGTAGAGGACAGTATGAATTTTTGTCCGTCATGTGGTGCACAGATTCCAAAAGAAGAGACACATCATACATATGAGTACGGTAATGGTCAATATACGCAGAATCAGACAGAGCAGCGCAATTTCAGAGAACAAACCGTTAAGGAGGAGGGGACAGACAGAGTGCTGGCAGTGCTTGCATATTTGGGACTGCTGGTGTTTGTGCCGATTTTGTCGGGAAGTAAATCAGAATTTGTCAGATTCCATGCGAACCAGGGACTTGTGCTTTTTATCTGTAGTGTATTGTGGAATGCATTGGACTGGATTTTATCGCGTTTTGTATGGTTCATGGATGTTGGGATTATCTCTTTGGGAGATCTCTTAGGTATTGTAAATTTGGCACTTGTTGTACTTGCAATAATCGGAATTGTGAATGCATGTAAGAGCAAAAAAGAAGAATTACCGTTTATCGGGAACATTGTTTTGTTCCAATAAAAGAAAAAGGGTAAGAGGAGCCGGACAGCCGTTATACAGGCTGTCCGCTTAATTTTGCCTCAACTAAAACGTCGCCTTCATAGCGAAGTTTCAGTGAAAAAAATGGAGCATTTTCAGCGATCAGGCGGTGAAAGATCCGATCTCCTTCCCAGAGATTCAACTGATAGATATCCTTTTTGGGAACCCATTCTAAAGTGCCCTCATCACAGGAAATCATCTCACCTTCGTAGCCGTCGGCAGTATAGAGACACATATATTCAGCGTGTCCGACTTTGTCTGAAATGAATGTGACAATTCCCCGGAACTGATAAGAAGTCAGAGTAAGACCTGTCTCTTCTTTTACCTCTCGTAAAAGGCATTCCTCGGGTGTTTCGTCTTTCTCAAAATGCCCTCCTACACCAATCCATTTGTCTTTATTGACATCATTTTTCTTGGAAACACGGTGCAGCATCAGATAGCAGTCATCTTTTTCTATGTAGCATAAAGTTGTCATTTCCATAATTAGTTTTACCTCCTTGAGATAGTTTGTCAGGATTACTTTACCATGAATTTTTAAACCCAACAATTATATATTGAAAAAATTTTCCGCGCAATGCAGTTGTGAGCGAACAAAAATTTTGATAGAATTGTAGCGGAAAAGAATGGGGGAAGAGAAAAATGAATCATATGCAAAGAAGAGAGCAGTTAAGAGGAATTGCATTGACAATTATTGGAGGAATATTTTGGGGACTTGCAGGTGTTTGCGGACAGTATTTGTTTGAAGAGCGGGGATTGACTGCAAAGTGGCTTGTAAGTGTGCGGCTTGTGCTGGCCGGATTGATATTGCTTCTGACGGTTTGGGCAAAACAAAAAAAGCAGATGTTTGAAATATGGCGCGAAAAAAGAGATGTATTTCAGCTTATAATGTTTGGAATATTTGGGATGGCATTCTGTCAATTGAGTTATTATGTGGCGGTGGAGACATCAAATGCCGGAACCGCAACAGTTCTGCAGTATACGGCGCCGATCATTATTATGCTGTACGTTTCTGTTCGCAATAAAAAAGTACCGCAGAGAATTGAGATGCTGGCGCTGGTTCTGGCTGTCGGGGGAACATTCCTGCTTGCAACACATGGAAATATCACGAATCTTGCCATCTCTACGGAGACTTTAGTATGGGGACTTGCCTCAGCGGTGGCAATGGCGCTTTATAATCTGATTCCGGGAGAATTGATGAAAAAGTTTGGAACATTCAATGTAATTGGATGGGGAATGCTGATTGGAGGAATCTTTTTATGTGTATTTATAAAGCCTTGGCATGTGATCGGCATGTGGGATATCTATACAGTGCTGGCGATGGCGGCGGTAATTTTGGTTGGAACAATTTTGTCCTTTACAACATATATGGAAGGTGTTCGACTAATTGGGGCATCTAAGGCAAGTCTGTTTGCGTCTGTGGAGCCTGTGACAGCCACATTTATGACTGTGGTGTTTATGGGAGCAGCGTTTCAATTTGTAGACTTTATTGGTCTGGCAGGCATATTGGGGGCAGTTCTTATGTTGTCCTTATTGAAAAAAGAATAGCTGGAAAATTTAATCTGATTTGTTTGTAAAAGCAGTACGGAATTCTTTTTTATCGCTGTGTTGCATGGCAGACAGACGTTGTTTGGCAATTTTGCCTGTTTTTCCGGAAAAATGATAGCAGCTATAATTTGTTGTAGTTGCTGTTTTTTTTGTATTCATGATGAGGTAATCCTTTCTTAAAATTTATATATAGTGTTACCGAAAAATACAAATTTATAACAAAAGATGTCTTTCTAAGAAAAACAGTTGTATTTTTGACGAAGATGTGTTAAAGTCTTAGTTGTATAAAAAATTAAAAAAACTCTGGAGAGTCTCAAATATTAGAGCGCCGAAGGTGTACGGCAGACAGAAATGTCTGTTAATCTCTCAGGCAAAAGGACAGGGCAAATGTATGAATTTCAAAGGCCGGTCAAATGACTGGTCTTTCGCTTTGTTTAGGACATATCCGAGTGAGTATGGAATGAGCAGGAGGTTTTTAAATGGAAGCAGTAACAGAAGTAGTGAGTAAGGCGAGTGATTATTTGTGGAATGTCATTTTGATTATTTTGCTTTGCGGAACCGGAATTTATTTTACAATCCGATTGAAGTTTATCCAGATCAGGAAATTTGGTGAAGGGTTTAAACTGGTATTTGGAAATATTTCTCTGAAAGGAGAAAAAGGGAAAAACGGCGAAATGACAACATTTCAATCGCTGGCAACGGCAATTGCGGCTCAGGTCGGGACAGGTAATCTCGCGGGGGCGGCGACAGCGCTGATCGGAGGCGGCCCTGGCGCTATTTTCTGGATGTGGGTAAGCGCCTTCTTTGGAATGTCCACAATCTATGCCGAGGCGACTTTGGCACAACAGTACAAAGTCAAAAAAGACGGAGAGGTGACAGGCGGACCGGTTTACTACATACGGGCGGCATTTAAAGGGACATTTGGAAAAGCGCTGGCGGCAATTTTTGCAATTCTGATCGTACTGGCGCTTGGATTTACTGGAAATATGGTACAGTCCAACTCCATCGGAGCAGCGTTTTCGGAAGTGTTTTCAGCGAGAAATATTGAGATTCCGTCAATTGTGTTTGGACTGATTCTGGCAGCGGTCATTGGATTTATCTTTCTTGGAGGAGTCAATCGTCTCGCGTCAGTGGTGGAAAAGATTGTTCCGATCATGGCGGGAATTTATATTGTGGGAAGTTTAGTCCTGATTCTCATGAACATTACGGCGCTTCCGGGAGCAATTAAGATGATTTTTGTCGGAGCATTTAATCCGGAGGCGGTAGTCGGCGCAGGTGCAGGTATTGCAGTGCGGGAAGCAATCCGTTTTGGTGTTGCAAGAGGATTGTTCTCGAATGAGGCAGGTATGGGATCTACCCCTCATGCACATGCGAGAGCAAAAGTGGAGAATCCGCATAAACAGGGACTTGCGGCGATGATCAGTGTATTCATTGACACATTTATCATTTTGAACTTAACGGTATTTTCTATTTTGACAACCGGTGTGCTGGACAGCGGAAAAGAAGGAACAGCCCTGACACAGGCAGCGTTCACAAAAGGGTTCGGAAATTTTGGAGATATTTTTGTGGCAGTGTGTTTGCTGTTTTTCGCATTCTCCACGATTCTTGGATGGCATTTTTTTGGAGAGGTCAATGTCAAGTATCTGTTTGGAGAGAAGGCAGCAAAATTTTATTCGATTCTTGTAATCGGGTTCGTAATCGTCGGTTCTACTTTAAAGGTACAGCTTGTATGGTCTCTTTCAGACTTCTTTAACGGTTTGATGGTTATTCCGAATGCGATTGCCCTGTGGGCTCTGAGTGGAGTTGTTGTAAAGATATGTAAACAATACGGTAAAAAATAGAAATTCACAAAAGAAACATAAAAAACATAAAAAACACAAAGATACCTCACATTTTTTCTATAAACTATCGATAGAAGAAAGTGAGGTATTTTATGTCCGGAAAAGTAAAAGGTATATTGGCGGTAATTGTTTTGATGGGGATTGGTCTTGGGGCAAGATGGATGATATATGATGACTCTGCGGTGCAAGAAAGCAGTCTGTCGGAAGAAGAGGCAGAGAAAAAGAAAAAAATAAATGCAGTTTACAATACAGAGAATCAAGCAGAAATCAAGGAAGATTTGGGGCGATTAAAACAGGAGCAGACCTATACGCAAGATAATATGCTTATAAAATATAATCCGTTTGGAACCAATACACAGTCTTTGTATGTGTACTTTGAGACTGAGAATCCAGCGCAGATATCGTATACGATTCATGTGGCGGATAGTTCAATCGAAGATTTCAAAAGAACATGCTATCAGGAGTCGGAGATGCAGACACAGCATGAACTTCAAGTGATTGGACTGATACCTGATTTGGAAAATGAGATTACATTTACGATTGCCTATGAAGACGGAACTGTGGAAGAAAAAACAGTTTCTTATGATTTACTTAGGAATTCCTTAAAGGCTGTCGGAGTGGTTGAGAAAAATATTTTGTTATTTTATAATGGTGGAAAATGCAAAGGAGGGGAAGAAAATGATACAGTTGAGCAACATCAGTAAGAAATTCGGTGAGACACAGGCGGTTGAGGGGATATCGCTTATGATTCCGGATGGGAGTGTGTTTGGACTGCTTGGAAGTAATGGCGCCGGAAAGAGCACACTGCTTCGTATGATGGCTGGGATTCTAAAAGAAGATGCTGGAGAAATTTTAGTGGATGGAGATGCTGTCTTTGACAATCCAGAGATAAAACAGAATTTGTTTTATCTGTCAGATGCCCCGTATTACTTTTCGAATGCCACGCTGCAGACAATGAAAGAATTTTATCAGAATCTATATCCGCAGTTTGATCAGGATGGGTTTGAGATGTTGATCAGGCAGTTTAACCTGAATGAGAACAAACGGATTCGAACTTTTTCCAAAGGAATGAAGCGTCAGGCATTTATTATTCTGGCGATCTGTTCCAATACAAAATATATTTTGTGCGATGAGGTATTTGACGGACTGGATCCGATTGTCTCAAAAGTGGTAAAAGATTTATTTCGACAGGAACGAAAGATGCGGAAAATGACTTTGGTCATGGCGTCTCATGACTTAAAGGAGCTGGAAGATTTTTGCGATTCCATCGGAATTATACATAAAGGAGACTTGCTGCATTCGAGTGAGATTCGAAAAGAAACAAGCGATATGCACAAGATACAGTGTGTGTTTGAACAAGATGAGGAAGCATTTTTGCGAGAACATCTTCATATTGTCCGATATGGGAGAACAGGAAATTTTGTGACAATGGTAGTGAAGGGAGAAAAAGAAGCGATCATGCAAAAGATTCAGGAAAAGACTCCGGTTTGGTGTGAGACGATTCCATTGTCTATTGAGGAGATTTTTCTGTGTAATATGGAGGGGGTAGATTATGACATCAGCAAAGTTATTTTCTAAGTTTTGCAAAGAGAACCGGAGACAAAAAGGGTGGCTTTGGATATTGAGCGGACTTATTTTTACGGTGTTTACTTTTACGTTTTTTATGCAGGATGTTCTGATGGACAGCGATGAGATGTATTTTGGGCTGTATAATACGAAGATGATGTGGATTACACTCGCCGTGGCGGTTATGATCGCATTTCAGGGATATGGATTTTTGCTGCAGGCAAAGACGGTTGATTTTTACTATAGTCTTCCGGTCAAGCGAAGTCATCTATTTTGGGGAAATTATCTGAATGGGATTTGGGTGTATCTGATTCCAATGCTGATCAGTCAGCATATCTGCTTTTTTATGGTATGTGGGTTAGGAAAAGAGGGATGGAACGAGCTGACAGGATATTTACTTTGGGGAATTTTCGTCCATGTGCTTGCGCTCTTTTTCTTCTATCATCTTGCAATTATGGCGATTTACCTGGCTGGGAATATGTTTGGAGCAGTGGGGATTTTTCTGGTGCTTCTATATTGTGTTCGGATTGTGATAGATGATCTTCTGTTACCGCTGTGTGGAAAGTGCTTCGAGACATTTTATCAGATCGATATGATTAATCGGATACGAACATATGGGATTCCATGGGAACTGTACAGTGGTCTGAATGGATTATACCGCAAGATGTCAGTCAATAAATATGCCTATGCGGTAGAATGGTCAGAAATTGTGACGATTGTGTTGTGGAATATATTGATTTTGGCAGTATGTGTTATCTTACAGAAAAAGAGAACCGCCGAGAGTGCGGGAGCGCCGGTGGCATTTTTTAGAATCGAGAGAGTGCTCCATGTAGTGATTGATATTTCGGTCGGACTGTTAGTGGGGAATCTTTTGATTACGTTTGCATCAGGAACATATCAGCTCATCGCAGGTGCTGCAGGGTGCGTAGCCGGAAGTATATGTTCTTATCTTCTGTTGGAAATGGCATTTCGTATGCGGTTAAAGGTCAGATTCAGGCAGAAGGGCTTGATTGCGGCTGAGGGAATTGTAGCGGCGGCAATTGTGCTTGGATTTTTTGCAGGAAAGAATTCGTATGATACATATTTGCCGGAGACAGAGAAAATTGCGTCCGTGGGAATCAGCCTGAGAGGCGTGGATGAAAAAGAAGACTACTCTTTTACGGAGGAGCGTCTTCGGAACGTGCGTTTGACAAAAAAGGATGATATTGAGAAAATGCATACATGGATTGAAGAGCAATTACTTGCTCAGAAAAATGATGGGCAGTTGACAGATGTGACAATCGCATATCATTTGGAGAATGGAAAAGTAGTATATCGAAATTATCCGATTGCCAATGTGAGTCAGATTGAAGCATTTGATCCAATTTATACGACGAAGGACTATAAAAACGGAATCTACAGCGTGCTTTCCTATACAGATTATGAAAATCTTGAACTTACGTGGACCAATCAGGTAGAGAATATGACATTGAACATTTCTCCTGATGAGACGAAAAAACTGATGGAGACATATAGCCAGGAATTGACGGTTTTGGATATTAGGACTTTGGAGAAAGAACTTCCGGTAGGGAAACTTTTGGTGACGGACGGAGAGTTTGGCAATGAGACGAGTGCGTATTTATATCCAAGCTTCGAAAAGACACTTACGCTTCTTGAAAAGTATCAGATTCCCGCAAAGAAGAAGATTAGTGAATATGAGATTGCAAAAATCGAAGTGACAGAGCTGCGGGAAGGAACAAAAGTGACACAGAAGCGAGACACATATACCGAACCGGAGGAAATCAAACAGATTGCAGAAAAACTTGTGTATCAGGGATATGCAATTCAGCCGGTATTGAATCCGGTGGATACAGAAACAAAAGTGGAAGTGAAATTTCAAAATAATAGTAGGGAGACAGTTTATACCGTAGATTATTATATCAAATAAAGTCAATTGGGGACGTAGTAAAATTCAATTTTACTACGTCCCCAATTTGCAAATTATAATTTTTCTGGTGCAGCGAATTCTACTCCGTCTGTATCCACAGTTACAGATTCCATTACCTGTTTTTCAAGTGGTCTGTCGCTGTAGTCAGTTGCTGTCTCAGCGATTTTATTTACGATATCCATGCCTTCAATGACTTTTCCGAAAGCGGCATAGGATCCGTCTAAGTGCGGAGAATTTTTGTGCATAATAAAGAACTGTGATCCGGCAGAGTCTGGATGCATTGCGCGCGCCATGGAAAGGACACCCGGCTCATGTTTCAAATTGTTTGTGAAACCGTTCTGTGAGAATTCACCTTTGATTGAGTATCCAGGACCGCCCATACCGGTTCCGTCAGGGCACCCTCCCTGAATCATAAAGTCACGGATGACACGGTGAAAAATAAGTCCGTTGTAAAATCCGTCTTGCACTAATGTGATAAAGTTGTTTACTGTGTTTGGAGCAATTTCAGGATATAATTCAGCTTTGATTACATCACCGTTCTCCATTTCAAATGTTACGATTGGATTTGCCATAATCGATACTTCCCTTCTAAAATATAGTTATTTTGTAAACAACATTTTATAAGTCACGAATAGGTTTGTCAACCTGAGATGGAAAAACAATGTATTATAGACGTATTACCTGTGTCGCGATTGCTTCCCGGAATGCGTTGTCGTGTTCCACTAAAAGCATAGTTGGTGAAAATGTTTCTATGAGCTGTTCAATCTGCATGCGGGAATACACATCAATAAAATTCAATGGTTCGTCCCATACATATAAATGAGCCTGCTCACAGAGACTTTTTGCGATGAGCACTTTTTTCTTCTGTCCTCCGGAAAAATCAGAGATATCTTTTTCGAACTGCACGCGTTCGAAATCCATTTTCCGCAAAATTGCTTTGAATAAACTTTCGTCCAAATGATGTTTTTCGGCAAATTGAGACAGTGTTCCTCCCAAATGTGAGGTGTCTTGCGGTACGTAGGAAATGACAAGACCGGAGCCGATTGTCACAGTACCTGTATGTTCCGGGGCGTATTCTGACAGCAGTTTTAATAAACTGCTCTTCCCACAGCCGTTTTTTCCATCCAAAAAGATGCGTTCTCTGCGCCGGATTTCGAATGACATCGGTTGAAAGACCGGGCGATCGTCGTAGATTACGGATACATCAGAAAATGAGGCGAGTACGTCTGTGCGGTATGTAAGTGGCTGAATCTTCAAGAAGTCTGCAGTTTCCACATTTTTCAGTAATGCGGATTTTTGTTCGATTGCCTGTTGCTGCCTCGCTTCAGTCGATTTAGAGCGTTTCATCATTTTAGCTGCTTTGTGACCGACAAAGCCTTTGTCTGCGCACCGATTTTTGATGCTTCCACCCGGTCGGACCAGACAGCAGTGCGTTGCGCAGATTGCTGTAAGCGATGGATATCTTTTTTGAGCCGTTCGTTTTGGGATAACTCAAATTGCTGCTGCTGTTCAAAATTTCTCATAAAAGACGAAAAATTTCCGCTTTGTACTTCGATGTTGTTCCGGTTGAGTGATAAAATGTGATCGACACATCCGTCTAAGAAACATCGGTCATGCGACACCAAAATAAATCCTTTTTTCTTTTGTAAATAGGCAGATACCTTTTCACGGGCAGCGGTATCCAAATGATTTGTCGGCTCGTCAATCAGCAGAAAATGTCCTTCATTTAGAAAGAGAGCTGCGAGCAGTACCTTCGTCTATTCTCCGTTGGAAAGTGTTTCAAAAGGACGCCATAGTACATCTGCATCTACATCTAGATAGGACAGTTCACGCATCAATTCCCAGCTTTCGGCATTCGGGCAGACTTCCTGTAAAATATTTTCCGTCAATTGCTTTTTGTCAGAAACCTAGTTTCCAGTCTGTATCAATTTGGAAACTGGTATGATCAAAAATGGCATCATAGCTTGACGGGTATGAAAAAGTAAGATTTTCAATTCGTATCATGGACATTGTAAAATACCCCCTGCTTAAAATTTTAGAAAATAAAAAGAGCTGCAAGAAAGAGACGCTTGCAACTCAAAAATATACCACTTCATATTGTGGTAATAGAATGATATAATGAGTGAATAGATGGCTGACTTTCCATCTCTTTCTTTTTAATCAGAACTGTTTAAAACATATCACAAGTCAAAAAGGAAAGTCAAGTGTAAATGGAAAAGGAGAAACAAAATGGAGAAATTATTCAAAAAACCGATTGTAATATGTGTGATGGCGCTGATCTGCTGTGCCCTTTGGGGAAGCGCGTTCCCATGTGTGAAGATCGGGTATGAGCTGTTACAAATAAAAACGACAGGAAGCCAGATTTTGTTTGCAGGATACCGATTTTTCGGAGCAGGAATACTTACGTTTTTGATGGGATGTATTATTGAAAAAAGGGTTTTGACCTTAAAAAAATCAGCAATACCATATGTGGCGGGAATCGGAATTTTTCAGACGACTCTGCAGTATATCTTTTTTTATATCGGAATGGCTAATACAACCGGAGTGAAAGGCTCTGTCATCAATGCGTCGAATGCGTTTGTGTCCATTATCGTGGCGCATTTCCTTGTGAAAGGAGAACGGATGACGTGGAAGAAAGGCGTCGGATGTATTCTCGGATTTGCGGGAGTTGTCATCATCAACCTGTCACCGGGAGCGTGGGGAAGTGGATTTTCACTGAAAGGGGAAGGGATGGTTGCAATCTGCACAATCATCTATGGAACCAGTTCGGTGTTGATGAAATTTGTATCAAAAAAGGGGAGGGCAATGGCAATCACAGCGTACCAGTTGATGGTGGGAGGCGCTGCTCTGATTGGTTTTGGATTTTTACTCGATGGAAATATCAGTGGATTTACCGTGAAGTCATCTTTGCTTCTATTTTATATGGCGATGCTGTCGGCGGTTGCGTTCAGTCTGTGGACGACATTATTAAAGTATAATCCGGTCGGAAAGGTTACGATTTATGGATTTTCCATTCCGATTTTTGGAGCGGGATTGTCGGCGGTATTTTTGGGAGAGGATATTTTTTCACTGAAGAATCTGGTGGCTTTACTCTGCGTAAGCGCCGGAATCATTCTTGTAAATAAAGTGTCGGCAGGGGAAAGAATTGTTGCAAATGAGAAAGAGATGAAGTAAAATAAAACCCAGTGAATAACATGGAAAGAGGAAAGTCTATGAGCATGATCAAAACAGACAATTTAATATTTGAATATGAGAAACGTGACGAAGAGGGCAATGTAATCGGAACACATTGTGCCATTGACGAAGTGAATCTTGACATAGAGCCTGGGCAGTTTATTGCGATTTTAGGACATAATGGATCAGGAAAATCCACACTTGCAAAGCACATGAATGCAATTTTAGTGCCAAGCGGAGGCACAATGTGGGTGGATGGAAAGGACACGAAGGAAGAGGAGAATCTATGGGATGTCAGACAGACAGCCGGAATGGTGTTTCAGAATCCGGACAACCAGATTATCGGAACAGTTGTGGAGGAAGATGTCGGGTTCGGACCGGAGAATCTTGGTGTTCCGACAGAAGAGATCTGGCAGCGGGTCGAGAAGAGCCTGTCTGCGGTCGGAATGATTGAGTACCGTCATCATTCCCCGAATAAATTATCCGGCGGACAGAAACAGCGCGTAGCTATCGCTGGTGTTGTTGCGATGTGTCCGAAATGTATTGTCTTGGATGAACCTACGGCGATGCTTGATCCGAACGGCAGAAAAGAAGTGCTGCGCACAGTGGAGGAACTTAGAAAAAGAGAACATGTGACGGTTATCTTGATCACGCATTATATGGAGGAAGTGATTGGAGCAGACCGAGTCATTGTCATGGATCAGGGACATGTTGTCATGGACGGAACGACGAGAGAGATTTTCAGCCAAGTAGAACTGTTGAAAAAATATAGATTAGATGTACCGCAGGTGACAATGCTGGCACATGGATTAAAACAGAGAGGATTAGATATTAAAGAAGGAATTTTGACGACAAACGAGCTGATTGAGGCATTGGAGAAAGCAGGAGACTGGCGGCAGAATCAAAAGAAGACATATGTTGGTCATGCAGAAACGGTTGTCAAAAAAGAGAAAAAAGAGAATCCAATATTAAAACTTGAGCATATCGAGTATGTATACAGTTCTGGGACTGCATATGAAAAGCGAGCGCTGAAGGATATCAATCTTGACATTTATGAGGGTGAATTTGTCGGGGTAATCGGGCATACCGGCTCTGGAAAATCGACGATGATCCAGCATTTGAATGGACTGATGAAAGCGACAAGCGGAGCGCTTTACTATAATGGCGAGAACATTTATGATGAGAAGTATAATCTGCGGCAACTTCGGAATAATGTAGGACTTGTGTTCCAGTATCCGGAACATCAGTTATTTGAGATCGATGTCCTGACAGATGTTTGTTTTGGACCGAAGAATCAGGGGCTTACGGAGGAAGAATGCAAAAAGCGTGCGATTGAGGCACTGGAACTTGTAGGACTTTCTGAAAAATATTATGACACTTCTCCGTTTGATTTATCGGGAGGACAGAAACGCCGTGTGGCTATTGCAGGAGTGCTTGCTATGCGACCAAAGGTGCTTGTCTTAGATGAGCCGACAGCAGGACTTGATCCGAAAGGACGCGATGAGATATTGGATCAGATTGCGTATCTTCAAAAAGAACGGAATCTGACAGTTATTCTTGTGTCGCACAGTATGGAGGACATTGCGAAATATGTGGACCGTATTGTCGTGATGAACAAAGGCAGAAAAATGTATGACGGGGAGCCGAAAGAAGTGTTCGCACATTACAAAGAACTGGAAAAAGTAGGGCTTGCAGCACCGCAGGTGACTTATATTATGCACGCGCTTTCTGAGAAAGGAATGCATGTGAACACGGAGGTAACGACGATTGAAGAAGCAGTAGATGAGATTATGAAAGAGATATAAGATTGGAGAAACAATGATTAGAGATATTACAATTGGGCAATATTACCCGGCGAATAGTAAATTGCACCGCTTAGACCCGCGGGTCAAAATAATGTGTACTTTATTCTATTTGATTTCTTTGTTTTTATTTAAAAGTGTTTTGGGGTATGCGATTGCAACCGTGTTTTTGGCAGCAGTTATCCGTATTTCCAAGGTACCGCTGAAATTTATCCTGAAAGGTTTGAAACCGATCATCATGCTTTTGATGATCACGGTTGTGTTCAACCTGTTTTTGACAAAAGGTGGAGATGTTTTGTTTGAAGCCTGGATTTTTCAAGTGACAGAAGAAGGGCTTCGGACGGCTGTTTATATGGCGGTGCGTCTGATTTACCTGATCATCGGTTCATCGCTTATGACATTTACAACAACACCGAATGCACTGACTGATGGAATTGAAAAACTGCTTTGGCCATTCAATAAAATCAAGATGCCGGTACACGAGATTGCGATGATGATGTCAATTGCGCTTCGTTTCATTCCGATTCTTTTGGAAGAGACAGATAAGATCATGAAAGCGCAGATTGCAAGAGGGGCAGATTTGGAAAGCGGAAATATTATTCAAAAAGCAAAAAGCATGATCCCGATTTTGGTGCCTTTGTTTGTGTCAGCATTTCGACGGGCAAATGATTTGGCGATGGCAATGGAAGCAAGATGTTATCGCGGCGGTGAGGGACGTACAAAGATGAAACCGCTTGTATATCAAAGCAGAGACTATATCGCATATGCCATTACTATTGTGTATATGGTGGCTGTGATCGTAATAGGGAGGTTAGTTCCATTTAAAGTGTGGATATTTTAAAGTATGAAGCGAATAAAGTTGACAATTGCCTATGACGGCACAAATTATTGTGGTTGGCAGGTACAGCCGAACGGAATTACGGTAGAAGAAGTAGTAAACAAGGCATTAAAAAAGTTGACTGGTGAGGATATTCAGGTGATTGGGGCAAGTCGGACTGATTCAGGAGTGCATGCCCTTGGAAATGTTGCAGTGTTTGACACGCATACGACGATTCCGCCGGAGCGGATTTCCTATGCATTGAATCAGAGATTGCCGGAGGATATCGTTATTGTAAAGTCAGAAGAGGTGGCAGAAGATTTTCATCCCAGGTACTGTGACTGCAGTAAGACTTACGAGTACCATATTTTAAATATGAGGATTCCGATTCCGACAAAACGGCTTACAAATTATTTTGTATCCTATGATCTGGATGTTGAAAAGATGCGAAAGGCAGCAGGATATCTGATTGGAGAACATGATTTTGTCAGTTTCTGCAATGTGCGGACAGATGTGGAAGACACGGTGCGGACAGTTACTGAGCTTGAGATTTTGAAAGATGGAGAGGAGATTACGATCCGAATCAGCGGAAATGGTTTTCTCTACAACATGGTTCGCATTATCGTGGGAACACTGATCCGTGTCGGACGTGGATTTTATGAGCCGGAAAAGGTGAAAGAGATTTTAGAGGCGAAAGACCGAAAGGCTGCCGGAGTGACGGCACCTCCACATGGTCTGATACTGGCAGAGATTCGATATGAATAGAAAGTATGCTTGAGGAGGAAAGAGTATGAACTATGTAGGAATCGACATTGGATCTACTGCATCCAAGGTCGTAGTGCGTGGAGACAATGAGATGTATTTTGTACTGCCGACGGGATGGAGCAGTAAGGAGACGACAAACATCATACGAGAACGTCTGAAAAATGCAGGGGTTGATGTGACAGCACAGGAGACTAAAGTGGTAGCAACCGGTTACGGAAGAGTTGCGGTTGATTTTGCAGACAAAGTCATAACAGAAATTACCTGCCATGCAAGAGGCGGGCGGGAGCTTGCCAGTGGAGACTGTACGATCATCGATGTGGGGGGACAGGATACAAAAGTTATCCAGGTAAGTAACGGTGTGGTGATGGATTTCCTTATGAATGATAAATGTTCTGCGGGAACTGGAAAATTTTTAGAGATCATGGCAAACAGACTGGGTATTACGCTGGATGAGCTGTTTGACTTGGCAAAACAAGGAAAGAGTATCCCTATTAGTTCTTTGTGCACCGTGTTTGCGGAATCAGAAGTAATCAGTTATATCGGAGAAGGACGGGCAAAAGAGGATATTGCGGCCGGTGTGATTGAATCCGTTGTGGTAAAGGTGGCGCAGCTTGCGCAGAGACAGGCGTTGGCAGATACAATCATATTGACAGGGGGCCTAAGCCACAGCACTTACTTTACGGCACGTTTGTCAGAAAGATTGGGAAAACATGTGATGCCGGAAGAATTTGGAAGATTTGCGGGGGCACTTGGTGCGGCATATCTTGCGGAAGAGAAGAAATAGTATTATAATTGAATAACAGCAGGAACGATAGCATATCCAAGACAGATGTTTTGGCAGGGGAGCGAGTCGCTGCCCGGTACAGGAGATGAAACGATGAAACGATAAGCTGCTTCGAGGTACTTTTGCACACTTCGTGTGCATGGACCTTGCGGTCCGAGTACATCTACGCATCTTACGGAATCACTTTATTGTATTGTTCCTGCTTTTTTATTTTTGGAAAGAAAAGGATAGATTATGGATAATCAAAGATTATGGCAGCATCGCTCGAAAGAGGAAGACAAAGAGGCAATTCTTTCTTTGAACTTACTGGAAAGGGCAAATGTTCCGAAAGAAAAAACGTTGAAATGTATCTATGCGGTCAGTAATCACATAGAAGAACACTATCGTGAAGTTTTTATTCCGAAAAAGAAAGGTGGCAGGCGCAAACTGCTTGTTCCGGATTATCTTCTGCATACGATGCAGAAAAATATTCTGCGAATAATATTAAGTGAAGAGAAAGTTTCAAAGTACGCAAAAGCCTATTGTCCGGGGAGAAGGATTCGTGACAATGCGTTTGCACATGTCGGTGCAGAAACAATTTTGGAGTTGGATATCAAAGATTTTTTTGAAAATATTACATATATTATGGTGTACCAGTGTGTTTTTTCGGGAGAATATTATCCGCCGGCAGTGCGTACACTGCTGACCCAACTTTGCTGTTACAGGGACTATCTTCCGCAAGGAGCACCGACATCACCGATGATATCAAATCTGGTGATGTTTTCCTTTGACCAATATATGGGAAAATGGTGTGAAGAGCGGGAAATTTGTTATACAAGATATTGTGATGACATGACGTTTTCCGGGAAATTTGATGTGCGGGAAGTAAAACAAAAAGTAAGAAGTTACCTTCAGGTACTTGGATTTGAATTGAATTTGAAAAAGACGAAAGTGCTGAAACAATATAACAGACAATCTGTGACCGGAATCGTTGTCAATGAAAAAGCGCAGGTGTCTAAAACATATCGGAGAGATGTCAGACAGGCTGTCTATTACTGTGGAAAATATGGAGTACAGGAGCATTTACAGAGAACTGGGGCGCAAATGTGGCTGCAAAAAGGAGAAGAGCGGTACCTTCAGCATCTGATGGGAAAGGTGAATTACATTTTGCAGGTAAATCCGGAGGATTGTACGTTTCAGGAAGTTCGGAAGAACTTGTTGAGAATACAAAGGCAGTGCAAAGGAGGAAAACCATGATTACGATTTTTAACAGAAAAGAATTGATTGTCACAGCAAGTATGGAAAAACAGGCGGAAGTCAGGGATATTCTTGCCAAAAACCATATGCCGTATGAAGTGAAGACCGTGAATCGAAGTAGTGGTTCGGCTTTGGGTGGAAGAACGCGTGGGGTAACTGGGACATGCGGAGAAAAACCGGAACTTATGTATGAATATGTAGTGTATGTAAAAAAAGAAGATTATGAAGAGGCTGCTTCTTTGATTAGAAAATAAAATTAGGATGGGAAAATAAGACATGAAATCATTAGTAATTGCAGAGAAACCGTCTGTGGCAAGAGACATTGCCAGAGTACTGAAGTGTAATAAAAATATTTCCGGAGCAATCGAGGGAAATCAATATATCGTTACATGGGCATTAGGACATCTTGTAACACTTGCGGATCCGGAAGGGTATGATAAAAAATTCAAGGAGTGGAACATGCAGGTGCTTCCGATGATGCCTAAGAAGATGGAACTGGTTGTCATTAAGAAAACGGCAAAACAGTACAATGCGGTGAAGACACAGATGTTTCGAAAAGATGTAGGGGATATCATCATCGCCACAGATGCCGGACGTGAAGGAGAACTTGTGGCAAGGTGGATTCTGGAAAAAGCAAATTGCCACAAGCCAATCAAAAGACTTTGGATTTCTTCCGTGACAGATAAGGCGATCAAAGAAGGATTTGCAAAGCTTGTGGATGGAAGGAAATACAATGATTTGTACGCAGCGGCAGTCTCAAGAGCAGAGGCGGACTGGCTTGTAGGAATCAATGCAACAAGAGCGTTAACGTGCAAATACAACGCGCAGCTGTCTTGCGGGCGTGTACAGACACCGACACTTGCGATGATTGCAAAGCGGGAGGAAGAGATTCGTACATTCCAGCCGAAAGAGTACTATGGTGTGACTGTGCAGGCAGGAAAAATCAAGTGGACATGGCAGGATCAAAAGTCGGGAAGCTACCGCTCATTTTCAAAAGAACGAATAGAAAAGCTGGCAGAAGATTTGAATGGTGAAATTATGGTCGTGGAACAGGTGGAAAAATCTGCGAAGAAATCATTTGCGCCAGGATTATATGACCTGACAGAATTACAGAGAGATGCCAACAGGCGATTTGGCTTCTCGGCAAAAGAGACATTGAACATCATGCAGCGCCTGTATGAGAACCATAAAGTATTGACCTATCCGAGAACAGATTCCAAATATATCGGAAATGATGTGGTTGACACTTTGAAAGACAGACTGCGAGCAGTAAGTGTAGGTCCATATAAAAAGCTTGCGGGAAGCCTGATTATGAAGCCGATCAAGGTCAACAAATCATTTGTGGATGACAAGAAAGTAAGCGATCACCATGCAATCATCCCGACCGAGCAGTTTGTGCAGTTGGAGCATATGACAAACGAGGAGCGAAAAATTTATGATCTCGTTGTCCGCAGATTTTTGAGTGTTCTCTATCCGCCGTTTGAGTATGAGCAGACGACACTGATCGGGAAAGCGGCAGGAGAACGATTTGCTGCGAGAGGAAAAATCGTAAAACATGTGGGCTGGAAAGAAGTCTATGAACTGGGAGACGGAGATGAGACAGATGTGGAAGAACAGTTGTCAGAACAGTCACTTCCGGAAGTGAACAAAGGGGCAGCGCTTTCCGTACAACAGGTGCAGATGGCCAGTGGAAAGACAAAGCCGCCGGCAAGATTTAATGAGGCAACATTATTGTCTGCCATGGAAAATCCGGTGAAGTATATGGAATCCCGCGATAAACAGGCGGTTAAAACATTAGGCGAGACCGGAGGGCTTGGAACAGTTGCTACAAGAGCGGACATTATCGACAAGCTATTCCATTCTTATCTGATGGAATTGCGTGGAAAAGAGATTTACATTACGTCGAAGGGGAAACAGCTTTTGGAACTTGTGCCGGAAGATTTGCGGAAACCGGAATTAACAGCAGACTGGGAAATGAAGCTTTCCAATATTGCAAAAGGGAAACTAAGAAAAGAAACCTTCCTTCAGGAGATCAAAGGATATACGGTGGAGATCATCGACGAGATCAAAGGTGGAACCGGAACATTCCGACATGATAACATGACAAATAAAAAGTGTCCGGATTGTGGGAAACCGATGCTCGCGGTAAACGGGAAGAATGCAAGGATGCTTGTATGTCAGGACAGAGAGTGCGGACATAAAGAGGTGGTTGCAAGGATTTCCAATGCAAGATGCCCGCAATGTCATAAGAAGATGGAGATCATCAAAAAAGGGGATGAAGAACAATTTGTATGTAATACTTGCGGTCATAAAGAAAAGATGTCAGCATTTAAGGCGAGACGGGAAAAAGAAGGTGCAGGCGTGAGCAAAAAGGATGTACAGAGGTATTTGAAACAGCAAAAAGAAGAGCCGGTGAATACTGCATTTGCAGATGCATTCGCGAAGTTGAAACTGTAAAAACAGAAATGATTGTTATTATATTAACGATAATGTGCTTTGGGAAGAACGTAAACAGATATTCACAAAGAGAGTCGTAAATAGTTATAATGTGAGAAAAGGTTGAAAAACAAGTATTTGCAAGTCAAAAACCAGAAAAAACTTATTTCTGTACTGTATAAATTGCATAATGAAATGAAAAAAATGGAAAATTCATTGTGTAAAAAGTCGTAAATGAGAAAAAAGGAGACAATATATTGACAAATATTTAACGAGGTAGTATACTAAGCCTCGTAGTAAAGAAATACAACACTTACGGAGGATATTGATATGTCAAAGAAGGAAACGAACGTACCAGGAATTATTGATAACGTAGAAGCTCTTGTAGCAAAAATGGAAGCAATGAGAGAAGCACAGAAAGTATTTGCTACATTTACACAGGAACAAGTAGATAAGATCTTTTTTGAAGCAGCAGTAGCAGCAAATACACAGCGTATCCCATTGGCAAAGATGGCAGTAGAAGAGACTGGTATGGGTATCGTTGAAGATAAAGTAATCAAGAATCATTACGCAGCAGAATATATTTACAATGCATATAAAGATACAAAAACATGTGGAGTTATTGAAGAAGATAAAGCTTATGGAATTAAGAAGATTGCAGAGCCAATCGGTTTGATCGCAGCGGTTATTCCTACAACAAACCCAACTTCGACAGCAATCTTTAAGACATTGATCGCATTAAAGACAAGAAATGCAATCATCATCAGCCCACATCCACGTGCAAAAAATGCGACAATTGCAGCAGCAAAAGTTGTATTGGAAGCAGCTGTAAAAGCTGGAGCACCAGAAGGAATCATCGGATGGATCGACGTACCTTCATTAGAGCTTACAAACGAAGTAATGAAGAGCGCAGACATCATTCTTGCAACAGGTGGTCCTGGAATGGTTAAAGCAGCTTACTCTTCAGGAAAACCGGCGCTTGGTGTTGGTGCAGGTAACACACCGGTTATCATCGATGACACAGCTGATGTTAAAATGGCAGTTAACTCAATCATCCACTCAAAAACATTTGACAATGGTATGATTTGTGCTTCAGAACAGTCTGTAACTGTTTTGGAAAAAGTTTATAAAGAAGTAAAAGATGAATTTGCACTCAGAGGATGTTATTTCCTGAAAAAAGATGAGATTGAAAAAGTTCGTAAGACAATCATCATCAACGGTGCATTAAACGCTAAAATCGTAGGTCAGTCAGCACATACAATCGCAGCACTGGCAGGAGTAAAAGTACCGGAAGAGACAAAGATTCTAATCGGGGAAGTGGAATCTGTTGATATTTCTGAAGAATTTGCTCATGAAAAATTATCTCCGGTACTTGCTATGTACAAAGCAAAAACATTTGATGAAGCAATTGCAAAAGCAGAGCAGCTTGTAGCTGACGGTGGATACGGACATACATCTTCTATCTATGTTCATCCGGCAGAGACAGAGAAGCTTGCAAAACATGCAGCAGCAATGAAAACATGCCGTATCTTAGTAAACACACCTTCTTCTCACGGTGGAATCGGTGATCTTTACAACTTCAAATTAGCACCATCTCTTACATTGGGATGTGGATCATGGGGTGGAAACTCTGTATCTGAAAACGTTGGTGTAAAACACTTAATCAATATCAAAACAGTTGCTGAGAGGAGAGAGAATATGCTTTGGTTTAGAGCACCTGAAAAAGTTTACTTCAAAAAAGGATGTATGCCTGTTGCACTTGATGAATTAGGAACAGTAATGGGTAAAAAGAAAGCATTTATCGTAACTGACAGCTTCTTATATCACAATGGATACGTAAAAGGTATCGAAGAAAAATTAGATGAGATGGGAATCCAGCACACATGCTTCTACGAAGTAGCTCCAGACCCAACACTTGAATGTGCAAAAGCAGGTGCTGAGGCAATGAGAGCATTCGGTCCAGACGTAATCATCGCTCTTGGTGGTGGTTCAGCAATGGATGCCGGAAAGATCATGTGGGTAATGTACGAACATCCAGAAGCAGACTTCATGGATATGGCAATGCGTTTCATGGATATCCGTAAGAGAGTATATACATTCCCTAAGATGGGAGAGAAAGCTTACTTTGTAGCAATCCCTACATCTTCAGGAACAGGTTCTGAGGTAACACCATTCGCAGTTATCACAGATGAAAAAACAGGAGTAAAATATCCGTTAGCAGATTATGAATTACTTCCTAAGATGGCGATCATCGACGCTGACAATATGATGAGCCAGCCAAAAGGACTGACAAGTGCTTCTGGTATCGATGCTTTAACACATGCTTTAGAGGCATATGCATCAATCATGGCAACAGATTATACAGATGGTCTTGCATTAAAAGCAATGAAGAACATTTTTGAATACCTTCCATCAGCTTATGAAAACGGAGCAAATGATCCAAAAGCAAGAGAAAAAATGGCAGATGCTTCTTGCATGGCTGGTATGGCATTCGCAAATGCATTCCTTGGAGTATGCCACTCAATGGCACATAAATTAGGTGCATTCCATCACTTACCACATGGTGTTGCCAACGCATTGTTAATCACAGAAATTATGAAATTCAATGCAACAGGTGTACCTACTAAGATGGGAACATTCTCACAATATCAGTATCCACACGCATTAGAAAGATATGCTGAATGTGCTAGATTCTGCGGTGTTGTTGGAAAAGATGACAAAGATACATTTGAAAAATTCTTAGTAAAAATCGAAGAATTAAAAGATAGAGTAGGAATTAAGAAAACAATCAAAGATTATGGTGTAGATGAGAAATACTTCTTAGATACATTAGATGATATGGTTGAACAGGCATTTGATGATCAGTGTACAGGTGCTAACCCAAGATATCCACTGATGAAAGAAATCAAAGAAATGTACTTAAAAGTATATTACGGAAAATAATTATTAAATTGGGGACGTAGTAAAATTGAATTTTACTACGTCCCCAATTGACATTACCCCTGTCCCTTTTTGAAGTTTGTTAAGAAAAAGACAATAAAAATATAGTGAAAAACTTTGTTAAAAAATACTCAAAAATCTATTGCAAAATTGCAAATAAGGTGTATAATAAACTTATCAAATAAGAAAAGGTGTAATACTTATAGGAGGTAAGGACATATGAAATTAGAACAAAGCAACTTAATCGTGAAACGTGCATATAAAGAAGTGTACAAATGTGACGAAGGTATTGTAAAAGTATTTGAGAAAACGCATTCAAAAGCAGATGTGTTTAACGAAGCGTTGAATACGGCAAGAGTAGAAGAAGCCGGTCTTGACATTCCTAAGGTGAAAAGTGTAACAGAGATTGATGGAAAATGGGCGGTTGTTATTGAATACAAAGACGGAAAGACACTTGGAGAGATGATGAAGACAGATCCAGCCAATATAGAGAAGTATATGGAAGACTTTGTAGATCTTCAATTGCAGATGCATAGCAAGAGAGCACCTAGATTGAATAAACTGAAAGACAAATTGGCAAGACAGATTAATAGTTTGAAAGATTTGGATGCGACAGCAAGGTATGAGCTTCTGACACGTTTGGAGAGCATGCCAAAACATGATAAAGTATGTCACGGAGATTTCAATCCAAGTAACGTTATTGTTGGAAAGAATGGAAAGATGACAATCGTTGACTGGGCACATGCGACACAGGGAAATGCAAGTGCAGATGCAGCGAAGACCTATCTGCTGTTTGCGCTGGACAATCAGGAGACAGCTGATTTATACTTGAAATTGTTCTGCAAGAAGAGTGATACGGCAAGACAGTATGTAGAACAGTGGCTTCCGATCGTGGCGGCAGCACAGCTGACAAAGAATAATGAGATGGAAAAAGATTTCTTGATGAAATGGATTGATGTATTTGATTATCAATAAGAATATATAAAAATGACTGCGGTTTCTTTAAAACCGCAGTCATTTTTATTCTTCGTCGTCTATTTCTTGCGCACCGATTAAGGCACCGGTGGAAGCAGCGACGACAGCTGCAACAATTGCGGCAATGATGCTTACCGCAATGACACAAACTAAGAATCCCATGTTAAGATACCTCCGTTTCTGTGATGAATAGTATTTGCATTAGAAGAATACATTTCCGCCAATTACAATTCCGCTATGTCCGGAACTTGCCGCCCGGAAATTGAGACAGTCACCTACGTTGTTTTTTCCGGCAATTGCATCTTTTGCAACTTCCAGACAGGAAGATTTGATTCCTCTTTTTAAAACTTTATCAAGCTTTCCGGAAGCAACCGGAGAAAATTGTCCACTTTGATAAATTACTCCGGTAATGGTATCCGGATAATATCTATGGTTGACTCTGTTCATGACAACGGAGGCTACGGCAAGCATTCCGTCATAGTCAGTACTTCCAGCCTCACATTCAATCAATGCGGCAAAAATCTCTAATTCACTGGCGCTGACATCGGGAGTCTGATTCTGAGAAGAATCAGAGTTATCGTTATCAGAAGGAGGAGTAACAGACGGTGTCTCCGGTTCAACCGGTGTCACTTCTTTGTCGAGAGCCTCCTGTGCTGCTTTTGCACGCTCTTTTGCCTCGGCGAGTTTTGCAGAATATTGCTCTAATTCGCCTGATGTGGAAGAGATTTTTGCGGTAAGATCCGCTTGCTTTTGATTGAGCTCATCCTGAAGTTTCGTCAGTTGAGATTGCTCAGTTTGAAGCTGTTTTTCTTTTTCGGCAACGGCATTCTGTGCGTCGACCAGTTCTTTCAGACGATTGCGGTCGTACTCGCTTACAGCGCTGATAAATTCAGCTTTATTTAAAAATTCACTCATGCTCGCAGAAGAAAACAGCATCTCTAAATAAGAGGTATTGCCACTCTCATATATATGTTTGATTCTCAGTTTCATAGATTGATACTGAGCTGCTTCCTCGCCTTTTGCAACAGCAAGATCCGCTTTCACTTGCTCAATTTCTGCTGTGGTGGTATCCATCTTTTTCATAATGGTATCCAGTTCTCCACTCAAGGCGTCGAGTTCACTATTTAAATCGGATAATTCATTCTGTAAGTTTGATGTTGTGCCCTCAAGTGATTCAACAGAATCTTCAGCATATGAAGAAGTAGCAAAAACTGTGAACACTGCGATGGAAGTTAAAATGGAACAGGTACGTATCAGCATTTTTAACTTTTTGTTTTTCATAAGTAATTCCTTTCCTGAATAAATAGTTATTAAAATATTATACTATAAATTGCGTTATTAATCAAATTTTGTTAGAATAGAATCAAATAGCAGAAGAAAAGAGGGCAGTAGAATATGATGAAATACGAAGAGGAGCATTATCTTTATGAGAATATCAAGGATAAGATTTATCCGTGGGTGAAAGAATCTCTTGTAGATCATAAGGCACTGAATGGAAAGTATATTTCTGATAAAGATACTCCGATAGTCTCTTTTGCAGGGGATTTGATGGTGATATTTGTAATTGAAAGAGACAAAGATACATATGAAATATTAAAGGACAATATGCTTCCGCCGGATACGGACATGGAACTGCTTTACCATACAGCGTGCGAGAATCTTGCAAGGAATGTAAAATTTGTAATTGGACACACATTATATGGTGGCTTTAGTATTATCGCTGACGGTTATCATGAGGCAAGTTCACTTTGTTTTAAGTATATTTGGTCTATGTGCAGTGAAAAGCTTGATGATGATATTGTCATTATGGCGCCGACGAAAGATATGGTTCTATTTGTTCCTGCAGGCAATCAAAAGCAGATTGAAGAGATGAAAGCTTATGGAATACAATCGTTTGAACGTTCATTTGACAAGGTAAGCACGAAATTACTGCGTTTTACAAAAGAAGGAAAGGAACTGACCGTGTATGAGTAGAACAATCAGGATGATTGGGGTGGATCTGGATGGGACATTGCTGAACAGTGAAAAACAGCTGACCGCCTATACAAGAGAGGTGCTAAAAAAGGCGATTGAGCAGGAAGTGGCTGTAGTTGTGGCTACTGGACGTCCATTTTCGGGAGTGCCTGATGAGCTGAAACACTTTCCGGGAATAAGATATGCGCTTACGGCAAACGGTGCAAGAATATTGGATATGCAGAAGCAGAAGGTAGTTTATGAGAATTTGCTTTCAGTGGAGAGTTCCGAAAAAGTTATAGATATTTTGAGAAAGCATCATGCAATTCACGAGTTTTTTGTTGACGGAGTCGGCTACATGAATGAAGATGGTCTGAAGAATGTATATGCATATTTTGAAGATCCTCATATGGCAGAATATTTACAAAGCACAAGAATTCCGGTAAAAGATGTAAAAGAAAAATTACAGACGATGAAGTGTGAGGTAGATAAGCTACAGGGAATTTTTAGAAATCAGAAAGATAAAGAGGAAGCACTGGAAGAACTGAATACCCTTTCTGGCATCGTTGTCACAGCAGCAATGGATAATAATCTGGAGATTAATAAAGAAGGAACAAACAAAGGACTTGGTCTTTTGCAGCTAGGGAAATCTCTTGGAATTTCAAGAGAGGAGATTATGGCGTGCGGTGATGGTGGCAATGATGTGGAGATGTTAAAAGAAGTTGGGTTTGCTGTTGCCATGGCAAATGGTTCTGATCCTGTCAAGAAGGCAGCAGATTTTGTGACCGTTTCGAATGATGAAGATGGAGTGGCAAAGGCAATTGAGAGGTTTGTGCTGGACTAGAGGAGGAATAGAAGAATGTTAGATATGTTAAAAGTAATTATACTTGGAATCGTGGAAGGTATCACGGAGTGGCTGCCAATCAGCAGTACAGGACATTTGATTCTGGTAGATGAGTTTATTAAGCTTGGGGCGAGCAGAGCATTCAAAGAGATGTTTAATGTGGTGATACAGCTTGGGGCGATTTTAGCGGTTGTAGTTTTGTATTTTCATAAACTGAACCCGTTTTCACCAAAGAAATCAAGAAAACAGAAAGTGTATACGATTCAGTTGTGGATGAAGGTGATTGTTGCATGTTTACCGGCGGCTGTTCTTGGAATCCTGTTGGATGACTGGATGGAGGCGCATTTGCATAATTATGTAGTAGTATCCATTACACTGATATTGTATGGTATTTTATTTATTGTGATAGAAAATTGGAATAAAGATAAGACACCGCAGGTGACAAAACTGCACCAGCTTTCTTATCAGACAGCATTGCTTATCGGGGTATTTCAGGTTCTTTCGCTTGTGCCGGGAACGTCACGTTCCGGTGCGACGATCATCGGTGCATTGTTGCTTGGTACTTCCAGATATGTGGCGGCAGAATTTACATTCTTCCTTGCAATTCCGGTTATGTTCGGTGCGAGTGGAATTAAATTGTTGAAGTTTATCAAAGTTGGCGGCGGCTTCACAGGGATGGAAGCAGCTATGCTGATCGTAGGATGTCTGGTGGCGTTTGTTGTATCGATCATTGCAATCAAATTTTTGATGGGATATATCAAGAAAAATGATTTCAAAGTATTTGGTTATTACCGTATCATCTTGGGTGTGATCGTGCTTGGGTACTTTGCGGCAAGCGGATTTTTAAAATAATATACAAACGGGTGGCTATTTATGCAAGAAAAATGTATAAATAGCCACTTGCTTTTTTGGGAAAATGTGATAGAATATAACACAGAGTTGAATTTTTATGCAGAATAAATTGCGAAAGGGAGAGATTGGATTATGAAGAAGAAATTATTAAGTGCATTATTGGTGGCAACATGTGTGGTATCTATGGCAGCGTGCGGAAGTAATAAAACAGAAAAGGAAGCTAAGGATGACAAGATTATTGTCGGAACAGAGGCTGGTTTTGCACCATACGAGTACATGAAAGGCAATGAAGTTGTCGGAATTGATATGGATATCGCAAAAGCGATTGCGGATGATATGGGAAAAGAGCTGGAGATCAAGAACATGGATTTTGACGGTGCTTTGGCAGCGGTTGCAAGCGGAAAGGTAGATTTTGTTGCAGCAGGTGTGTCTATCGATGAAGACCGTTTGAAAACAATGGACTTCTCTCATGAATATGTAAATTCAACAGAGGTAATCGTTGTAAACGGTGAAAGCCCGGCAGTGACTCCGGCAGGAGCAGAACTTTCAGGATCAGATCTTGACGGAAAAGTAGTTGCGGTACAGCAGGGGAATATCGCAGATATCTGGGTATCAAATGAAGAAAAATGCAAGCCGAAAGAAGTAAAACGTTATACAAAATTTGCTCAGGCTGCAGAAGATTTGAAAAACAACAAAGTAGATTGTATCGTAATGGACCAATATCCGGCAGAACAATTAGTAGCTTCTAATGGAACATTGAAAATTTTAGATGGTGTGCTGTTTGAAGATAAATATGCAATTGCAGTGAAAAAAGGAAATCAGGAATTACTGGATAAAATCAACAAAGTAATTGATCAGTTGATTGAAGATGGAAAAATTGAAGAATTTACAGCAAACCATACACAAAAGTAATAAAATAGTGTAAAATAGAAGATAAGTAATTTTAGAATCAGCAGATTTTGTATAGTCTGCTGATTCTTTGATGCAATTACAAAAGAAAGAGAGGAGAAAAGATGGACTTCATACAAAGGTTTATAGAAGGGTTTCATCATGCGGTAATTTATGACCAGCGGTATTTGGTTTATTTGGATGGTCTGAAGGTTACTATTTTAATTTCCATATTTGCAATCCTGATCGGTGTGGCGATTGGTCTGTTTATTGCGGTGGTGAAAGTAACGGTTTCCAAAAATATTTTTGTCAGAATTTTGAAGTGGTTCTGTAATGTGTACACGACAGTGATTCGAGGAACACCGGTTATGGTACAGCTTTTGATCATGTACAATATGGTGTTTACGGCAAGAGACACAAATGAAATTTTTGTCGGTGCAATCTGTTTTGGTATCAACTCGGGTGCGTATGTGGCTGAGATTATCAGAGCGGGAATTGAATCCATTGACAGAGGGCAGATGGAGGCAGGTCGTTCACTTGGCTTCAACTATATACAGACGATGCGCTATATCATTGTCCCACAGGCAGTGAAAAATATTCTGCCGGCGCTTGGAAACGAGTTTATCGTATTGATCAAAGAGACTTCTGTGGCAGGAGTAATTGCGGTGACAGATTTAACAAAAGCAGCGCAGTACATTGGTTCTACAGACTTCATTGTATTGCCGCCGTTGTTTGTAGCAGCAGGCTGCTATCTTGTGATCGTGTTAGGACTTACAAAATTGCAGAGTTTATTGGAAAGGAGGTTGTCACAAGGTGATCGTCACTAAGAATTTACAAAAATCATTTCATGGAAACAAGGTGCTTTGTGGAATTGACGAGCATATTGAAAAGGGAGAAAAAGTAGTAGTGATCGGACCGTCTGGTTCCGGGAAATCTACATTTTTGCGATGCCTCAACCTTCTGGAAGAACCGACAGGCGGAGAAGTGTGGTTTGAGGGGAATAACATCACAAGCAAAGATTGTGATATCAACAAACTGAGACAGAAGATGGGCATGGTATTCCAGCAGTTCAATCTGTTTCCGCATTTATCGATAAAGGAGAATATCATGCTTGCACCGGTGAAGCTTGGTGTGATGACAAAGGCAGAGGCGGAGAAGAAAGCAAAAGAATTGTTGCAGCGTGTGGGACTCCCTGACAAAGAGAATGCATATCCGAGACAGTTGTCAGGTGGTCAGAAACAGCGTATTGCAATTGCAAGAGCTCTGGCGATGAATCCGGATGTGATGCTGTTCGATGAGCCGACGTCTGCGCTTGACCCGGAGATGGTAGGAGAGGTTCTGGAACTGATGAAAGAACTGGCAGATGAGGGAATGACGATGGTAGTCGTGACGCATGAGATGGGATTTGCAAAAGAGGTTGCAACGCGTGTACTGTTCATTGATGAGGGAAAAGTAAAAGAAAGCAACACGCCGAAGGAATTCTTTGAAAATCCACAAGATCCGCGTCTGAAAGAATTTTTGTCAAAAGTATTGTAAGAAAGCGAGGGAGAACGTGATGAGTATTTTATTTGTAGAATATCCAAAATGTACGACCTGTAAAAAGGCGAAGAAGTGGCTGGAGGAAAAGGGCATTGCCTTTGAGGACAGACATATCGTGGAGGCAAATCCTACTGCGGAAGAATTAAAGGCGTGGCATGAAAAAAGCGGTCTTCCACTGAAGCGTTTTTTCAACACAAGCGGTATGAAGTATAAAGAACTCGGGCTGAAAGATAAACTTCCGAATATGACAGAAGAAGAGCAATATGCACTTCTTGCGACAGATGGAATGCTTGTGAAACGTCCGCTTTTAGTAGGTGAAGAGTTTGCTGTTCCGGGATTTAAAGAGGTTTCCTGGGAAGAGGTTTTAAGTTAAATGAAATATGAAAGAATTGAGATTGGGAGGTTCATTGAACGTCCCAATCGCTTTATTGCGTATGTAGAAATTGCGGGTAAGAAAGAGACCGTGCACGTGAAAAATACAGGGCGTTGTGCTGAACTTTTGACACCGAATGCATCGGTGTATGTGCAGCGGGCAGAAAATCCGGATAGAAAGACCCAGTGGGATCTGATCGGTGTAAAAAAAGGAAAACGTATGATCAATATGGATTCCCAGATACCGAACAAAGTAGTGGAGGAATGGATTAAGCAAGGGAATTTGTTTCCGGACGCGATAGTGATCAGACCGGAAAAGACGTACAGGAAATCCAGATTTGACCTTTATGTGGAAGAGGGAGATAGAAAAATCTTTGTAGAAGTAAAAGGAGTCACACTGGAGGAAAATGGAATTGTAAAATTTCCGGATGCACCGACTGAGCGGGGGATAAAGCACATCGAAGAGCTTTGTGAGGCGACAAAAGAAGGATATGAAGCGTATATCTTTTTTGTGATCCAGATGAAAGGCGTGCGGTATTTTACTCCGAATATGGAAACGCAGCCGGCATTTGGCGAAGCGCTAAAACGAGCGAAGGAGCAGGGAGTGCATGTACTTGCATATGACTGTAAAGTTGGAAAAGACAGCATTGAGATTGGAAAGGAAGTGCCTGTTCTTTTGGAGGATGAGAATCTAAAGAAAATCGCAGATCCGCTGGTCGAATGGTATAGGGAGAATAAAAGAGAACTTCCGTGGAGAGAACAGATCAGTGCCTATCGTGTGTGGGTGTCAGAGATTATGTTGCAGCAGACAAGAGTGGAGGCGGTGAAGCCGTTTTATGCCCGATTTTTAAATGCGCTTCCGACAGTAAAGGATTTGGCGGAGGCGGAGGAAGACCAGCTCTTGAAGTTGTGGGAAGGTCTTGGATATTACAACCGTGTGCGGAACATGCAGAAAGCGGCAAAGCAGATCATGGAAGATTTTCATGGAGAATTTCCCAAGACCTACGAGGAGATAAAAAGTCTTACAGGAATCGGAAACTATACGGCGGGAGCAATCAGCTCATTTGCATTTGGGATTCCAAAACCGGCGGTCGATGGCAATGTACTTCGTGTGGTTTCGAGGATCACGGCAAGCTATGATGACATTATGAAAGCGAGCGTGCGAACAAGGATAGAAGAGCAGCTGGAACGTATCATTCCGAAAAATGCGGCGAGTGATTTTAATCAGGGTCTGATTGAACTTGGTGCAATTGTATGTGTGCCGAATGGGGAACCGAAATGTCTGCTGTGTCCGTTGAGGCAGCTCTGTGAAGCGAGGGAAAAAGGAATTGAGTCAGAGCTCCCGGTGAAGACAAAAGCAAAAGCGAGAAAGATTGAAAAGAGGACAGTATTCATTTTTCAGGATGGCGAGAATGTAGCAATTCGGAAACGTCCGGCAAAAGGCCTTTTGGCAGGATTGTATGAACTTCCGAATATTGAGGGAGAATTAAGTGCAGATGAAGCGCTGGAATACAGTAAGAAAATTGGACTGCAGCCGCTGAGAATAAAGGAACTGGGGGTGGCAAAACATATTTTCAGCCATGTGGAATGGCATATGACCGGGTTTGCCATTCGAGTAGATGAGTTGGAAAAATCTTGTACAGAGAAAATGTTGTTCATCCATCCGGAGGAAGTGCAAAGAGAGTATCCAATTCCGGCAGCATTTGAATATTATACCGATTTTGTGGATATCAAACTTGGACAGGAAAAATATGAGGAATAAGAATAGGACCAGCAATCTGCTGGTCCTAAATTGTTTGTCTGGATATGGCCGGCTGTTTTTTGAATGCAGCCACATATACGAGCTGATAACAGATTACAGCCATTGCACCGGCGCCTACCACGTCGATCACAGAGTGTTGCTTTAAAAACATGGTAGATAAGATGATGAGTCCGCCAAGTACAAGCGAGGCGTATTGAATCCATCGATATTCTTTTAATCTTTGGCTATGCATAATTGCAATGCAGGCACCGATGGAATTATACACGTGCAGGCTTGGGAAAATATTCGTCGGTGTATCAGCACGGTATAACTGCTTTACTAAATCGACAAAAATATTGTCGTGCTCAAATGTTGTCGGACGTAAAATCTGCCCATTTGGATAAATAGTTGAAAATATCAAAAAAATCGTCATTCCAATACAGAGAAAGGCTGAAAGTTTATAAAAATCAGTCTTATCTGTGAAAAAGAAATATCCGACAGTCACTGCGATGAATACAAACCATAGTCCGTAAGGAATGATGAATATCTCTAAAAATGGTATCTTTTCATCGAGACTGGTATGGATAATATGGAAATCTGTTGTCACATGTTTTTCCAGATAAAAAAACCAAGGAAGGTAAATGAATCCGTAAAGAAAAACCCATGCATGTCTATGTTTTTGTAGGAAGCTTTTCATGCTATCAAAATCCCTTCATAAAGTGAATTAAAGTATGTAGATGATTATAGCATGAAAAAGATTGAGCAACAACAGTCTTCATACTATCTTTAGAATTTTTAAAACTTTTTTTCGAATATGACCATATCGTATTGCCGTTTTGCCTGGAGAAATGATTCTGGTGTACGAAGTGTCCAGACTGCGACCGGTGTGCGGTAGAGAATTCTTATTATTCGGAGACTGATGTTGGAGGCGTCTTTGAATTTATAAGAAATAAAATCGGGTTTTGCAATACCGTTTAAAAGGAGAAAACGGACAAGAAAACAGGCAAGCCAAGGCTCGGTCTTTCGTGTCTTTGTCAGGTTCGAGGATAGCTGACCACGCAGAATATGCGGGGCATTTTTTCGAAACCAGAAAATCCCGATTGTGTTAAAAGACTGAATCAGATAAGCTCCCTGATAAGTTTCCAAAAGCTTGTGTACTTCATGACAGAGTCTGGTGCTTTTTGTAGGAAGTTTTAATTCGATCAAAAGCGGAACACGACCGTTGACGTACGACAACACATCGGAGAGAAGCGGAATTTTTTCCGATGTGTGATTCAGGTAAAGTTTCTGCAAGTCTTCATAAGAGGTTTCTTCGATGAGGGCATCAATCTGGCACATCCTTGTGAGCGTGTCATCGTGAAAAACGACTACTTTTTCATCTTTTGTCAGATGGACGTCAAGTTCGATGCCGACATGCTGCCTGACTGCTTCCTGAAAAGCTTTCATGGAATTTTCAGGAATGGCACGGGCATCTGAAAACAGGCCGCGATGGGCGAATTCTGTATGAAAAAATGGTTCCATCATTTTACGTCTGGCGAGATTCGGACAGATGAAGATCAAATACAAGAATAACAATAAAAATAGTAATACAATAAAAAACATAACTACCTCCTTTGCGGCACGATGACCTGAAGCATTTTAGAATCGCATGAGGCGGAAATGCTTTTTTGCAAAAATACAGGTTCTCCGTCTGTGTGAACCGGCAATGCTCGTTCTGCGTGAATGCTCACATGGCGGCACTGATAGGTATGGACACCTTTAAAATGCGTATGCCAACCGGTAAATGCTGTCGGAAGGAGGGTGAGAATCTTTAATTTTGAAAGATCAGAAACAACAATTACATCGAGCAGATTGTCATCGGGGCGAGCATCGGGGCAGAATTTGACCCCTCCGCCTTCGTATTTGTGGTTCATAATTGCGGCAAAATATGCAGATGGAAAAGAGAATTCTTCTTTATGATCCAATGTTACTGTCATTTTCTGGGGTGTTGTCAGAAAGAGACGGTGCAGGGAAATGCCGGCATAAGTGAGTTTCCCAAGGTGGATCTTATTCAATGCAACTTTCAATTTTGAAATGACTGCCTCGTGGCAGATAGCGGCGTCAAAGCCAATACCTGCACTTACGGCAAAATGTTTCAAGCGGTCTTGATACTGCAATCGTCCGATATTTATCGAGCAGGTGTCATGTGCCGCGAGAATAAGCTCCAAAGCCTCTTTGGGTGAAGAAGGGATATTCAGGCTTCTGGCAAAATCGTTGCTTGAGCCAATTGGAATATACCCCAGAATCACCTTTTCATAATCTTGGATTCCGTTTACCACTTCGTTTATCGTACCATCTCCGCCGAGTACAACCAAAGTGGAAGGAGCATCATCGGAGGTGGCTTTGCGGGCAATCTCGGTCGCATGTTTTTGATATTTTGTAAAATACGCTTTATAAGGTATGTTTTGCTTTTTTAAAATAGATTCTAATTCGTCCCACACGACATGTCCGAGACCGGAACGAGCGTGCGGATTTACAATAAAAATGTACATTTGCATCACCTGTCTTTTGTTCTTGGAGATATTATAACATTTATAATTGACGATGGTCACTAGAAAAGTTAAAATAAATATAACAAAATTTTTGGTATAAAATAATAAATATAGTGCATTAAAGAGGAAAGAAAGATGGATAGAACGGAAAAGTATAATTTGAGCCAAAAAGAACAGCTTGCATTAATTGGAAAAGCATTGTCATCGGAATTGAGACTCCGGATTTTGAGTGAACTGGAAGAAAGAGCTTATAATGTAAATGAAATTGCCGAATGTTTACAGATACCGGCATCTTCGGCAGCGCTGCATGTTCGGGTTCTTGAGGAAGCTGGACTGATTGAGACAGAACTTCGGGCAGCAGTCAGAGGATCTATGAAAATCTGCAGAAAGAAAGTAGATGGAATTTTTATTGACTTACAGCAGGAGGAAGAAGGAGAAATCGATGAGATCCACATGCCAATCGGAAATTATGTGGATTACCATGTGGAGCCGACTTGCGGAATAGTATCTCAGGACGGGTACATTGATGTGGAAGATGAGGCTTCGGTATTTTATAATCCTGCAAGGGTAAATGCAAAGCTCATTTGGTTTGGAAATGGATATTTGGAATACCGTTTTCCAAATGTGACATTAAAAAAGAAAACACTCAGGAAAGTGGAGGTGTCCGCAGAAATATGTTCGGAAGACCATGAGTACAATATGGACTGGCCTTCTGATATTACACTGTGGATCAATGACGTTGAGGTTGGAACGTGGGAAAGTCCGAGCGATTTCGGCGGAAGACGCGGGAAGCTGAATCCGGCATGGTGGTCATCGGATAAGACCCAGTATGGCATGTTAAAGAACTGGTGTGTAAAAAAGGACGGAAGCTTTCTGGACGGTGAAAAGATTTCTGATGCCGGACTGGAAAAATACAACCTTTCTGACAAGGATTATATTTCGGTGAAGATCGGAATTAAGGAGGATGCAGCACACAAAGGCGGAATTAATATATTTGGGGACGGCTTTGGAGATTATCCACAGGATATTGTTCTAAAATTGAGTTATTAAAGCTTTACAGTATAGGAAAATGTGATATAATAAATAACAAATAAGGTGTTTTAAAACAAAAATATTAAAATAAAAAAAGGAGAAGAAGAATGAAAGCGAGACTGGTAGAACAATTCAAACAATTATTTGGACCAGAAGGGGATATCCGGGCGTATTTTGCACCGGGGCGTGTGAATCTGATCGGGGAACACACAGACTACAACGGAGGGCATGTGTTTCCATGCGCGTTGACATTAGGTACATATGCGATTGCAAGAAAGAGAGAAGATGACAGGCTGAGACTGTACTCTGCAAATTTTGAATCTCTCGGTGTGATCGAGTCAAGCCTGAATGATCTGGTTCCGTCAGAGGCAGCAGGATGGACGAATTATCCGAAGGGAGTTATGTGGACATTTGAAAAACGTGGATATAAGCTTACAAACGGACTTGATATTCTGATTTACGGAAATATTCCGAACGGCTCAGGGCTTTCTTCATCTGCATCGTTGGAAGTTCTGACAGGAGTGCTTTTGAAGGATATGTTTGCATTTGACGACTTGACGATGGTTGAGATCGCGCAGATTGGGCAGTATTCAGAAAATAACTTTAATGGCTGCAACTGTGGAATTATGGATCAGTTTGCAAGCGCGATGGGAAAGAAAGACAATGCTATTTTCCTGGATACCAATACGCTGCAGTATGAATATGCACCGGTTGTGCTTGAAGATGCAAAAATTGTAATTGTAAACAGTAAAGTAAAACACAGCCTTGTGGACTCTGCATACAATGACAGAAGAAATGAATGTGAGACTGCCTTAAGAGAACTGCAGAAAGTGTTGGGTATCCAGACGCTTGGTGATCTGACAGAGGAGGAATTTGAGGCGCATAAAGATGCAATCCAGTCTGAGATCAGACAGAAAAGAGCAAAGCATGCGGTGTATGAGAACCGAAGAACGATCAAGGCGGTAGAAGCGCTCAAAGCAGATGATATTGAGACATTTGGAAAGCTGATGAATGCATCTCATGTATCGCTTCGAGATGATTATGAGGTATCTTGTGAAGAGATTGATATTTTGGTGGATCTCGCATGGTCAATCGAGGGCGTAATCGGATCACGTATCACAGGAGGCGGATTCGGCGGATGTACAGTAAGTATTGTGAAAAATGATGCAGTGGATCATTTCATCGAGACTGTCGGAGCACAGTATGAGGAGAGAGTGGGACACAAAGCGGAATTTTATGTAGTAGACATCGGAGATGGAGCAAAAATTTTAAAATAAGCAGGAGAGAAAAAAATGTTATTTGAAAATATTAAAAAATTAGTACAGTATGGAATTGACACAGGATTGACGCCGGAGTGCGAACGTATTTATACAACGAATCTGTTGTTGGATCTTTTTCACGAAGAAAACTATGAAGATACGGATATTCATGATGAGACAATTGAACTTGAAACAGTTCTGGCAGGGGTACTTGATGAGGCATGTAAAAGGGGAATTATTGAAGACAGCATTGTGTACAGAGACCTGTTTGACACAAAGATTATGAACTGTCTGACACCACGCCCGGCACAGGTACAGGCTGAGTTTGCAAAAAGATATGAGGTTTCTCCAAAAGAGGCGACAGACTATTTCTACAAATTGAGTCAGGACAGCGATTATATCCGTCGCTACCGAGTGAAAAAAGACCGCAAATGGAAAGTGGACAGCGCTTATGGTGAGATTGATATCACAATCAACTTATCAAAACCGGAGAAAGATCCAAAGGCGATTGCGGCTGCGAAGAATGCAAAGGCAAGTAGTTATCCAAAATGTCAGCTCTGTGTGGAGAATGAAGGATATGCAGGTCGTGTGAACCATCCGGCGAGAGAAAACCACCGTATTATCCCGATCACAGTGAATGACAGCGCATGGGGATTCCAGTATTCGCCATATGTATATTATAATGAACACTGTATCGTATTTAATGGTGAGCATACGCCGATGAAAATTGAAAAACAGACATTTGTAAAATTATTTGATTTTGTAAAATTGTTCCCACATTATTTTCTGGGATCAAACGCAGACCTTCCGATTGTAGGAGGCTCTATCTTGAGTCATGACCATTTCCAGGGAGGAAATTATACATTTGCAATGGCAAAAGCGCCGATGGAAGAGACATTTACAATCAAAAACTTTGAAGATGTAGAAGTTGGAATTGTAAAATGGCCATTGTCTGTATTGAGATTGAGAAGTACAGATGAGTCGCGCTTAATTGAACTCGGAGCACACATTTTAGATGCATGGCGAGGATACACAGACGAAGCGGCGTTTGTATTTGCGAACACAGATGGAGAGCCACACAACACGATCACTCCAATCGCAAGAAAAGTTGGGGATACATATGAGCTGGATCTTGCGCTCCGCAACAATATTACAACAGAAGAGCATCCGCTTGGAGTATATCATCCACATGCACAGTGGCATAATATCAAAAAAGAGAACATTGGTCTGATCGAGGTAATGGGACTTGCAGTGCTTCCGTCTCGTCTGAAAGAAGAGATGGAAATCCTTGCAGATTATCTTGTGGAAGGCAAAAATATCAGAGAGAATGAAAAGATTGAAAAACATGCAGACTGGGTAGAGACATTCCGAGGAAAATATGACGGATTTACAATGGAAAATGTAATGGAAATTTTGGAAAAAGAAGTTGGAATTGTATTTACCAATGTTTTGGAAGATGCAGGTGTCTATAAATGTACAGAAGAGGGAAGAATTGCATTCAAACGGTTCATAGAGACACTGTAGGCATTTGGAGAGGATGAGAACAGAATGGAACAGAGAGCATTTGGAGCGAACAGCAAAGGTGATGCTGCTTTATTATATACATTTACGAACAAGAACGGCATGATGATCGGGGTGACTGATCTGGGGGCAACGCTCCATGCGGTCCTTGTGCCGGACAGGGATGGCAGTCTCTGTGATGTGGTACTTGGATATGACACGGCAGAGCAATATGAAGAAGGAGCTACTTTTTTTGGAGCTACGGTGGGCCGGAGCGCGAACCGCATCGGTGGTGCATCATTTGTGCTGAATGGGAAAAAATATAATCTGGATAAAAATGACGGTGAAAACAATCTTCACAGCGGGTTGGATTTTTATAGTTTCCGTGTGTGGAAAGTGAAAGAACAGACGGAGAACAGCATTACATTCGCATTGCACAGTCCGGATGGCGATCAGAATTATCCGGGTGAATTGGGCATTGAAGTGACTTATACGTTGACAGATGACAATGAAATAAAAATTCAGTATCATGGAGTGCCGACAAAAGATACGATCATCAATATGACAAATCATAGTTACTTTAATCTGTCCGGACATAAATCCGGTTCGGTGTTAGATCAAGAAGTATGGATTGATGCGGATGCTTACACGAGAGCGGATGCAACGTCGATTCCAACCGGAGAGATCGTTTCCGTAGACGGGACACCAATGGATTTTCGTGTGCCAAAGACGATTGGAAGAGATATTGAAGAAGATTATGAGGCATTGAATTTCGGAAATGGATATGACCATAACTGGGTGTTAAAGCCACGTGACGGAGTTGGAAAGGTTGCAACACTTTATTCTGATAAAACGGGGATTGAGATGGAAGTGTATACAGACCTTCCTGGAGTGCAGATGTATACAGCCAATTTTGTAGAGGATGAGTGTGGAAAAGAGGGCGCAATCTATCAAAAACACCACGCAGTCTGTTTTGAGACACAGTATTTCCCGGATGCAGTGAATCATGAGAACTTTGTAAGCCCAATCTGTCGTGCAGGTGAGGCGTATGACACGACTACGGTTTATAAATTTGGGGTGAGATAGGAAGGATTATTGTATCCAGCCTTGACAAGGTAAAAAAGGTGGCATATAATGAATACTACGTTTGCGAACCACGACAATGCTGAATTAGGGCTTGTACTGGTTTCGACGGGGGTTCAGAAGTTTGGGAAGCCATCTGCGGGGCGGGCCCGCATAACAATCCGTACTTTAAAATTAAACGCAGACGAAAATTTAGCGTACGCTGCCTAGTGGCAGCAGTCGGCCTTAAGTCGCTCACTGCTTAAGTCACCGGCTTCAACGAGGTGAGGCACTTCGTTTCCAAAGCTTTGAGGGGATGGAAGAATTTATGAAGCTACTGAGATCAGAAGCCTGTCATTAGGCGGCTGATGGAGGGAATGTCAAAATAATGACTGTGATGGGAGATGCCTCGATGGAAGGGCTTTCGGACAGGGGTTCGATTCCCCTCAGGTCCATTTCAAAACCTCAGCATATGCTGAGGTTTTATTTGCATATGTTTACAAGTAGTGCTATAATTTTTTTACAGGGGAAAATGCAAAAAAGGGGTATCAGGATAAATGGATAAGATAAGTATTATTGCTATTGTAATTGCTCAGATTGTAGTTGTCATCTGTGTGTTGGTCGTATTTTTACAGAGAAGAAGTATGAAGAATCTCATCGAGAATCTGACAACGATGATTGATGATGCAACAAAAGGAACATTGAAATCAAAAAGGCCGGATGGCTCTGTGTTTTCGGATCTGGAAGTTAAGATGAATCAGTATCTGAAAATATGTATTGTGAGAAACAGACGTGCAAAAGAAAAAAAAGACAGGATCAAGTCATTGATTGCAGAAGTTGCTTTTCAGACGCAGGCACCACTTGCAGATGTGAAGATGTATTCTGATATGCTGGTTGAGCAGAAAGATCTCTCAGATGACAGCAGAAAGATTGCAGAGCGCATCAGTGCACAGGGGGAACGCTTGAATATGATGTTGGAGGCAGTTGTGAGAATTTCTGTGCTGGAGAGTGGATTGAATTCTATTGAGCCGAAATCACAGAATCTTGGGAATCTTTTATGTGAAGTGAGTCAGGAATTGCTTCCATTGGCAGAGAAAAAAGGAATTGCAATTCAATATAAGAAAAAGAAGATTCAGGCGGTGTTTGATTATCCGTGGACGCTCGTGGCGCTTTCGAATATTTTGGAAAATGCAATTAAGTATTCAAAACCGAATTCCATGGTCAAAGTAAGTGTGATGCAGTATGATATGTATGCGAGAGTAGATATTACGGACAATGGAATGGGAATTGATTATACAGAGACAGAGGCGATTTTTAAGAAATTTTATCGCACAAAAGAGGCAAAAGAGCAGGAAGGTCTTGGAATTGGTCTCTATCTTGCGAGACATATTATACGAGAACAATGTGGATACATTAAAGTGTCCTCGATTGTTGGAAAGGGAACGATGTTCTCTGTATTCCTACCGAGGGTATAAAATATAGTAAAGGGCAGATGGCAGTTGGAAAAACTAAAAAAAGGAGTTTTCTGACTGCCATTTATTGTTTCACAAAGTTGACATAAATCTTTGGTATGATAAAAAGAGAATATTAAACGAGGTGAAGATATATGGAAAAATTGAAAATATTGGTTGTAGATGATGAGAGCAGAATGAGAAAACTGGTAAAAGATTTTTTAGAGAGAGAGGGACATATTATTATAGAAGCTGCTGATGGGATGGAAGCGATGGATATTTTTTATGAGAATAAGGATATCGCTTTGATTATTCTTGATGTGATGATGCCTAGAATGGATGGATGGCAAGTGTGCAGAGAGGTGCGTGCGCTGTCTCAGGTTCCGATTATCATGCTGACAGCACGCGGGGAAGAACGGGACGAGCTGCAGGGATTTGAACTTGGAGTGGATGAATATATTTCAAAACCGTTCAGTCCGAAGATTTTGGTTGCGCGAGTGAATGCAATCTTAAAAAGAGGAAGAGCAGCGGCTTCTGAAGATTTGATTGATGCCGGGGTCATTGTGATTGATAAAGCAGCACATCTTGTAAAGATTGATGATGTACCGATTGATCTGAGTGTGAAAGAGTTTGAACTTTTAACATATTTTGTGGAAAATCAGAAGATGGCATTGTCCAGAGAAAAGATACTGAACAATGTGTGGGATTATGATTATTTTGGCGATGCGAGGACAATTGATACCCATGTGAAAAAACTGAGAAGCAAGCTGGGAGAAAAAGGAAATTATATTAAGACGATATGGGGAATGGGATATAAGTTTGAGGTGGAATAATGCGAGGATCAATTAAACGTCAGATTTCAGTCATATTTATCGGGCTGGTAGTGGCAATTCTTTTGATTTCACTTGGAGTGAATGCAAAATTTCTCGGACAGTATTATATCCTGAATAAACAGGCGAGTCTGACAGAGGTATATGAAAAGTTAAAAACAGCTTCTGAGAAAGGGAAATTGACATCTGACAGCACGGTAGAAGAATTGAGCGAGATGGTTGAGATTGGTAATATTACGCTTGCTGTTGTTTCAGGAAAAGAGAAAGTCCGTCTTTCGATTGCGCAGAATGAACAGAAAAGTGATGAACTGGTCATGCAGCTGATTGGTTATATGCTAGGGCGGAATCAGGAGAACGGGACGCTTTTAAAGGAGAGCGATACCTATCAGATTCACAGTGCAAAAGATGTGCAAAGTGGGTACGAATATATCGAGATGTGGGGATATCTGGAAGATGGAAGTACATTTATTTTAAGAAGTCCGCTGGAGAGTATTCGGGAAAGTGTGGCGCTCTCGAATAAATTTTTATCTTACATTGTGGTTGTAGTTGTACTGATCAGCACCGTCTTGGTATGGTATTTTTCTAAAAGGATTGCAGATCCGATCATGGAACTGGCAGTTTTGTCGAAGAGAATGGCGGATTTGGATTTTGATGCGAAATATACAAGCGGCGGAGATAATGAGATTGGAGTTCTTGGAGAGAACTTTAATGCGATGTCAGAGAAACTGGAGCAGACCATTTCGATGCTGAAAAAAGCCAATTATGAATTGCAAAAAGATATTGAGAAAAAAGAAAAGATGGAAAATATGCGAAATGAGTTCCTTGGAAATGTATCTCACGAATTAAAGACACCGATTGCTTTGATACAGGGGTATGCGGAAGGACTGAAAGAGGGAATCTCGGATGATCCGGAGAGTCGGGCGTTTTATTGTGACGTGATTATGGACGAAGCAGGAAAGATGAACCGTATGGTGAAAAATCTGCTGACATTGAACCAGTTGGAATTTGGAGAAGAGGAAGTGTCTTTTGAGCGTTTTGACATCGCGGAACTGATTCGCGGAGTAGTGCAAAGCTGTGAGATACTGATACAGCAGAAGAATGCCACAGTGCATTTTACGCAGAATGAACCTGCGTATGTCTGGGCGGATGAGTTCAAGGCAGAGCAGGTTATTCGAAACTATGTGAGTAATGCATTGAATCATGTAGAGGGGCAGATGCTGATTGACATTCGCATTTCAAAAGGAGAAGAGCCGGATACGACGAGAGTTTCGGTGTTCAATACCGGAAAACAGATTCCAAAGGAGGATATCGGGCACATTTGGGATAAATTCTACAAAGTGGATAAAGCGCACACAAGAGAATATGGTGGTAATGGAATCGGACTTTCTATTGTTAAGGCGATTATGGAATCGTTCCATCATGAGTATGGAGTGAACAACTATGAAAACGGAGTGGAATTCTGGTTTGAATTATCTGCAAAATAGAGGAGGGCACAAGTGATATGATAGCGATTATTGATTATGATGCGGGGAATATAAAAAGCGTAGAAAAAGCATTACAAAAGTTGGGACAGGATGTTGTGATCACACGCGAGAAAGAGCAGATTTTAGCTGCGGATAAAGTGATTCTGCCTGGAGTCGGGGCATTTGGAGATGCGATGAAGAATCTGAACGAGTATGGTCTGGTGGAGGTTATTCATCAAGTGGTGGAAAAAAGGATTCCCTTTTTGGGGATTTGTCTTGGGCTGCAGCTTTTGTTTGAAAAAAGCGACGAGTCGGAAGGCGTGAAAGGACTTGGAATTTTAAAAGGAGAGGTTTGCAGAATTCCGGATCAAGAAGGGTTTAAGATTCCGCATATGGGATGGAACTCTTTGCATCTTCAGAATGACGGAAGACTCTTTCGGGGAATTGAAGAGGACGCATATGTATATTTCGTGCATTCTTATTACCTGAAAGCCAAGGAGGAACAAATTGTGAAGGCGACGACAGAATACGGCGCACACATCCATGCATCTGTGGAAATGGATAATGTGTTTGCATGCCAGTTTCATCCGGAAAAAAGCAGTGATGTGGGACTTCGGATTTTGAAAAATTTTGTAGAGCTTAGCTAGGAGGAAGAGAGATGTTTACGAAAAGAATAATCCCTTGTTTGGATGTGCACAATGGGCGCGTGGTGAAAGGAGTTAATTTTGTAGATTTGATAGATGCCGGTGACCCGGTTGAGATTGCGAAGGCATATGATGCAGCAGGAGCAGATGAGATTGTATTTTTGGATATCACAGCATCGTCAGATGAGAGAGAAACTGTTGTCGATATGGTGCGGAAAGTGGCCGCCAATGTATTTATTCCTTTTACAGTTGGCGGAGGAATCCGGACGGTAGAAGATTTTAAAGTACTTTTGCGGGAAGGAGCGGATAAGATTTCAATCAATTCATCTGCGATCAATCGTCCAGAGTTGATACGGGAAGCGGCAGAAAAATTCGGCAGTCAGTGTGTGGTTGTCGCAATTGATGCGAAGAAAAGAGCGGATGGAACCGGATGGAACATCTATAAAAATGGTGGAAGAGTCGATGTCGGTATCGACGCGGTTGAGTGGGCAAAAAAAGTGGGTGCGCTCGGAGCGGGAGAGATTCTTTTAACGAGTATGGATGGAGATGGAACAAAGGCAGGGTATGACCTGGAGTTGACAAGAGCGATTGCGGAAGCAGTATCGATTCCGGTCATCGCATCAGGCGGTGCAGGAACGCTGGAACATTTTTATGAGGCGTTGACGGAAGGAAAGGCAGATGCGGCGCTTGCAGCATCTCTATTCCATTTTAAAGAATTAGAGATTAAAGAAGTCAAACAATACTTGCGAGAGAAAGGCGTTTCAGTCAGAATGTAAGGAGGAAGAAAAGATGGCGGCAATCAACGGAGATTGGCTGGAAGCATTAAAGGATGAATTCAAAAAAGACTATTATAAGCAGCTGTTTGAGAAGGTGAACGAAGAGTATCGGACGAGATTAATATTTCCACCGGCAAATGACATATTTAACGCATTTCATCTGACACCTTTAAAAGATGTGAAAGTGGTTATCTTAGGACAGGATCCGTATCATGGAAATAATCAGGCGCATGGACTTTGCTTTTCGGTAAAGCCGGAGGTGGAGATACCACCATCGCTTGTAAATATTTACAAAGAACTGCATGATGATTTGGGGTGCACGATTCCTGACCACGGATACCTTGTGAAATGGGCGAAACAGGGAGTGTTAATGCTCAATACTGTTTTGACTGTGCGGGCGCATCAGGCAAATTCCCACAGAGGAATCGGCTGGGAAGAGTTTACAGATGCGGCAATCCGTGTGTTGAATACACAGGATCGACCGATTGTGTTTATTTTATGGGGAAGACCGGCTCAGATGAAAAAAGCGATGTTGAATAACCCAAAGCATCTGATATTGGAAGCTCCACATCCAAGTCCACTGTCTTCTTACCGTGGTTTTTTTGGAAGCAGACCATTCAGTAAGACGAATCAATTCCTTGAGGCGAATGGAGTGGAACCGATCGACTGGCAGATTGATGAATTGTAGAGAAAAGAGATGTAACATAGAATAAAAGTTGAGATATGCGAATGGAAGGCGTATGTTTCAACTTTTTTTAATTGATATCTTGACATTTCACATAAAATATGGTTATATGAACATATGAACAATCACTCATATGAGGAGGTAGAAAGATGAAACAGAATCATGAAGAACATAAAGAGCAACATCATCATAACCATGAAGCCTGTGGATGTGGTCACGACCATGAACACGAAGCCTGCGGATGCGGACATGACCATGAACATGGGAGTGGTGATAAAGAAAGTCATTCGCATGTTCAATCGGATGCGAAGCAAAAAGTATATATCTTAGAAAATCTTGGTTGTGCAAACTGTGCGGCGAAGATGGAGAGAAAGATTAAGGAATTGCCGGAAGTGGAAGATGCGGTGATCACATTTGCGACAAAGCAGTTAAAAGTTGCATCGAATCATCAAGAGGATCTTCTTCCGGTACTACAGGAAATTTGTGCATCGATAGAGTCTGAGGTAGTGGTAAAACAAAAAGAGTCAAAAGTACACAAAGAAAAACAGGAGGAGAACCAAAAAGCGATAATAGGTATTCTTGCAGGTGCAGTATTGTTTGCAGCAGGGATGATATTTGAGGATTCTTATCCGACAGTGACATCAATTGGATTTGTTATAGCCTATCTGATTCTTGGTGGGAAAATTGTATTACAGGCAGCGAAGAATCTGAAGAAGGGGCACGTGTTTGATGAAAACTTTCTGATGAGTATTGCGACGCTGGCGGCATTTGCAATTGGAGATTTTGCTGAGGCGGTAGGTGTGATGCTGTTTTACCGGTGTGGAGAGTTGTTTGAAGATATTGCAGTGGAAAAGAGCCGTGGACAGATTATGGATGCGGTTGACATGAGACCGGAGGTTGTAAATCTTCTGCATGGAGATGAGGTGGAAGTGATTCCGGCAGAGGAAGCGCAGATCGGAGACGTGCTCCTTGTGAGAGTTGGAGATCGAATTCCGCTTGACGGAGTGATTTTAAGCGGTGAGAGCCGCATCGATACAGCGCCGGTGACAGGTGAACCGGTTCCTGTAAAAGCAGGCGAAGGTGACCGGGTAATCTCAGGGTGTGTCAATACTTCCGGAATGTTAAAGGTTCGGGTAGAAAAGACACTTGGCGACTCTATGGTTACACGGATTCTGCAGTCTGTCGAAAATGCGGCGGCAAGCAAGCCGAAGATAGACCGATTTATTACAAGATTTGCAAGGGTCTACACACCATTTGTAGTAATCCTGGCATTGGGAACTGCAATTATCCCTTCACTGATTACGGGAGATTGGAAATTTTGGATTTATACAGCAATCACATTTCTCGTTATAAGCTGTCCATGTGCGCTCGTATTGAGTGTGCCGCTTGCATTTTTCTCCGGAATTGGCGCGGGATCTAAAAAGGGAATTCTTTTTAAAGGCGGAATTGCTTTGGAGGCGTTAAAAGAGGTCAAGGCAGTTGTCATGGATAAGACAGGGACTATTACAAAAGGAAATTTTGAAGTGCAGAAGTGTATTTCATTGGGGGCATGGAAGGAAGGAGAACTCTTAGCAGTTGCAGCAGGATGTGAGAGTACATCCACGCATCCGATTGGGAACAGTATTGTGGAGGAAGCAAAAAAACGTTTTGTAGAATTGGAACGCCCATCAAAAGTGGAAGAAATATCAGGAAAGGGAATCCGTGCGCAAATGAAACTCGGCGAGGTGCTATGCGGAAACAGAGCCCTTTTAGAAATGCATCATGTGAATGTGCAAATGATGGAGAGCGACGTTTATGGAACCGAAGTATTTGTCGCGATAAATGGAGAGCTGGCAGGATATCTTGTCATTGCGGACACTTTGAAAGAAGATTCCGTTAGTGCAATCAGAAAGATGAAAAAATACGGACTTCGAACAGCAATGCTTACAGGAGATGCCAAAACAAGTGCAGATGCCATAGCCAAAAAGGCAGGTGTAGAAGAAGTGTACGCACAGCTTTTGCCGGAGGATAAGGTAGAAAAATTAAAGGAGATACGTCAAAAGAACGGAGCTGTTATGTTTGTTGGAGATGGAATCAATGATGCGCCGGTGCTGGCTGGAGCAGATGTCGGAGCCGCGATGGGAAGTGGAGCGGATGCTGCGATTGAAGCGGCAGATGTAGTGTTTATGACATCTTCGATGGAAGCGATTCCGCAATCTGTTGCAATTGCAAAAGCGACCGGAGCGATTGCCATGCAAAATGTTGTGTTTGCACTGATTGTGAAAGCTCTGGTAATGATACTTGGACTTATGGGATTTGCAAATATGTGGCTGGCAGTGTTTGCCGATACAGGAGTTGCGATGCTCTGTGTATTAAATTCCATCCGAATTTTATATAAGAAATAAAAGAAGTGCGGCTGTTGTCCTGCGGTGAGTCAGGGGAACAGTCGTACTTATTTTGCAGGAAAGTATTGACCAAACAGAGTACATCATTCATAATTGTTCTATGAATGTCGAGTCATATGAAAGGAGTAAGATATGGAAAAATCGGAAATAGAATGTTGTGGGACAACGCATTTGCATGACAGTCTGGTACACCAGATTGAAGACGGAATGCCGAAAGAAGAAACGATACGAGAATTGTCAGATTTCTTCAAAGTATTTGGAGATATGACGAGAATAAAAATTTTATGTGTGTTGTTTCAGGCAGAGTTGTGTGTGTGTGATTTGGCAGAAGTTGTGGGAATGACTCAATCTGCAGTGTCACATCAACTGAGAATATTAAAACAGATGAAGTTAGTAAAGAATAGAAGAGAAGGAAAGACGGTATTTTACTCGCTGGCAGACGGGCATATACAGAGCATCTTGAATCAGGGAATGGAGCATATAATAGAGTAGAGGCTGTTTGATGAGGGCAGGTTATGAAGGAAAGAATACGTAATAATGTGTACATGACAGTGTGCGGACTTTTGTTGTATTTGGGAAGTGTCTGGCTGAGCAGAAGTTATCATTTGCCGTCGGACATTGCGTTTGGCTGTTTTTTTGCAGCGTACCTACTGGCTGGGTACAGTGTGTTTCAGAAGATTGCGGAACATTTTTTGGAGAAAATTTTTCTGGATGGGAATGTACTGCTTGTAATCACTACAATTTGTGCGTTTGCCGTTGGATATTATGTGGAGGCAGTGGCGGTGATCTTGATTTTTCAGGTTGGACATCTGATCGAGATGATCACAATAGATCGCTCCAAACGAAGAATCAGAGAACTCATCGATGTACATGCAATCCTTGCAAATAAACTGGTAGATGGGGAAGAAATACAGGTAGAGCCGTCAGAGCTTGAAAAGGACGACAGAATCTTGATCAGACCGGGCGAACGAGTTCCGGTAGATGGGATAGTCGTTTCGGGGACAACTTCGCTTGATACACAGATGATTACGGGAGAGGCAATTCCGTGTGAGGAAGAGCCGGGCGGAATTGTATATAGTGGAAGTCTGAATCTGACAGGCGCCATAGAAGTCAAAGTGCTTCATACATATGATGATTCTACGGTGTCAAGAATCTTGAATATCGTAGAAAATGTAGATACGAAAAAGGCAGAAAGTGAGCACAAAGTACAAAGATACATTCAGATTTATGTAGGCTTGATATTAGCGTCGGCAGCGATGCTTGTTGTTTTGCCAAGTCTGTTTGATAAGACATATGAGTATGTGACTGGAATGAAGAGAGTTGTTGTATTTTTGGCGGCAGCCTGCCCATGTGCGATTGGGATGTCTGTATCCACAGCATTTTTAGGCGGGATTCTTTCCGCTGCTAAAAAAGGTGTAATCGTAAAAGGAGGCGTGTATCTGGAAATTTTGGCGAAGGTGAACACCTTTCTGTTCGATAAGACGGGAACGTTGACGGAAGGTGTTTTTGAAGTGCAGGAGGTACATGCACAGTGGCTTACAGAGGAGGAATTATTGGAGATTGCAACATATGTGGAAAGCTACTCGAATCATCCGATTGCTGTTTCCTTGAAAAATGCTTATGGGAAAGAACTTGAAAAGACCCGTATGACTGAGATGGAAGAGATTCCGGGATATGGATTGACAGCAATTTACGAGGGAAAGAAAGTGTATGTTGGAAATGCAAGACTGATGGAAGAAAGAGGCATCCGGTTTCAGGAAATACACAAGTCAGGAAGCGTAATTTACATTGCGGTTGACGGGAAATATGCAGGTTATATCGTCGTTTCAGATATGATAAAAAAAGATGCAAAAGAGATGATTATGTATTTGAAAAAGCATTGTCAGGCAGTCGCTGTGATGGTGACGGGAGATACCCAGTTTACTGGAAAAGAAGTGGCTGAGGAATTGGAATTAGACTATTATTATGCAAATCAGCTTCCGCAGGATAAGGTGGAGCGATTGGAAGAATTTTTGAATATGCAGGACGACACGGAATGTCTTGCAGCAGTTGGAGACGGTATCAATGATGCGCCGGTGCTCACGAGAGCCGACGTAGGGATTGCTATGGGAGCGCTTGGCTCAGATGCAGCGATCGAAGCGGCGGATATTGTCCTGATGGATGATGAACCGTTGGCGCTGGTAGATGCAGTCCGTATTGCAAAGGAGACGTTGAAGGTCATCAGGCAGAACACGGTTTATGCGGTTCTTATTAAAATAATCGTATTGGGATTGGCGCTGTGCGGAATGATAACAATCAAGGGGGCGATCATTTGGGAAGTATGTGTGATTGTGCTTGCGATTGTGAATGCTGCATGGGCATCTAAAAATCCGGCATAATAGAAAAGGAGCAGAGATGAAAAAAAGGAAAATAGCAATGCTTGTCATGACGGGAGTTTTATTGACAGGCTGTATGGGAACAAATTATTTGGAAGAAGGCGTTTCTCAGTTGGAAGAAAAGCAATATGAGGAGGCGAGCAAGTCTTTTCAGAAGGAGATCGATGAAGAAAAGAACTTAGATGAGGCATACCGCGGAATGGGAATTGCATATTTTGAGATGGAAGAATTCGAAAAAGCAATTGATGCGTTCGGGGAGGCATTGGACAATGGGGCAGAAGAAACGGCAACGTTATATAATTTTATCGGTATCAGTAATATGAAAATGGAAAATTATGAGGAAGCGGTATCTGCCTTTGAAAAGGGTATGTCTATGGAGGACTGCTCTGATACAATGAAACGGGAGATGCTGTTTAACACGGTTGTATCATATGAAAAGTTAGGGGACTGGGACAATGCAAAAGAGAAAGTGAGCGAGTATAACGAGCAGTATCCTGGAGACTCGAAGGCAGAAAAAGAAGCAGAATTTTTGGAGACCAGATAGGAGGGCTTTATGGCGGAAATGATAGAACTGAAACAGGTGAAGGAAAAGGTCATTTTGGTCGGAGTCAGCACGGATGATCATGATGATACGGAGAAATCTTTGGATGAACTGGAAGAACTGGCGTCAACTGCAGGGGCAGTGACGGTCGGGCGTGTTGTTCAAAATCTGTCACAGATCCACCCGGTGACCTATGTCGGAAAAGGAAAGTTGGACGAGATAAAAGACCTGTTGTGGGAGACAGAGGCGACGGGCATCATCTGTGATGATGAATTATCGCCGATTCAGCTTGGAAACATGGAAGATGCGTTGAATACAAAGATTATGGATCGAACCCTCATTATTTTGGATATTTTTGCAAACAGGGCGTCGACCAATGAGGGGAAGATTCAAGTAGAACTTGCGCAGTTGAAATACAGACAGTCGCGTCTTGTGGGACTTGGAAAATCATTGTCAAGACTTGGCGGCGGAATCGGGACAAGAGGTCCGGGAGAGAAAAAGCTTGAGATGGACAGGCGTCTGATCAAGGGGCGGATTGCCCAGTTGAACCGAGAATTGAAAGATGTCAAGCGGCACCGTGAGGTGACAAGGGAGCAAAGAAGCAGAAACCAAGTTCCGGTCATTGCGATTGTCGGTTACACAAACGCCGGAAAATCTACACTTTTGAATACACTGACGGGGGCGGATGTGCTGGAAGAAGATAAGCTGTTTGCGACACTGGATCCGACAACCCGGAACTTAAAACTTCCAAGTAAACAAGAGGTATTGCTGACGGATACAGTTGGATTTATCCGAAAACTGCCGCACCATCTGATTGAAGCCTTCAAAAGTACGTTAGAGGAAGCAAAATATGCAGACATCATCCTGCATGTGGTGGATGCATCTAATCCGCAGATGGATGAGCAGATGTATATTGTCTATGAGACACTGATGAATCTGGAAGTTAAGAATAAACCGGTTATCACGGCGTTTAATAAACAGGATAAAGTAGATGGTGAAGTTATTTTACGTGATTTTAAAGCAGATCATGTTGTGAATATTTCGGCAAAGACTGGTGAGGGATTAGAGAATCTGCAAAATGTAATCGAAGAAGTTTTGCGGGAACAGAAAATTTTAATTGAGCAGCTTTATCCGTATGCTGATGCGGGAAAGATACAATTGATTCGAAAATACGGGGAACTGTTAGAAGAAGAGTACCGGGAAGAAGGTATTTTTGCAAAAGGGTACGTTCCGATTGAAATCTATGAGAAAGTGAAACTGTGAGAGAAATGAAAAGATATCAGATTACAGAGTGGTGCCATCATTTTATGGAGAATCATGTGAAAGAAGGAGATCTCTGTATTGATGCGACAGCCGGAAACGGTAATGATACGCTCTTTTTGTGTGAACTTGTAGGAGAGTGTGGACGGGTGTTGGCATTCGACATTCAAAAAGAAGCGGTGGAAAATACGAAAAAGCGGATTTTGGAACATCAGATGGAAAAACGTGCAGATGTTTTCCTAGAAAGTCATACTAAGATGCAGAAGTATGCAAAGGAAGAAACGGTAGACTGCATCGTATTTAATTTCGGATACCTTCCGGGCGGTGACCATCAGCTTGCGACTAAAGCAGATACAAGTATAGAGGCAATCAGACAGGGACTGCGACTGCTGAAGGTGGGAGGCATGATGAGCCTTTGCATTTACAGCGGAGGGGACAGCGGATTTGAGGAACGGGATGCAATCCTGTCATTTCTGAAATGCCTGGATACAAAATATTATCTTGTTATTCTGAGTTCCTATTACAATCGCCCCAATCATCCGCCGATACCGGTGATGATTCTGAAGTTAAAGTCTGACGTGGCGATTCATGAAAACACTTCCGATAAGCACGGGAAAAAGTAGAATAATCTTGAAAACCACAGTCAAAACAGGCTTCTAGAACCGGAGACCCCTGTAGGATCAAGTCTTTGGCAAAAAGAAGTCGTTTTTGTGTAATATAATTTCCGAGGCTGTATCCGGTCTCGGATTTGAACAGGCGCATCATATAGTATTTGCTTAGATAGAATCTTGAGGCGAGGTCATCAATTGAAAGATGGGCGGACAAATTGGCATTGATATAGTGCAGAATGTCCGCTATTTTTTCGTTGTAGACGGCGGTATCCAAAAAGAAAAGCTGTCTTGCGTGCGCCGCGCGATTGAGATGAATCATAAATTCTAAAAAAAGAACTTGCCTGTAGAGTTCGTTGGCATAGCCATCAGAGGAAAAGGATTCTTCCAATCTTTGGATTGTCTGAAACAAAATACTTTTTTGACGAGTGGGAATCCGAAGCACACTGGATTCCTTTTTTGCTGCTTTTTGAAAACAATATCCCAAGTCGTAGTCCTGTGTACGGTAGTTTTCAATAAAAGTGGGAGAGATGTAAATAATAATCCGCTCATATGGCGTGGTTGTGTCGACGACCGGGCGGTGAATCTCATTATGGCGGACAAGAACCATATCGTAAGGTTCGAGCTGATAGGTTCGTCCCTCGATGGTATAATGCACATTTCCCTTGATTAAAATAGTGATCTTATCAAATTCATGGTAATGATATTTAATATTTGGAATACTCCTGTCTGTCAGATGAAACAACCGGAAATCACTGCTTAAATATCCTTTTTTTTCATAGTGTTCCATATCAAACCCTCCTGCTATGAGAGTATTATATAGCATTATTTGCAATATAGAAAGCATTATTTGTGTATTTGTGACATATAATGCCTGTTAAGATAGAAGTAGTAAAAATGCCGTGGAGGGTGAATGTATGAACGTTGTATTAGAAAAATATCATGGACTTGGAAATGATTACCTTGTATTTGACCCAAATAAAAATGAAATGGAATTAAATGAAGAAAATGTCAGACTGTTATGTGACCGCAATTATGGTATAGGAGCGGAAGGGATTTTGGAAGGTCCTGTTTTTGAGACAGAGCAGATGGGTGTTCGAATCTGGAATCCAGATGGAAGCAAGGCAGAAATGAGCGGAAATGGGGATCGTATTTTTGCAAAATATTTAAAAGATGCCGGTTATGTACAGAAACGAAATTTTCATTTTCAGACACCGGGAGGAGAAATTGAGGTTTTCTACTTAAATGAAGATGGAAGCCGCATTCGTCTTTCGGTGGGAAAAGCATCTTTTTGGAGCGACGAAATTCCTGTGACAGGGGAACGAAGAGAAGTGGTCGATGAGGACATGGTGTTCGGAAGAAACCTGTATCCGACGACTTGTGTGTCTGTCGGAAATCCACACTGTGTGATTCCGATGAAAGAAGTGTCGAAACATCTCGTGTGCAAAATCGGAAATCATTCAGAGATTGCAAGATATTTTCCGAATAAGATCAACACACAGGTGATGCAGGTGATTGATGAAGAAAATATTCGGATTGAAATCTTTGAGCGCGGCGTGGGATATACGCTTGCATCTGGCAGCAGTGCATGTGCTGCAGCGGCAGCTGCATATAAACTTGGACTTACGAATCCGGGTGTGACAGTGCACATGCCAGGTGGTGAGTTGCAGGTGGAGATTCAGGAGGACTGGGAGATATTTGTGACAGGTGAAGTATTTTATATTGGAAAGATGATACTTGGAAATGAATTGAGTGAAAAATTGAGAATGATGTAGAGAAGAGGACTGTCCGCGGTGGATGGTCCTTTGCTGATATTGCCCGAATATTCAAGTGTAAAAGGCATTGCAACTTAAAAACAGATTGTTTATACTAAAGGAGAGAAATATTGACAGAGAAAAAGCAGAGCAGTATTACCAACAAAATCTGAGAGAGCTGAAAGGATAGAAGGAATGGCATTACAGTTTATTATGGGACCACCCGGTTCGGGAAAGTCCCATTATTTATATGAAAAAGTAACAAAAGCATCTTTGGAGCATCCCGAGACCAATTATATTGTGCTTGTGCCGGAACAGTTTACCATGCAGACACAGAAAGATCTTGTGATGGCAAGCCCGAGAAAAGGAATTATGAATGTAGATGTGCTGAGTTTTGGACGACTTGCACATCGTATTTTTGAGGAGACCGGTGGAAACCAGCGAAAAGTTCTTGATGATGTGGGGAAAAGTTTTGTGCTGAGAAAGATTGCGGGGGATTGTGAGGCAGAGCTTCGCGTACTTGGAAGTAATCTGAAAAAGACCGGATACATCGGGGAAGTGAAGTCGGTTATATCGGAATTTACACAATATGATATACAGGAAGAGACGTTGGAACAGATGATAGAAGAGGTGAAAGACTCTTCTAATCTTTATTATAAATTGCAGGATATCAAGACTATTTACCATGGATTTCGAGAATATCTGAGAGAAAAATATATTACAGGGGAAGAACTTTTAGATGTCCTTTGTACTGTGGTGGGGGAATCTAAGATTTTAAAAGACAGTGTGGTTGTACTGGATGGGTTTACCGGATTTACGCCTGTTCAAAATAAGATTTTGCGTGAACTGTTTGGTGTCTGCAAGAGGGTTGTGATTACAGTGACAATGGAGCAAAAGGAGAATCCATTTTCTTATAAACATCCATACCAGCTGTTTGCATTGAGCAAGCAGATGGTGACTTCCCTGATTACAATTGCCAAAGAGACAAAGACAGATGTAGAGGAGCCGATATATCTATATGACAGACCGATTTATCGATTCCGCGAGAATACAGCGCTTGCATTTTTAGAGGCGCATCTGTTCCGCTATTCAAAAGAGCAGTATGAAAAGGAACAGGATCGTATTCAGGTTTATTGTGCGAAGAATCCGAAAGAAGAGGTCGATTTTGCTGCGCAGAAGATTCGAAATCTGGCTCGGACAAGAGGATACCGTTATCGGGAGATTGCAATCATTGCAAGTGACTTGAACACATATGGAAATCAGATTGAAAAGATTTTTGGAGAATATCAGATACCGATCTTTATGGATCATAAAAGAAGTATTTTGTTGAATTCATTTGTGGAATACGTCAGAAGTCTTCTTGCGATGGTGGAACAGAACTTTTCATATGAAAGTGTATTCCGTTATCTGCGCACGGGACTGACCGGGTTTTCAGACGAAGAGATTGACATTGTGGAGAACTATGTTATTGCACTTGGAATCCGTGGATACAAAAAATGGCAGGAGAAATGGATTCGAAGAGCCAGAGGGATGGAGGAAACGGAATTGGAACGTATTAATGACATCAAAGAACGTTTCCTTATTCAAGTGGAAGATGTGACAATGGTATTAACAAAACGAAACAAAACGGTCTCAGAAGTCACAAAAGCACTGTATGACTTTCTTGTGAAGGAAGAATTGCAAAAAAAGGTAAAAGAATATGAAATTAGATTTGGAAATGACGGAGAACTTGCATTAGAAAAAGAATATGGACAGGTATACCGTATTGTAATTGAATTATTTGATAAGTTTGTAGAGTTGCTTGGAGAGGAACAGATTGCGCTGAAAGAGTATTGTGAATTGTTGGATGCAGGACTTGAGGAGGCGAAGGTTGGTGTGATCCCGCCAAGTCTTGATCAGGTTGTGGCGGGGGATATTGAAAGAACCCGTATCAAGGACATAAAGGCGGTGTTTTTGCTTGGAGCCAATGACATGTATATTCCAGGAAAAGAAAATGCGGGAGGTATTCTCTCAGAGCATGACAGGGAGCTGTTCCAAAAAGGAGGAGTGGTACTGGCTCCGGGAGCGAAAGAAAAAGCATTTATCCAGAAGTTTTATCTCTATCTGCTGATGACAAAACCATCCGAACAGTTGTATGTGACATATAGTAAGGTCTCTGCGGATGGAAAGACACTTCGCCCGGCATACCTGATTCAGGATTTACGGCGAATGTACAAAAAGATGGAAATTCAAGATGCAGATTGTCAGCCAGACAAAAAAGAATTGACACCGAAAAGCGGATTTGCATATCTGATTGAAAAGTTACAGAAAAAACACGAAGGATTGGGCACTGAGTGGCAGGAATTGTATACATGGTACAGACAAAATCCAAAATGGCGAAAAAAAATAGAACAGATAGTGGAAGCTTGTTTTTATGAAAAACCAAAAGATGGTCTTACAACAAGAACAGCTCAACGATTGTATGGGACTATTTTAGAGAACAGTGTAACCAGATTAGAAAAATTTTCGGCATGTGCCTATGCTCATTTTTTATCTTACGGGCTAAATTTGCGGGAACGTGAGGAATATACTTTTCAGGCGATCGATCTGGGAAATATTTTCCATAGTGCCATTGAACATTTTGCAAAAAAACTGGAGGCGGAGGGGTACACATGGACGACGCTTCCGGAAGTAAGAAGAGAAGAACTGATTGAAGAAAGTGTGGAGGAAAGTATTGTGGATTATGGAAATACAATCCTCTATAGCTCGGCGAGAAATGAATATATTATCAAACGTCTGAAACGTATGATGAGGCGCACCGTCTGGGCGCTGACAAAACAGTTGGAGAAGGGCGATTTCATGCCGGGCGGGTATGAGATTTCTTTCGGAGGAGCATCCGGACTATCCACATCGGACATTGCGCTGGATGGACATGGGCGAATGAGACTGCGTGGAAAGATTGACAGGGTTGACATCTGTGAGGATGAGGACAATGTCTATGTCAAAGTGATTGATTATAAGACGGGGGCGAAAGCGTTTGATCTGGGGGAATTGTATTATGGCTTACAGTTGCAGCTCGTTTTATATCTGAATACGGCATTAGAACTGGAGAGCAGAAAAAATCACGGGAAAACAGTGATACCTGCCGGGATTTTTTATTATCAGATGAAAGATCCAATCGTGGACAAGGAAAAAGATGAAGAAAAACTGGAAAAGAAAATATTAAAAGAACTGCGTTTGGATGGCGTGGTGAATGCAAGGGAAGAAGTGGTGCGGCATTTGGATAGGGAGATATCCGGAAATTCACTTGTTGTGCCGATCGGGCGAAATAAAGACAGGAGTCTGTCAAAGGCATCCAAAACAGCGACACAGGAAGAGTTTGAGCTGATTTCAGAGTATGCCAAGAAGCAGATGAAACAGATTGGGACAAGAATATTAGAAGGGGAGACGGAGGTGTCCCCATATGAGCTTGGAACGATGACAGGCTGTAGTTACTGTCCTTACAAGGCGATTTGCGGATTTGAAGAAAAAATTCCGGGATATGAATATCGGAGACTGCAGAAACTGAAAAAAGATGAGGCGCTTATGAAGATGAGAAAGGAGGTGTCAGAGTGGGAGTAACATTTACACCGGAACAAAAGCAAGTTATTGACCTGCGAGATCGAAATATTTTGGTATCGGCAGCAGCCGGATCAGGAAAGACTGCGGTGCTTGTAGAGCGTATTATTACGAGGCTTACAAAAGATCAAAATCCGATAGATGTAGATCAGCTTTTGATTGTGACCTATACGGAGGCAGCAGCATCAGAAATGAAAGAACGTATACGTACAGCAATTGAAAAAGCACTGGAGGAGAATCCGGATAATGTGCATCTGCAGCGTCAGGCGACATTGATTCACAGTGCACAGGTGACGACGATCCACAGCTTCTGTCTCTCTGTCATAAGGGATTATTTCCATACGATCGATCTGGATCCGGGATTTCGGATTGCCGAAGAAGGAGAACTCAAACTACTTAAGCATGACGTGATGGAAGAGCTTTTAGAAAGATATTATGAAGAGGGGAGTCAGACCTTTCAGGAATTTGTAGAGTGTTTTGCATCTGGAAGAGACGATAAGAAACTAGAGGAGCTTATTTTGCAGCTATATGAATTTTCAAGAAGTTATCCGAATCCGGGGAAATGGTTGCAAGAGTGTGTGGAACAGTACGAGTTTGACAGTCTGCAGGCGATGGCAGAGTCAGAGTTTGTAGAACATATTATGCGCAATACAAGATATTATATGAAAGATCTGAAAGAAACTATTGTATCAGGGCTGCAAGTATGTGACTGCGAAGATGGGCCGTATATGTATCGGGAGACTCTGGAAGCAGACCTGCAGAATATAGAAAAAATTAACAGTGCAGAAGACTTTTTGGAGATGTCCAACTTGATTTCTAAGGTGAAATGGGCAAGGCTTGCAACCAACCGCGACAAGAGTGTTTCGGAAGAACTGGCTGCCTATGTGAAAGGTGTCCGGGAGGAAGTCAAGAAGACGGTGGCTTCGGTTGTAGAACAGTATTTTTTTGACGCTCCCGAAGAGTTGTATCAGGATATGCTCTCGGCAAAATCGAATATGGAAGTGCTTGTACAGCTTGTAAATGATTTTGCTGATACCTTTGCAGAGAAAAAAACTGGGAAAAATATGATTGATTTCGGAGATATGGAACAGTTTGCTCTGCGGATTCTGACATTGGAAGAGGGCGGGAAACTAGTGCCGTCTAAGGCTGCCAAAGAGTATCAGGAGAGATTTGCGGAAGTTATGATCGATGAGTATCAGGACAGTAATCTGATTCAGGAGGCGATTCTGACGAGCGTATCCAAAGTCTCTAAAGGAAGCTATAATATTTTCATGGTGGGGGATGTTAAGCAGAGTATCTATAGGTTCCGTCTGTCAAGACCAGAGCTTTTTATGGAAAAGTTCAACACATATAGTCTGGAGGAGAGCGACAAGCAGAGAATTGATTTACACAAAAATTTCCGAAGCAGAAGAGAGGTACTTGACAGTACGAACTTTATTTTTGAACAGGTCATGACAAAAGGGCTTGGAGGCATTGCATATGATGACAAAGCTGCTCTCTATGTCGGAGCAGCCTATGAAGAGCAGGCTGGAAATGAGACAGAAGTTACTTTGATAGATACGGATTTTGAGGATGAGGATGATCAAAAGATAGAGGAAACGAACCGGGAGCTGGAGGCGAGAGCTGTGGCAAGACGGATCAAAGAACTTGTCGGTCATCACATGGTATTGGATAAGGAGACGGGAGAATACCGGACTGCCAGATATAGTGATATCGTAATTTTAACGCGAAGCCTGAAAGGATGGACAGATGTATTTACGAATATTTTGAACCGGGAGGGGATTCCGGCGTACAGCGGTTCTAAGGAAGGGTATTTTGAGACGAGAGAAATTCGGACAATTTTGGACTATTTGCGGATTTTAGACAATCCGAGACAGGATATTCCGTTTGCGGCAGTGCTGACCTCCTGTTTTGGCAAGCTGACGAGTGAGGAGCTTGCGAATATACAGTGTGAAGGGGAAGGAAAGACATTCTATGAGCGGACATTGTTCTATTTGGAAAATGGAAGTGACGAAAATCTCAAAGAGCGGATCACAGATTTGTTGAGAAAGTACGAAAGATTCCGAAGAAAAGTACCTTATACGGCTATTCACGCATTGCTATGGGACATCATAGAAGAGACAGGATATGGAGATTATGTGGCATCTTTACCTTCCGGAGAACAGAGAAAGGCGAATCTGGAGATGCTTGTGGAGAAAGCAGTAAGCTTTGAGAGCACTAGCTATAAAGGATTATTCCATTTTATCCGCTATATCGAGCAGCTTCATAAATATGATGTGGACTATGGAGAGGCATCTGTTTTGGATGAACAGGCAGACACCGTCAGGCTAATGAGTATTCACAAAAGTAAGGGCTTAGAATTTCCGATTGTCTTTGTGTCCGGCATGAGCAAGCGATTCAATACACAGGATATCAAAGGAAGTATTGTGATTCATCCTGAATTTGGTGTCGGAATTGACGCGGTGGATGTAGAAAGAAGAACGAAGGCACCAACATTGTTGAAACGGATGATTCAAAGAGAAGTGTTGATGGAAAATGCGGGCGAAGAACTTCGTGTTTTATATGTGGCACTTACAAGAGCGAAAGAAAAACTCATTATGACGGGGACAATATCGAATTTGGAACAGAAAATAAGAAGTTATGAAGGGCTTCGCAGCCATGAGGAAACGGAGCTTACATTCAGCAGACTGACAAAAGCAAATTCCTATTTCGACTGGGTACTTCCGGCACTTTACCGTCATGCTTCCTTTGCACCGATCTTAGAGACGTACAATATAGGAGCGCCGTTTATGAATCCGCTGTATGATCGTGATGTGCCAATCCGGGTATACAAAATGGGAATCGGAGAGATTGTCGCGGGGGAAGTTGCAGAGGAGCTGAGCGGACAGTATACGAAAGAGCTGTTGCATAACTGGGATGATACTCGCACCTATGATGAGCAGATGAAAGAACAGTTGGAAATACAGTTCGGGTATCAATATCCATATGAGCGTGAGCGAAAACTGAAGCAAAAAATGACGGTATCAGAACTGAAAAAACGTGCTTATTTGGAAGAAGAAGCCGGAGAACTTGTGTTTGATGAGGCAGATGTCGTTCCCCTTCTTCCGAAATTTTTACAGGAAGAGGAGGAGCTTACCGGGGCATCAAGAGGAAGCGCTTATCATAGATTGCTGGAATTGCTTGATTTCTCGAAAAAGTATGATGAAGTGACATTGAAGGAACTGATCGAGGAGCAAAAACGAAGCGGAAAGCTGTCGGAGGAGATGTGTACTTCGATTCGGGAGAAGGATATTTTACGGTTTTTAAACACACCTGTCGGAGAGAGAATGCATCGAGCGGCAGTTCGGGGGACACTGTGGGCAGAGCAGCCTTTTGTTCTTGGAATAGATGCAGATGAACTTTATAAAGGGGAAAGCCTGGAAGAAACTGTTCTCGTTCAGGGAATCATCGACGTCTGGTTTGAAGAAGATGGAGAATTGGTTGTTTTGGATTATAAGACAGACAGAGTGTTCAAAGAAGAGATATTGAGGGAAAAATATCATACACAGCTTGATTATTATGCGCGGGCATTGGAACAGCTTACAGGAAAATGTGTAAAAGAGAAGATTATTTATTCCTTTACAATGCAAAAAGAAATCGAGGTGTGAATATGAGATATATAATGTGGTATTTACTGGCGATCAATATCGTGACATTTTTCTTATATGGAATAGACAAACAGAAGGCGCGCAAAAAAAGGTGGCGGATACCGGAGGCGACGCTTCTTTCAATGGCGGCTTTGGGAGGCTCTGTTGGAGCCTGTGTCGGGATGCAAATATTCCGACATAAGACTCAGAAGCCGAAATTTTATATTGGAGTGCCTGTAATTCTTTTGTTGCAGGCTGGAATTGTGATATATGTTTATTTGAAGTAGGAGATAAAACTCCTACTTTTTTTGTAATATTATATTGACTAATAATATTATATGACATATAATATGTGTATAAAAATAATATTGCATCAAATAGAAAGGAGTGAGGTCATGGTATTTAATACAGGAGCAGCCTTGCTGGATGCGATTGTTCTGGCTGTAGTATCAAAAGAGCAGCAGGGGACTTATGGATATAAGATCACACAGGATGTCAGACAGGCGTTGGAAGTATCGGAGTCAACCTTATATCCGGTGCTCAGGCGACTTCAAAAAGATGGGTGTCTGGAGGTGTATGATATGCAGTTTGACGGCAGGAACAGGCGATATTACAAAGTGACAAAGAGAGGGGAAGAACAGTTGGAGATGTATCGAAAAGAGTGGAAAAGCTATTCAGAGAAGATCTGCAAGATATTTGAGGGAGGTGTGGACGAATGAACAGAGTAGAATATATGACAAGACTTGCATCGATGCTTCAGGACATTCCAGTGGAAGAAAGACAGGAAGCAATGAAATACTATAACGACTATTTTGATGAGGCCGGTGAGGAGAATGAAGAAAAAGTTGCAGCAGAATTAGATAGCCCGGAAAAGGTAGCGGCGGCAATCAAAGCGGAAATTTACGGGAGAAATAATACTGGGGAAACGAAAGCACCTGTGTATCCGGCAGAAAAAGAAGAGAAAGATACGAACAATTGGTGGAAGATTCTCCTGATTATAGTAGGTGGACTGTTTGTTTTATCCATTGCCGGCCCGATCGTTCTAGGTGTGGCGCTGACGGTATTGGCAGTGGTGTTTTCGGGATTTATTGCTCTGATCGCATTTGTTATAGCGGCAGGCTGTCTTGCAATTGTAGGGATTGCATTGTTTATTGGCGGGCTTACGCAGATTGCCGTGGCGCTTCCGGAGGCATTTACGTTGATTGGCAGCGGAATGATTTTATTCGCAGTTGGAATGGTGGGAGTTGTGTTGCTTGTGCAGCTTTGCTTCGTTGCATTTCCGAAGATGTTTCGGTGGATTGTAAAAATCTGCAAAAAACCATTTCATAGAAAGGCGGTGTCATAATGAAAAAAGGATGGAAGAGATTTTGGATCACAAGTGGTGCGATTGCCGGAATCGGCGTGCTGTTTTTGATTTTGGGATTTATACTGGGAGTCTCTTTTTCAAAGATCAAGTTTGGTTTCCCATATATATTTCCATTGAGCAACAGGGTGGTGACAGTAAAGGAAAGCACAGGGCAGACCGGCGAAGAAAAAACGTTCGAAGGGGTAAAAAATCTGGAAATGGATGTGGATCATATGAGTGTATATCTGAAGCCTTCCCAAAATGGAAAAGTATGTGTGGGCACTGAAGATATTGACGAGAGAGCAAATCTCCAGATATATAAGGAGGGAGATACTCTGAACATTGAGACGGATTTGGAAAGTAATCGAATCAATCAGGCAGGGACGATTATTTTGTACTTGCCGCAGGATGTGAAATTCTATGAGATGGACATTTCAGTAGGAGCAGGAAGTTTGAAATCAAAGCTGCAAAGCGTACATGCGGAAAATGCGGATATTGCGGTAGCGGCAGGAGCCGCAGAGATACAGGGCATTATGGCGCAAGAGATGTATCTGGAATGTGGAGTGGGTTCTGCAACGCTTGTGCTCCATGGAGAACAAGAAGACTATAACTATAGTCTGGAGTGCGGAATGGGTGAAGTGAAGATTGCAGACGGAAGTTATTCAGGAATCGCAGTTGAGCAACAGATTGACCATGGGGCATCGAAAAATTTGAATATTGAATGTGGCATGGGAAGTGTCAATGTAAAATTTGAAAAATAGTCTGGAATAAAAATGAAAAAAATGGAAATCCTCTTACCATCACGGAAAGGGGATTTTTATTATGTCTAAAAAGAAAGAAAAACCGATTTGCTTAAGCAAGCTGGAGCCGGAAGAAAAATTAAAATATGAGATTGCAGAAGAATTGGGATTGCTCGATAAGGTGCTGGAGGATGGCTGGAAGGCGCTTTCTTCAAAAGAGACCGGGAGAATCGGCGGACTGATTACGAAGAAAAGGCGAGAGATGGAGAAAGCAAAAGAGTAGTGACCAAAGTGTGAACAATTTCGAACCGGACTTGAAAAGAGAAGGGAGATTTGTTATAATCGTAAAACTGGGGAGAAACAACAGGTGAGGTTATGAATGAGAAAATAAAAGTATTAGGCGTGTCAATTAATCATTACACGGCTAAGGAAGCAATGAAAAAGGTCATGGAATATATGGAGACAGAACCGATCAATGTGATCGAGATGGTGACGATGAATACGTTGTCGCAGCTTTTGAACAAAGAAGAAAAGCCATATATTGATGAGTTTGACCTTACATTTGCAGGAGATAAATCAATATTAGAGGCGGCAGGAGTGACTGACTCAAAATATTTGAATGAGGCCAAGACACTGCTGTTCGTGAAAATGGTAATGCGATTTCTGCATAAAAGCCACAAAAAGGTTTTTTTGCTCGCCGAAGATGAAGAGGCTTTGTCTGAACTGAGAGAATATGTGACAGGAAAATACAGCGGGATTGTTATCTCTGAGACTGCGACCATGGAAGAACACGGAAAGTCCGATGACATGATTGTCAATCGAATCAACGGTGCAGAGACCGACTGTATCTTTGCGGCGCTTCCATCTCCGCTTCAGGAAGAAGTCATTCTTCGTAACCGCACACTTTTGAATGCCAGAATTTGGTTCGGAATGGGTACTGGATTGAAAGAACGCAGGAGAACGGGATTTGGAAGAAGACGGCTGAAGGCATTTTTTACACAACACATCGTGAAGAAAAAGATTGAGAAAGAACGTAAGCAAAATCAGAATTTGTGAACAATGTATAGTGTGGAAAAAGGATAAGAGCAAAAGGAAAATTGAGGAAATGCATAAAAAATTATGATTTCCTCTTTCTTTTTTTGCTGTTTTGCATTAGTATATAACGTAGAAATATGCGTTTAACCATTTTAAGAAAAAAATGTATTGTAGAAAATGCATATGAAAATTACGAGTGGAGGGAATTGAATGATATCAAATCAAATACTTCAAAACACAATTGAAGGACTAAAAGCAATTACAAGAATTGATTTATGTGTAGTAGATATAGAGGGAAAAGTGCTTGCGGGGACTTGTACAGAGACAGATGACTATGCAACCTCGATAAAATCTTTTGTAGATTCACCTGCAGACAGCCAGGTGGTGCAAGGATGTCAATTTTTTAAAATTTTTGACGAATATCAGTTAGAATATATATTACTTGCTTACGGAGAAAATGAAAATGCATATATGATCGGAAAGCTTGCAGCATTCCAGATTCATAATCTGTTGATTGCATATAAAGAAAGATTTGACCAGGATAATTTTATCAAAAATCTGTTATTGGATAATCTGTTGCTTGTGGATATTTATAATCGTGCAAAGAAACTACACATTGATACAGATGCAAGACGTGTCGTATTTATTATCGAGATGGCGTATGAGAAAGATGCGAATATGATTGAACATGTGCGAGTGTCCATTGGAAGAAAAAACAAAGATTTCATCACAGCTGTCGATGAAAAAAATATTATTGTCGTAAAGGAACTGGAAGCGAGGGAAGGCTATCAGGAGATGGAGCAGGCTGCGAATGCAATGCTGGAATTATTAAAAGCAGAAGGCGAAGAAGGATTGCATGTCGCATATGGTACGATCGTAAGCGACATCAAAGAAGTTTCAAAATCTTATAAAGAAGCAAAGCTTGCGCTTGATGTCGGAAAGATTTTCTTTAACGAAAAAGATGTGATAGCATATAGTACACTCGGAATAGGACGTCTGATCTACCAGCTTCCGATACCACTTTGTAAAATGTTTATCCGAGAGATTTTTGAGGGGAAATCACCGGATGATTTTGACGAGGAGACTTTGATCACAATTAATAAGTTCTTTGAGAACAGTCTGAATGTATCTGAGACATCAAGACAATTGTACATTCACCGTAATACGCTGGTGTACAGACTGGATAAGATTCAAAAGAGCACAGGACTTGATCTGCGTGTCTTTGAGGATGCCATTACATTTAAGATTGCGCTGATGGTTGTAAAATACATGAAACATATGGAAACGTTGGAGTATTAATAATTATGGAGGAGCGTATGATAGAATTAAAAGATGTTACGAAGGAATACTCAAAGGGGATAGCTGCGCTCAATGGAATCAGTCTGACGATTGAGCAAGGCGAGTTTGTATTTATCGTAGGAGACAGTGGGTCGGGAAAATCGACTTTGATTCGTTTGCTGATGAAAGAGCTGGATCCAACATCCGGAACAATTACTGTTATGGGTGAGGATCTTGGAAAAATGAAACACAAACATATTCCGAAATACCGCAGAAGAATCGGAGTTGTGTTTCAGGATTTCCGCCTTTTAAAGGATCGGAATGTATATGAAAATATTGCATTTGCACTTCGTGTGACAGAGGCACCAACTCGTATTATCAAACAGAAAGTTCCTGCGGCATTATCGCTGGTGGGACTGGCGCAAAAGTATAAATCGTTTCCGAAGGAGCTGTCAGGAGGAGAACAGCAGCGTGTGGCGATCGCGAGAGCGATCATCAATGAGCCGTCTATTTTGCTGGCAGATGAGCCGACCGGTAACCTGGACCCGTCTAATTCATGGGAGATCATGAAGTTGCTGGAGGAGGCAAACGACAGAGGAACTACAGTCATTGTAGTTACACATAATCATGAGATTGTAAATGCAATGCAAAAACGAGTTGTAACAATGAAACAGGGCAGCATTGTCAGCGACGAGAAAAAAGGTGGGTATGTATAATGAGAATCAGTACACTAGGATATTCGATAAAGCAAGGGGTTAAGAATATTGGGAGAAACAAGATGTTTTCCATTGCCTCTATGGCGACGATGGCAGCATGTATTTTCCTGTTCGGCGTATTTTTTTCAATTGTAATAAATTTTAGATACATTGTAGATAAGGCTGAAGAAGGAGTAGCAATTACGGTGCTTTTCGATGCAGATGCGACGGACGAGCAGATTAAAGAGATCGGCGAGAAACTAAAGAGCCGAGATGATGTGGCAGAGGTGAAATATATTTCCGCGGAACAGGCATGGGAAGACTTCCAGAAAGATTATTTTGGAGAGGACAATGCGGATGTGGCAGCGGGATTTGAAGGCGATAACCCGTTGATTGACTCTGATAACTACGAAGTATATTTAAAATCAGTTGAGACACAGGCAGACCTTGTAAAATATGCAGAGGGACTTGACGGAGTTCGCCAGGTCAACAAATCAGATGTCGTTGCCGATGCGTTAGGAAATGTGAATGTGCTCATTGCATATGTCTCAGGAGGAATTATCCTGATTCTGCTTGCAGTATCTATTTTCCTGATCAGCAATACGGTTACGATGGGAATTACAATCAGACGTGAAGAGATTGCGATTATGAAATACATAGGTGCAAAAGACTTTTTTGTAAGAGCGCCATTTATCGTGGAAGGTATCTTCATCGGTTTGATCGGAGCGGCGGTACCGCTTGTGGCACTGTACTTTGCATATGGAAAAGTTGTTAATTATGTTTTGGAAAGATTTAAAATTTTAAATAATATTTTAGACTTTCTTCCGGTGGGGCAGGTATATCAGATATTACTGCCGGTTGGATTAATTCTCGGAGTAGGAATTGGTTTTGTGGGAAGTTTCTTTACGATTAGGAAACATTTAAAGGCATAGGTGACTTTATGACAAAAAGAAGAAGAATTGCGAACTGTATGATTGCAGGAGTACTTTCACTCAGTTTTATCATGCCGACATATGCGACGGATTTATCCGATGCACAACAGAAGGCACAGCAATTAGAAGAACAGAAAAAGGCCGCCGAATCAGAAAAGTCTTCTTTGGCGGAACAATTGAATACCATTGTGACGGACATGAAAAAGTCAGAAGAGGACATGACAAAAAAAGAGTCGGAAATCGAAAAGGCTGAAGAAGAACTTGTCAACGCAAAGGTAGATGAGCAGAATCAGTATGAAAGCATGAAAAAAAGAATCAAGTACATTTATGAAAATGGAAGTTCCGAATTTTTAGAGATCATGCTGGAAGCAAAAGATATGGCAGACTTTTTGAATAAGGCGGAGTACGCCACAAAGATGTCTGAGTATGACAGAGATATGTTGAAAAAATTCCAGAAGCTTGTAAAGAAAGTGGAGGAAGAAGAGGCAAAGTTAAATAAAGAATATGAAGAGCTACACACACTTCAGGCGAGTCTCACAGAAAAGCAGACAGCAGTGGAGAAGCTTTTGACGGAGAAGGCTTCGGAGATTGCGAGTATTGAATCCGAGATGACCGAAGTGCAGGGATTGATCACAGCTGCCAAGGAAGCAGAGCGAAGAAGGCAGGAAGCAGAGGAGGCAGCTAAGCAGCAGGCACAGCAGAATAATGGAAATTCTGGCGGTACTGCCGGAGATTCTGTTGTGAGTGGGAATGGTTTCTTCACTCATCCTTGTCCGGGTATGAGTTACCAGTCAAGCTACTTCGGAGAAGTACGTGAGGGAATCGGTGATTCCAGACCGCACAAGGGACATGATTATGCTGCGGCGCCGGGGACTCCGATCTATGCGGCAGCAGCCGGAAAGGTGACAACAGCCGGATACAGCAACTCTGCCGGATACTGGGTTGTTATCAACCATGGCAATGGGCTTGTGACAAAATATATGCATATGTGGCAGATGCCGTATGTGTCAGAAGGTCAGACAGTGGAAAAAGGGCAGAATATCGGAGGCGTAGGTACGACAGGACAATCGACCGGAAACCACCTGCATTTTCAGGTGGAATTAAATGGTGTTCCGGTGAACCCGTCAAATTATATGTAAGAAGGTATATTGGTGAATGAAAAAGAAAAATAGCTTTTTAAAAGGGGCACTTTGCGGTGCCCTTGCTATGTTATTAGCGGTAGCATTTGTAGGAGGCAGCTTCTTCATCTATAAAATGTCTAGAGATGACAAAGTTGTCACGATGGGAACTGAAAAGAAATTGGAGACACTTAGAGGCTTGATCGATGAAGTTTATCTTCATAGTGATGAAATTTCAGATGATGAATTGAAAGAGTTTTTGATCAAAGGATATGTAAGTGGTCTTGGTGATCCGTATTCTGTTTATTATGACAAAGAGGAGACGGACAGTCTGTTTGAGTCAACAGAAGGAAAGTTTAGTGGAATTGGTGTTTCAATCACGCAGGATTCTGAGACAGGAGCCATGACATTTGTGAATGTGTACGAAGAAGGAGCCGGAGCAGAAGCCGGATTTCAGGCGGGAGATATTCTCTATAAAATCGATGGAGAGGATGTGACCGGTCAAGATCTCAATAATGTTGTTGCCAAGATTAAAGGGGAAGAGGGAACGCAGGTAGAGATTACAGTTCTTCGTGGTGAAAACATGGAAGAGTATACGGCGACAGCGACGAGAAAAGTGGTGGAAGTACATACGGTTGAACACGAGATGAACTCAGACGGAATCGGCTATATCAGAATTACAGAATTTGATTCCGTGACGTATGATCAGTTTGCTTCTGCCTTGGAAGATTTAGAGGCTCAGGGAATGACAGGACTTGTCATTGATCTTCGCGACAATCCGGGAGGAAATCTTGACACTGTTTGTGACATCCTTGATCTGATTTTGCCGGAAGGAACTATTGTTTCTACGAAAGACAAGAATGGAGAAGGAGAAACTTACACATCAGATGAGGAACATAAGCTGGAGATTCCGCTGTCAGTGCTGACAAATGGAAACAGTGCCAGTGCATCTGAGATTTTTGCGGGTGCGGTTCAGGATTATGGAGTTGGAACACTTGTGGGAACAACTACATTCGGAAAAGGGATCGTACAACAGATATTTCCGTTGACAGATGGAACAAGTATTAAATTGACCATCTCCGAATATTTTACACCGAAGGGAAGAAATATTCATGGGACGGGGATCGATCCGGATGTGGAAGTTGAATATGAATACAATGAAGAAGATCCGGCGGCAGATAATCAGCTGGAAAAAGCAATTGAGATTGTGAAGGGAAATGGAATGTAAATTTTGCATTCCATTTTTTTTGTCTCTATGATAGAATAAAAGTAGTATGTAATTTTATGCTCAAATCTAGAAGAAAGGATGAAAACATAATGAAAATTTTGATTCAAAATGGACATGTGCTGGATCCGGAAAGTAAAACAGAGGGGATATATGATATCCTTGTGGAAGAAAAAAAGATTGTAAAGGTGGCAGAACATATTACAGATGCAGCAGATAAGGTGATTGATGCGAAAGGCTGTTTTGTGATGCCAGGATTTATTGATTTGCATGTGCATTTGCGAGATCCGGGACTGGAATATAAAGAGACGCTTAAGACAGGAGGAGATGCGGCGGCAAGAGGTGGTGTCACGACAATCTGTGCAATGCCAAACACAAAACCTGTTATTGATACAGAAGAGAAAGTGAGACAAGTGCATGAAAGGGCAAAAAAAGAGTCCAAAGTGCATGTGATACAGCTCGGCGCGATTACAGTTGGACAGGCAGGCGAGGAGCTCGCAGATATTGTCGGAATGGCAAAAGCAGGATGCCACGCAATCAGCGAAGATGGAAAATCTGTGATGAATGCATCTTTATACCGTAAGGCGATGAAGATTGCAAAAGAACAAGGAATTGCGATTTTTGCACACTGTGAAGATATTACAATGGTGGAAGGCGGAGTGATGCACGCCGATAAAAAGGCAGAGACACTGGGGCTGAAAGGAATTACGAACGCGGTGGAAGATGTCATTGTGGCAAGAGATATTCTCCTTGCGAAAGAGACTGGGGTGAGGCTGCATCTTTGTCATTGCTCAACAGAGGACAGTGTCAAACTGGTGAGGGCAGCAAAAAAAGAGGGCTTGCCGGTCACAGCAGAGGTGTGTCCGCATCATTTTACAATGACGACAGGGGATATTACAGAAGATCATGGGAACTTCAAGATGAATCCGCCGCTTCGAGGAAAAAGCGATGTGGAAGCGCTGAAAGCAGGACTGAAGGAAGATATTATGGACGTGATTGCTACAGATCATGCACCGCACTCAGAGGAGGAAAAAAATAAGTCTATGAAAGAGGCGATGTTCGGTATCGTAGGACTTGAGACAATGGCAAGTCTGACTTACACGGAATTGGTGGATACCGGAGTTCTGACACCGATGCAGATGGCAGAAAAAACAAGCTATTACCCGGCAAAGATTTTAGGCTTGCAGGACAAGGGAGCAGTTTCGGAAGGAAAGATTGCGGATCTCGTGATTTTCGATCCGAACAGAGAATACATAATTGACAAAAATACATTTTTCTCAAAAGGGAAAAATACACCGTTTGACGGTTGGAAAGTGAAAGGCGATGTGCGTTACACATTGGTGGACGGCACTATCGTATATGAAAATACATCATACTAGGAGGAATGAAAGATGATTAACAAGTTAGTAGAGAATATTAAAAAGACAAAGGCGCCGATCGTAGTTGGTCTGGATCCGATGCTCAATTATATTCCGGAGCAGGTGCAAAAAAAAGCGTTTGCAGAATTTGGAGAGACATTGGAAGGCGCTGCGGAGGCAATCTGGCAGTTCAATAAAGAAATCGTGGATAAGACATATGATCTGATTCCGGCAGTCAAACCACAGATTGCAATGTATGAGCAGTTTGGGATTCCGGGATTGGAAGCATTTAAAAAGACAGTGGATTATTGTAAAGAAAAAGGACTTGTTGTCATCGGTGACATCAAACGTGGTGATATTGGTTCTACATCAGCAGCATATGCAGTCGGTCACCTTGGACGCGTGCAGGTGGGAAGTAAATCATATGTGCCGTTTGACGAGGATTTTGTGACAGTGAACCCATATCTTGGTTCGGATGGGGTGAATCCATTTATCGATGTGTGCAAAGAAGAAAAGAAGGGACTCTTTATTTTAGTAAAGACATCGAATCCGTCAAGTGGAGAATTTCAAGATCAGTTGATCAATGGAAAACCATTGTATGAATTGGTAGGAGAAAAAGTGGCACAGTGGGGAGAAACCTGCATGGGAGACGAATACAGCTATATCGGAGCTGTTGTAGGGGCAACTTATCCGGAGATGGGAAAAGTACTTCGTAAAGTAATGCCAAAATCTTACATCCTTGTTCCAGGATACGGAGCGCAGGGAGGCCAGGGAAAAGACCTTGTTCATTTCTTTAACGAAGACGGACTAGGAGCAATCGTAAATTCTTCACGTGGAATTATCGCGGCGTACAAACAGGAAGCATATGCGAAATTTGGCGCAGAGAATTTTGGAGAGGCTTCAAGAGCAGCTGTTGAGGCAATGGTGAAAGATATTAATGGAGCGCTCGAGAGCAGATAAGGAGAATGTAAGATGGCAGCGAGAAAGAGAGAGACAGTTACAGTTGTTTCACAGGAACAGCTGGCAGACGGGATTTTTAGTATGTGGATTCAGACGGAAGCTGCAAAGACTGCAAGACCGGGACAGTTTATTTCCATGTACACAAATGACGGAAGCAAACTGCTTCCAAGACCGATCAGTATCTGCGAGATTGATACGGAAACATCGAAACTTCGGGTTGTATACCGTGTGACAGCAGAAAAGACGGGGACAGAGCAGTTTTCCAAGATGAAAGCGGGAGATACACTTCCGATCATTGGACCTTTAGGGAATGGTTTTCCGTTAGAAGCAGGAAAAGGGAAACGAGCATTTTTGATAGGTGGAGGTATTGGAGTTCCGCCGATTTTGGAGCTTGCAAAACAGCTTGACTGTGAGAAGCAGATTATCATGGGATATCGTGATGCAGATACATTTTTAAAGGAGCAGTTTGAGGAAAATGGAACCGTCTATATCTCGACAGAGGATGGAAGTGTCGGAACAAAAGGAAATGTCATGGATGCGATTCGTGAAAATGGACTTGAGGCGGATATCATTTACGCATGTGGACCTACTCCAATGCTTCGCGCAATCAAACAATATGCAGAGGAACAAGGAATTGAATGTTATATTTCTCTGGAAGAGAGAATGGCGTGCGGTATCGGGGCATGTCTTGCGTGTGTATGCCAGTCAAAAGAAAAGGATCACCACAGCAATGTAAATAACAAGCGCATTTGCAAGGACGGTCCGGTATTCCTGTCTACGGAGGTGGAAATCTAATGAATATGAAAGTAAATATTGCAGGTGTAGAGTGGAATAATCCGGTGACAGTGGCATCCGGTACATTTGGTTCGGGGGCAGAATTTGCAGAGTTTGTTGATTTGAACAGACTTGGAGCCGTCACGACAAAAGGAGTTGCAAATATTCCTTGGGCGGGAAATCCGACACCGAGAGTTGCAGAGACATACGGTGGAATGATGAATGCAGTAGGTCTTCAGAATCCGGGGATTGAATTGTTCTGTGAGAGAGACATTCCGTTTTTAAAACAGTATGACACAAAGATTATCGTGAATGTGTGTGGAAAATCTACAGAAGATTACTGTGAGGTTGTGGAACGTCTTGCAGACGAAGATGTAGATATGCTGGAGATCAATATTTCCTGTCCAAATGTCAAGGAGGGTGGAATTGCATTTGGTCAGAATGCGAAAGCGGCAGAAGAGATTACAAAAGCAGTAAAGAAATATGCAAAACAGCCGGTCATCATGAAATTGAGTCCGAATGTGACTGATATTGCGGAGATGGCGAAGGCAGTGGAAGCAGGCGGAGCAGATGCAATTTCTCTGATCAATACACTTACAGGAATGAAGATTGACATTAACCGTCGCAAATTTGTGCTCGCAAATAAAACGGGCGGAGTGTCAGGACCGGCGATTCATCCAATCGCAGTCCGCATGGTATATCAGGCATTCCATGCGGTAAAAGTGCCGATCATCGGAATGGGAGGAATCGCAAGTGCGGAGGATGCAATCGAGATGATCCTTGCAGGAGCAAGCGCAATCTCTGTCGGCACAGCGAACTTCCATAATCCATCTGTGACGATGGAAATCGTAGATGGAATTCAAGATTATATGAAACAATATGGATTTACTTCTGTGAATGAGATGGTTGGACTGGTAGACTGATTGTAGTGTGAAGAAAGAAGGGATACAAGATGGATAACCAATATAAAGGACTGGGAATTACCTCTATGGTACTTGGGATTGTCTCTATTCTTTTGTGCTGGACGGTGGTGATGTCCGGATTATGTGCAGTTGTGGGAGCAGGACTTGGGGTCTATTATCTGTCTAAGAGAAAACAGGAACGCGGATTTGCGATTGCAGGTATTGCGACATCTGCATTTGGACTGATTTTATCCGTATTTGCGGTTGCTATAATTTTGATAGCGGGCACAGTGGAGAGTCAGGTTCCTTCCATAGAAGAACAGACTCCGTACTATGAAGAACAGCCGCGTGATGATTTCTTCGATGATTATTATGACGATTTCTTTTACGATGATGATGACATGAATCAATATCGAGACTTTTTCTAAATAGAGTGTGATGAAAATGCAAAGATGTAATCCAAAGCAGATAGAAAAACCATTACATGAGATTAATTATTATACGGATAAAGGGTTTCCGATTGAGATGTACACGGTAACGCAGGGGAATATTGAACCATCGGGAAGGGGATATATGGACTTACACTGGCATGAGGAACTGCAGTTTACTGTCGTGACAAACGGAAAGCTGAAATTGAGAGTAGATGGGAAATTATATACGCTGGATGAAGGAAATGGAATTTTTATCAATCGAAATCTTCTCCATATAACGACAGAGATTAGCGATGGAGGCAGATATCTGAGTTTTAATTTTCCGGACAAGGTAGTATCTTTCTTCTCAGGGAGTACTATGGAGGAGAATTTTGTGCTTCCCTATGTGGGAAATTACGGGATAGCGGTAGTTGAATTTAAAAGGACAACGTCATGGCAGAAGGAGATACTGGATACTCTGCTAAAGATGGAGCTCCTGTTTAAAAGAAGAAGAGAGAAAAGACAAGCTGTTGGAAGAGAAGAATATCAGATTGCAATAAAAATTGTGGAGATATGGTACATGATGATTTGCAATATAGAGAAAAGTGGAAAGAAAATTTCCAACAGCTATATTAGAAAGCAGGAACGGATACAGGCGATGCTGTCTTATATCCATAATCAGTATATGCATCCGATGTGTCTGGCGGATATTGCGCAGGCAGGGAATGTCAGTGTTGGAGAATGCTGCAGAGGATTTAAGGAAGTTGTCTGCAAAAGCCCGAACGAGTATCTGGCAGAATACCGTATATTGAGAAGCAAAGAGTTGCTAAGAGGGACGGAACTATCGGTAACGGAAGTTTCCGGGGCGGTTGGATTCAACAGTGTGAGCCATTTCATTCAATGTTTTAAGAAAATGACCGGTGCTACTCCAAAAGCTTATAAAAATATGAAATGTTAAGATATTAATATTTTTTGTTAAGGTTTTGGTAGTTCTTTTTATTCGGAAATGCTAAGATGTCCTTATCAAAGACAAGCATTAGAGAAAGGGGAACTAAGATGATATATATTAGTGATATTTATACAACAGCACCGACGGATGATCGCGTAGCAACAGAAAAAAAGGTGTATCAGATACTGGATAAACTGAAAATTTCTTATGAGAGAGTCGACAATGATGTTGTGGAGACGATGGAAGAGTGTGAGGAGATTGACAAGGCGCTTGGAACAGAGATTCGAAAAAGCATTTTCTTGTGCAATAAGAAAAAAACGAGTTTCTTTTTGGTTGTGCTTCCGGCAAACAAATCTTTGGATACGAACACATTGAGTAAAAAAATCGGAGTACCGCATCTTTCATTTGCCTCAGGAGAACTGATGAAAGAGCATCTTGGAACGAAACCGGGATCTGCGTCTGTCATGGGATTGATCAATGACGAAGACGATTATGTTCAATTGATTGTGGACAAAGAAGTTGCACAGGAAGAATGGTTCGGCTGCAATCCGGGGATTAATACAAGTCATTTGAAAATGAAGACAGAAGATTTGTTGAATAAATTTTTGCCACAAATCAGACATAAAGCAAAGATTATGGAATTGTAATAGAATAAAGAATTAGACCAGCGGAGAAAGATGAATCTCCGCTGGTTTTTGCGTGATAAAGTACACTAGTGCAGAGATGAAATTAGCAAAGAAAATAGCAAGGAAGTGCAAGAAATTCCTAAAAAGAAAAGTTGACACAAAACAGCACATAAGATAAAATGAAAGAAGAACATTTGTTCTTTGAGAGCAGAATATTATGATGAAACAGAATAGATGATTATTTACGGATGACCAAGAGAGATATTCTCCATACAAAAGGGAAATATATGGTATAGAAATTATGAAAGGTGGGAGAGAATGAAAAAGAAGAAAGAGATATCTATGATACGTTCTTCAGCAGCAGAATATTTAACCTTTATTACAGCAACTGGAGAAAGTGATGTTAATGCTATATATTTTGATGAAAATGTGTGGCTGACTCAAAAAATGATGGGACTCTTGTATAATGTAGAAACACATACTATTAATTATCATTTGAAGAAAATATTTTCAGATGGAGAAATAGATGAGAATGCAGTTATTCGAAAATTTCGAATAACTGCTTCAGATGGAAAAAGTTATAATACGAACCATTATAATTTAAAAGCCATTATTGCAGTGGGTAATAAAGTTGATTCACCTAGAGCAGTTCAATTTCGTAAGTGGGCAAATGATATTATAGAAGAATTCACAATTAAGGGATTTGTGATGGATGATGAGCGATTAAAGAATTTTGGAACTGTATTAACAAAAGATTATTTTGAAGAACAACTGGAAAGAATTCGTGAGATTCGGTTGTCTGAGCGGAGATTTTATCAGAAAATTACAGATATTTATGCGACAAGTATAGATTATGACTCTAAAGCACAAACAACAAGACTATTTTTTGCAAAAGTGCAAAATCAATTGCATTGGGCAATTCATGGAGAAACAGCGGCAGAAGTGATTTATCATAGAGCAGACAGTGAAAAGCAAAACATGGGATTGCAAACATGGAAAGATGCACCTAGCGGGAAAATACAAAGATTCGATGTGACAGTCGCAAAAAATTATTTGACTGAGCAGGAACTTTCGGCAATGGCAAGGATTGTTAATGCTTATTTAGATTTGGCAGAAATGCGGGCTGAAGAACAAGTTCCGATGACAATGGAAGATTGGGCAGAACAATTTGAAGGTTTATTGAGACTGTCCAAGAAGGAAATTTTAACACATGCAGGGAGTATTTCTGCTAAGATAGCAGAAACACATGCGCTAAATGAATTTGAAAAATACCGTGTGAAGCAGGATCAATTGTATCAGAGTGATTTTGATCGTGTTTTGCTGGAAACAGCAAAGGTGGTGGATGCAAAAGATGAACAATAAAATATATTATCATTATTGCTCTGTGGATACATTTTATAACATTTTACAAACAGATATCATTAGATTTGGTAATCCACTAAAGATGAATGACTCGGCTGAAAGTATTTGGTTTCCAGCAATGGTAAAAGACTTTTTAAAAGTTGGATTAATGATGTTAAAATAAATTATGAACTATTGGATTTATATTGGGAACTTGGGAAAAATATTGTCAGCAAGCAGAAAAATGCTAAATAGGGAAAATCCTTTCTGAATGTGATGAGTAAAGATTTGCGGAAAGCTTTTCCGGGAATGTCAGGGGTTTCAACACAAAATTTGAGGAGCATTCGGTTTTGGTAGAAAAAATGCAAAAAAATTATCAGTTGCAGTAAATATGACGATGGTATACCTCTGTTATGAAGCAGGGAGAATGATTGTGGAAGAAGAACAAAGTGGAAAAGAACGTGCAGCATATGGGAAGTACATTTTGAAAGAATTGTCTCAGAGACTGACACAGAAATTTGGAAGAGGATATTCATACGATAATTTAAAACTTATGCGTAAATTTTATCTGGTTTATTCCAAGGACTCAATTGGGGAAACGCCGTTTCCCCAATCTGAAAAACTTCCAGTTACACAGGAAGGGAGAAAATTTTATCTAAGCTGGTCTCATTATCTTATTCTTATGCGAATAAACAATATTGAAGAACGCCATTTTTATGAGATAGGAGCATATAGAAATGGGTGGAGTAAAGATGAATTAGCTCGACAGTATGGAAGTTCGCTCTATGAACGTTTGGCATTGAGCAGAAATATTGGACGATAAAAACTTGGAATAAATGAGGGTTGATTTGAACAGAGGAGAAACATATGGAACATTTTGAATTGGTATCAGAATACACCCCAACCGGCGACCAGCCTCAAGCCATTGACCAGCTTGTAAAGGGTTTTAAAGAAGGCAACCAATGCCAGACCCTTCTTGGTGCAACCGGTTCGGGAAAGACATTTACGATGGCGAATGTCATTGCACAATTGAATAGACCAACATTAGTAATTGCACATAACAAGACCTTGGCAGCACAGTTATATGGCGAATTTAAGGAATTTTTTCCTAATAATTCTGTAGAACTATTTATGAGTTATTATGACTATTACCAACCGGAAGCATATGTTCCGTCATCTGACACTTATATTGCGAAGGATTCATCCATCAATGATGAGATTGATAAGCTGCGCCATTCGGCAACGGCAGCACTTTCTGAGCGACGGGATGTGATTATTGTGGCGAGTGTATCCTGCATTTATGGATTAGGTTCGCCAATTGATTATCAGGAGATGGTAATTTCACTACGCCCTGGGATGATAAAAGATCGGGATGAGGTTGTTGCGAAGTTGATTGAGATACAGTATGATCGCAATGATATGGATTTTAAACGCGGGACATTTCGGGTAAGAGGAGATGTGCTGGAGATCTTTCCGGCAGTTTCGGAAGATTATGCAATTCGTGTGGAATTTTTCGGGGATGAAGTGGAGAGAATAACAGAGATTGATGTTTTGACGGGCGAGATTAAAAATGCGTTGAAGCATGTAGCGATTTTCCCAGCATCGCATTATGTTGTGTCAAAGGAAGCGCTGGATCGAGCAACAAAGGCGATTGAGGAAGAATTGGAAGAAAGAGTCCGATATTTTAAAGGAGAAGACAAGCTTTTGGAAGCGCAGCGTATTGCAGAGCGGACGAATTTCGATATTGAGATGATGCGAGAGACGGGATTTTGTTCGGGAATAGAGAATTATTCAAGGCATTTGACAGGACTGGCGCCGGGGCAGCCGCCGCACACATTGATTGACTATTTTCCGGATGATTTTTTGATTATGATTGATGAATCGCACAAGACCATTCCTCAGATTGGTGGAATGTACATGGGTGACCAGTCTAGAAAGTCCACTCTTGTAGATTATGGATTCCGTTTGCCGTCAGCAAAGGACAACAGACCGCTTAATTTTGAAGAATTTGAAAGTAAGGTAAATCAGATGTTGTTTGTATCTGCGACGCCGGGAGAATATGAAGAAAAGAATGAACTTTTGCGTGTGGATCAGATTATCCGACCGACAGGTCTTCTTGATCCGGAGGTTGAAGTGCGTCCGGTGGAAGGACAGATCGACGATCTGGTCGGTGAAGTGAACAAGGAGATTGCAAAGAAAAATAAGATTCTTATTACAACGTTGACGAAACGAATGGCAGAAGATTTGACAGATTATATGCGTGAACTTGGTATACGGGTGAAATATCTTCATTCAGATATTGATACGTTAGAGCGGACAGAAATTATTCGGGATATGCGTCTCGATGTATTTGATGTGCTTGTCGGAATCAATCTGTTGCGTGAGGGGCTTGATATTCCTGAGATTACATTGGTTGCAATTTTAGATGCCGATAAGGAAGGATTCCTGCGTTCGGAGACTTCGCTTATTCAGACGATTGGGCGAGCTGCCCGTAATGCGGATGGTCATGTTATCATGTATGCGGATCATGTGACAGAGTCGATGGAAAAAGCGATTCAAGAGACAGAACGAAGAAGAAAGATACAGATGGCATACAATGAGGAACATGGAATTACACCTCAGACTGTTAAAAAGTCAGTGCGAGATCTGATCAGTATTTCTAAGAAGGTAGCGGCGGAGGAATTGCGTCTTGAAAAAGATCCGGAGTCAATGAGTGAAAAAGAATTGGAAAAACTGATAAAAGATGTTACAAAGCAGATGAAGAAAGCAGCGGCAGAATTGAATTTCGAGGCGGCAGCAGAGTTGCGCGACAAATTGATTGAGCTGAAAAAGCAGTTACAGGATATGGAAGGTTAGGAGTATACGATGGCAAAACAATATATAAAAATACGGGGTGCCAATGAGCACAATTTGAAAAATATAGATTTGGATATTCCGAGAAATGAACTTGTTGTGTTGACGGGCCTAAGTGGATCGGGGAAGTCATCCTTAGCATTTGACACAATCTATGCAGAAGGACAGAGAAGGTATATGGAATCGCTGTCTTCTTATGCGAGACAGTTCCTTGGCCAGATGGAGAAACCGAATGTAGAAAGTATTGAGGGGCTTTCACCGGCGATTTCTATTGATCAGAAATCAACGAATCGAAATCCACGTTCTACAGTTGGAACGGTGACAGAAATTTACGATTATTTTCGTCTGCTCTATGCAAGAATAGGGATCCCACACTGTCCGAAATGTGGGAAGGAGATAAAAAAGCAGACGGTGGACCAGATGGTGGATCAGATTATGGAGCTTCCGGAGGGAACAAAGATCCAGCTTCTTGCGCCGGTTGTGAGAGGACGAAAAGGAAGGCATGAAAAGTTGCTGGAAAAGGCAAAGAAAAGCGGTTATGTACGTGTGCGCATTGATGGAAATTTATATGAATTGTCAGAAGAAATTTCTCTGGACAAAAATATTAAGCATAATATAGAGATTATCGTGGACAGACTTGTTGTAAGAGAAGGCATTCAAAAGAGATTGACGGATTCAATTGAAAGTGTACTGGCATTGGCGGAGGGACTTTTGGTTGTGGACGTGATTGGCGGAGAACCTTTGAATTTTAGCCAAAGTTTTTCGTGCCCGGATTGTGGAATCAGTATCGAAGAGATTGAACCGAGAAGTTTTTCTTTTAATAATCCATTTGGGGCATGTCCGGTTTGCTTTGGACTGGGATACAAGATGGAGTTTGATGTAGATTTGATGATCCCGGATCAATCGTTAAGTATAGATGAAGGCGCTATCGTAGTGATGGGATGGCAGTCTTGTACAGACAAAGGAAGTTATACAAGAGCAATATTAGAAGCTCTTTGTAAAGAATATAATTTCTCGTTGGATACGCCGTTCCAAGATTATCCGCAGGAAGTCAAAGATATTTTGATTCATGGAACCAATGGACGAGAAGTGAAGGTGTATTATAAAGGGCAGCGCGGAGAAGGTATTTATGATGTTGCATTCGAAGGAATTATAAAAAATGTAGAGAGAAGATATCGTGAAACAGGCTCAGAGACGATGAAGGCGGAATATGAGAGTTTTATGCGGATTACGCCTTGTCATGAATGTGGCGGACAGAGATTGAAAAAGAGCGCGTTGGCAGTTACAGTGGGAGATAAAAATATTGCGGAAGTCACGTCGCTTTCTATTGAAAAACTTCAGCAGTTTTTGGAAGGATTAGAGCTCACAAAGACGCAGGAGTTAATCGGTGGACAGATTTTAAAAGAAATCAAAGCGCGTATTGGATTTTTGATGGATGTAGGATTGGATTATCTGACACTTGCCAGAGCAACAGGAAGTCTTTCGGGAGGAGAGGCTCAGCGTATCCGTCTGGCAACACAGATTGGTTCAGGTCTGGTTGGAGTGGCTTATATTCTGGATGAGCCAAGTATCGGACTTCACCAGCGAGATAATGATAAACTATTGAAGACATTGAAACATCTACGTGATCTGGGAAACAGTTTGATTGTAGTAGAGCATGATGAAGATACGATGCTGGAAGCGGACTATATTGTGGATATTGGTCCGGGAGCGGGCGAACATGGTGGAGAAGTTGTTGCAGCAGGTACTGCAAAAGAGATTATGCGGAATAAGAAGTCTGTTACTGGTGCATACCTGAGTGGACGCATGCAGATTCCGGTACCGGATGTGCGCAAAGAACCGAAAGGCTGGCTGAAAGTAATTGGGGCAGCAGAAAATAATTTAAAGAATATTGATGTTTCATTTCCGGTTGGTGTAATGACGTGCGTGACTGGAGTTTCTGGTTCAGGAAAAAGTTCTTTAGTAAATGAAATTGTTTACAAAAGACTTTCTAAGGATCTTAACAGAGCGAGAACAATTCCAGGGAAACATAAGAGGATAGAAGGAATTGAACAGTTTGACAAAGTCATTGACATTGATCAGTCGCCGATTGGAAGAACTCCTAGATCGAATCCGGCAACGTATACAGGAGTTTTTGATTTAATCCGCGATCTCTTTGCGGCAACTGCGGATGCAAAGGCGAGAGGATACAAAAAAGGAAGATTTAGTTTTAATGTCAAAGGCGGAAGATGTGAGGCTTGTTCAGGAGATGGGATTTTAAAGATTGAAATGCATTTTCTTCCAGATGTATATGTTCCGTGTGAAGTCTGTGATGGAAAGCGATATAACAGAGAGACGTTAGAAGTAAAATACAAAGGAAAGAGCATTTATGATGTGCTGAATATGACTGTGGAGGAGGCGCTTCATTTCTTTGAGAATGTTCCTAGCATTCGAAGAAAGATGGAGACCCTGTATGATGTTGGACTTTCCTACATTCGATTAGGTCAGCCGTCCACTACACTTTCGGGTGGTGAAGCACAGAGAATTAAATTGGCAACCGAATTGAGTAAGAGAAGCACAGGGAGAACAGTTTATATTTTAGATGAACCGACAACAGGGCTTCATTTTGCGGATGTGCACAAATTGACAGAAATTTTACATCGTCTGTCAGCAGATGGAAATACCGTAATTGTGATCGAACATAATTTAGATGTGATCAAGACTGCGGACTATATTATCGACATAGGACCAGAGGGTGGAGACAAAGGGGGAACCGTTGTGGCAACGGGAACTCCTGAGGAGATTGTTGCCAATCCGGCATCGCATACAGGCAAATATATTGATGCAATCCTTAAAAAAAGTTTAAATTAAAAAAAACTCTTTGCATTTATTGGAATTTTTATTATAATAGGTAAGGTATATGTATAATAACGAAAGATGATAGAATAGATAAGTGCAGTGAAAGGAGAAATCAGATGTCAGTTGATATCGGAATTGATTTAGGAACCGCCAGTGTTCTCGTATATGTAAAAGGAAAAGGTGTTGTATTGAAAGAACCTTCCGTAGTCGCTTTTGACAGAGATACCAATGCGATTAAGGCGATTGGAGAAGAAGCGAGACTGATGCTTGGAAGAACACCGGGAAATATTATAGCTGTAAGACCGCTGAGACAGGGAGTTATTTCAGACTATACAGTGACAGAAAAGATGATTAAGTACTTCGTACAGAAAGCGGTAGGAAAGAGAACTTTTAAGAAGCCGCGTATCAGTATTTGTGTGCCGAGCGGTGTTACAGAAGTAGAAAAGAAGGCAGTGGAAGAAGCGACTTTTGCAGCTGGTGCAAGAGAGGTACATTTGATTGAAGAGCCGGTTGCAGCGGCAATTGGAGCAGGAATTGATATTGCAAAGCCATGTGGAAACATGATTGTAGATATCGGTGGAGGAACTGCAGATATTGCGGTTATCTCACTTGGAGGAACAGTAGTAAATACATCAATTAAAATTGCAGGCGATGATTTTGACGAAGCAATTGTAAGATTTATGCGTAAAAAGCATAATCTATTGATCGGAGAGCGTACTGCGGAAGATATCAAGATTAAAATCGGGACAACTTATCCATTGGTGGAAGAAGAGACGATGGAAGTGCGTGGACGTAATCTTGTGACAGGTCTTCCAAAGACTGTGACAGTGACATCTTCAGAGACAGAAGAAGCTTTGAAAGAGACAACAAGTCAGATTGTGGAAGCTGTTATTGCGGTATTGGAAAGAACACCACCGGAATTATCAGCGGATATTTTGGATCGAGGAATTGTTCTGACCGGAGGAGGAGCTCTCCTTCGTGGATTGGAAGAGTTGATCGAGGAAAAGACAGGAATCAACACGATGACTGCCGAAGATCCGATGAAAGTTGTTGCGGTTGGAACCGGTCAGTTTGTAGAATTTATGAGTGGAAGAAAAGAAGCGTAAGTGTGTAGAGTGATTGAGGGCTGTCTCTTGAAGAGACGGCTCTTGTCGTCTGGCGGCAAAATAATTTTGCTCGGAGAATATGGAGGATGAGGTTTTGGAAGTCATAAAGGGATATGTAGAACATATCGTATTCCGAAATGAAGAGAATGGCTATACGGTGTTTCATTTAACAAATAAAGATGGAGAGCTTACATGTGTCGGGACTTTTCCCTATATTAGTGAGGGTGAGATGCTGGAAGTGTCCGGGGAATATACGAATCACAATGTGTATGGCATGCAGCTGCAAGTGATTTCACATGAAGTGAAAGAGCCAGAGGATTTGATATCAATTGAACGATATTTGGGATCTGGTGCGATCAAGGGGCTTGGAGCTGCGCTTGCAGGGAGAATTGTACGCAAATTTAAAGACGATACATTTCGTATTATTGAAGAAGAACCAGAGCGTCTTGCGGAAGTAAAAGGAATCAGTGAACGGAAAGCACGTGAGATTTCAGAGCAGGTGGAAGAGAAGAAGGATATGCGAAAAGCAATGATTTATCTTCAAAAATATGGGATATCGCTTGCTTTGTCAGCCAAAATCTATGAGCATTATGGTCAGAGTGTTTATCGTGTGATGGAGGAGAATCCGTATCAGATTGCAGACCATGTTCAGGGCGTTGGTTTTAAAACAGCAGACGAGATTGCATCGAAAGTAGGAATTCATACAGATTCCGATTTCAGGATACGAAGTGGGATTTTTTATGTGCTGCTGCAGAGTGTGACAGACGGACATGTCTATCTTCCACAGGAAGAGCTGCTCAGGCGAACGATGCAGCTTTTGGAAGTCGAGATCTGTGATATACAGAAGTATCTCATGGACTTAGCGATGGAAAAGAAAGTTGTTCTAAAAGAGAAAGAAGATGGAATCCGGGTGTATCCGGCGCACTACTATTATTTAGAGTTAAATACGGCAAAGATGCTTCACGATTTGAATGTTTCTTACGATATTGCGGAGGATGCGATTGAAAAGAGACTCCGGCAAATTGAGGAAGATGCAGAACTTTCATTGGACGAACTTCAGCGGACGGCAGTGAAAGAAGCTGTGAGGAATGGAGTGCTGGTTCTGACAGGAGGACCTGGAACCGGAAAGACAACAACAATCAATGCGATGATTCATTTTTTTGAGAGCGAAGGTATGGATATTTTTCTGGCGGCACCGACAGGGCGAGCTGCAAAACGTATGACGGAGGCGACCGGGTGCGAGGCGAGGACAATTCACCGGATGCTTGAATTGGCATACGCGCCAGGAAATGACGATAATCGTATGGAATTTGCGAGAAATCAAGAGAATCCGCTGGAGACAGATGTTATCATTATCGATGAGATGTCGATGGTGGATCTGCCGTTAATGCATGTGCTGCTCAATGCGGTTATGGTTGGGACAAGACTGATTCTTGTGGGAGACCAGGATCAGCTTCCTTCTGTAGGGGCGGGAAGTGTTTTGAAAGATTTAATCAAATCAGAATGTTTTCCTGTTATTACATTGACAAAGATTTTCCGTCAGGCAGAACAAAGTGACATTGTGGTGAATGCTCATAAGATCAATCGGGGTGAAGAGGTCATTTTAGATAATAAGAGCAGAGACTTTTTCTTTTTAAAAAGACAGGATGCCAACACGATCATCAGTGTTGTGATTGCGCTGATTCAAAAGAAATTACCGAAATATGTGGGGGCAGATCCGTTTGATATACAGGTTTTAACTCCGATGCGGAAAGGGCTTTTGGGTGTGGAACGGCTGAATACGATTTTGCAGCAGTATCTGAATCCGCCCGATAAAAGTAAAGAAGAAAAAGAATATGGAGATAAGCTTTTTCGTGTTGGTGACAAAGTAATGCAGATAAAAAATAATTATCAGCTGGAATGGGAGATTGCAACGAAATACGGTCTTGTCGTAGATAAAGGAATCGGCGTATTCAATGGAGATATCGGAAGAATTACATCAATTAATTCTTATACGGAGACGGTAGAAGTCGAATATGAGGAAAAAAAGAAAGTAAATTATCCATTTCAGTTATTAGACGAGTTGGAGTTGGCATATGCTATCACCATACATAAATCGCAGGGAAGTGAGTACCCTGCGGTTGTGATTCCGCTTCTGCAGGGACCACGGCAGCTTTATCACCGAAATTTGATCTATACGGCGGTGACGAGAGCTAAAAAATGTGTAACACTTGTTGGAAGCGATGTGACATTTCAAGAGATGATTCGAAATGCAAATGAGCAGAACAGATATACAAGTCTGGCGGAATGCATACAGGATTTTTAGACGATAACCAGGAGATGTGTCAAGAGTCCGTAAAATAATGAACATTTGGAAAAAGATTTTGGGGATAATTTATCCGAAAACATGCTGCTTTTGTGGAAAAGTCAGCGACAAGGAATTGTGCAAGGATTGTGCAGAAAAGGTAGTTTATATAACGGAGCCGAGATGCAAAAAGTGCGGTAAACCGGTTCGCTATGCTGAACAAGAATATTGTTATGACTGTCAGAAAAATGTGCATGCATATGATCAAGGAAGAAGTATCTGGATACACAAGATGCCGGTCAGTATGTCGATATATCAGTTCAAATATAAAAACAGACGTATTTACGGAGAGTTTTATGCGAAAGAGATGATTCGAATCTATGGCAGACTGATACGGGAGTGGGAGATAGAGGTGATTGTTCCGATTCCGCTGCATCGTAAGAAAAAGAGATTTCGTGGGTATAATCAGGCGGAGATTGTAGCAAAGCATCTTGGAGAGATGATGGGAATTCCGGTTGACAGCAGATCTGTAATACGCAGCAGATACACGAGACCGCAAAAAGAACTGAACGATAAGGAAAGAAAACAAAATTTAAAGCACGCATTTTCAGTTACAGGTCAATGGAAGAACTACAAAACGGTGTTGGTCATTGACGATATTTATACGACAGGAAGCACAATTGATACAGTGGCAGAGGAATTGAAAAGCAGAGGTGTTCAAAAAGTGTGTTTTTTGACTATAAGTATTGGACAAGGATACTGAATAATGCTATACTGAAACTAATGTCTTGAGGGGAAAACAAGTTTAGAGGTGACGTTTATGTTGAATGAAGAACGAGTAAAACTTATGGTGCAGCTTGCTTCCTACGAACAAAAAGAAGGAAAAGAAGATTTTAAGGTGAGTTCTTACTATAAGAAAGATTATGTGAGCTTTCATAGGCTGGCGACAATGATCTGGACGACAATCGGATATGCGATGGTTGCCGGACTGATTGGAATTGCATATATGGATCAGGTTTTAGAAGAACTGACGTTGGTAAAAGCAATTATTTTAGTAGCAGTGATTTTGATAATCTATGTGATTGTGTTAGTCGCATATTGGATAGCGAGCGGGCGGTTTTATCAGAAAAAGCATAGTGAAGCCAGAACTCGCGTGAAAAAATATAGCCATAATCTGTTAGTGTTAAACAAGCTTTACGAGAAGGAGAATATGTAGATGGATCGTTTGATTGAGGTAAGAGAGACTATACTGAGACTATATGCGAGATATTCTAAAATTGTGGATAAAGGAGTTCAGTTTATTTTAGCGTTGGCAACTTTTATGTTTATCAGCAGTAACATTGGGTTTATGAAGATTTCAGCGAATCCGATGGTCACACTTGGTCTTGCAGTGATTTGTACATTTTTGCCGATTACAGCGACAGTGGTAGTGGCTGTGGCACTTACAGTTGTACAGTTTTATGCGTTGTCCGTGGGTGTGGCTGCGGTGGCAGCAGTGATTTTTTTAATCATGTTTATTTTGTATTTCCGATTTACGCCGGATAAGGCGATTGTTCTATTATTGATGCCGATTGCCTTCACACTGAAGATACCGATGCTGATACCGATTGTATACGGATTGACAGGAGGACCTTTATGTGCAGTTCCGATTGCATTTGGAACGATTGCGTGTTATATGGTTACATATGTAAAAGCGTATGAGACAACGATAAAAGGAGCAGGGGATTCAGAGATGTTTGCCCAACTCACCGCTTTTGCGCAACAGTTATTTAACAATAAGGAGATGTGGACTGCGATTATTGCATTTGTGATCTGCTTACTTGTAGTATATAGTGTGAGAAAATTATCAGTTGATAATGCGTGGAAGATTGCGATTGTTTCAGGCGCACTTGTATATGTGATCGTAGTGGTGATCGGAAGAGTCACGATGCATGTAGATGTTCCGTATGTGGCGGTTATTATTGGGACAATTGTTTCGATATTATTGGCGCTTGTGTTAGAGTTTTTTGCATTTGCGGTTGACTATTCAAGAACAGAGAATCTTCAATTTGAAGATGATGAGTATTTTTATTATGTAAAAGCAGTCCCGAAAGTGACGGTGACTGCACCTGAGAAAACGGTAAAACGAATTAATGAACGTCAGGAGACGTCGCGGATGGATGAGTTGAAGCAGGAAAAAATCCTGAAGAACCAGACCGACGAGATGCTTCTTACGAAAGCGTTGCAAGAAGAACTTGAGATTCAAGAATTACTAGAAGAAGAATTAAAACATTAGTAAAAAAGATGTGAAAGAGATGGAGGTGAGAAAATGGGACAGAAATTACAGAATTTCTTTGAAATATATTTTAAAGAGTTGTATTTCCCGAAAATACAGGTGACAGATGTTGTTGAGATTATTATTATTGCATTTTTGGTTTATCAGTTGATGGTGTGGATCAAACATACGAAAGCATGGATGCTTTTGCGGGGAATTATTGTTCTGCTTGTCTTTATTTTACTCGCGGCTATCTTCAAGATGCACACAATTCTGTGGATTGCAACGAATTCCATCAGCGTCCTGGCAACAGCAGCAGTTGTCGTGTTTCAGCCGGAACTGCGAAGAGCGTTGGAGCGTCTCGGGCAAAAAGATTTTTGGATTGCAGTAGTTCCGTTTGAACGAAGCAAAGAATCAGGAAGGTTTGATGATAAGACGATCGATGCACTTGTGACGGCATGTTATGAGATGGGAAAGGTAAAGACCGGAGCATTGATTGTGGTAGAGCAAGAGATTATGCTTACAGAGTATCAGAATACAGGTATTGAGTTGGACTGTCTGGTATCCAGTCAGGTGCTGATTAATATCTTCGAACATAATACACCGCTTCATGACGGAGCAGTTATTGTGAGAGGTAATCGAATTGTCTCGGCAACATGTTATCTGCCGTTGTCTGATAATATGGGACTTAGCAAAGAGCTTGGAACGAGACATAGAGCAGCGGTAGGAATGAGTGAAGTGAGCGATGCGCTTGTGATTACAGTTTCAGAGGAGACTGGATATGTATCTATAGCAATGGGAGGACACCTTACACGGAATGTGAAGCCGGAATTCTTAAGAGAGAAGCTTGTCCATGTACAGAATAAATCTTTGGAAGAAAAACGGTTTATGATATGGAAAGGAAGGCGAAAGAATGAAAAACAAACTGACAAATAATTTTGTCCTAAAGTTCATAGCACTCCTTTTTTCAGCGTTTTTGTGGCTTATTGTGATGAATATTTCGAGACCGATTGTCACAAAGACGTTTTATCCGGAGATCACAGTCGCAAACCCGGAGGTGGTAACAGAGCATGGGCAGACCTTTAAAATTGCGGATGATGTAAAGCAGATTGCAGTTACAGTGAAGGCAGAACGTTCGATTATGGAAAAAATCAAGACGGAGGATATTAAGGCGGTTGCAGATTTAAAAGAAGAGCAATCAGGTTCTGTTCCGGTAAGAATTACCATAGAAGGTTTTGAAGGAGATTACAAGGAGGCATTACCTAATCCGAGAAATATTCAGATTGTGAAAGAAAATATCGAAAATAAGACATTTCCGGTTACGGCGATTGCGACAGGAGATTTGCAAAGTGGTTATGTGATAGGTGAGCTGGAAGCAGAACCACAGTCCATTGATATCAGTGGTCCAAAGTCATCACTTGGAAGAATCAGTAAAGTGGTTGCGAGAGTAGATGTGTCGGGGTTGTCGGAAGATACAACCTTAAAGGCGGATGAACTGATCTATTATGATTCAGCGGACAATGTTATAGATAAAAGCTTGCTATCCAGCGATGTGGACAGCAGTGGTGTGAATATTAAAGTGCATTTGCTGGAGACAAAGGAAGTGGAGTTGAAGTTTGACCAATCAGAGATTGGAACTGAAAGCGGGTATGCAGTGTCAGGACTTCAGATCGAACCTCAGCGTATTACGATTATGGGAAATCGCGAAGACGTGGAAAAGATAGATGACATAGAGGTTGCAAGCAGTGCGCTCAAACAGGAAAATCTTACAGAGACGACAAAGGTTGTGGTGAATATTACAGATTATCTTCCGGACGGAATTAGTTTGGCAGACAGTTCGGCGGGAAGCGTAGTGGTAAATATTCTGGTTGAAAAAGAAGGAATCAAAAATATTGCAATTCCGGTACGGTCGATAGCGGTAAACAATTTGCCGGAAGGCATGGAACTTTCATATGGTCCGGAGCAAAATGTAGAATTGCAGTTTGAAGGACTTGATGAAGCATTAGAAAATATGTCTGCAGAGAAGATTGCGGCATCTATTGATTTGAAAAGTTACAGTGAAGAAGGAACCTATGATGTTCCGGTTACAATAGCGAGTCTTCCGGAAGGATGCAGTTTTGTCGGAGGCGCCACGATACAGGTTATTTTGACAAAAAAATAAAATGAGAGGAGCTAAGAGAATGGTACGAAGAAAATTGACAATCAATAATCCAACAGGTCTTCATTTGAGACCTGCCGGGCTGTTTTGCAAGACTGCAATGCAGTTCCAAAGTAAAATTACATTTCTTTCCAAGAATACAACTGCCAATGCCAAGAGTGTGTTGAGCGTATTGGGTGCTTGTATAAAAAAAGGTGATGTGATTGAGTTAATTTGTGAAGGTGAAGATGAAGAAAAAGCTATGCAAGAGATGGCGAGAATCGTAGAAGAAGGGCTTGGCGAATAGCGAACAGGAGGAAGAAGATGGCAAAAGCAACGTTAGTAATTATGGCAGCAGGTATTGGAAGTCGTTTTGGCGGAGGAATTAAACAGTTGGAACCAGTAGGACCAAATGGCGAGATCATTATGGATTATTCTATCTATGACGCTATGGAAGCTGGGTTTGATAAGGTTGTATTTGTTATCCGCAAGGATTTAGAAAAAGATTTTAAAGAAGTGATTGGAAACAGGATTGAAAAAGTTGTAGAGGTCGCTTATGCATATCAAGAGATTTCGGATATTCCAGAAGAATTTAAAGGAAAATATGCTGACAGAGCAAAACCTTGGGGAACCGGTCAGGCAATTCTTTGCTGTAAAGATGTTGTGAGTGAACCGTTTTTAGTAATTAATGCAGATGATTATTACGGAAAAGAAGCTTATGTGGAGGCGTATAATCATCTGATTCAGGAGCAGGAAAGAAATGATAAACTTCAGGTGAGTATGGTTGGATTTGTCCTGGGAAATACTTTGAGTGAAAATGGCGGAGTGACAAGAGGAATCTGTAAAGTGGATGAAAATCATATGCTGACAGATATTGTTGAGACTTCCAATATTGAAAAGACGGAAAAAGGAGCTGCTGTTCGCACGGAAGATGGAATGGTAGAAGTTGATGTACATTCTCCTGTTTCTATGAATATGTGGGGATTACATCCCGAGTTTTTTGAAGTACTTGAGAAGGGATTTCGAGAATTTTTATCAAAGGTTGAAGAAAATAGCTTAAAAGCAGAATACCTTTTACCTACAATTGTTGGAGATTTATTGGCGGATGGAAGCGCAGATGTAAAAGTATTGCGTTCACACGACAAGTGGTTTGGAGTGACTTACAAAGAGGATAAAGCGGCGGTGGTCGCTTCTGTGCGTGCGCTTGTAGATGGCGGTGTGTATCCGGAAAAGTTGTTTTAGAAAATTCATTTCGGGGAGTCCCCGAGTCTGATTGTCGGCAAGTTTAGCAGTTCTGGCTAAGCTTGCCGATGAATGAAAATAAGTCGATGCCGTTTCGGGCAAATATTCAAAAAAGAGAAACAGAGGAATTCTATAGATAGAAGAAAAAAGACAATATTATGCTTTTTTGTTGAAAAATGTAGGAAGATATAGTAAATTGGAACTGAATATAATTAATTAGGAGGTGAAAAAGTGAAAAGAAAAATAGTAGTGGTACTATTTGCTGTGATGTTGGCTTTTTCTGGTTGTAGCAAAGGGGAGACAAGTCAGCCGGAAAAGGAACCAGAGAAAAATGAGAGCGTAAAAGATGATGCAGAAGAGGAATTAGAGAATGGCACAGATAAAATAGAGCAGAAATTAGGAGTCTATTATATAGACGAAACAACAGGAGAAATTACTAGAGATGAGGTGACTGTGGCAGGAGAGTTACAGGAAGTAATTGTTGCCAAATTAAAAGAAGCATCTGTATTATCTGAAACTTGTGAGGTTCAAAGTGTTTCTGTGAATGATTCCGAAGAGAAGATTGATTTAGATGTTAATACAGCATTTGGTGATTATCTAAGAGGAATGGGGACGACCGGTTCGGAACAGGTACTAGAATGTGTTGTTAGGACATACTCAGAGGCGTATGATTGTGATGGAGTTAAAATTACAGAAAACGGAAATCCGCTTGATACAGGACATGCCGTTTTGGAAGGATATATCAGCTATGATTAGGTGAGAGTGAAGAGGAAAAAAAGATGAAAAGCATAAGAAAAAGGTTTGTGGCAATTATTCTGCTTGCAGTGATGGTGTTTTCTGATTTTCAGATGAGCACATCATTGGCAATGGACAATAGTTCGGCGGTAGAAGAAACAGAAGTAGCTGAAACAGACGCGGCCAATACAGTAAAAGCAGAAAACAGATTGAATTATATTTTGGTAGAAAGTCCCTATTTGGAATCACCGAACACACAAAACATTGTTGTGTCTTGGGGAGATGGAACAGAACAGATAAGCAATATGCGGATTACTGTGCAAAAAGAAGATGGTTCAACAGAAGAATGGACATGCAGTAATCAGTCTGGATATCTGTATGTGTTCTCGAAAGAATATGTGGATGAAAGTGAGCAGAGCACATATAAGGTAACAGACATCAGATTTGAGGAAAATCAGCAAGAACAATGTTTTTTATTAACTGACTTAAATGTAGAAGCAGAATTTGGAGTGAACAAAGCATACGATGGGATTGAAGAATTGCAGCCGTTGGATCCGGAAGATGCAGTGGAGACATCGATAGTAACGATTGACGAAAATGGAGAAACTGAGGCACAGGATAATATTGCATCAGCGTTAACTGCCGTTTCAGAAGAGATGGGAGCAGTGGCGGGAATAAGAAGCGCAGAAAAAGCGGGTGAGATTGTCGTGGCGCTGGATCCTGGACATGATAACAGACATGGCGGGACAAGTGGGTCAGGTCTGACAGAACAAGAATTGACTTTAAAAATAGCGAAGTATGCAAAGGCAGAATTAGAGACATATAATGGTGTGAAAGTTTATATGACAAGAACAACTGCAGCGTGTCCTTATCCGAAAACGGGAACTTCGGGAGCTTGTATTGAGAAAAGAGTACAGGCAGCAGCAGAGGCAGGAGCAAAAATATATGTAAGTCTTCATTTGAATTCAGGAGCTGCCAGCGCAAATGGTGCAGAAATTATTATCCCGAATAGTAGTTGGAAACCACAATTGTCAACGCAGGGAAAAGAACTTGCAGAGAAAATATTAAATGAACTGACAGCAGTTGGTTTAAACAAACGTCCGACACCGATTTACAGCAAAGATACTACTGTCAATGAGAAATATCCAGATGGTTCTATTTCAGATTATTATTCAGTTCAAATCTGTGCGAAAGAAGCTGGAATACCGGGAATTATTGTGGAACATGCTTTCTTGAGCAATGCAAATGATGTGAACAAGTTCTTGAAAACTGAGGCAGGATTAAAGAAGCTCGGTGTTGCAGATGCAACTGGAATCGCAAAGTACTTGGGACTGAGTAAAGGACAGTGGGTTCAGGTTGGAGATAAGTGGAAATATCTAACGAATGGGAAGTACGTAGTAAACCAGTGGATGAATATTTCAGGAGAAACATACTATTTCGATGGAAATGGATATCGGGTAACAGGATGGCAGACAATAGCCGGAAAGAAATATTACTTTATGTCAGATGGTCATATGCACACCGGCTGGTTATCATTCGGGAGTCGGTATTATTATATGATGCCGGATGGCTATATGCATACCGGTTGGTTATCATTTGGAAGTACCTATTATTATATGAATGATGAAGGGTTGCGGGTAACAGGATGGCAGACGATAGCCGGAAAGAAATACTATTTTATGCCGGATGGAACAAGATATAGTAATGGATGGCTATCATTTGGAAGTACTTATTATTATATGATGCCGGATGGTCATATGCACACCGGTTGGCTGTCGTTTGGAAGTACTTACTATTATTTAAATAGTAATGGAGTAAGAGTAACTGGCTGGCAGACGATAGATGGAGAAGAGTACTATTTTGATAAAAATGGAGTCAGACAAGAAGGATATTTGATTGAAGGTACAAGTGCTGTAACTGCAAACAGTCTGGCTATGTACTTTAAAAGAAAAAATGGTGTTTATCCAATTTTTTATAAAAATTCTGATGCACCAACGATAGAAAAGTTTTGCCAAATCTATGTAGAAGAAGCAAAGGCAGAAGGTATCAAAGTAGAAGTCGCATTTATGCAAGCTATGGTTGAAACGGGCTGGTTGAAATTTGGCGGAGCAGTACAGATTTCTCAGTATAATTTCGCTGGTATTGGTGCTTTAGATGGCGGTGCACAAGGAGCAACGTTTAAAACTGTAAGAGAAGGAGTCAGGGCGCAGATACAACATTTAAAAGCCTATGCGAATGAAAAGCCACTCAATAATACACAGGTTGATCCAAGGTTCCATTTGGTAAAACGAGGATCAGCAAAATATGTAGAATGGTTAGGGCAGAAAGAGAACCCAAATGGATATGGTTGGGCAACAGCGGAAGATTATGGGTATAAAATCCTTCGATTGATAAAAGAATTATAGTATATAGGATAAAATGGAGATGTATTTTTACATCTCCGTTTTCATATAGAAAAACTTAAGAAGATAGATATTGTATAAAAGAGCTAAATCTGATATTATAATAAAGTATGTAAAAAAATTGTAAGAATTTGCAATAAAATTGTAAAGAGGGAGTAGTATGAAAAATATAATAAACTGGAGAAGCTCAAGAACAAGAATGTTTATGCTGTTTATCGTAGATGTATTGACCATTGTTGTGAATGCATATTTGTCTTTGATTATCAGACATGAGCTGCACTATAGCTGGATACCACAGGAATATATTAACAGTATCAAGAGCTATATGCTGATTAACATTATCACAACAATTGTGATCTTTATCTTGATGAAACTATATAAGAGTGTATGGTCATTTGCGAGTGTGCATGAATTTACGCTTATTTTTGGAGCCTGTATTTTGTCGACCGCATTTCAGGCATTGGGAATGCAGTTCTTAGTATTGAAAGTGCCGAGAAGTTACTATATCTTTTATTTCTTCTTGCTATTGATGACAACAACTGTCACAAGATTTTCATATAGAGGGCTTCGTATTGTGATGCACGGTTTGAACAGACCGGAAGAAAGAATTTTAAATACGATGGTCATTGGAGCCGGAGAAGCTGGAAGCATGATTATTCATGAGTTGAAATTCAGCAAACATTTGAACCGCAAGGTTGTATGTGTCATTGATGATAATCCATCAAAAAAAGGAAAATATCTACACGGTGTTCCGATTGTGGGCAATAAAGATACGATCATTGAGAAAGCCAAGGAATATAACGTGGACGAAATTGTATTGGCAATTCCTTCAGCAGGGACAAAAGTCACAAGAGACATTTTGAGAATTTGCAATCAGACAGAATGTAAATTGAAAGTGCTTCCGGGAATGTATCAGTTTATTACAGAAGAAGTCAGCGTTTCAAAACTTCGTGAAGTTTCGATTGAGGATCTGCTTGGAAGAGATGCAATTGATATTGATTTAGACAGTGTTCTTGGATATGTAAAAGGAAAAACAGTTCTTGTTACAGGTGGCGGTGGCTCTATCGGAAGCGAACTTTGCCGACAGGTGGCAAAATATAATCCGAAATGTTTGATTATATTTGATATCTATGAAAATAATGCATATGATATTCAACAGGAATTGAAAAAGAAATATCCGATGCTGCATTTAGAGACATTGATTGGTTCTGTAAGAAATACAAAGCGTATCGAGAGTGTTATGGAATTATACCGGCCGGATATTGTATATCATGCAGCAGCGCATAAGCATGTACCGCTTATGGAAGACAGCCCAAATGAAGCGATTAAAAACAATGTATTTGGAACGTATAAGACAGCACGTGCGGCGGACAAGTATGGTGTGAAGAAATTTGTTTTAATTTCTACAGATAAAGCTGTAAATCCGACAAATATCATGGGCGCATCTAAGAGAATGTGTGAGATGATTATTCAGACATTTAGTAGATATTCTAATACAGAGTTTGTAGCGGTTCGATTTGGAAACGTGCTTGGAAGTAATGGAAGTGTAATTCCACTGTTTAAAAAGCAGATGGCAGCTGGCGGACCGGTGACGGTCACTCATCCAGATATCATTCGTTATTTTATGACAATTCCAGAGGCTGTTTCACTTGTGCTTCAGGCAGGGGCATATGCGAAAGGTGGAGAAATCTTTGTGCTGGATATGGGAGAGCCGGTTAAGATTGCGGATCTTGCAAAGAATTTGATCCGTCTTTCTGGTTATACTTTAGGTGTAGACATGGAAATTAAATATACAGGACTTCGCCCAGGAGAAAAATTGTACGAAGAGCTTCTGACAAAAGAAGAAGGTTTACAAAAAACAGAAAACGAATTAATATATATAGGAAAGCCATTGGAATTTGACGAGGTTCATTTCTTGAGTGAATTGAGAAAGTTAGAGCAGGCAGCAATTGATGAACGGTTTGATGTAAAAGAAATTGTTTCTGGTATTGTGCCGACATATCATATCAGAGAAGAAGATAAAGAACGTGATTCTGCAATCTATCAGGAATTTTGCAAGCTTGGAAGAGCGAGTCATGAAGGACCAGTCATGGAGGAGTAGTTATGAGTAAAATGAATATATTATTTTCACCGCCGGATATCACGGAGGAAGAGATCGAAGAAGTAGTCGATACACTGAAAAGCGGATGGATTACAACCGGTCCCAAAACAAAGTTGTTTGAGCAGAACATTGCAAAGTTTTGCAATACAAGCAAAGCGGTGTGCTTGAATTCTGCAACAGCGTGTGCAGAGATGGCATTGCGTGTTCTGGGGATAGGACCAGGAGATGAGGTAATTACAAGCGCCTACACCTACACTGCATCTGCTAGTGTTGTCTGTCATGTGGGAGCAAAATTAGTTTTGGTAGATACGCAGAAAGATTCGTATGAGATGGATTATGAGGCGTTAGAAGAAGCTATTACAGAAAAAACAAAAGCAATTATTCCGGTCGACATAGCCGGAGTAATCTGCGATTACGAAAAAATATATGAGATTATAGAGAGAAAGAAGAGTTTGTTTCAGGCGAGCAGCGAACTGCAGGGAAAATTAGGACGTATTGCAGTAGTTGCAGATGCAGCACATGCGTTTGGCGCAATGCGTGATGGAAAACATTGCGGAGAAATTGCTGATTTTACAAGCTTTTCTTTTCATGCCGTGAAGAACCTTACGACAGCGGAAGGTGGAGCCTTAGTGTGGAGAGATATAGACGGTGTGGATAATGATGCGCTGTATAAACAGTTTATGCTGTTATCACTGCATGGTCAGTCTAAAGATGCGTTGGCAAAAACACAGCTTGGCGCGTGGGAATATGATATTGTGGCGCCTTATTTTAAATGCAACATGACGGATATTATGGCTTCATTAGGACTTGTGCAGTTGAAAAGATATCCGGGAATTTTGGAGAGAAGAAAGGCGCTTATTGAAAAATATAATGAGGGCTTAAAAGATCTTCCGATTACTGTGCTGCAGCATTATGGAGAAAATTTTGTTTCAAGCGGACATCTGTATTTGGTACGAGTGAACGGAAAGACAAGACAGGAGTGCAATGACATTATTATAAAGATGGCAGAGCGTGGAATCGCTACGAATGTACATTATAAGCCGTTGCCAATGTTGACAGCATATAAGAGTCTGGGATTTGATAAGGCAGATTATCCGAATGCGTGCGATTTGTTTGAAAATGCAATTACCTTGCCGCTTCATACGAAATTGACTGATGAAGAAGTGGATTATGTAATTCAAAATTTTAAAGAATGTATAGAATAGGAATTAAGTAGATCATGAGAAAATGGAATGACCTTCCGAAAGAAATGCAAGTGGAACAAGTAAAAAAATATTATGAAATACTGCAATGCCATAAGGGAAGTTTGCTGGCAAAACGAATTTTTGATATCATAGTTGCGAGTCTGCTTGTCGTAATTCTTTCACCGATATTACTTTTTCTGAGTATTTTGATCAAAATAGATTCATCGGGACCGGTGATGTTTCGTCAGGTAAGAGTGACAACATATGGAAAACCGTTTCGTATCTTTAAATTCCGCACAATGGTAAATAATGCGGATAAGATCGGAACACAGGTAACAACAAAGGGAGATTCCAGAGTAACTCGTATGGGAAAGATGCTTAGAGGTTGTCGATTGGATGAGTTGCCACAGCTTTTTAATGTGTTAAAAGGTGAGATGTCTTTTGTTGGGACAAGACCGGAAGTAGAAAAATATGTTGCACATTATACAGATGAGATGAAAGCAACTCTGCTTATGCCGGCTGGAATAACCTCAAGAGCAAGTATAGAGTATAAAGATGAGGAACGATTGCTTGAGTCGGCAGAGAATGCAGATGAGGTATATATCCATCAGGTGCTGCCGGAGAAGATGAAGTATAATTTAAGAGCAATTGAAAAATTCAGTTTTTGGGATGATATAAAAACAATGTTTGCCACTGTGATAGCAGTGATAAAATAGTAGAGGAGAACGACACGCATGAATGTATGGATTGTTAATCATTATGCAATTCCACCGAGTATGGGAGGATTAGTAAGACATTATTATTTTTCGAAATATCTACAGAAAAATGGTCATACAGTAAAAATATTTACTTCCAGTAAGATACACAATACGGACATTAATATGATTCGTGATAAATCGCTTTATAAAGAAGAGATAGTGGACGGAATTGAGTACACGTTTGTGAAAAGCAGAGATTACAGAGGGAATGGTTTGCAAAGAATACTGAATATGGTTGAATTGCCGTTTCAAATGTGGAAAACAATGAAGCTTTTTTTCAAAAAAGAAAAACCCGATGTAATCTACACTTCGTCACCGGATTTGTTTGTGGCATTTTTTGCGTTGGTGTTTGGTCGAAAGAAAAAAATTCCAGTTGTTGTGGAAGTCCGAGATCTTTGGCCGGAGTCGATTGTAGAGTATAATGGCATGTCCAGAAAAAATCCGATTATTCAGATACTTTATCAGTTGGAAAAGTGGATTTATAAGAAGGCGGACAGATTGATTTTTACTATGCCAGGAGGCAAGGAGTATATTAAAGATAAAGGCTGGGATAAAGCAATAGATTTACGAAAAGTACACCATATTAACAATGGAGTAGATTTAGAGGAGTTTGAATACAATAAACGAAACAATCATGTTTGTGATGAAGATTTAGAGTCAAATGATAAAAAAATAGTTTATGTGGGTTCGATCCGCCTTGCAAATAACTTGGGACAATTAATAAAAGCTGCAAAGGTTCTAAAAGAGAAGCATAGAGACGATATTAAATTTTTGATATATGGTGACGGGACTGAGAAGGAGCAACTGGAGAAATTTGCTTGCGAAGAAAAGTTAAATGTAGTGTTCAAAGGGAAGGTTGAGAAAAAATATATACCATATATATTGAGTAAGGCAGATGTAAATATTATCAATGTGAAAAATACCGGATTGACGAAATATGGGTGTAGTTGGAATAAACTTTTTGAGTATATTGCAAGTGAGAATCCAATAGTTTGTAATTTCCCACAGAAATATGACTTGATAAATGAGTATCATTTAGGAAAGAGTGAAAAGTTTGCATCTAGCAGAGATTATGCAAAAAGGCTCAAAGAGTTGGTAGACATTACTGAGGAAGAAAGAAGAGTTGTCCGTGAGAATGCAAAGCAACTGAAGAAAGAATATGATTATCAATATCTGACAACGTGTTTGGAAAAAATATTCAGTAATGTAGTAGGAGAAAAATGATGAAGATACTTTTTTTATCGGCTGCGAACAGCATACATACTGTCAAATGGATAAATGCACTAGCGAGTAGGGGACATGAAGTTTATTTGGTATATAATAAAGGGCATGAGCCAAAGATGGATCAAATAAATAAAAATATACATCAGCACCAGTTGAAATATAAGGGTGGAGTAGGATATTATTTGAATGCGAAAGAATTGCGAAAACTGAAGAAAGAGATTTCGCCGCATATAATAAATGTTCATTATGCAAGTGGATATGGAACATTGGCCAGAAAAAGCAAATTGTGCCCAATATTATTGTCGGTATGGGGAAGTGACGTATATGATTTTCCAAATAAAAGTTTTGTCAATAAAAGTATTCTAAAAAAGAATGTTCTTCATGCGAAGAAAATCGCATCTACTAGCAATTGTATGGCAAACGAACTTAGAGACGTTTTGAAAATGCCTAAATTACAAATAGGGATTACACCATTTGGAGTTGACTTAGAGAAATTTAAAGGTTGCACGGAAGAAAAAGAAAAGAAAAATCATAAGATTTTGATAGGAACAATAAAAACGTTGAAACCTTTGTATGGAATTGCAGAGCTAATAAAGGCAGTAAAGATTTTAAGTGAAAATTTGGTAAAAGACGGATACGAAGAAATTTGTAAACAATTGCAGGTGGAAATCTATGGAGATGGACCACAAAAAGAAGAACTAGAAAAACTAATTCAAGAACTTTCATTAGAGAATGTGATATACTTAAAAGGTCAGATCCCAAACAAAGATGTACCTCAAGTGCTATCCCAATTTGATGTTTTTTGTGCAACAAGCTTTAAAGAAAGCTTTGGAGTGGCTGTGGTAGAAGCGATGGCTATGAGCCTTCCGGTTGTAGTGACAGATACAGACGGTTTTAAAGAGGTTGTTGCAGATGGCGAGAATGGTTATATTGTTCCAATAGGAAATGAAAAGGCGATTGCATTGAAATTACAAGAATTGATTATAGATAGAAAAAAAAGAGAATGCATGGGAAAAGCTGGAAGAAAACGAGTAGAGGAATTGTATGATTGGGAAAAGAATGTTGATACAATGGAAAAATTATATGAAGAAGTGAGAGTGAAAAAAGAGTGAAAGAAAAAAGATGTATTTTTCATATTCCCAATTATATTGATCCAAATAGTAAATCAGGTTCTAGTCTTAGACCAAAAAAAATGATACAAGGGTTCAAAGAAAATGGATATATTGTTGATTGCGTAATGGGATATGGAAAGGAAAGAAAAATTCAAATAGAGCACATAAAGGATAATATTCGCAAAGGTGTGAAATATGATTTTTTATACGCTGAAAGTTCTACAATGCCGACACTTTTAACAGAAAAGAATCATGTACCGAGATATCCAATGCTGGATTTCAAATTTTTTAAATTTTGTAAAGCACATAATATAAGAATAGGTCTATTTTATAGAGATATACAGTGGAAGTTTTCGGTATATAAGGATAACGTATCATGGTATAAAAAATGTATTTCGATTCCGTTTTATAGATATGATTTGCTTCAATATAAAAATCTATTAGATACATTTTATCTTCCTACAGACGAAATGAAAAAATATTTGACAGAGAATGATAAATTATTGAAAAAAACAAAAATTTTAATGCCTGGATGTGAAGATGATAAAGAATTATTAGTAAAGACAGAGAAAATAGATTTGCCTTTGAAACCACTTAAAATTTTGTATGTGGGTGGGATTGATAGAATTTATGACTTGAAGATATTTGTTGAAACAGTGAGTCAAATGAGAGAAGAAGTAGAAGTGTATATATGTTGTCGTGAAAATGAATGGAAAACTTCAAAGGGGCTATATGAACCTTTTATGGGGGAAAATATAAAAATTATTCATAAAAGTGGAAAAGAATTAGATGATTATTATGAAAAGACGGATTTATGTTGTGCTTTTGCAGGGGTGGGAGAGTACATGAAAATGGCTATGCCAGTAAAGATTTTTGAATATTTGGGGAAAACAATTCCTATTGTGGCAACAAAAGGGACAGCTGCTGGAGAGTTTGTAGAGAATAGTGGAATCGGTTGGAGTATAAATTATGACATACAGTCATTAAAAAAATGCTTGAAAAATATAATTCAAAATCCACAAGTCTTGGAGGAAAAACGAAAAAGAGAACTGGAAATAAAAAGTTGTCATACATGGAAAGCGAGAGCGCATCAAGTAATAGAAGATTTAAGGTAAAGGAGAAAAATAAAATGAAACAAGAATTATTAAAAAAAATCGAGGAAAAATCAATTGTGGTAGGTGTAGTAGGATTAGGCTATGTAGGTTTACCACTTGCGGTGGAAAAAGCGAAAGCTGGATTTAAGACCATTGGTTTTGATGTGCAGGATGAAAAAGTAAAATTAGTAAATGAAGGACATAATTACATCGGTGATGTTGTTGACAGCGATTTGAAAGAATTAGTAGAGAATAAGATGCTTACAGCAACAACAGATTTTAGCTTTGTAAAAGATGTTGATTTCGTTGCTATTTGTGTACCGACACCATTAGATGCACATCAGCAGCCGGATATCAGCTATGTAAAATCTTCTACAGAAGCAATTTCAAAATATTTGACAAAAGGTACTATGGTAGTATTAGAGTCTACAACATATCCGGGAACAACGGAAGAACTGATTAAACCTATCTTGGAGGAAGGTTCAGGATTAAAATGTGGAGAAGATTTCTATTTAGGATTTTCACCGGAACGTGTTGATCCAGGTAACTTGATTTACAAAACAAAAAATACGCCAAAAGTAGTTGGAGCAATCGGAAAAGATGCTACAGAAGTAATTGCAACAATGTACAGAGCAGTATTGGAAGGCGATGTTTACGAAGTATCTTCACCTGCAATTGCTGAAATGGAAAAAATCTTAGAAAACACATACAGAAACATCAATATCGGATTGGTAAATGAATTGACAATGCTTTGCAATAAATTAGGAATCAGCATGTGGGAAGTAGTGGATGCTGCGAAGACAAAACCATATGGATTCCAGGCATTTTATCCAGGTCCAGGACTTGGTGGACACTGTATTCCATTAGATCCATATTATTTGTCATGGAAAGCAAGAGAATACGGATTCCATACATCTATGATTGAGAGCTCTATGATGATCAATGATCAGATGCCGGAATACTGTGTAGAAAGAGCAAGCAAAATTTTGAACCGTCATGCAAAAGCAATGAATGGAGCAAAAGTACTTGTAGTAGGTGTCGCTTACAAACAGGATATCGATGATTATCGTGAAAGTCCTGCACTTCGTGTAATTGAGGTATTGAAACGCGAGATGGCGAATGTAGAATTCTATGATCCATGGATTTCAGAATATAAATATAAAGGTGAAAAACATCAAGGATTAAAAGAAATCAGCCCGGAAATCATTGCTTCATATGATTTAATTATGATTACTGCTGCACATACAAATGTGGATTATGACATGATTCAGAAAAATGCAGTTGCAATCTTTGATACAAAGAATGTTATGAAAAATATCGCAAATAGAGAAAATATTGAAGTATTATAGGAGTGGTAAAAATGAAATATGCACTAATCGGATGTGGACGTATTTCCACAAATCATGTAAAGGCAGTTATTAATAACAACTTAGAGTTTGTTGCGGTATGTGATGTTGTACCGGAACATATGGAAGAGGTATTAGCGAAGCATGATTTGCAAAATGATACAAGTATCAAACGATATACAGACTATAAAAAGTTAGTGGAAGAAAATGAACTTGATCTTGTGGGAATTGCCACAGAGAGTGGCATTCATGCAGAAATCGCTTTATATTGTATTGAGCATAATATCAATGTGATTATTGAAAAACCTATGGCAATGAGCATTGAAGATGCAGATAAGATTATTAAACTTTCTGAAGAGAAAGGTGTTAAGGTATCTGCATGTCATCAGAATCGTTTTAATATTGCAGTTCAGGAAATGCGAAAAGCGTTAGAAGCAGGAAGATTTGGAAAGTTATCTCATGGTTCTATTCATGTGCGTTGGAACAGAAACGAGAATTATTATACACAGGCGCCATGGAGAGGAACATGGTCTCAGGACGGTGGAGCGCTTATGAACCAGTGTATTCACGGAATTGACTTGCTTCGCTGGATGCTGGGAAATGAGATTGACGAAGTATATGGTGTGACAAAACAGCAGTTCCATGACTATTTAGAGGCAGAAGATATCGGTATGGCAGTTGTAAAATTTAAAAATGGAGCAGTTGCTACAATTGAAGGAACAACGAATGTGTATCCTCAAAATTTAGAGGAGACATTATATCTGTTTGGAGAGACAGGAACTGTAAAATTAGGCGGAAAATCAACAAATAATATTGATGTATGGAATTTTGCAGATGAGACAGAAGAAGATCAGGCAAACAAAGGCTTGGAGGAAGCAACAAGCAATGTATATGGAAACGGACATACAAGTCTTTATGCAGATGTGATCGATGCGATTGAAAATGACAGAGCGCCATATGTAGATGCATATGCAGGAAGAAATGCATTGGAACTTGTGTTAGCTATTTATAAGAGTCAGAAAGAAGGAAAAGCGGTAAAATTACCATTAGATAAATTCGCAAGTGTAGATATGACAGGAGAGTTTTAAAATGAGTGAATATTTTGTACATGAGAGCAGTTATGTTGATGAGAACGTAAAAATTGGACAGGGTACAAAAATTTGGCATTTTTCACACATTCAAAGTGGAGCAGTTATTGGTAATAACTGCTCCTTTGGTCAAAATGTGAATGTATCCAATAATGTAAAAATCGGAAATGGAGTAAAGGTTCAAAACAACGTCGCAATCTATGAAGGAGTTGAATTGGAAGACTATGTATTTTGTGGACCATCAATGGTATTTACCAATGATCTGACTCCGAGAGCCAAGTATCCGAAAGGAAGCGTTGGATATAAAAAAACGTTGTTAAAAGAAGGAGCAACAGTAGGGGCAAATGCGACAATTGTATGTGGACATACAATTGGAAAGTGGGCGATGATCGCGGCAGGAGCAGTTGTTACAAAAGATGTTCCAGACTATGCATTGATGGCAGGAGTACCGGCAAAACAAATTGGATGGGTTTGTGAATGTGGAGAGGTATTGCATGAAAATACAACATGCTCAAAGTGTGGAAGAAAATATGAAACAAATGATGAAAAACTTTACGAAGTGACAGAAGGGAAGTAGAATATGCAGTTTAGAGATTTGAAAGCACAGTATGAAGCATTAAAGAGTGATATTGATGCGGCAATGACACAAGTGGCATCTGATTGTAATTTTATTAGCGGAAAACAGGTAAGTGATTTAGAGACAGAATTGGCAGAGTATGTCGGTGTGAAACACTGTATTACATGTGGAAATGGAACAGATGCACTGACTATGATGATGATGGCGTGGAATATCAAAGAAGGAGATGCTGTCTTTGTTCCTGATTTTACCTTTTTCGCTTCCGGAGAGGTGGTGTCTTTTGAAGGCGCAACACCTGTATTTTATGATGTGTGCCAAGATACATTTAATGCAGATGCAAAATCATTAGAAAAAGCAATCAAAGCGGTAATTGAAGAAGGAAAGTTAACACCGAGAGCAATTATTGCAGTTGATTTATTTGGACAACCTGCAGATTACGTAACATTGGAAGCATTAGCGAAAAAATATGATTTGCTTTTATTAGAAGATGGAGCACAAGGATTTGGCGGAATGATCGGTGAAAGAAGAGCGTGCAGCTTTGGTGATGCAGCAACGACATCATTTTTCCCGGCAAAACCACTAGGATGCTACGGTGATGGTGGTGCTATCTTTACAAATGATGATGAGGTGGCAGAGTATTTAAAATCAATTCGTGTACATGGAAAGGGCTCTTTCAAATATGATAATGTTCGTATTGGATGGAACTCAAGATTAGACACGATTCAGGCAGCTATTTTGCAAGTGAAATTGAAAGCGTTTAAAGAATACGAATTAGATGCGGTCAATAAAGTTGCAGATCAATATACAGAATTGTTAAAGGATATTGTGAAGACACCTGTGGTTCCTTCTAAGATGTATTCCAGCTGGGCTCAATACACACTGCAATTAGATTCGGAAGAAGAAAGAGATGCATTACAAGCATATTTAAAAGACCAAGGAATTCCAACTATGATTTATTATCCAAAGCCGATGCATAAACAATTGGCATTTGAGGGAGTTAAAGAATATGTGGAGTGTCCGATTACAGAAAAATTATGTAAAACAGTGTTGTCGCTTCCGATGCATCCGTATATAAATGATGAGGTGAGTGAAATATATCATGCAATAGCAAAGTTTATGACTAATGAATAAGGAGATAGACAATGTATACAAGAGGTTTGAATTTACTAGAAGAAAAAATTTGTTTTTTATTAAATCTCGTAGGAAAAGTGTCATTAAAAATAGATGATAAAAAGAGGGAAAGATTATTACAATTTTCTTTGATGCTTATTGGGATTTGTGCATATGGATATTCAGCTTTGCCTATTAATGTGCATTTGTTAGTAAAATGTGTGATAGGTGTTCTTATTATGGGAGCTATTATACTGTTTTCAATAGATAGAAAAATAAAACCAGTACAAGTAAATTTGGTTATAGTAGGACTATGGATAGGCATTTCAATTTTTCAGTTAATAGGTGGGGTTCTGACTTCTGTAGAATATCTTCCAATGGGGTGTGTTTGGCTGGTGGGATTCCCAACTCTGTTTTTAGTTTGGAATAACCGACAAGATTATGAAGTGCTATTTCGTGGAATTTATAGAGGGTGTTTGTACTCAGCATTGTTTTGTATGATTTGGTCCATGATTTTTATTCCTATTAATAGTAGCGGCTATGCAGGTGTTTTCAGAGGTATTAATGCAATTAGTACACATGCAAGCGCGATTTTTGCTATTATTCTATTGAGGATTTTAACAGGCAAAGGAAGAAAAATATGTGTAGATTTTATTGGGGGCTGTTTGTTGATCAGTTTTGCATTTTTCTCACATAGTAGATCAATCGCACTTATTATAGTTGGAATTGTAATCGTTGCAGTTTGCGCATCCATTATTGTTTTGAAAATTTCAATGAAAGAAATTTTTAAGAAAAGCGTTATGTTGATTTTGGGAAGTATTTTGATGACTATGTTAGTATTTCAAATAAATTCATTTTCTACAAGAATTTTTCAACATGAAACTTCTCAAAAATCAAATATGGAATCAGTTGTAGATGGATATGTATCCCGTATGGAGGGAAAAGATAAAGCTGGTGGCGGAATTGACAATTATTCTTCAGGAAGAGTTGGTATATGGAAAGAAGCAATCAGTAAATTTAAAGTTTTTGGAAACCCAAGTAGGGATCATATTGTGACAGAAAGAAATGGAGATGTTAAAAATAATACACATAACCAGTTTATACAGTTCTTTTATAATAACGGTATTATAGTAGGTGTACTATTTTGTATAATGGCTGTGATTGCCTTTGTTGATATCATGAAAAAATGCTTTAAGAATGAGAATAAGCAATTATATATACAAGTAATGTTAATTCATATCTCCTACATAGGATTATGTACATTTGAAAGCATAGATTTACCATTTCTATATGAATTAAGTTTTATATATTTAATGAGTTATGTGGTGTTATTTCCTAAAAATAAAGAGAAGAATTTAAAAAGTTTGTAATAAGGAGAAAAAATAGTGAAGGTGTTAATTATACCATCGTGGTATCCTAGTAAAAGTTATCCAAACAATGGGAGTTTCTTCAAAGAACAGGCAGAAGCATTCAAACGCGAAGGGATAGAGGTGGATATTCTTTGTATTGATATTCCATATCGAAAAACTAGAAAAGACTTTTCATATTTTACAAAGAATAGCTATGTAGAAAATGGAATAAACGTATATCGTTATGTATTTCCGGTTGGAGTTTTACATAGATTCCCTAAACTTTATTATGTATTTTTAAAATGGATAGCAAAAAGAATATATGAGAAAGAATTAAAAGGGAAAAAATATGATGTGATTCAGGCACAATCCTTTCTTATAGGAGGATACGTTGGAGTGTGTCTAAAAAAAACCTTTGGATGCAAATGTGTGATTACGGAACACACCTCAAAAATTTTAAAATCTGACTTAAATCAGGTGGAAAAAAAAGTATTAAAAAAATGTATGGAAGAGAGCGATAGATTCGTATGTGTGTCTGAAAATTTAAAAAGTAATGTGATGAAAATGACTCAGACCCAAAAGAATATAGAAGTTTTTCCTAATTTAGTAAATGAAATATTCAGTTATGAAAAAAAAGAACGAGAACCGTTTATATTTGTAAGTATAGGGAATTTGATCCCTTTAAAACGAATGGATTTACTTATTGAAGCTTTTTGTGATACTTTTAGTAAAACAGAAAATGTTAAGTTAGAAATTGTTGGAAGTGGAATAGAAGAAAAAAATCTTGAAAATATAATTAAAAAGAATAATCGTGAAAGCCAAATTGTTTTATGTGGAGCATTAACAAGAAAAGAAGTATCAAAGGTTTTGAAAAAAAGTCATGTGATGGCATTAGTAAGTGAAAAAGAGACATTTGGAATTGTTTACATTGAAGCTTTGGCTAGTGGGAATATATTGATAGGAAGCGATAATGGAGGCGCCAATGACATTATTACTAAAGAAAATGGAATTATATTGAAGGATTCCAGCAAACTAGAATTAGGAAAAACTTTGAGAATGATGTATGAACAATATTCACAGTATAATTCGGAACAAATAAGTAAAAATGCAATTTGTAAATATGGGGAGAAAGCTTTTGTGAGAAGGTATAGACAATTGTTTGAGGAGGTTGAGTAGTGGACGAAAAGAAATTTATTTCCTTTATCATACCGGCTTATAATGCGGAACAAACAATTAAGAGATGCTTGGAAAGCATTAGTTTTATATCAAGAAATGATATGGAAGTATTGGTAATAGATGATGGTTCAGAAGATGACACAAGCAAGATATGCAATAACTTAAAAGATTCAAGAATTCATATTATATCACAAAAAAACTCTGGAGTTTCATCTGCTAGAAATCATGGAATTGAAAAGGCAAAAGGAGAATACATTTGTTTTGTTGACGCAGATGACGTGATAAATGCAGAAGAGTATACAGAAGTAATTAATCAGATTAGAGAAGATGATGATCTTATCATGTTTAATTATTGCAAGAAAAGTGGCGAAAAAATAGTATTGCAAGAATTGCCAGAGAGCGAAGGTGTTTATGAACGAGAGGTATGTAAATCTATTGCTCGAAGAATGAAGAGCAGCTATACATATAAAAGGGAGAATACCAATCCATTTGGTGCCAAAGTTTGGCAGTACATTTATAAAAAAAGTTTTTTAGAAGAACATAATTTGAATTTTCAAACAAAATTGCCATATGCGGAGGATCTTTGCTTTTGTGTTGAACTTTTATTAAAAATAGATAAGATAAAAATTGTAGACATATGTGCATATCAGAACAATGAGATTGAAGGAAGTGCAAGCAGAAGATATAGAAGTGAATTTTGGGAAGAACTACAAAATGTTTTAAATATACTGGAAATTTCAGAAGAACACGAATATTATCAATTATATTATTCATATGGAAAGAGCGCAATTAATCATTTTACCAAATATTTATCTTTTAATCAGGCATTACAGAAATGCGAAAATATTGTGAAAAATTTGGAATTTAAAAAGGCAGTCAGCTTAATGACTTTTCCTAGAAAGACTTTTTCTGAAAAATTAGAAGATTTTTGTTATCAAAGAGGAAAAATTATTATTATTGTATTGTATAAGAAATTAAACCAATCGGTTATGAGAACAGGGAGCAAAGTGAAACATATAATAAAAAACATAAATAATAGGAGACGTTAAAATGAAAATTAATCGGACTCAAAATGCAACACGCAATATTGCGTTTGGAGTTGTTTTGAGAATTTATCAGATGCTGATGCCATTTGTTATGAGGACTATTATGATTTACCTATTAGGGGTTAATTATCTAGGACTAAATAGTCTGTTTACGTCTATTTTGCAGGTCCTTAACTTGGCGGAGATGGGTGTTGGTTTGGCTATGGTTTATAGTATGTACGAACCCATTGCAAAAGATGATTCGGAAAAAGTATGCGCATTAATGCAATTGTATAAAGTATATTATAGAGTTATTGGAGCTGTCGTTTTAATTGGTGGCTGTCTAGTGATTCCATTTTTGCCTAAGCTGATAAAAAGCGATATTCCGCCAGATATGAATATTTATATTTTATATATTTTAAACTTATTGGCAACAGTATTGACTTATTGGCTTTTTGCATACAAAAATAGCATTTTATATGCACATCAACGAGCGGATATCTCAACAAAAGTTGCTATTATTACAGAAACTATCAAGTATTTGCTTCAGATAGTTGTTCTGGCGGTATTCCAAAGCTACTATTTATACACAATTGTAATTGTTGCCACGCAAATACTTACCAATATAATCACTGCAGTAGTAGCTGGAAAAATTTATCCTCAATATAAGGCAAGTGGAAAATTGTCCAAGGAAGAAGTACGTCAAATTAATGCAAAAATAAGGGATTTATTTACTTCTAAATTGGGAACAGTTGTATTTAATTCAGTGGATACAATTATTATTTCCGCTTTTTTAGGTTTACGGATATTAGCAATATATCAGAATTATTATTTTATTGTTACATCTGTTACTAGTTTGATAAGTATTATATTTTCATCAAGTACAGCAGGGATTGGCAATAGTCTAATCATAGAGAGTGAAGAGAAAAATTATAATGATTTCAAGAAATTTACATTAATAATAATATGGATTTCAGGATTTTGTACAATGTGTATGTTGTGTCTTTTTCAACCATTTATGAAAATATGGGTTACAGAAAAATTGATGTTAGAGTTTCATGCTGTGATATTATTTTGTGTATATTTTTTTGTTAATCAAATTAATTTATTAATGGAAGCATATAAAGATGCGGCGGGGATGTGGCACGAAGACAGATTTAGACCATTAACTTTGTCTGTTATTAATTTAGTTTTAAATCTGATTTTAGTACAATTTATTGGTGTTTATGGGGTGCTATTGGCAAGTTGCATAACAAAGGCGTTTATTGGAATACCGTGGGTGATATACAATTTATTTCACGTTGTATTTCGACAAAATGTAAGTGAATATATAAAAAAATTATGTTTAGATATCAGTATTGTTTTAGTTGTATCTGTATGTATCTATAAATTATGTTTATTAATTCCATTAGAGGGGATAATAGGGTTAGGAATCAAGTGTATTATTTGCTGTTTAGGAGGAAATCTTTTGTACCTTATGGCTTTCCGATTAGATAAAGAATATAAATCTGTAATACTTATCGGAAAGAGTATATTACCTCGAAGATTGAAAAGGATAGTTGATACTATTGTGTGAAAAATAAGAAAGTGATTAAAATATGGAAAAATTCAGAAAAAGTTAATATGTTTAAGAAAAAAACATGCTATACTATTTTAGAAAAATAGAACAAAGTAAAAGTAAAAGGAGAAAAGGATGACAGTTTCAGTATGCATTATCGCTTATAATGAAGAAAAAACACTAAAATCTCTTTTTTCAGATATTGTACATCAAGACTATCCACATGAAAAAATGGAAATTATACTAGTAGATTCGATGTCCACTGATCATACAAAAAAAATAATGGAAGAGTTTTCTAATCAGCAAAATGGATTTGAAAGGGTCAAAGTTTTGAGTAATCCGAAAAAGAATCAAGCAGCAGGATGGAATGTTGCTATTCGGAATTCCATAGGTGATATTATTATTAGAATTGACGCTCATACAAAAAGGAATTTGTTAAGAAAAATGTAAATTGTATTAGTAGTGGGGAAGATGTTTCGGGGGGACCAAGACCCAATATTGCAGAAGATAATAATATATGGAAACAGACGTTATTATTAGCAGAAAAATCAATGTTTGGCAGTAGTATTGCAACATATAGAAGGAGTCATCATAAAACATATGTAAAATCAGTGTTTCATGGAGCATATCGAAGAAAAGTATTTGAAAAAGTAGGCTTATTTAATGAAAATTTAGGAAGAACAGAAGATAATGAAATGCATTATCGAATTACAAAAGCAGGATATAGGATTTGTTATACCCCTGATATTGTTTCTTATCAGCATACAAGAAATACATGGCATGGAATGATAAAGCAAAAATATGGAAATGGCTATTGGATAGGTCTCACTGTGGGAATATGTATTAAATGTTTTTCTGTGTACCATTTTATACCGTTTTGCTTTGTGTTGGCATTAATTATAGGTGGCATATTAGCGGTAGGCGGCATTGGTTGGCCACTTGTAACATTAGTAATACTTTATTCGCTTGTTAATATATTAATGTCTGTTGCAAGTATTGTAAATGAAAAGAAAAAACATCTTTCATATTTATTGTTACCTTTTATTTTTGTGTCATTGCATATTTCATACGGTATAGGAACTATTATTGGACTTTTAAAGATGCCATTTTGGAGAAAAAAGTTGAAAACAAGTGAAAATTTTTGGGAGAGTTTGGAAAAATAATGAAAAATATTGTTTTTTTTGAAAAGTTATCTAAGAGCCAAATATCAAGATGCATATTAGGAATGGCAAGTGTAATTATGTTAATAGTGGGAATCATAAATGGTGGATTTAATTTGCTACTAATTAGTATGACATTGTTGTTGTGTCATAATATTGTGTATGCGTTTGAAGATATAAGAGAGAGATTGTTATTTTTGATTATTCACATCACCATATTTACGTTCCTAATATCAAGACCTCTAATAGGTATGTTTAGGGGAGAGTCATGGTGGACTGCTTCTAGTCAAGCAGCCGAGAATGTATATGCGTCCATTTATTTTATTTGGATTTCTATGTCGATGTTATGGATAGGTGCTATTGGAGGTCGAGTTTATGCAGAAAAAAAGACTGGAATAATAGCGAAAAAAGATAATGAGAAAAGGGAAAATTTTCGTATACATCTCCAGATTGTAGCGGAAATTGTATTTTATTCGACAATGTGCTTCTTTTTGATTCAGGAAGGTGAAAAATTATTATATATGTTGGGAAAAACATATACAGAGTATTATGTAAGTTTTCATAGTCAGCTTCCAGGAATAATTTATACAATTGCTTCGTTTATGAAATATAGTTTATGTATATTTCTAGCAACGTTTCCAAGTAAAAAGAGAGCATTTATACCGTTAGCATTATATGTGATTTCAGCAATACCAGAATTAATAATAGGCGTTAGAAATCCAATTATGTTAAACTGTTTATTTGTATTTCTTTATTATGCAATTAGAGACATATGCAGAGATAAAGAAAAATGGATTGGACGAGTTGAAAAAATTCTGACATGTATTGTAGCACCAGCATCTTTAATATTTATGACAGTATATGCCTATATAAGAAGTGGGCTTGGAATTGCTAATCGGAATATTTTTCAACTGTTTATAGATTTCTTTTATGGTCAGGGTGTTACGTTTAATGTATTAGGAATTGGGTATGGATACCAGACAAGTCTTCCAGAACGAGTTGGGAGAAATTACACCTTTGGAGGAATTATTGATTATATTGTTCATGGAAGAATTGGACAAATGTTATGGGGAACGCAAGGATTGCCTGATGGAAACAATATTATCAATGGAGTAGAAAGCAATAGTTTGGCACATAATCTGGCATATGTTACAAGAACCGAAGATTATCTAAAGGGTCAAGGATGGGGGACATCCTATATGTTGGAAAATTATATTGATTTTGGGTATGTAGGATTGATTATTTTCAATTTAGTATTAGGGTTTCTATTTATTTACATGTTAAGAAGGTTTGAAAAAAATATGCTGGTTGATACAATAACGTTGATAGCTCTTACAAGTATTTTTTTTATACCACGAGCAGAAGCAACAGGATGGTTGACCTTTATAGTAACAATTCAGTTTTGGGCATGTGTTATAGCTTGTTATTTAGGAGCGTATATTTGTACAAAGTGTAGATGGTTACAGAATATTTTAAAGATGCTGCATTTGTATCCCAAATGCAAGAATTAAGATGTTTGTAAGCTAATATAGAAACTAATTTTGAGAGAATAAAAGAGAGGGATGATGATATGAAAATTAGAATGAAAAAATTAATTTCATTAGGCTTGATAGTATCTATATTTAGTAATAGTCTACTTATAGTAAGAGCAGAAAATTCATATCAAAATAATACAGAATCTTCAACTATTTATAGTGAGATGTATAGTATAGATGAGAATATGGAGTACGGTTCTGTGAAAGAAACACGGGAGGAAAAACAAACAGAACAGCCTATAGATAAAAAAGATAGTACATCTGGACAAAATGAATTAGAGCTACAAAACAAAAAAGGATTTTTGATAAGCTCTGAAAAAATAGAGCTTCAGGTTGGAGAAAAAGCTCGTTTTTACATAATATCTATGTCAGATAATTCAGAGTGTTTTCCAGTGCTAACTTTATCAGATAGCAGTTTGGCACAGATATCAGAAGTTGCTTTAGAACAAGCGTCTGAGGAAGAGAATGGAAAAGCCTTGCTGGAAAATGCTCCGTCAAATGCAAAATGGTATGAGGTTACAGCAAATGCTGCGGGAAATGTGAGCGTTACAGTTGAATATGAGGGTGTTCAAAAAGAAATTGAGATTCTGATTCATGGAGCAGAGATAGACAAAAATGCAGAGGAAAATACTGCGCATGAGAATGAGACGATTCTATCACAGAGGATTTCTGATGGTTGGTCTCAAGATGGATTGTATTATTACATCGATGGCGTGCCGGTGAAAGGGATTGCGGAAATCAAAGGAGTCTTGTACTATTTTGATGCTGCCACTGGAAGATTATGCAAGAAAGCACAGTGGATTGATCAGGATGGAAAGCGTTACTTCTGCAATGCGGAAGGAATTTTATATAGGAACCAGTTTATTAAGTTTGGAACCATCTATTATTATATGGGAAGCGACGGAAGTATGCAGACAGGAATTGTCAAAGCAAACGATGGTCGCCTGTATTATATGGGAGAAGATGGAACGGTACAGAAAAAAGCGCAGTGGATCGAGCAGGATGGGAAACGATATTTCTGCAATGCGGAAGGAATTTTGTATCAAAACCGGTTTATTAAATTCGGAGATACATACTATTACTGTGGAAATGATGCAGTGATTGTAAAAGGTACAACTCAGGCAGTAAACGGAGTGCTTTATCGATTTGATAGTAATGGTATTATGATCAAAGAAGGTGGATGGGGAGAATACAAAGGCAACAAGTATTACAAGAATCCTGCAACTGGTTTTCCGTATAAAAATCAGTGGGTAACTTTTGGGAGAATATGGTATTACGCGAACTCCAATGGCTTTATGGTAAGTGGCTGGCAGACAATTGGAGGATATAAGTATTATTTTTATTATGACACAAAATATATGGCCAGAAATGCAGTAATTGAGGGTATTAAAATAGGTGATGATGGGCGAGTAGTGGCTTATGGGACTCGCATGTCAAGTTTTACTACAGTTTCTACAAATAATGCTAATGGTACATATAATATGAGTAAAGCGTTAAAGAGTTTTAACCAAGTTGTCATTCAGCCAGGGCAGACTATTTCATTTTTTGATATTGCAGGTCCATGTGGAAAAGCAGAAGGATATTTACCAGCTGGTGTAGTTGGCGGTATTGGATATGGCGGAGGAATTTGTCAAGCAAGTACAACACTGTATGGGGCAGCTCTTAGAGCAGGTCTTACAATTGTAGAAAGAAGAAATCACTCTGTTCCATCAACTTATGTTCCGATAGGACAGGATGCAATGGTCAACTATGGAAGCTCAGATTTGAAAATCAGAAATGATTTTAATTTTCCGGTGAAACTTGTTACCTATACAAAGGGAAAAACATTATATGCAGAAGTATGGGGGACACAGCCAAGCTGGTACGATTACATATCGATAGAATCTTGGTGGAGTGGAAGCAGAAGTGCAGTCGCATATAGAAAATATATTAAAAATGGACAAGTTGTAAAAACAGAACAATTACCAAGTTCATACTATTAAAAGAACTTCTAAAAACTTAAGAATCTCTTACCCCCCTTGAGAAACCCTCTGATTTATGGTATAAACTTATTTTGAGATAGATGAGTATTGTTTGACCAAACTGGAGTGGATTATGAAGAGATTATGTTTTGTAGAATATGATATGACAGTAACAGGAGGCGTTGAGCAAGTGACGACATCACTTGCCAACGCTTTTTGTGATGCATATGAGGTATATATATATGGCATTTTTGGAAAAGGGAAACATGTTCCGTACGATCTGGATCCGAGAATTCACTATCGAGCGGAACTGGCAGAAGACTGCAGAATCCGAAAACGGATCACAAGTGTATTTAAACCATTTAAGGAGTATATAAAAGAAAATGAGATTGATGTAGTATTCCTAATGGAGAATCATCCGGCAATTACCGTATCACCGGTTCGATTTTTTACAAAGGCAAAATATGTATTTTGTGACCATGGTGCCTTGATGAATGAGTGGGAGAAGAAAGATATTACAGCATTTCGCTTTTGGGATGGTTTGATTTCTCATAAGATTGTGACATTGACAGAACAGACACGTCAGGATTATATCAAAAGGTTCAAGACAAATCCGAAAAAAATTCGGAGCATCTATAATTGGATACCGGAAGAAGTATTAGAGGCAAGAAGACCGTATGATAGCACATCAAAAAAGATTATTACAGTTGGAAGATTCAGCGAGGAAAAAGGACATGATATGCTGGTAGAAGCAGCGAAGCTTGTGTTGCCGAAATATCCGGACTGGCAGTGGGATCTTTATGGAACAGGAGATACACTTGATGAGATTCGGAAGAAGATAGAAGAATATGGATTGGAGAAGCAATTGATTCTAAAGGGCAATGTAAAGGATGTATATCAGGTATATGGAGACTATGCATTTCTTGTGCTGCCGTCTTATCGGGAGGGGCTTCCACTTGTACTCTTAGAGGCAAAAGCGTTGGGACTTCCGATGATAAGTTTTGATATTACAACCGGACCAAATGAGATTATCAAAGACGGAAAAGATGGATATTTGATACCACCATATGATATTCAAAAGATGGCGGAGAGAATAGAAAAATTCATAAAGGATGAAGAGCAACGGGTGTCATTTTCAAAAAATACAGAAGATGGTATAGAGAAATTTGAAAAGAAACAGATTTATGATCAGTGGGTACAACTAATCGAAGAATTGACTGGGGAGAATTAAAAATGAGAATATTACAAATTGGATTATCCCATAATCCAGGTGGAGTAGAGAGTTTCGTAATGAATTATTATAGAGAACTTGTGAAATATGGTGTGCAGTTTGATTTTATCAGCATGTATGACAGTCTTGCGTATGAGGATGAGATAAAGTCTTTGGGAGGAACAGTTTTCTATATTTCCAATGTGAAAAGGCATCCGATTCGTTTTCGAAGAGAACTTTTAAAGATATTGAAAGAGGGGAAATATGCTGCAATTCATGTGAATATGCTGTCTGCGGCAAACATTGTACCACTGGAAATTGGGAAAAAAGCAGGGGTGCCAAAAGTGATCGCACATTCCCACAATTCTTCTACACCAGGGCTGCTGAGAAATATACTGCACCGTTTGAACAAGCCGCGGATTTTACATTATGCCACTGATTTTTTTGCATGCAGTAAAGTTGCGGGAAAATGGTTGTTTGATGAGAAAACTATGCGAAGTGACCGATTTCATATCATCCACAATGCACTGCATGTAGAAAAATTTTTTTACCATGAAACGATCAGACAAAAGATCAGAGAAGAACTTGGTGTGGAGAATCGGTTTGTAGTTGGACATGTGGGTAGGTTTGAAGAACAGAAAAATCATGAATTTCTGGTTGATATATTTAATGAGATTGCGAAAGAGCGTGAAGATGCAGTTTTGCTGCTTATAGGGGATGGAGAGTTAAAAGAACAAATTACTGCGAAAGTACAGGAATATGCAATAGAAAATCAGGTACAGTTTTTGGGAGTCAGAAAGGACATTCCGCAGTTATGGAATGCGATGGATGTATTTGTGTTTCCGTCGCTGTTTGAAGGTCTGCCGTTAGTTGCATTGGAAGCGCAGGCATCCGGAGTTTACAGTGTGATGGCGGATACGATCAGCAAAGAAGTAAAAATTACAGATGCAGTAACGTTTTTGCCATTGGATCATAATGCAAAAGAATGGAAGGAGTATATTTTGGAACTGGGAAGTGTTGGGAGAACGGAAGTTCAAAATGCTATTATAAAGGAACAGTTTCAATGTGCTGGATATGATATTATGACAGCTGGAAAACAGTTATTGGAATATTATAAGAAATAAAAGTGATGGAGGAAAATTATGCCAAAAATCAGTGTGATAGTGCCGGTATATAAAGTAGAAAAATATATTCATAAGTGTGTGGATTCTATTTTAAATCAGACGTTTTCGGATATTGAAGTTATTTTGGTAGATGACGGAACTCCGGACAGATGCGGGGAAATCTGTGATGCATACGGAGAACAGGATTCGAGGGTAAAAGTGATACATAAGGAAAATGGTGGATTGAGTGATGCAAGGAATGCAGGAATGCCACATGCGTCAGGGGAATATATCATTTTTATAGACAGTGATGATTATATTGAGTCAGATATGCTAGAATATATGTATACCCGGCTGACAGAGGCAGGAGCTGATATGGCGACGTGTGGACTCTACGAGGTTTACAGTGACCGTATTGAACAACAGAAAGAGGAAAAAGATTTTGTGTGTAGTGGGGAAGAGGCATTTCGATGTATTCTGCAGGGGCACACAATTCGCGGAGAAATTTGGAATAAACTGATTCGCAGAAGCTGCATTGAAGATCTGCGCTTTCCAAAAGGAAAGCTATATGAAGATATTTACTTTACTGTGGATATGATGCAGAGAATCAAGAAAGTTGCGGTGGGTACGAAACCGAAATATTATTATCTACACAGAGAGGACAGTATCACAGGAAAGCCATATCGACCACAATTATATGATATTATAGACGGATATACGAAAAATTACAAAGTAGTGCAGAAAGCATTTCCGTCATTGACGGAAGAAGCAGAGTGCCTTTGGTTATGGTCGCGCTTTATTGTACTTGATAAGATGCTTTTGGAAGAAAACTATCGAACCATTGAGGGCAGAAAAGAGTTGGTTTTATTCATACGAAGGCATATGATTCGAATCCTAAAAAATAAGTATTTTAATCGTAATCGAAAAATATCGGCAATGATATTATTTTTAAATCTGGAATTGTATCGCAAATTAGTCTTTATCAGCGAGGAAAAGAAAAAGTAAATGATGAAAAAACATGCATATTTGATCAAAGCGCATCATCAGTTTGCATTATTAAGAAAATTGCTGATGTTGCTTGATGATGAGAGAAATGACATTTATATTCATATAGGAATGGATGTAAGGTTTGAACGAGAAGAACTTAAGGGTGTGGTGAAAAAATCTGCTTTGCATTTTGTGGAGAACGTCCGTGAACAGTGGGGAGGATATAGTCAGATTCAAAGTGAGCTGATTTTATTTCAGGCAGCGTGGGAACATGGCTATGAATATTATCATTTGATAAGTGGTGTGGATTTACCGATTAAGACGCAGGATGAGATACATGAATTTTTCCGTGAGCACTACGGAAAAGAATTTATCTATTTTTGTCCCAAAACGTTTTGGGAGGAATCCAGATATAAATATGAACAATATTACTGGCTGCAGGAGAAAATTGGACGAGAAGGACATGGATTTCTTCGGTTTGTAGAAAAAGTATCACTGTTTTTGCAGAGGAGAATTGGCATAAAGCGTCATATGGAGAGCATGGAGTACTGTCTTGGGGCAAATTGGGTGAGCATTACACATGAATTAGTGGGATTTATTTTAGAAAATAAGGAACTTATCTATAAGATGTTTCATGCGACACTTTGCGCAGATGAGTTTTTTATACAGACACTTGTCTGGAATTCAGGTAAATACAGAAAAAAAGTCTTTTCGCTGGAAGATGACTATTTTGCCAGCCTGCGTCTGATTGATTGGAAACGAGGGAATCCATATGTATGGAGAGAGAATGATTATGAGGAACTGATGCAAGCACCACATTTGTTTGCGCGTAAATTTGATGAGACAGTGGATGCTGCTGTTATAGAGAAAGTTTTTAATACGATTATGGATAGACAAAGGAAAGGTAAATCATATGAGAAGTGAACAGGCATTTAAGAATATGGTCGCAAATCTATTTTTGCAGGTCATCGTATTTGCATCCGGAATTATATTGCCAAGATTTTTTCTGGAAGCGTATGGCTCAAACATAAATGGAATGATTACTTCGATCAATCAGTTTTTAGCATATTTGGGACTTGCGGAGGCTGGAGTTGGAACGGCGTCTGTAGTTGCCTTGTATGCACCGCTTGCAAATAACAATACAAAAGAAGTAAATGGAGTCTTGTCTGCTGCAAGACGTTTCTATAACCGTTCGGGGATGCTGTTTCTCGGACTGGTAGGAGTGCTTACAGTAGTGTATCCATTTATGATTTCCGGACAGCTTGATAACACACTTGTAAGAAGTATGATCTTAGTGCTGGCGAGCAGTACACTTGTGGATTATTTCTTTTTGGGAAAATACAGAGTATTGCTGACAGCAAACCAAGAGGGCTATATAGTGGCTCTGATTCAGTCAGCAGGAACGCTTGTGAATATGGTTTTATCCATTGCACTGATTTATCAGGGGGCAAATGTATTATGGGTAAAGGCAGTTGCCACAGGGGTGTATATGCTGCGACTTTTCTTGGTAAAGCGCTATGCAAAGAAACGCTATCCAGAACTTGATTTTCATGTAGAACCGTCTACTTCTGCTTTGACTCAGAGAGGGGCTGCACTTCTCCACCAAGTTGTTGGAATTATCGTAAACAATACAGATGTTGTTTTGCTGACGATTCTCCTTGGCAAAGGTTCCTTGTTAGAAGTGAGTGTATATGGTGTGTACAATTTAATTGTATATGCAGTTAACATGCTTTTGACATCTTTCTCAAACGGATTGACGGCAGGTTTTGGAGAGGTGATCTCAAAAGGGGAAAGTGAGACACTGAGAAAAAGTTATTCAACCTATGAATACATGTATATCATTATTTTGTTTATAGTAACGGTCTGCATGGGAGTGTTGATTTTACCTTTTGTGTCTGTCTATACAATGAATATGACCGACACGAATTATATGAGACCGGTTATCGCAGGACTGTTTACGGTGATTGTACTTTTGCAGAATATAAGAATCCCGGGACTTACGATCATCTGTGCAGCGGGACATTATAAAGAGACACAGTATCAGGCAATTTTGGAAGCAGTAATCAATATTATTGTATCTGTTTTATGTATTCATAAATTTGGAATGGCGGGAGTTCTGTTTGGAACAGCGTGCTCGTATGCATACCGCTCTGTTGAAGTTATGATTTATAACCATAAGAAACTGGTTAAAGGTTCTGGTGGGAAATCATTAGCAAGAGTGTTGAGAAATCTTGTGATGAGTATTCTTTTGATTTTTGCAGGAATCAAATTTGTACCACAGCAGATGGATTCTTTTATTATTTGGTTTGTATATGCACTGGCTGCCGGAGTTGTGAGTGCTGTGGCAATAGTAGTAGTGAATATGGGATTTGAAACGAAGGAATTCAAGGCACTGATAAAACGGGTGACTGGAATTATACGTAAATAAGTTGAGAAGGGGAAAAATTATGAGTGAGATAGCAGTATTAATACCATGTTACAATGAAAGTATCACAATTAAAAAAGTAATTGAAGACTATAAGAAGGCATTGCCAGAGGCCACAATTTATGTGTATGACAATAATTCAACAGATGGCACGGATGAAATTGCAAGAGCAGCAGGTGCGGTAGTCAGATATGAATATCGTCAGGGAAAGGGAAATGTCATCAGGAGTATGTTCCGTGAGATTGATGCGGACTGCTATCTGATGATTGACGGAGATGATACATATCCGGCAGAGCACGCGAGAGAGATGGTGGACAAAGTATTGAACAAAGGTGTGGATATGGTAATCGGCGACCGTCTCTCATCTACCTATTTTACAGAAAATAAGAGACCATTTCATAATATGGGAAACCGGACAGTGCGTTTTTTTATCAACAAGCTATTCGGAAATGAGGTCAAAGATATCATGACGGGATACAGGGCATTCAGCAGGATGTTTGTAAAGTCGTTCCCGGTATTGTCAAAAGGGTTCGAGATAGAAACGGAGATGACTATTCATGCAGTGGACAAGAACTTCTTGCTTGAGGAAATTCCAGTTGTTTATAGAGACAGACCGGAGGGAAGTGATTCGAAACTGAATACGTTTTCTGATGGAATGAAAGTGTTAAAGACAATTGCGACGTTGTTTCGAGAATATCGCCCGTTTGCGTTTTTCTCTCTGATAGCGGCAGTGCTATGGACAATCACCTTGATTTTGTTTGTCCCGGTATTTGTGGATTATATTCAAACAGGACTGGTTCCGAGATTTCCAACTTTAATTGTGTCCGGTGTGATAGCAGTTTTGGGAATGTTGCTTTGGGTCTGCGGTATTATTTTAGATGTAATTGTAAAGAAACACAGACAATTATATGAGCTGATGCTGAATCAGATGAAATAAAAAACAGGAAGTGAAGAGATGGAAAAATTAATAAAGCAGATTATGAAGTTTGGTGTTGTAGGGGGAAGCGCGTTTGTCATTGATTATGGTATCATGATTTTTTTGACAGAAGTATTTCACATCAATTATTTGATTTCCAGTGGGATTTCTTTTGCGGTGTCTGTTATTTTTAATTATGTCATGAGCGTGAAATGGGTATTTGAGGTAGAAGAAAACAGAGATAAAAAGCAAGAGTTTGCGCTGTTTGTTGTACTTAGTATCATAGGTTTGGGGATCAATCAGCTGATTATGTGGCTTGCGGTGGAAAAATTCAGAGTTTTTTATATGATATCTAAAATTGGTGCTACAATCGTTGTAATGGTCTATAATTTTGTTACGAGAAAACTGTTTTTGGAGAAAAAGGATAGTTGAGGGTAAGATGAAGTTTGAAGTAAAGTGGAAAAGGGAAAAAAAGGAACGCAATTTTTTAATAGTGTTATCAATTGTATTTGCGGTGTTTTGGGTTTTAGGAAATTATGAGGTGCTTGGGTTTTCAGGATTATCTTTGATTTGTGTTTGTACAGCACGTGTCATTCTTTATAGTATCATTTTATATATTTTACTGGGAATTATTTGGGATAAGATTTTAGCTTTTGAAATGATGGATAGTAAAGAAGAGCGAAAAAAGTCGAAAAAGTTATATTGGGGAATCGTTGGAATCTGTCTGATATGCTGGCTGCCATATTTTTTGACATTATATCCGGGGGTAGTGACGTGGGATTCAGAATGGCAGGTAGAGCAGGCAATCGGAGTTAGCAGTTACAGCAATCATCAGCCATGGATTCAGACGTTGATGATTAAATTTTGCTGCTTTTTGGGAAAACTAATCAGTGACAGCATAAATACAGGTGTTGCCATTTATGTGATGTTTCAAATGTGTGTCTTAGCACTGATTTATGCCTATGTCATTTATTATCTGTATCAGAAAGGGACAAGAAGAATATATCTGATTGGCTGTCTGATTTTCTATGCAGTTTTTCCAATCAATGCGTTTTATGCTGTGACAATGTGGAAAGACGTGCTTATGGGAGCAATAGTCCTTTTGTTTTCTGTGATTTTGTGGAAAATGGAGTGCAATGAACAGACAAAAGTGGACTGGATTTTATTCTTCATAACAGGCATTCTTATAAGTCTTTTAAGAAGCAACGGATTTTATGCATATGTGCTGTGTATTCCGTTTATTATATTTTTCATGAAGAAAAAAAGAGTTCAGACGGGACTCATCTGTATTGCGACTGTGTTTCTTGTAATGTTTGTGAAGGGGCCTGTTATGGAGCACTATAAAGTGGTACAACCGGATACGATTGAAGCGCTATCCATTCCTGCACAGCACATTGCACGTGTTATTACAGATGGAGGAGAACTGACCCAGGAACAGGAAGAATTATTGAGTAAAGTTGTAGATTTGGAACGGGTGCCAAAAGAGTATGACAGTACAATCTCAGATCCGATTAAAACGTTGGTGCGAGAAAAAGGAAATCAGGATTATATTAAGGAACATGCAAAAGAGTATTTGAAATTATGGCTGGAGCTTGGAATGAAATATCCAGGAACATATCTGAAAGCACAGATCGATCAGACGAGAGGATTTTGGTGTCCCGGAGTGGAATACTGGGCTGTGTCGACAGAGGTTAAAGATAATACATTTGGAATGGTAAGAGATTCAAAATTACCATCAGTATTTCAGGCTGGATTGGAAAAAGTGGAAGGTTTCTTTTATGCGATGCCGGTAATAGCATGGTTTTGGGGAATTGGGATTTATACATGGATCGCAATTGCGATGTTTTGGATCAGCATTTTCAAAAAACAGAAAATTTTAGTGTTTTTCCCTGTGCTTGCAATCGTGGCTTCACTTATGATTGCGACACCGGTGTTTGCGGAGTTCCGATATGCATATGCAGTTGTAGTTACAGTTCCGTTTTTTATTGCGATAGGATGCAGTAAAAAGCACCTCATACTTGCTGATAAAAAGATTTTAGTGTATGATAATATCAACTGATTTTGAGCAAAAGAAAAGGGGAAACTCATATGGAAGGAAAGAAGGGGAGATTAACTAACTGGTTCACACGCCTGAGCAGGGGAAAGAAGATTGCTTTGTGCATCAGCGGCGTTATTATTTGCCTTGCAGCATCAGCGGGATTCTATGTGACTGCAAAACTTGGAAAGGTAAAGCGAGAAGTGATTCCGAAGGAAAAGATTGTAGTCAATGATCTGGAAGAAGATGTGGGCGTGGGATATACGAATTTTGCTGTTTTTGGAGTGGATTCGAGAGAAGGAGAGATGGAAAAGGGAACGAGAACAGATTGTCTGATTGTTGCCAGCTTGAACAATGAGACAAAAGAAGTCAGGCTTGTGTCTGTGTATCGTGACAGTTTTTTAGATCTTTCAGACGGAACACTTCAGAAATGCAATGCGGCGTACAGTTATGGTGGTGCCGAGCAGGCAATCAATATGCTGAATATGAATCTTGATTTGGATATACAGGATTTTGTGACCGTCGATTTTACTGCTGTTTCAGATGTTGTAGATTTGCTTGGCGGCATTGAGATTGAGATTCAGGAAGAGGAAGTTCAGTATATCAACGAGTTTATTGATGAGACAGGTGCAGTTGCAGGCAAGGCTGCGAACCATATCACGACGGCCGGATTACAGACATTGGATGGAGTTCAGGCTACAACTTATGCGCGTATCCGATCTACGGCGGGAAGTGATTTCACAAGAACAGAGCGACAAAGAAGAGTAATTGAGAAAATTGCTGAAAAAGCCGTAAAAAGTGATTTGGTGACAATCAATAAAATTATCGATCAGGTATTTCCGAAAATAAAGACAAGCCTGAGTATTACGGAAATCTTAAATTACGCAAAGTCGTTTGCGAAATATAAGATCGCGGAGACAACAGGATTTCCGATGGAAAAGACAACGGATACCATTCCAGGAAAAGGAAGTATTGTGATTCCCACAGATCTACTTACAAATGTGAAAATGCTTCATGAATTCCTATATGGAACGGTTGATTATCAGCCTTCGGCAAAAGTACAGAGTATTGACAGTGCGATCAAGGCAGAGCTTGGGACAAGCCAGTCAGACAGCAGCGCAGAGCAATCAGGGGGAGCGTCTGGTGAGACACAGGAGAATCAGAATTATAATAATAGTTATAATAATAGTTATAATAATAACAGCAATGGCAATGATAGCAGTGAGGAAAGTACAGGCGAGCAGGTCGCGCCGGAAGAACCGGTAACTCCGCAGGAGCCGCAGCAGCCAGTAGAACCGGAAAGTCCGCCGACGGAGCCGACGGACCCGCCTACAGAGCCGACGGACCCGCCGACGGAACCAACAGATCCGCCTACAGAGCCGACGGATCCACCGACGGAGCCAACAGATCCGCCAACGGATATTGAGAGTATAAGCATTCCCAAAGAGAAACATAGATAGGCTGGGGATGCTTATTTCAATAGGGGATGATAAATATTAAGAAGGGAATTGGTTTGATGAAAAAGAAGAGAAAAAAATCGAGGAGAAAAAAGAGAGTTCTTTTTTTGCTGGCAGAGATTGTGATTCTTGCAGTATTACTGGCAGTGGGCTATGTGATTTTAAAGTATGATAAGTTTCAGGTCACATCATTTGATGAGGGAGACATCAAAGTGAATGAGGGAGCAAATCAGGAAGGATATACAACGGTTGCGCTGTTTGGAGGAGATTCCAGAGAAGGACAGCTGGAAGAGGGAACACATGCGGACTGCATCATTGTAGCAACAATTGATAATCAGACGAAGGAAGTAAAGATGGTGTCTGTCTATCGTGATACGTTGACGGAGCAGATGAATGGAGAAATCAAAAAGGCCAACAATGCATATTTTACAGGCGGTCCGCAGGATGCTATCAATATGCTGAATAAAAATCTGGATTTGGATATTCAAAATTATGTAACAGTTGACTTTAAAGCGTTGGCGGATACGGTTGATCTGCTTGGCGGAATCGAGGTTGACATTAAGGAAGAGGAAGTCCAGTACATGAATGAGTTTTTGGAAGAGACAGCGCAGGTGGCTGGTAAAGAAGCGAAGTTCATTGAGCATTCCGGTAATCAGCTCCTTGACGGAAGTCAGGCGGTTACCTATGCAAGAATTCGCTCCACGGCAGGCGGAGACTATACGAGAACGGAGCGGCAGAGGCTGGTTTTGGAAAAAATCTTTGACAAAGTGCTGCATACAAAGCTTGGAACAATCAATAAGATTATTGATGAAGTCTTTCCACAGGTGTCGACAAGCTTTTCGCTGAAAAATTTGATTGGATTGGCAGCGGATGCGACTCAGTATCAGCTTGGCGAGGCGAAGGGATTTCCATTTGAGCTGACAGATGGCAATGTGGATGGTGTCGGAAGTTCGGTTATACCGCTTGGACTTGCAGAGAATGTTCAGGAACTGCATGAGTTTTTGTACCCGAAGGACGAGTATACAGTGTCTGAAAAAGTGAAAGAGATTGCGAGTGAAATCGAGACACTCACAGGATATACAAGGGCTGATTATACGGAGAGCGCACAAGATACGGAAAATCAGGAATAATGTCAAATAACTAGACAATTTGATGAAAACAGTGTAATATGTATGAAGAATGTCAGAAACTGGCATGCAATAATTGTTACGAAACGAAAGAAAGAGGAAGAACGCATGAAAGTAATGAAAAAAATAGCCACATTTATATTGTCGGTATGTCTGATAGTACCATGCTTTGGAATGCTGACATATGCAGCAGATGGACAGATTGTATTCAGTGATCCATCCACAAAAGTAGGAGAGACGGTAGAAGTTACCGGAGTAGTCAGAGCGGGAGCGGCAATCGGTGATGCAGACTTGAATCTGACTTACAATACAGAATATTTAAAATTCAAAAGTGGTGATAATGTCACGGAATCCGGAAGTGGACAGTTAGTCTATTCCGGCAAAGGAACAGGAAGCGAGACTGAATTAAGATTTAACATGCAGTTTGATGTATTGAAAGAAGGAACTGCAAAGATTGAAGTCAGCAGTTATAAAGCATGGCTTTACTCAGATGAGACTTTGAACTGTACTGAAGGTTCATCTGCGGTTACAATTGCAGCAGGAGATGGCACAACACCGACAGATACAACAGAAGGCTCAACAACTGATGTGAAAGTAACTGTGAACGGAACAGAATATACACTTTCTGAATCATTTTCAGAGGCGGAGATTCCATTAGGGTTTGCAGAGGCAACTATGGAATATGAAGGAGCACAGCGCAAAGTAGTAAAGCAGCAGACAGCAGATGTATATTTAGCATATTTGGTAGATGCGGACAACAATGGAAAGTTTTTCTTGTATGACAATGACACATCGACATTTGTTCCGTTTGAACAGATTAATATTTCTGACACAGCGGCGATTATGCTTCTTTCAGAACGAGGAGATATCAAACTTCCAAAGGAATATCAGGAGACTGAGATTACATTGAACGATCAGACATTTCCTGCCTGGAGAAATGCAGAAGAGAGCGATTATTACATTCTGTATGCCATGAATAACCAGGGCGAAAAATCATTATATCAATATGATTCTGTAGATGGAACATATCAGAGATTTGATGCTCCGACGGTAGAGACAGAGGAAAAAGCAGACTCATTTTTAGGGAAATTTATTTCATCTATTGAGAACTATTTAAATTATGTGATATTAGGTGCAGCAGTACTGTTTGTCATTTTGATTGTGATTTTAATTGTATTAGCAGTGAAACTCCACAACAGAAATGCGGAATTAGATGAGCTGTATGATGAATATGGAATTGATTTAGAAGATGATGAAGATATTGAAATGATCGAGACGGATGAGGAGTCTGAGAATGAGACTGCAAATCAGGAAGCAACTGCAGAAGATGCCAATCCTGAAGAGACATATTTAGAGGAAAAACAGGTTGCAGAGGCAGATGTTCAGGAGAAAGATACTTTTGCAGATGAAGATGAGTTTGAAGATGACTTTGTAGGCGAAGACGATTTCGGAGATGATTTCGATGATGACGATTTTGATGATGATTTCGGGGACGACTTCGACGACGATGATTTTGATGATGATGACTTTGGTGACGATGACTTTTCAGACACCGACTTTGGCGCTGATCGTTTGAATGATGAGAGAACAGCATCGGCGAAAGAAAAGAAACAATCTTATGAAGATTTTGACCTTGATTTTATTGATTTAGACGATTAAGGAAGCGAAAAGAGGAACTTGGGATAACTAAGTATCCTCTTTTTTTCTTTACAAATCAGTTCAGGTTTGCTACAATAAACCACATAGTGCAAAAAAAATGGTGATTTGTACAAAAGTGGAGGTAAAAATTATGTGTGGAATCGTAGGATACATTGGAAATGAACAGGCAGCCCCTATTTTGTTAGATGGATTGGCAAAATTGGAATATCGTGGATATGATTCAGCGGGGATTGCCGTATATGATGGAACAAAGGTAGCAACATTAAAATCAAAGGGAAGACTGAAAGTGCTAAGTGAATTATCTCACGATGGTGCAACACTTCCGGGAACAGTCGGAATCGGTCATACAAGATGGGCAACACATGGATCACCATCGGATGTCAATGCACATCCGCATTTCAACAAAGAGGAATCTATTGTTGTTGTTCACAATGGAATTATCGAAAATTATCTGAAACTAAAAAAGAAACTGGAGAAAAAAGGGTACGAGTTTATCTCTGAGACGGACACAGAGGTTATTGCTCATTTACTTGATTATTATTACAAAGGCAATCCGTTGGAGGCAATCACAAAGATTATGCATCGTATGGAAGGCTCCTATGCTCTTGGAATAATCTTCAAAGATCATCCGGAAGAATTGTATGCAGTCCGCAAGGACAGCCCATTGATTGTGGGACATACAGAGAATGGAAATATCATTGCATCAGATGTTCCGGCAGTATTGAAGTATACAAGAGATGTATATTTCATTGAAAATGAGGAGATTGTCCGTATGACAGACTCTACAATGGAATTTTTCACAGTGGATGAAGAGCCGATCGAAAAAGAATCCACAAGAATTGACTGGGACATCAATGCCGCAGAAAAAGGTGGATTTGAACATTTCATGCTGAAGGAGATGTACGAACAGCCGAAAGCGATTCTGGATACATTTTCGCCGAGAATCAAAGGCGACGACATTGTGATTGAAGAATTAAAGATGAGCGATGACGAGATCCGTGCGATTAAAAAGATTATGATTGTTGCATGTGGTTCTGCGAATCATACAGGAATGACAAGCAAATATATTTTTGAAGGACTGGCAAGAATTCCTGTGGAAGTGGACTTGGCGTCTGAATTCCGTTATCGCAACCCGATTTTAGAAGAAGGGACACTTGTCATCGTAGTTAGTCAGTCAGGAGAGACAGCAGATTCTCTGGCAGCGCTGAGAGAGGCGCAGGCAAGGGGAGCAAAAGTGCTTGGAATTGTCAATGTTGTCGGAAGTTCAATTGCAAGAGAGGCGGACAATGTGATGTATACATGGGCAGGTCCGGAGATTGCGGTAGCTACGACGAAGGCATATTCTTCTCAGTTGATTGCATTGTATTTGCTCGCAATGAAATTTGCGCATGCAAGAGGTACTTTGGATGACGCAGGCTTGAAAGAGATGCTGGAAGACCTGCAGAAGCTTCCGGAACAGGTAGAATTGCTGTTGAATAATAAAAATAAAATTCAGAAGTTTGCAAACCGCTATCTGGCTGCAAAAGATGTATTCTTTATCGGAAGAGGAATTGACTATGCTATTTCCATGGAAGGTTCTCTGAAATTAAAAGAGATATCTTATATTCATTCAGAGGCATATGCAGCGGGAGAGCTGAAGCATGGAACTATTTCTCTGATTGAAGAAGGGACATTGGTTGCAGCGGTGCTTACTCAGGAAGATTTGTATAAAAAGATGATCAGCAATATGGAAGAAGTGCGTACACGTGGGGCGTTCGTTATGGCAGTGACAAACGAAGGAAATACCGATGTGGAGAGAGTAGCAGATTATGTCATCTATATTCCGGAGACAAACAGATATTTTGCAAATTCATTGGCAATCATTCCACTTCAACTGTTTGGATACTATGTATCTGTCGGAAGAGGATGCGATGTGGATAAGCCGAGAAACTTAGCAAAATCAGTAACTGTAGAATAGTTTTTCAAAGTTTTTTTGCAAATAAAACACAGTTTTATCACAAATTATTGTTAGACTACTATCATCAAAGGAAATGAAAGGAGTCTTGACAATGGATAATGAATATAATTACGGAAATAATGAAGAAAAAAGAGAGGAACCGGCAAGAATAGAACCGCCGGTACCGGAAGATGGGATAATAGAGGAAGCTGCACAGACGGAACAAAGAACAGAGCAGGAGAATACATCATACTATGAAAAACCGCCGGTATATGAATCTTCCACACAAGAGTCCCAGACACGTGATTTTCAGTCGTATGATTCTCAGTCGTATGATTCTCAGTCATACGATTCTCAGACATATGGTGCGCCGACATATGAACAGCCAGATGAGGAGTCAAAGAAGCAGCCGCGTCGCCATATGAGAAAGGAAAAAGAGAGAAAGCCGATTCATATTGGTGTGAAGTGGGCAACATGCATCTGCATGGCACTTGTATTTGGTTTGTTGGCAAGCGCAGCATTTCAGGCAAGTAATCTTGTGATCAATAAAGTGGTTGGAAATAAAACTACGGTCGCATCATCCGGACAGAAGGTGAATTCCACAAAAGTATCGACGAATACGAGTTCAGATGTAGATTCCGATCTTGCGGATGTGGTGGAAAATGTAATGCCGTCAGTTGTATCAATTACAAATTTAAGTGTACAGCAGGTACAGGATTTCTTTGGCGGTGTTCGTGAATATGAAAGCCAGAGCAGCGGATCTGGAATTATTATCGGACAGAATGATTCAGAGTTATTGATTGTGACAAATAACCACGTAGTAGAAGGAAGCAGTACACTGACAGTTACTTTTGTAGATGAAGAGAGCGTTGAAGCACAGGTAAAAGGAACAAATTCCAACATTGACCTTGCAGTTGTAGCCGTTCAGTTAGATCAGATTAAAGACTCTACTATGAAAGAGATTAAGACAGCGACACTTGGAGATTCTGATGCAATTCGTGTAGGTGAGCCGGCAATTGCAATTGGAAATGCTCTTGGATATGGTCAGTCTGTAACAAACGGAATTATCAGTGCAAAGGACAGAACTGTAGATGGTTTTGAGACAACTTTAATTCAGACCAATGCAGCAATCAATCCTGGTAATAGCGGTGGAGCACTTTTGAATGCCAAAGGTGAAGTAATTGGTATCAATACAGTAAAAGTAAATGCAGATGCAGTAGAAGGTATGGGATATGCGATTCCGATTTCAGATGTGACAGATGTTATCAATGATTTGATGAATCGTCAGACAAGAACCAAAGTAGATGAGTCAGAGCGAGGAGCGCTTGGTATCAGCGGTACAGATGTGGACTCACAGAGTGCTCAGGTGTACAATATGCCGGAAGGTGTGTTTATTTCCGACGTAACAAAAGACGGCGGAGCTGAAAAAGCTGGTCTCACAAAAGGAAGTATTATCACAGAGTTTGACGGAACAAAGATTGATAGTATGGATACTTTGAAATCTCAGCTGGAATACTACAAAGCAGGCGAGACTGTAGATGTAACTGTTCAGGTACCGGAAAAGAATGGTGAATATAAAGAACAGACTGTACAGGTAACACTTGGTGAGGCAGCTAAGTAAGATAATCGGACTAAAAGATACATGGAATAAATGCAAAATTTATTTCCATGTATTTTTTTGACTGTTCAGACCCGGTTGAAAAATCAAAAAACATATGCTATTCTAAAATTAGTTCGAAAAATGGTGAGGAGGTATCTGAAAATGTACGAATTTGATGAATTAAAAACAGCAGACGCTGAAATAGCAGAAGCGATAACGAAAGAGATGGAAAGACAGAATTCTCATATTGAGCTGATTGCATCAGAAAACTGGGTGAGTCATGCGGTGATGGCAGCGATGGGAAGCCCTTTGACGAATAAATATGCAGAAGGGTATCCGGCTAAGCGTTATTATGGTGGTTGTGAGTGTGTAGATGTTGTTGAGAATCTTGCAATAGAACGTGCAAAAAAATTATTTGGATGTGATTATGCGAATGTACAGCCTCATTCAGGAGCGCAGGCAAACATGGCGGTATTTTTTGCAATGCTGATGCCGGGAGATAAAGTACTTGGCATGAATTTGGATCATGGCGGTCATCTGACACATGGATCACCGGTTAACATGTCCGGAAAATATTTTGATGTTGTGTTTTACGGGGTGAATGATGAAGGATTCATTGACTATGAAGATGTGAGACAGATTGCATTGAGAGAACAGCCGAAATTAATTGTGGCAGGTGCAAGCGCATATGCAAGAACTATCGACTTTAAAAAATTCCGGGAGATTGCAGATGAAGTAGGAGCGTATCTTATGGTGGATATGGCACACATTGCAGGACTTGTGGCTGCCGGACTGCACCCATCGCCAATTCCGTATGCAGATGTGGTTACGACCACTACTCATAAGACGCTCAGAGGCCCTCGTGGAGGAATGATTTTATGTAATCAGGAGGCAGCAGATAAATTTAACTTTAACAAAGCCGTGTTCCCGGGAATTCAGGGAGGACCGCTCATGCATGTGATCGCTGGAAAAGCGGTATCCTTTAAAGAAGCATTGCAGCCGGAATTTAAGGTGTATCAGGGGCAAATCGTAAAAAATGCAAAGGCGCTCTGTGACGGATTAATGAGACGTGGAGTGAAAATTGTCTCAGGTGGAACGGATAATCATCTGATGCTTGTTGATTTAAGCGGAACAGATTTAAGCGGAAAAGAATTGGAAAAACGTTTGGACCGTGCACATATTACATGTAATAAAAATACGATTCCAAACGATCCAAGATCACCGTTTGTGACGAGCGGTGTTCGACTTGGAACTCCTGCAGTTACGACAAGAGGTATGGTCGAAACAGATATGGACAAGATTGCAGAGGCAATCGCACTTGTGATGGAAAGTGAAGAAAATATTGAAAAAGTAAAAGTAATGGTGGCGGAATTAACAGAAAAATATTCGTTGTCTTAGATGAGAGAAAAGCCTTGGAGATCCAGGGCTTTTTGTTGTATGCATGGAAATTGAGTCCTATTTACATAACAAATGTTCTGTAAGAATCACATTTGCTTCAAAATATCCCTTGACAGATTGTGATAGATAGAATAATATATACATATACCCCCTATATGTATGTTGAGAGGAGTGAATGTTATGGTTACAGAAAAATATAATATATCAGGAATGACATGTGCGGCATGCAGCAGTGCGGTGGAGCGTGTCACAAGAAAGCTTGAGGGTGTCTCGGAGAGCAATGTGAATTTGACAACGGGAATTTTGACGATCACGTATGATGAGACAAAGATTACACAAAATGATGTAGTGACAAAGGTGGAACGTGCAGGTTTTGGGGCAGAACTGCATGTGGAGAAGAACAAAGAAGAAAAAGTGAAAGAGGAGGAAGCTTTAGAGCAGGACATCAAAAAGACAAAGCATAGATTGGTCACGAATGTACTGCTGGCAATTCCGTTGCTTTACATTTCCATGGGGCATATGGTTCCCTTCCCGATGCCTTTGCCGAACATTTTGGACATGCACCATAATCCGCTGAATTTTGCTTTGGCACAGCTGATTTTGACAACGATTATCTTATATAATGGAAAAAAATTCTATCTGGTAGGATTTAAAAGTTTGTTCCGCGGACATCCGAATATGGATTCCCTTGTTGCAATCGGAACAGGAAGTGCCTTTTTGTACAGCTTAGTTATGACGATTTCTATTCCGGGCAATGAAAATGCAGTACACAATCTGTACTATGAATCTGCGGCAATCGTTGTTACGCTTGTCATGGTAGGAAAGTATATGGAAGGACGAAGCAAAGGAAAGACGTCAGAGGCAATTCGCAAGCTGATGGAGCTAGCGCCGGATACGGCAGTTGTGATACGAGACGGAGAACAGAAAGAGGTACCAGTGGAATCTGTCGCGCTTGGCGAACTGATCTTGATTAAGCCGGGGAGTCGTATTCCGCTGGATGGAATTGTGGTGGAAGGAAGTACCAGTGTGGATGAATCGATGCTCACAGGTGAGAGTATCCCGGTAGAGAAAGAAAAAGAAGATGAAGTAATCGGAGGAAGCGTAAACTATCAAGGTGCGATCACTGTAAAAGTAACTCATATTGGCGCAGACACGACACTTGCAAAAATTGTGAAGATGATGGAAGACGCACAGGGAAAGAAGGCTCCGATTTCAAAATTGGCAGATACTGTGGCAGGCTATTTTGTTCCGACTGTTATGACGATTGCAGTTGTGGCAAGTATCATTTGGATGCTACTTGGACATGATATTACCTTTGTGCTGACAATTTTTGTATCTGTGCTCGTCATTGCATGCCCGTGTGCGCTTGGACTTGCAACTCCGACAGCGATCATGGTAGGAACCGGACTTGGGGCAAACCACGGTATTTTGATTAAGAGTGGGGAGGCACTGGAGATCAGCCATAAAGTTGACGCGGTTGTATTGGATAAGACGGGAACGATCACAGAGGGAAAACCGACTGTTATGCAAGTGATAAGCCACAGCGAAAGTGAGGAAAAATTGCTTCAGATTGCAGCGTCCTGTGAACAAGTGTCAGAGCATCCGCTTGGAGCCGCGATTGTAAATGGTGCAAAAGATCGTGGAATAGAATTAGAAAAAGTGGTTGAGTTCCAAAGTATTACCGGTCAGGGAATTGAAGCAATCATTGCCGGAAAGACTTATTATATAGGAAACAAAAAGCTTTGCGTGGAACAGAAGATCGATTTTTCCGAATATGAGGAGGAGGCGCTTCAGATTGCGGGAAAAGGACAGACACCGATGTTTGTAGCTTCAGGCGGTAAAGTAATCGGGATTGTGAGTGTCGCAGATACTGTCAAAGAGACGAGTAAAGCGGCAATTCAAAAAATCAAAGAACTGGGGATTGAGGTACACATGCTGACAGGAGATAACCGTCTGACAGCAGAATATATAGGAGAAACAGTGGGGGTAGATCATGTGATTGCAGAAGTGCTGCCAAATGATAAAGCATCTGTTGTAGAAGTACTGCAAAAAGAAGGAAAATGTGTTATGATGGTAGGAGATGGAATCAATGATGCACCGGCGCTTGTACAGGCAGATGTCGGAGTTGCAATCGGAAGCGGAAGTGATATCGCATTGGATTCCAGTGATATTGTATTGATGAAGTCAAATCTGCAGGATGTATATAAAGCAATTCGGTTGAGCAAGGCAACGATCCGCAATATTAAACAGAATCTGTTTTGGGCATTTTTCTATAATGCATGCGGTCTTCCGCTGGCAGCCGGAGCGTTATATGCAATCAACGGAACGCTGTTGAATCCGATCTTTGCAGGGTTGGCGATGTCTCTTAGCTCAGTCTGTGTAGTTGGAAATGCTTTGAGACTTAAGACGACAAAGTTGGACTAGGGAGAATGAACATGGAAGAAAACAAATGCTGTGAAAGAACAAAACATCGTTCAGAAAAAGAGAAGAAAGACTTGATAACTCGCCTGAATCGAATCGAAGGTCAGGTCAGAGGGATTAAGAACATGGTGGAGGAAGAACGCTATTGCGTTGAGATTTTAAATCAGGTATCAGCAGTTCAATCCGCACTGAACAGTTTCAATAAAAAGTTGTTGGCAAGTCATATTCATTCGTGTGTAGTAGAAGACATACGAGACGGAAAAGATGAAGCGGTAGATGAACTGTGTGAGGTAATACAAAAATTAATGAAATAGTGGAGGAATTAGTATGACAATCATTAAAGCAGAAGATATGCACTGTGAAAAATGTGTAGAACGAATCACGAAGGCGATGACAGATGCAGGACTTGATTTTCAGGTAAGCCTTGCAGACAAGACAGTTTCCATTGATGGATGCGACAGTTGTGTGAAAAAAGCGCTGGAGATTTTAGATGATTTGGGATTCGAGGGAATCGTTCAGAAATAGGGATGTACAAAGGACAAGTATCAGGAAGAAGCTGGTACTTGTCTTTTGCAAATATGGGGGATTGTATGAAAGAAAAATGGAAAATAGCAGTGGCATTTCTTGTACTGGGAGTATTTATTGTGGCAGGAAATTTGCGTGTGAGTGCAACAGAATCCGAAGACCTGTTCCTGAAGGATATTTTGGATGACAGTACGTATGTAAAAGCGATACTCGGAGGAGGGTATCTTGGCAAAACCATTTTGTATGATGTAGATGGAGAGAAGACAGTTGTATATCCAAATGACGGTGAACATAAGACGATTGTAAGAAATGGGCAAAAAGCGACTGTGTTTTATGGGAAATATCGAGGAAAAGATGAGCATAAGGACTATCGGGATTTGTTTCCGGAACTGGATATTTCATTTTTTTATGATCCGGTGAAAGAATTAGGGCTAAAGATGAGTGAAATACAGGAACAGAATTATCAGATTGAAGTAACTAAGCAGGAACAGATTGAAAACTTCCTTGTTCCGTTATCTTTTGTGGGTGTGATTGACAATGAGATGTTTACGATTTCACAAATCGATATTTTGTTCGATGAGGCATGCCGCCCGATTGAGATACGGTTTCACATCACATCGGATGTGGCGCAGCAGGATCGGATTACCTATTTAGAGCAGCAGCTGAATCAGAAGTTTGAATATACAACAAGAGAAGTTGTAGAGAATGCTTTTTCTGATGTGGAAGACGAAATTGCACAGATCAAACCGTTTGAGGAAGTTGAAGTAATTGACTATATTGATGAACTGTCAAATGTGGTCAAAGTGACAGATGAGCATTTTCTGCTTGTTCTACAGGCGCAGACGGAAGAGTTGACGGACCGTGCGGGGTGGGACAAAAGAGCTGTGTTTGCGTATCTGGAGGCGGTCGATAATAAGTTCGGACAGTTTGCCAAGGGATATGAAGGGGAACAGATTACACAAGAGGAGTATCTGGAGCAGTTGGACAGAGTGTACAAATCGGCACATTTGGTCGGCTCAGATGTCTATACCTATATGTTTGAGTCCAGTGAGCTTAAAGCAAAGAAGAAAGCGTTGCTTGTCATAGAGCAGATGGGTGGATATTTGGATGAGAACGGGATGTTACAATTGAAAGACGGAGATGAATTTTATCTGAGTATGGAACCACATTCTGTTTTTCTGGAGGATTATGCCCAATGTGTCCGAGATGCTTATCAGAAGAAAAATAAAACGTATAAGCGGTTGGATGATACGATGATTCACCAATTCCGTATGTATATAGATAAACATAATATAGAATATGTGCGCAATAACTTTGACGGGAAGACGGACTATGAGAAATTGAAAAATTATGCGGCGGAGTTTGAGTTCTCTTTGTATTATGGAGAACCCTCCAGACATCACAATAAAATTCAAAAAGACAGTGCATTTGACGGACAAAAGTACGATAAAATTCTGACGCCGAACAGGCTGTCAGAGTTTATCATCAATGTGGAGACGGGAGAATTTGTGACAGAGTGGGACGTGCTGAAAACGAAAGATACACAGACTGTGATGAGCAAAGATTCTTCCTATAAAAAAGAGAAAGAAAGCTCCCAAAAAAAGGTGGTGGATACGGAATCTTTCAATTATGCGCCGGCGGACTATGTGGAGGCACATCAGATGCTTGATGTACTGCCGGCATCGCCGGCTAAGGAGAAAAAGCTTTATTTGGAAAATGATTTGAAGAAACTGTTGAAAAAAACATGGAAAAGTCCAGAAAAGAAAATTTACCGGGAAAAATACAGGAAACCAAGTGATTATTTAAAATAGAGGAGAAAAAGGATGAGAAAAAGAAATAAAGTGCTATTTGGGATTGCAGGCTGTCTTTTTTTGACTGCATGTGCAAAAGAGGTAGATGGTACGGAAAAAATCAATGATATTTTAAAACAGCAGCCATACGTAGATGTTCAGCTGGGGGAGGAATATCATCAAAGTGAGGTGAAATTTTCTACGGAGGAAGACAAGGCGGTCGTGCCAAAAGATGCTGAGTGGGGAAGAGCAGAGTACCGTGAAAAAAAAGAAGCCGGGATATATTATGGAGAAGGGGAAGGTGGAGAAATCTTTGAGACAGATTCGGAAATCACACCGGAGCTTTATATGGATGCTTATTTTGAGTCTATTCAGAATCTGAATCTGACGGCCGCCCAGGTACAAAAGGAAGAATATGTGATTCAGGTAACAGAAAATAAAAAACTGGAATTATTTGAAGAAGAATTACGGATGCTCACCGGAATCATCATGAAAGACCATTATGAATTGACGGGGGTAGAAATTACATTTGACAAACAATGCAGACCGGTACAAAAAAATTTCCAACTGCAGGATATTGATGAAGATGAACTAAAAAAAGGAACAATTGAAAGTGAGGACTATGTGCAAAAGTTTTCATATGAGACAGGACAGAGGAAGTTTGACAGGACAATCAAGAAAGTGAAGAAAGAAATCAACGAAGAATAGAAGAACCAATTTCAGCAGCATACATACAATATACTATAAGTATTCAAGAAAGGGAAAAATATGTATGCAAAATTATCGCGATAATATCATGCAATACCGGGCGAACAGACAAATGGCTCCGTGCTGCGAAAAAAATGATGCATTAGAGGGAATGCCTCTGGCGATGGCATATGTGCCATGGCAGATGTGGAGAAAGCTTTATGATGCAGAAAAAGGGTTCTCCTGTGGAACGATTTTCGAGGAATTGAATAAACCATTTCGAGGGATGGGAGGGTGTCAGAGATGATGGCAAAACCTTGTAGAAAAGATTTACTGCAATGGATCAATGTGGTGAGCTTTGCGGTAGATGATGTGAAACTATTTTTGGATACCCATCCATGTGACCAGAATGCGCTTGCGTATTTTCAGGAATACAGCAGGATGCGAAATGAGGCGTTAAAAGAGTATGCGAAATACTACGGACCGCTTACGATTGACACGGCGGCGGAATCCTGCGCAGACCGATGGAACTGGATCAACGAGCCATGGCCATGGCAGGAAGGGGGATGTTAATCGATGTGGAATTATGAGAAACGATTGCAGTATCCGGTAAAAATTACGCAGACAAATCCAAAGATTGCTCAGGTAATTATTACGCAATTCGGAGGACGAAAATGTAATAACCTATAACATCTCGCAAAGCCTTTATTTTTAAGGCTCACGAGATGTAAAGGGTAAAAATCATCTTCTTGTTTTTCTTGTCATAGACAATGTCTTCCACTAAGCTGCGCATAAAAAATCCTTTTGTTTCATAGTCTACCGTGTCATCTTTTATAATATCATAAACAGTACGAACTCTATTCAGGACATCTTCTTTGGATGGAAGAGTGGCAGAAGGGCTTCTGGTATCAAGTTCCATTAGTTGCTGTTCCAAATCTATACGAACTGCTTTTAACCGCTTTTTATTTTCTTTGTATTCTTCTAAAGTATCCACCTCATTTTCATATGCGAGTTTAATACGTGCCTCACGCGTGGATAGTTTTTCAAGTTCTTCTTTTAATTGTGCACGCCTGTCAATTTTTTGTGGAGTTTCTGGTGCATGATATCGGTATTCGAATTCCATTCCAGCGAGTATTTTCTCAAAATACTCGAAAACGGCAGCAGTTGCTTTCGAAACACTTAGAGAACAAGATTCTTTGTGTACGCCTTTAGAATATTTGTAACACTGGAATCCAGGAGAGTGAGGGTTGCCACCATTCCAAGCAAGTGTAGCACCACAGTAGCCACATTTAATCAGACCGGACAGCCAATGTTTACAGGAAGAAACGTCTCTTCGGCGTGCCGGTTTAAAGTTTTTACGAATCTTTTCCATGCGTTTTTCAAATTGCTCTTTCGGTAAACGTGCTTCATGTGGTCCTATAAAAGAAATATCATTCCACTTTACAAGACCATAATAAAAAGGATTTTCTAATATTCTTTTTACAGAGCGGGATTCGAAAGGATTCCCTCGTTGTGTTAAATATCCCATTTTGTTTAAGTTTCGTGCAATCTTTGTGCAATCTATGTTATGCTGGTCGAACTGTTCAAAGATGTAGTCAACGATTTTATACTTTTCTTCATCAATCGTAAACGGAGCACCATGTCCTGCAGCTTGATAACCCAAAGGGGGAGCGGTCTGATAACCTTCTTTAAGTGCTTTTTCCGTCATGCCTCGTAAGACCTCGCCGGATAATCGGATGGAGTAGTATTCATCCATCCACTCGATGATACGCTCGATTAGACTACCAAAAGGACCATCTATGATTGGCTCAGAAATACTTACAACGTCAACGTTATGTTGCTTTCGCAGAAGGGACTTATAAACAATCGATTCCTCTTGATTACGTGCGAATCGACTAAACTTCCAAACAAGAATCAGATCCACCGGGTGTTCCTTTGATTTTGCCATACCAATCATTTTCTGAAATTCAGGGCGCTTGTCAGCTCTTCGACCGGAAATACCGTGTTCAAAGAATGTATCCAAAATTATGATGTTGTTTTGCTTTGCGTAGTCCTTAAGAAGACGCTCTTGACTTTCAGGAGATAGTTCGTCTTGCTTCCCTGTTGACACACGAATGTATCCGTAAGCATATTTTAATTCTTCCAATTATATCACTCCTTCGTAAATTATATTAAAAAAATGTATAAAAATAACACCCAACGAAAATATGTTCCGTTGACGGGTGTTTCCGAAGATGATACAATATAACTTGCAATATGGATGTACATCTTCGGGTGTATGTAAGACCGTTCGGTATTGGAGTACCGGGCGGTTTTTAGTTATATTAATTCAATATTTCTTATTAATTTTACAACAAAAGACATGAAAGCAAAACCATATAGAAAACCGGTTATAATGCGTTTTAAGTTATTGGATTCATAATTTGTAAAGTACTGCACAGTACCATCAACGGCAAGTGGTAAAATCAATACAGCTATTTTAAAACTAAAAGTATAAAAAGGCATTACAATAAGAGCGATTAGATGCCCTAAGGCAATTCCGGTGCACCTAGCGCAAATGGGTAATTGATATCCTTTTATAAAAAAGCTGCGATTAGGCATTTGGTGACACCCACAGTATTTTTTGCACCATTCCATTGACTTTATCCAATAACGTTCTTTAGTTGTCATACTTTAAATTTATTGCCACAATCTTGGCAAACCCAATAGTTTGTTGAGTTAATTTGCTTTCCTTTCCCACAGGCACCACATAAAATTCCTATTGGCCCCAATAAGGCAGCTCCGCAACAACCTTTTCCAGCTGAAAAATCTTTACCTTTTGATGTTGTTTCGGAAATAACTTGGCAGTGTTCTCCACCACATTTTGGACATCTCATATTTTGTTTCCTCTCTTTCTCTTTAGCTTACATCTTTTTAGGACAACCAGTCCTTTATATAAACGCCGTAGCGGTTATATCATTTCCATTATTTACCTGTATATCTCAACCATATAAGATAGTAAAATTAATCTGTTATGAGAATACTACTTGATAAAATAATGATAAGTAAAAACTTAACAATTCGTCAAGTATCAAATCTAACTGGGATTTCAAAATCATCAATCCAACGGATTATGAACAACGAAATTTCTCCCAGTGCTGATACTCTCGAACTCCTTGCCAAAGGTCTAAAAGTACGAATTTCAGACCTTTTGGAATCTCCGTATAAATAAGTGTCCCACATCTGGGACAAATCCCAAAAACCGCGTTAGATTTCCGTTAGTTGAGTGTATATATAATAAAGGGCAAATAAAACAACCCTTTTTAGAACAAATGTTCGAAAAAATCTCTTGAAATAAAACAAAATTAGTAGTAGTATTATTTTACAAGGAATTTCGAACGTGCGTTCAAATACACAAAACGCAGGAGGGAATACATACCATGAACACAACAGACATCAAATCACAATTATTTGGATTAATCAATCAAATAGAAGATGAAGAAATGCTTCTATTTATAATTGAGGTTATCAAAAGACTTAAGGATTAGGGAAAACCTAGTCCTTTTCTTTTGTCAAGTCTTCTGCAATTTTTTCCAGCACTTTCCACTCGTTTTCATCAAGCTTTGCGAGTGCTAAAAGCAACCTTTCTTTAAAAGAGTCTTTTTCTCCCTTAAATAAGTCAGCAGTAAGCTGTGCAATCTGCTGTGTTCTATTTAATGCGACAAACATTTCTCCTTCGCCTGTGCGAAGCCATTCTTCGTTTACATTGTACTTATTACATAAATCAGAAACAACTCTATCGCTTGGAACTGCTTTTCCTATTTCATATGTAGCAATCGTATTTCTTTTTAAACCAAGCTTATCGGCAAATTCTTGTTGAGTTATTCCTAATGATTTACGCAGTTCCTTTATACGTTCTTTCATTTGTGCACCTCCTATCTAATTCGGATTATAAACCACATGCGAATAAATGTCAATTAGAAAATGTTGAAAAAATCAACAAATAGGTATTGACAAAGTTGAAAAAACGACGTACAATAGTCGTACAACAACACGAAGAGAGAGGAGTGAAAAAATGTCAGAAAGAGAGAAAAAAATCATGGAATCCATTTCCGAAGCACTTTCAAAGATGTCTGAATTTGATAAGGGATATCTTTTGGGCTCTGCGGAGAGAATGGTCTCTGAAAAGGAAAAAGCCAAGAAAGAGGAAAGTGATAAGAAAGCAGGATAGGAGGTGGAGAAAAGATGAAGAAATTAAAATTAGAAAATGGAACTATCTATTTAGATGGGGAAGAAGTAAAAGAATTAATCGAATTTAAAATATCCAGCTCTGCAAAAGAAAGTGGGATTGCAGAGCTGGATATGAAAATAGCGGTATCTATAGACCAAAATTCGAATGAATAGCTGTGGATATTACAGAGGTTGCGATTTGAGATATCGCATTCACAGAGATAGAACCGACAGAAGATGCAATTTCTTTGACTTTTCCCCAGTTATTATCATTCCGAATATCATCGAGAAACTGATGACCGGAATAAGTAATATTTTTGATTTTGATGATAGGGCATTGGCCGCGCGTATAATTTTTATGCACAGCATCAATAAACTCCGCCTCGTATAGTTTCTCGCAGGAATAGGAAATGTCGTCAGAGGAATAATCAGGGAGCGAATCTACGATTTTCTGGAATGAAGGCATTTCTTGATATCCACATTGTTCGATAATGAGAAGTACATCACGCATACAATCGATATTTAGTTTCATGGTTATATCTCCTTTCTTTTTACTCGGACATGACAGTGTCCTGTAAGTAAATTATAGTGGATTCGGGCGGACAACGCAACAAGTACAAACAGCGGTACATACATTTAAGAGAGGTGATATAAATGCAAAAAATAGAAATAGTCTGCATGGTGCGAGTAAATGGTGAAAAGGTACCGCAGGAAAGCATTCCGAGGGAAGAGTTTAACAAAATGCTGGAGAAAAAAATTGATGAAACTATGCAGAATCTATGTTTCGAAAGGATAAGAACCGCTTAGGCGGTAAAGGAGGTGAGGACAAGCAGTAACATACAAAGAGTATCTAAGATACAAACGCAATAAAAATAGAGCAAAGAAAAGGAGAAGGAAAGATGGAAGAAATTAGAACAGAGGAGCAGATGAAGGAGATTCAGGAGGCGATTACATATTATCATGAATTGCTTGAGCGTAATGAGATGTTAGAGAAGAGAAATCAAACAATGTTGAAAAAGATACGACAGGAAAAGAGGGACAAGCTCAAAGCCGAGTTATGCTGCAAGATATATGCAATCATAGCAGTTGTGGCTACGATATTTGGATTTGGAATGGCGGTTGGAAGATGCCTTGCATTTTTAACTACAATGGGATTCTAAAAAAGTGCCCAAGGTTTGCAGACCTTTTTCGGGCACAAGTTTAAAAACACAGTTAAATTGTAAAATAGAAGAGAGGAAAAGTCAATGGAACAATTAGAAGGAACGGTAACAATGCCGTTGATTACATATCAAAAAATGAGAAATGATACGAGTCAGATTTTCAATTCGCACGGAACTGACCATGATTCTGAGGATAAGAAGAAAGGGATTTGGCTCTATTTGAATCAAGAAAAACTCTTTGACCTTGCGTGGGAAGAGATGATCAGACGTGGCATAGATGTATCAAAGTACGACAAGGAGAAAGCAACGTACGAGCATGGATTTGTCAAGTTCGGGTTTAAAGAGAGTCAGGTAGATATAAATGTATAAATATGTGTGCCGAAGCTGTGGAGCAAATTTAGACCCGGGCGAAAAGTGTGATTGCATGGATCGAAAAAGACATATGGAAGAGAGAAAGGAAAAAGCATCGCAGCTATTGGAACGTGAGGATTCGTGGGAACAACAAAAATTAATATTTGAAGAGGAGAGGCCAATGAGAATTACAAAGATAAAAATCAAAAATCTGTTCGGCATCAGTGAATATGAGGCAGACGGAAAATCATTAGAGTTGATAGGTACGAACGGAGCCGGAAAGACATCGGTAATAGATGCGATTCGGTATGCGCTTACAAATAAGTCAGACCGAAAATACATAGTGAGAAATGGAGAAACAGAGGGTGAGATTCTGATTGAAACGGATAATGGCATCCGCATTAACCGGAAAGCAAGAACCAATCAAGCAGATTATAAAAGCATCAAAAAGGACGGACATGAGATTGGAAGTCCTGAGACATTTTTAAAGGATATTTTTTCGCCATTGCAGTTATCACCAGTAGAATTTATGAGTATGGACGAGAAAAAGCAGAATGCAATCATTTTGGACATGATTGAGTATGATTGGAGCCTCGATACGATTAAAGGATGGTTTGGTGAGCTCCCAAGCTGGGTATCTTACGATCAGAATATTCTGCAGGTGCTGAATGATATCCAGTCAGAAAAAGGAGATTATTACCAGCATAGGAGGGATATTGACCGTGATATCCGCAATAAGAGAGCGTTTATCGAAGAGATTGCAGATACAATTCCAGCTGGATACGATGTGGAAAAATGGGAGAGTGAAAATGTTGGAGAGATTTATCGACAGATTGAATCTATTCGTAAAGCAAACGAGGAAATTGAAAAGGCAAAGCGGCTTTTGGAAAGCAGAGACAATAAGGTAAGGAAGTTCGAAGCAGACAGAGAGATTGGATTGGCGGCAATAGAACGTGAGTTCCAAGCGGAAAGAGAGCGTCTTCTGAAAGAAAACGAGCAATTGCAGGCAAGGTTGAGAGCAAATAATGCAGAGCTTGACGGAATGACAGAAAAGAAATTGGACAAGCAGGAAGTTGTACATCAAACCTACAAGGCGAATGTGGCAAAGTATGATGCAGAGGTAGAACAGTATAGAGAGTATGCAGAAAAAGAACTTAAAAGTTATGAGGATCTGCAGGAACAGGCAGAGTATGCAGAGCAGATGAAAGGTCATATAAACGAGTACAGAAGAATGTCAGAGCTGCAAGATGAAGTCAGAGAGTTATGTGCGGAATCAAAGGAGCTTACAGATAAGATTGAAAAGGCAAGAACACTTCCGGGAGAAATTCTTTCCACGGCAACAATCCCGATTGCAGGGCTTAGCGTGGTAGATGGGATTCCGTTGATTCACGGTCTGCCAATCAGCAACTTATCAGATGGAGAAAAGTTAGATTTGTGTATTGATGTGGCATTACAAAAACCAAACGGTCTGCAGATCATCTTAATTGATGGAGTGGAGAAGATGTCTACGAATCTTAGAGAGCAGTTGTATCAGAAGTGTAAAGACAAGGGACTGCAGTTTATTGCAACACGTACAACAGATGATGAGGAATTGACTGTAATTGAATTGTAGGAGGAGCAAACATGGAAGATATCGTAGTAAAAGAGAATAGGTATGAAGTTTCAAATCCGTTTTCGAACGGTGAGGATTTCAACAATCTGTATAAGATTGGACAGACATTCGCGAAATCGCAATTGGTACCGCAGAATTACCAAGGGAAACCAGAAGATTGCATGATCGCGATTGATATTGCAAACAGAATGGGAGTATCTCCTTTGATGGTAATGCAAGGGCTATATGTTGTGAAAGGGAAGCCGTCATGGTCCGGTCAAACATGCATGAGCATGATAAAAGCGTCTAAGGAGTTTCACAAGGTGCGCCCAGTGTATTTCGGAACACCGAATACAGATACATGGGGATGCAGAGTCGAAGCGGAAGACAGAGAAACAGGAGAAAAAATAAAAGGTCCGGAAGTTACAATTCAGATGGCGAAAGACGAGTGGTGGTACAGTAAAAAAGACCGATACGGCAACGAGACATCAAAGTGGCAGTCTATGCCAGAGATGATGCTCGCTTACAGAGCAGCTGCATTTTTCGCAAGGCTCTATATTCCGAACGCATTAATGGGAGCGCGTGTTGAAGGAGAAGTGGAAGACATTGTCGGAAACGAAAAAACAGAGACAATGGATCCATTCGCAGCACACGATGAAGTAATGATCGATGAAGAAACAATGAGAGAAGCGGAGGAGATTTTTGGATGATATTGACGAATGAAAATTATTACAGTATGGAGGTAAACAGGCAGTTTCTGTCTGTTTCCCAATACAAAGACTTTTGTGGAACACTTGGCAAACAAGCTTGTGAGGAACAGGCACTTGCGAAATTAAATGGACTGTGGGAGACAGAGAAAACCACTGCATTGATGGTAGGCTCTTACGTGGATGCACATTTTGAGGGAACACTGGATCTGTTCAAAGCACAGAATCCGGAAGTATTTACAAAAGCAGGTACATTAAGAGCGGAATATAAAAAAGCAGAGGAAATTATTAATCGAATCGAGCGTGATGAGTATTTTATAAAGTTCCTGAGTGGCGAAAAGCAGGTCATTATGACTGCGGAAATGTTCGGTGCAGATTGGAAAGTGAAACTTGATAGCTATGTAAAAGATGTCTGTATCGTTGATTTAAAAGTGATGAAGTCCATCCGGGAACTGAATTATGTAAAAGACTTCGGTCATATGCATTTTGTAAGTTACTGGGGATACGACATTCAAGCAGCAGTATATCAGGAAGTTGTGTATAGGAACACAGGAAAGAGACTTCCGTTTTTTATTGCAGCCGCATCTAAAGAAAAAGAAACAGACATTGAAATCATACAGATTCCTCAGAAGATGATGGACGATAGACTTGCAGAGGTTGAGAAAAACACAGGAAATATTTTGATGCTGAAAAACGGAGAAATAGACCCGATCAGATGCGAGAATTGCGACTGGTGCAAGCATACGAAGGTACTTACAAAAGCAATCTGGCCAGATGAATTGTTGGGAGTTGAGTAGGATGGCAAAGAAAAAAGCTCAGATTACAGAATACATGGATAATTGCATCTTTTGCGGCAGACCTACAAACGAGAAGCACCATCTTGTATTTGGAAGTGACCGTCAGAAAGCAGAGGAAGATGGTCTTGTGATACCGATTTGCAGTAACTGCCATACGATGAACCGGAATACAGAGAAGATACACGGTAACAGTATGGCGTGTAAGCTTTCAAAAATAGCAGGACAATTGCTTTTTGAAAGTCAGTTAGGGACAAGAGAGGAGTTCCGGAAAAGATATGGAAGGTCATTCTTATGATGAAGACATTTTCGATAAAAGGGAACTATTTCAAAGAAAAGACATTCCCTGGTTTAAATGAGTACATAGCAGCACTCGGAACAAATCCGAGAAAAGGTGGCAGAATGAAAGCGGAATATGAAATGATAGCCTGTAATGCAATCAGAAGAGAGCTAAAACGATGGAAGACCGAGAAACCTGTGATTTTGCATTATAAGTTTTACGAACCGCAGAAGGGTCAAAAACGAGACTATATGAATATTTTCAGCTTTGCAGATAAAGTAATTGAAGATGCACTCCAAAAATGTGGAGTAATTAAAGATGATGATCCAAGGTATGTAAAGAACACGACACATGAGTTCTTTTATACAGATGGAACGCCAAGGATTGAAGTCTCAATCAAAGAAATAGATTAGGCACTTATCTTATAAAATATATATCACAAAACGTAAGCCAAAATACCTCCCAGCTACACAATTGGTTTAGTTGGAGGAGAAAGGGGTGATGCAATGAGTTTTGCAGAAATGATATTTAACAGAATTGGTGATGGACATCGAAACGCGGTAGGGAGACCGGATGATCTGAATGTTGACAGAAAACTGCGAGCATTGATTGAACATGCAAATCATAACGGTGACTGTATTATTTCCGGAAAGAACGGGTATTACAGACCGATTCCGGGAAATGAGATAGACGAAGCAGAGTATAAAATATATATGAGGCAGAATAAGTCTAGAATCGACAAGTTAAAAAGTAAGCAGGCGTGTATGAATGTTGCGTTCGAAATGAAACGCCTTGAAATATGGTATGCGCAGGAAATGAGGAAGGACCGGAATGACAAATAGCAGAAGAAAAGGAGCATCTGGAGAACGTGAACTCGCAAAGAAACTCAGAGAATATGGCTATGAGGCGCGAAGAGGACAGCAATACTGCGGCTCTAATGGGGATGCGGACGTTGTAGGAATACCGGGAATACATATTGAATGTAAGCGAGTAGAAGCCCTTAACATCGAAAAGGCAATGCAGCAGTCGATTTCAGACAGTAAAGATGGAGAAATACCTGTTGTAATGCACAGAAAAAATGGTGAAAAGTGGAAGGTAACAATGACATTAGATGATTTTATGAAAATTTATAAGAAGTAGGTGATGGCTTGAATTACTTAGCTGAGATTATCGCCTTCGAACGATGGCTCGAAAATAACTACTTGACCAGAGATGCCCAACTCCTGTGGTACAGATTAATGTACCAGGCTAATAAGTGTAACTGGCCTGAGTGGGTTACAGTAGATAACCTGAGATTGATGGCAGCCATGCAAATGAGTCGTGAGGCAACCTTTATAAAGGTGCGAGACGATCTCCTAAAAGCTGGTTTAATCGAATACCAAAAGGGCAAAAAAGGAAGCCCGAACAAATACAGATTAATACCTTTCACTTTCAAAAACGTAGTAAAAAGCGAAGTAGAAACGGTAGTAAATCCAGTAGTAAAAAGCGAAGTAGAAACGGTAGTACAACAAGTAGCAGAAACCGTAGACATAGATAAATATAAAACAGAAACTAAAAATAAAAAGAAAGATACTAACGTATCTAAAGAAAAAATCGACTTTGCGGCGATTTCCGACTTGTACAACAGCATCTGTGTATCTTACCCGACATTGAAGACCATGTCTGAGAGGCGGAAAAAGGCCGTCCGTGCAAGAATGAATACAGGATATACAGTTGATGATTTCCGTATTTTGTTTGAAAAGGCTGAGAGTAGCAGCTTCCTGAAAGGGCAGAACAACCGGAACTGGTCCGCCACATTCGACTGGCTGATCATGGACGGTAACATGGCAAAGGTGCTGGATGGAAATTATGACGACAAAGGGCAGAAAGGAGAAAGATATGACACTGGACGAGAAACTGGAAGAGATGAGAAAAGCCTCACAGAACTCGGAATTGAAGCAGGACTTGGGAGAGAGTTCTCAGGATTCTAAGTGTCCGAAGTGTGGCGGTATGGGATGGATACCGTACAAGAAAGATGGCTTGTGGTTTGCAAAAGAGTGTGAGTGCCGGGCGAAAGAAATCGCAGAGAGCCGTCTGAGATTTGCGAACATACCGGAACTGTTCCGGGAGCTTACGCTTAAAACATTTCGGGCAGACATCTACAGAGGGCCGGAGAGCGTAGCGAAGATTAATCTTGCTTGTAATATCGTGAAAAGGTATCTTTCGAATTTTGAGGAGATGGAAGCTGCTGGAATGGGATTGTATCTTGTATCGCACACGAAAGGTTCCGGAAAGACGAGAATGGCGGCAGGGATTGCAAATGAACTGATTGCACGTGGGAAACAGATAAAGTTTGCTGTATCTTCTGCAATCCTGAAAGAGATAAAGGACACGTGGCATGAGGGGAGCGATTACACAGAGAGTAGACTGATAGATCAGTTATGCCTTACAGAAATTTTGGTTGTTGATGATTTTGGAACAGAGAAAATATCGGACTGGGTGAATGAAAAATTTTATCAAATTTTGAATGAGCGTTATGTCCGTAAAAAAGTGACGATTTTTACTAGCAACGAGAAACTCTGTGAGAGCAAATATGACGAGCGGATCATAAGCAGGCTGAAAGAGAATTGTTACGAAGTGGAATTCCCAGAGGAATCTGTAAGAGAGTTGCTGGCAGAGCAGAAGAAAGCGGAAATGCTTGGGAGATTAGGATGATACACGCAGAATTGATTAAAAACAGATTCGACTCCCTCGAAGACTATGAGAAATTTGCAGCGGAATGGACAGAGGTATGCCGCATGGTGAATCAGAATAGTCGGAATATGGGGAACAGGGAGCGATTTAAGAAGATTGTAGAAATACGGAAGAGGAGGATTGAGGATGAGTAGATTAACACATAAGCGGAATAATGGAATAAAAGAGGGATACTGGTCTCCGAATAAGAAAGAGGAACTTGTACAACGACTGGCGGAATACGAAGATACAGGTTTGGATCCGGAGCAGGTGCAGCAGTTAAAAGAACGTGATACGGCGAAGAAACCGATTATCATCGGGGTGAATGGAGCCATTGGATGCAGAGTGGGGAAATGTCCAAAATGCGAAGGAATACTTAGAAGTTATATGAGGTTTTGCGACGAGTGCGGACAGAGATTAGATTGGTCATAATTAGTTGAGTTATCTTGCGAGTCAACTCAAAAGAAAACTCGCAAGGGAATCGGAAAGGAAAAGAGGAAGAATGCGAGAAATACTTTTTAAAGCAAAGCGGTTGGATAACGGCGAATGGGTGGAAGGGTATTATGTTAAAACAAGACTTGGCACAGATATAAAACCAAGCGATGTAATCTTTGTTCCGTTTAAAATAAACAGGAATGAAGAATGGGGATGGATGAAAGTAGACCCGAATACCCTCTGCCAGTACACAGGACTTATGGACAAGAACGGTCGGAGGATTTGGGAGAATGATATTGTAAGAAACGAAGAAGGTGATATAGGTGTAGTACAATGGTTTGAAGAACATGCTGCATTTATGATTTGGAATAAGACTAAAAATTGTGTTTACTATTTAGCGGAAAATGATTTTTCAAAAATTGAGATTGTCGGAAACGAGTTCGATAATCCAGAGCTGTTGGAGGTGGAGTGATGAGCAAATTGAAGAATGTAGAAATCATATGAAACCTTATATGAAAAATGAAGAAAGTACAAATGAATTAAGAAAAATGTGCGAAAACTGTGAAACATATTGTGGAAAAGAACACGATTACGACGAATGTCAAAATAAACCATGTTTTAGATTCTGGCTTGCTTATAAGTATTTGGGTTGGGTAAATGCATTTAGTTAGGAGGTGTAACGATGAACGTACTAGAGAAGATTTTGAAAGAGATAGAGGAAAGAGTGAATTTTCGAGAATGTCTTGTGAAATACGAAAAGAGAAGAGGAACTATCACAGATGCATGTAGGAATAAAGGAGCTTTAGAAGAACTTGATATAATTGCAGAAATCATCCGTTCTCACATGGACGATGAAGAGCATGATGGTTGGATTCCGGTAGAAGAGGATTTGCCGGAAGTTCCAAAGGAATTGGAAGATGCGCATTGTCCTGAATTCAATGTGACAATTAAAGGAGCAGAAAAAGCTACGACATTAAAATATAGCTGGGATGGGGCTTGGTTTGATGATAACGGAAATGTTTATAATGTCATTGCATGGCGACCACTTCCTGAACCGTACAAGCCTAAGAAAGATATACAAACAGGAACGGAACATATTATGAGCAGATTTATGACAGTAGAGTAGAAAATTTTAGAAAGGAGACCGAATCCCCGGCCGGGAAAGACATGTCGGATTCCTTTAGAGAAAAATGGATAAAGAGCAATTAGAAAGAGAACAGTGGAAAGAAGAAAAGAGAAAGAAAAAGGCAAGATTTACAGCCTTGCAGAGATTGCCTTATGAGGTAAAAGTAAAACGAGCAGAATTAAGAGCGATAGAGTTTGTAAACGAACTTGACAATCGAGGTCTGAATGCACATGTAAGCGTTGGCGGATTAGATAGTATTGTGCTGCTATGTTTCCTTAGGAAAATCGGAATAGATATACCTGCGGTATCTGTTTCGTCTTTGGAAGATAAAAGTATCCAAAAGGTGCATAGGGAATTAGGAGTAATTTCGATTGCACCCGGAAAGTCGAAAGTTGAGATTCTAAACGAAGTGGGATTTCCGGTAATATCGAAAAAGATAGCTGGAAGAATAGATACATTGCAGCATCCGACAGATCGGAACAAAACAGTACGACACGCTATTATTACAGGAGAGTGCGGAGCACAGGGACATTATGCGAAGAATAGTAGGATGAAGTTGCCGAATAAATGGTTAGAGCTATTTGGAGGATATGAGAATGAAAATGAAGGAGTGAATTACCAAATAGCACCATTTAAGGTATCTAACAAGTGCTGCAAATACATGAAAGAAGACCCTTGCAATAAATGGGCGAAAGAACATAATAGCCGTCCGTTTTTAGGATTAATGGCATCGGAGGGAGGACAAAGGGAAGAAGCACTAGTGGAGCATGGTTGCAACTATTTTGGAAAAACGGTTATTCGAAGTGCTCCGTTCGCACCATTTCTTCGACAGGATCTGTTGCAGTTAGCACTTGATCTAAATGTACCAGTGCCGGAAATATATGGAACGATAGAACGAAAAGAAGATGGAACACTTTATACTACAAAGGCACAAAGAACAGGATGTAGCATGTGTGGATTCGGAATCCATATGGAAAAACGACCACATAGATTTGACCAATTAAGAGAACGCAATCCGAAAGAATGGGAATTTTGGATGTATCGTTGTTGCACGGATCCGGAAACGGGAGAGAAGTTTGGATGGGGGCGCGTCTTAGATTACATAGGAGTTGAGTGGGGAGACCTTCCGACAGATATGATTCCAGGACAAATGAACATAGAAGACTTTTTGTAGTAGAGGACAGCGGAGCACGGTCTTAAGTGCCGTTGCCCCGACCTCAAACTTATTTTCTCCTCCACTATATATACACATAAGCCAAGGGAAACTAACGCAGTTTTTAGAAAAAAAACTAAAATTTTTTGAAAGAAGGTGACACGTTGAAGAGAAAACGTACCAGCGATGAACAGAAGATTGAGCAGAACAGCCACTATGAGGAGATGGAAGCTTGCAAGCCTCCTGATAATGCAAGGACTGCATTTAAGCGGGATGTACGCAAGGAATACGGGGTAAAACAATGCTTAACAAAATGGGGAGTTAACTTAAAGGGAGTGATTGCCGATGGACAAGAAAAGACTCAGGAGCATGAATTGGGATGATTATGGGATTTCGCGTCATAGATACGAGGAGCTAAAAGCGTTTTGCTTACAGTATGAGGAAAAGAAAGCGAAGATAAACCGCGGGATTTCGAGTGTGGCAAATGACGGAATGCCTAAAGGGAATTTTAAACCAAACATAATAGAGGATACGGCGATTAGAAATGTAATATATCAAAAAGATTGCGAAATCATAGAACAAGCGGCGATTGCGGCAGGTGGAGATATCGGAATACACCAATACATACTCAAAAGCGTGACAAACGATTTGTCGTACAATTTCGTGGAATATGATGAGAAACTTGGAAGAATACCGGTTGGGAGAACGGATTTCTATGGGTACCGCAGATTATTTTATTATTATTTGGATTCTATTAAAAATGGGGACAAATTGCAGTTACTTTCGTGATAAAGTAGTAACATCGAAAAAGAAAGATACAGACACCTTACCAATAATGGCAGGGTGTCTTTTTACGTGAATATGTCATAGATTGGAAGGTGGTGAAGTGGCGAATGAAAAGAACTTAAAACCAGTGCGAACCAAGAGCGAAGCAAGAGAACGTGGAAGAAATGGCGGTAAAGCAAGTGGAGAAGCAAGGCGTAGGAAAGCAGACTTCCGGAAGACATTGAACATGTTACTTACCGCTGAAATAGATAGTCCTGAATGGAAGCCGGTACTGGAGGCACTTGGTGTAGAGTGTACTTTGGAGTCGGCTTTAAATATGGCGATGATTAAAGAGGGACTTGCCGGAAATGTGAAGGCATATGAAGCAATCGCGAAGTATGCAGGGCAGAGCACTCGGACCGATACGGATTTGGAAGAGCAGATGGCTAAAATCAATTTGATGCAGGCTCAAAAAGAGAAAGTACAGAAGCAAGAAGAACTTGTGGAAGAAACTGAATCCGGCATGAAAGATCCACATGAAGTTGTGATTCCGGAGTTTTGGGACATACTAGATGATACAGAACATGAGCATCAGATCATTACATCTGGTCGTGCCGGAACGAAGTCAAGTTTTTCCGGGATTTTGGGAATCAGTACGATTGTTGGAGATGAGCCGGCAGCAGTTGTCGTTCTCCGTAAGCGACATAATAAGTTGCGTAAGACGGTGTACAAAGAAATGATTCGTGCTATCGGACGTCTTGGTATGAGTAAAGATGATTTTGATATTGGAGTCTCTCCGATGGAAATTCGATACAAAAAGAATGGGAATGTAATCTATTTCTCCGGATCTGATAGCATCGATGATACGAAAGGTATTATTGACGAGGACAAGCCGATTCGTCTTGTAATCTTGGATGAATTGACAGAGTTCTTTGACGTTGGAGAAGGTGAAGATGAATTAACAAATATCGAGGCTACTTTCGTAAGAGGAAATGATGAAGGATTCCGTATGGTTTACTTGTATAATCCTCCAAAGAATCCAAATGCGCCAATCAATGTATGGTGCTTAAAGATGGAGATGCGGTCTGATGTGATTCACAAGCATGTTGATTATCGAGACGTTCCGATAAGCTGGATTGGTAAGAAACTGCTGGAATCAGCAGAACTTCTAAAAGAAACAGACTATAGGCTGTACCGATGGGTATGGCTCGGAGAATGTATCGGTGTAGATGATTTGATTTATTATATGTTCAATGAGAATCATCGTAAAGAGCCAGATGCAAAGCATTATAAAATCATTGGAATCGGTGTGGACTATGGACAACAGAATGCCACTACATATCAGGCAGCTGGTATTAATATAAACAAGCGCAGATTGGAAGGGTTGGATGAGTTTTTCCATTCCGGAAGAGATTCTGGTAAACAGAAAAGTCCGTCTGATTATGCAAAAGAGATGTTAGAATTTACAGATGCATTGCATGAAGAGTACTCGTGCGGTGCTTTTTATATTTACATAGACCCATCGGCGAAAGGATTAGCAGAGGAAATTAAGCGTATAGCGATGCAAAGTAGAAAATACAACATCATAATCAAAGATGCAGAAAATGATGTGAGCATCGGAATACAGAGAGTGCAGAAGTGCCTTACTTATCAGATCATGACGATATCGGAGCGACAAGAAAACTTGATTCGAGAGATGGGAACATATGAGTATGATCCAAAATCTGTAGAATCAGGAAAAGAAAAACCGATGAAAATAGATGATCATTGTTGCGATGCCTGGAGATACTTGGTGATGGGACTGTGGACAAAAATTAAATACTTCCTTCCTGAAGGAGAAAGAGGTGAGAACGATTAATATATTTACATACTTTAAAAAACTAGGAATTGATACGGTAGATTCTTCGTTTTATTCGCAGATTAAGAAATGGGAAAACTGGTATAATGGAGACGTGCAGAAAATCCATCGCTATTATGTATACAATGGGAAAAATCAGATTCGCTGCAGAAGATTGAGTTTATGTATGGCGAAAAAGCTGTGCGAAGATATGGCAGACTTGTTGCTGAATGAACGTGTGAAGATTACGGTTGGAAATTCAGATGCAACGAATGACTTTGTACAGAAAGTACTTGAAAAAAATAAGTTCCTCGTGAAGGGAAACGATTATCAGGAACGAAAAGCATGTACAGGCACAGTTGCATATATTGCGCAGATCAAAGACGCACAAACCGATGAAGAGGGAAATGTATCCGGCGGAAACATATGTATTAATTACCTGCAAGCAAAAAATATCTTCCCGATTTCTTGGGAGAATGGAGAAATTGCAGAGGTGGCATTTCTTTTTCCGAAAACGGTAGAAAGAAAAAAATATGCATTGATACAAATACATAGACTTGGAGAAAAAGGCGGTGCGCAGCAGTACTTTATAGAAAATCATGTAGTGCAGTGTACAAGTGGAGCCGGTACAGAGATACCGCACGAAAAATGGGGAGAGTTAAAGCCATTTGCAGGTATATCGCCGATTATAGAGACCGGTTCTGATAAGCCACAGTTTGTTATCGACCGGTTAAATATTGTAAATAATTCGGATGAGGATGATACAAATCCAATGGGAGTTAGTATCTTTGCAAATTCGATTGATACATTGGCCAAGATAGATATGGAATATGACTCTTATGCGAATGAGTTTAACCTTGGAAGAAAGAGGATATTTGTTGCGCCGGAAATGCTTTCTGATATTGATGGAAATCCGGCGTTTGATGAAAATGACACAGTGTTCTATCAACTTCCGGAGGACACAGAGATGGGAAATAATCCTATTTACGAAGTGAATATGGAGTTAAGAGCAGAAGAACACAGTAAGGCAATCAATGACGACTTGAATTTCCTATCCTTTAAATGCGGATTTGGTACGGAAAGATACAGATTTGACCGCGGAAGCGTTACAACCGCCACACAGGTTATTAGTGATAATTCTGATATGTACAGAAGCCTTAAAAAACATGAGATAATCTTAGAAAGCGTCATAAAAGATTTGATAAGAATCATAATCCGGCTTGGAGTAGTACTAAGAATTCCAGGACTTTCAGAAGATGTTGAAATAACGATTGATTTTGATGATTCGATTATCGAAGACAAAGCATCGGAACGCAAACAGGACATGCAAGATGTGAGCATGGGAGTGATGCGTCATGAAGAATACCGTGCAAAATGGTATGGAGAAACAAAAGATGAGGCACTTAAGAACCTGCCTGAACAAAATAAGGTTATGGAGTAGGTGATTTGATTGAGGGAAGATTACAAGAAACAATTATCAAGCAAGATTGAGAAACGCTTCTCTAATTTGGAAATGCGGATCATGGAAGATATTGCTCGACGAATCAGACGAAGCGGGGAAATTACAAGCACAGCAGACTGGCAGATAAACCGGTTACGGATTCTTGGATATTCGTCCGAGGACATCGAACAGATGCTGAAAGAAACGTTAGGTAAATCTTACCCGGAAATGTTCGAACTGTATGATAAAGTCATTGACTGGGAATACGTTCGAAACAAAGATATCTATGAACAGATTAATGCAGAGTTTATTCCTTACGAAGACAACGAGGAGTTACAGCAGATCGCCGAGGCACTTATTAGACAGAGTAGTGAGGAATTAAAAAACATCACAAAGTCTCTTGGTTTCTATCTTGATTATGGAAACGGAAAGCCAGTGTTGACTCCATTGGCGGAGGTGTATCAGAAGTATTTGGATGATGCCTGCATGGATATTGTTACTGGCGCATTTGATTACAACAGTGTCCTGCGAAGAGTTGTGACACAGCTTACAAACAGCGGTCTCAGACAGATTGATTATGCAACAGGAAGAGCGAACAGAGTGGATGTGGCTGCTCGTAGAGCGGTTATGACTGGAGTATCACAATTATCCGGAAAAATATCCGAAATGAACGCTAAAAAACTTGGAACAGAGCATTTTGAGGTGGAATGGCACGCTGGAGCCCGTCCAACTCATGCGACGTGGCAAGGAAGAGTTTGGAGCAAAGAAGAGCTTATAACTGTATGTGGACTGGGAAGTGTTACCGGATTACTTGGAGCAAACTGTTATCACACTTATTATCCTTTTATTCTTGGGATATCTGCAAGGAACTGGACTGACGAGTGGTTGGAAGAGCAGAATCGCAAGGAGAATACTCCAAAGACATTTAACGACAAAGAGTACACCTTGTATGAAGCAAAACAGCGTCAGAGACAGATGGAAACAGCTATGAGAGCACAACGTGAAAAAGTACAGCTTTTACAGGCGGGCGGTGCTGAATCAGATGATGTGATGCTTGCAAGGGCAAAATATCAAGGACAGCTCAATGAATATTCGAGGTTCTGTCAAAAAATGGGGCTGACAGAAGAGCGTGAGCGTATTTATTATGATATGCGTGGAAGAATAGCAACGAATACGAAGATGCAAAATGCACGGTACACTTCTGATATGATTCGGAATGCTGACAGAGATTCAAAACAGTATTATAGTTACAAAAATATTGTTGGAGATGAGTTTGCAAGTCTTGCTGATTTCCGGCAGATGAAGTATAATAAACCTAAAGAGTTCAGTTTGTTGACAGATTATAAAAAATCTGTTGAAAACGGAATGATATCTCCATTATCTGGATTTAAAAATTATAAAAAATTGCATGGCAAAATAGAAAAGAATATTGTTGGTATGAGGACATCCAATGGGATAAGAATTTCAGGACAGAGCAAACATTTTATAGAACGTGTCATAGGGACAAAAGAAGACCCGAAGACTGAAAGACCAAGAAGTGGAGTTGAAATTGAGGATATACGGTATGCACTTTTGTACGGGCAAGTCAGGACGAGAAAAAGAGATCCTGATAGTGTTAAATTTGTTACAGATAAATGTATTGTATCGGTAAATCCAAAGACAGGCATTCTAATTCAGTGTAATCCGCAATAGGGAGGCGATGATATGATCATAAAATTAAATAATGAGATGTCAAAACTTCTCTTGGAAGAAGTTGAAGACGCGCAATCTTTGATTTCGAATCAACGGAAACTAGACTCTGACGTTAAAGAGTTGGAAGTATCAGATATAGAAGAGCTGCAACTTTTAGTAAACGATGAAATCGTATATCGAGGTTTAGACCAGCAAGAAACCGTTAATAATTTAGGTAAGAAGTTGTATAGACTGTACGATGAAATTCTTCATCAGAGACATTATAGTAATTAATACCATTCATTCTTCAGAGTGAGTGGTATTTTTGTACACATTTTTAGGATGTGGATAACATGACAAAGAAAAATTTAATTGGAAAAGGAGTGAAGCTATTTGATTAATGTGTATATTAGAAAGAGCGGGAATCATTACAACGAATATGAAATAACAGGGCATGCAAATTACGCAACGAATGGGAAAGATATCGTGTGCGCGGCTGTATCAGCATTAGAGGATTCTATGCTTGTATCACTCGAAAATATGAAAGTTTTAATTTCGAAGACACAGTATATAAATGAACATGCATCTATTACGCTAACCAATCCGAACGAATATACGGACGTCGTATTGTCTGTTTTTGAAAATGGGATTAGCAGATTAGAAGAGGCCTATCCAGATTATGTTAAATTACACCTTGAAACATAGGTGTTTTTATTTTGTCCAAACCATGATGACTGTAAAAGCTATGGAAAACACTCACAGGAGGAATAGAAAAATGAAAAACAGGATGTTTATGAATTTACAGTTTTTCGCTGACGGCGGCGAAGGCGGCACTGGTGGTGACCAGGGCGGAAATGTCGGTACACAAACAGGTGGAAACAGCAACCATGCCACATACAGTTATGAGCAGGCAGAAGAAATTGCAAACGCACGTGCACAAAGAGCAGAGCAGGCGGCGTTAAAGTCTTATTTTCAACAACAAGGAATGTCGCAAGAGGAAGTGACACAGGCACTGGCTGATTATAGACAGAAAAAGCAGTCGCAACAGCCAAATGTGTCAGCGATCCAAAAAGAACGTGATGATGCGCTTGCAAAAGTGACGCAGTATGAAAATGAAAAGATTCTTGTTGGAAAAGGTGTAAAACAGGAAGATATTGACTATGTGGTATTTAAGGTCAATAAACTTGTTACGGATAAGAAAGATTTTAAGACCGCAGCAGAAGAATACCTGAAAGAGAATCCACGTTTTACAGGGCAGACTTACAAGATGTCTACCGGCGCAACAACAGGGAATGCATCAAGCGGGACAGAGGCGAAAAATGAAGCAATGAACAATATGATCAGAAACGCATTTCGGCGTTAGAAAGAGAGGTAAAAAATGAATCGAAACGGAAAAATTAGAAAACCATTAAATCTACAGAAGTATGCAACATCCGATATGATTGATAGAACCGGTGCAGAAGCACTTATTTCAGAACAGGTGGCAAATGAAATCATTCAAGGTGTAGCAGAGCAGTCAACGGTCCTTAGAATGGGACGTAAACTTCCGAACATGTCAAAGAAAAAATATCGTATGCCAGTGTTAGATATGCTGCCAATGGCATATTGGGTAAATGGTGACAATGGATTTAAACAGACATCAAAACTGGCATGGAAAAACAAGTTTATTACAGCAGAGGAGCTTGCAGTTATCATTCCAATCCCGGAAGCAGTGCTCGATGATGCAGACTATGATATTTGGGGAGAAGTAAAACCAAGAGCGATTGAAGCGATTGGAAGAAAAATTGACGGTGCTGTCCTCTTTAATCTTGAGAAACCAGATACATGGCGTGATGGACTTGTAAAAGGGGCTACGGACGCAAAAAATGTAGTAACGCTTGGTACATCCGACGACTTATACGACAAGATCATGGGTGAGGATGGTGTAATTGCAAAAGTAGAAGAAGCAGGTTTCTTCCCGTCGGGACACATGGGAGATGTCACGATGAGAGCAAAATTAAGAGGATTGAAAGATTCAACAGGACAGCCAATCTTTAAATCAGATATGCAGGGTGCGACATCTTATGCATTAGACGGTTCTCCAATGGATTTCCCTCGTAACGGTGCATTTGATAAAGCACAGGCTCTTATGATTACCGGAGACTTTTCACAGCTTGTTTACTCTATTCGACAGGACGTGACATATAAATTATTAGATCAGGCTACCATCGTTGATCCATCAACGAAAGAGGTTGTATATGCGCTTGCACAGCAGGATATGGTAGCACTGCGAATTGTAATGCGTCTTGGATGGGAAGTGCCTAACCCGATCAATGGGCTAAAAGAAAAAGAATCAGAAAGATTCCCATTTGCTATCTTGAAGTCGGGGGTGTAAAAAGAAGGAGGAATGACAGATGCAGATTGTAGATGCGATTAAGAATCTTACCGTTGCCATGAAAGGCAGCGGTACAGTAGATGATATCGATGAGAATCAAATTGCAGATTGTATACAGTACATAGCAGACAACTGGTCCACTATCAAAAAAACAATTCAAGGAAGTGGATACACACTTCCAGCGGCAAGCAAGACAACTCTTGGAGGAGTCAAACAGGCAGCACGTGTAAATGAAGCAGCGGATGCAAATGTAACAAAAGCAGAATTTAAGGCTTTGCTGGACGCGCTGAAAGCCGCTGGAATTATGGCAAGTGCATAAAGGAGTTGATGGTATGGCAATTGTAGATTACATCTATTATGTAGGAGAATATGGTGGAAATACTGTTCCAGAAGAAGAATTTTCAAAAAGTGAGAAGAAAGCAGAAGCATATTTAAAAAACATAACTCATGGGAAATTGACAGTAGAAAACGTTTCTGAGTATGAGAATGTAAAAGATTGCATCTGCGAAATGGCGGAAACAGTGTTTCAATATTCTCCCGAAAAGAAGGAAAAGAAATCTGAATCAATCGATGGATATTCTGTTAGCTATGTGACAGAGACTACAGACGGGGACAACTCTGTTACAGCAATGAAAAGAAAGCTGTATTCGATTGCGAAATATTGGCTCTTGAATACAGGACTTTTATATCTGGGGGTGGAATAATGCTGACGAATACAGATATTACCATTTACAGCCGAGAATATGACCCGTCTTCTCGGCTTGATAAGTGGAAGAGAACTTACATATCAGAAGCATGGTGGTTTAAAGAAGAGAAGTCATCGGTTACTACAGACGGTTTGAAATCTGCAGATGTGTACACAGTGCGGGTACCTGGAACAAAAGTAAAAGTCAAGAAAGACGATTATATCGTAAAGGGAAATTGCCGAATTGACATGCAAACAGTAAAGGACTTGGATGGGTGCGAAAATATGCGAGTAACATCTGTAAATTACAATGCATTCGGTGATACTCCTCATGTAAAGGTGGTAGGCGCATAATGGCAAAGGGAAAGAAGAAATTCGAGATTGTAACACCTAGGGGAACAGTGTATGCACAAGCCAGTAAAGGCGGAAAGGTTAGTTCAAAGTTGGAGTGGAATCCCGAATTTGCACCGAGCAAAGAGAAAGGATTTTCCAATGCGCAGGAGTTTGTTGATTCCGAATGCATTCGCAGAATGAATCCGGAGACTCCACGGCGCACGGGTGTATTGATTAAGTCAGCTACGCTTGGAACGGTTATAGGCAGCGGAGAAATCAATCAGATTGCACCATATGCCCGTAGACAATATTATGAGCATAAAGAAAAGTCATATTGGTTCGAACGTATGAAAAACCGTCACAAAGATTCCATTTTGAAGGGAGCCGCACAGTATGTCAAAAATCATTGAGAACATTAGGAGCTTTATTCTGGAGTGTCCGTTTCTTCAAGATTACCGAGTTAACGTAGATTATCTGGGAGAGAATATGGAGTATTCCATTGATCCTCTCCCGTGCGACCCGATTATTCAAAAATACGTTGATAGCGGTGCGAAGAAACAGTTTCAATTTGCTTTTACCAGTCGAGAGCGATACGATCAGGACACTCGCATCAATATTGATAATAGTGGATTTTATCAAGAATTTGACGAATGGCTGGAAGAGAAAAGCTTCGCCGGAGAGCTGCCCTTACTAGAAAAAGGGAAAAGTCCGGTTAAAATAGAAACTTTAAACAGCGGTTATTTATACGATGTAGACGGAGACAATGCGAGATATCGTATAGAGTGCCGCTTGATTTATATACAGGAGGTATGAAAATGGCAGTAACCAAAGAACAAAAATTGGTAAATCGTTCGCAGAGAGTTGCTTTCATGAATACGGATACAACTGGAGGAACTGCTAAATTCGAGAGAATGACAGGGTTTACGTCTATGACGAATGCAAAGAATCCGAAAGAGTATTCAAGGCAGTATGTAGATGAAGATTCTGAAAGAGCGGACGTAGTTGGCTATGCTCCGTCTATTGATTATTCATTTGACAGGTATTCAAATAACCCGGTGCACGAGAGAATTGCATCGATCCACGATGGGGAAAAACTAGGAAGTGACACACATGTGGATATTATTGTCGTAGATCTTTTTAAAAAGAGTACGACGGGTGACAAATTTTACGCAATCAAACGTACATATGCGGTAATTCCGGATTCTGATAGCGATGGAACGGATGCCCTTATTTATAGCGGTTCATTTAAGTCGGTATCTGAACTTGAGGAAGGTTATGTTACGTTTGCTGAAGAGGGTAGAAAAGAAGCAACATATACAAAAGGCGATTACAACGCAGCAGAATAAGGAGGAGAGCCAATGAGCCAGTGGAAATATAATAACGTGGAACTCGAAATCGATATGGAAGATGTAGAGTTCCAAGAAAGATATGAAAATGCATTTAACATAATGGAAGAGGAAGAGAAGAAGATTAAAAAAGACGGTAAAGTCTCAGAAATAACGAAAGCGTATTGTAACCTCTTTTGGAATTTATTTGATAATATCTTTGGATCAGGAACAGCCGACAAATTATTTGAAGGAAAGGTTAATTCCAGACTCTGTGACGAGTGCTACGATTCTTTTCTTTCTTTCTGCAAAGCACAAGTAGTTCAAGTTGGAAAGAAACGTGCGCAAAGGTTGTCTAAGTACAATGTTAATACTACAAGGAAGTGATCTCTGTGAATTTATTCTATGAAGAATATCCGAAGACACTAGAGATATGTGGAGAACCAATCCCGATTGTTACTGATTTTAGAGAGTATATAAAGCTGCTCGACATGATCAAGGACGAAGAGGTAAGTGACGAAGAAAAAGCATTCCTTTTGTCAGAATACTTCTTGTTGGAAGTTGGTGATTTTGAAGAAGCGATATTAAAATTGAGCAATTTCGTGGCTATGTGTGAAGTGAACGAAGGTGGAAATAGTAAAGGAAATGCTAAACCGCTTTTCTCATTCCGTGCAGACTATCCATACATTATGGCGGGATTTTTACGTGATTACGGGATTGATTTAAGCGAAATAGAATATCTGCACTGGTGGAAATTTAGGATGCTGTTTGAGGGGTTATCCGAGGATACTGAGATTAAACAGCGCATTATGTACAGAGGGATAAATTTGGAGGAAATAAAGGATAAAGACGAGAAAAAGAGAATAAGGAAGATTCAAAATGCAATTCGCCTTCCGGAAGAGATTTTAACAGATTATGATATTGGAAATGCGTTTGCGTAAGGGGTGATATTTTGAGAATAAAAACTCCAATTTTAAGGAGAGATTGGGTGAAGTGCCCATATTGTGGATGTAAACTCGCGATCGCAGACAATACCGCGAGATGTGAAGGTATTTACATTAAATGCAGGGTATGTAAAAGAGAGATTGAGATAAAGAAATAAAGCACTTTAAATTGAGCCATTGAGCCTGTGCTATTCGCAGAAAGGGAGTGAATAGTATGGGCTATGATGGCTCATTGAAATTTGATACAGAAATTAGTGAAAAAGGTTTTAACAAAGGAATAAAGAATTTAGGAAATATCGCACAAGGTGGTTTAAAGGTATTAGCTGGATCTGTTGCGGGAATTGCTGCAGGATTTGGAGTAATGACAAAATCTGCACTGGATTCGTTTGCGAGCTTAGAGCAGAATATCGGTGGAGTTGAAACCCTATTTAAAGACAGTGCGCAAAAAGTAATAGATAGTGCTGAGAATGCTTATAAAACTGCAGGACTTTCTGCTAATGCTTACATGGAAACGGTAACAAGTTTTTCGGCGTCGCTATTGCAGTCGTTGGGAAAAGATACCGAAAAAGCGGCGGATTATGCAGACAGAGCAATCATAGATATGTCCGATAATGCCAACAAGATGGGCACAAGCATGGAGATGATCCAGAACGCCTATCAGGGATTTGCAAAGCAGAATTACACCATGTTGGATAATCTAAAACTTGGCTATGGTGGAACTGCATCTGAAATGTATAGACTTTTACAAGATGCAGCAAACTTGAACGAAGAATTTGCAAGCACTGCAAAATTTTCAATGGATTCAAAGGGACATTTAGAAGCTAATTTTGCAGATATTACAGAAGCGATTCACATCGTCCAAACAGAAATGGGGATTACCGGGACAACAGCAAAAGAAGCCTCAGAGACAATATCCGGTTCTATCGCATCTGCGAAAGGAGCTTTTGATAATTTTCTAAATGGAACTGGATCGCCAGAGGCTCTTGCAGAATCTATGGTGACAGCTGGGAAAAATGTGCTGAAGGGGTTGGGCGAAATTGTTCCGCGGCTCTTGCAGACGTTGCCGGAAGTGGGAAAGTTAATCCAAGAAAACCTGGTTAATTCATTGTCCGGAGATAGTATGCAGAAGATAGTGGAAGCAGGAAAAAACGCTGTCATGTCTTTAATAGACGGGATGCTTGCTTCTGTTCCAACTATCATTCCAGTTGCTTTGAATTTTGTAAAGCTTATTGCGGATACTGTTATAACAAACGTTCCCACATTAATTCAAAAAGGTTATGAATTACTTAGTAATTTGGTTGATGGATTTGTGAAAGCAATTCCTGAAGCATTGCCAAAGATTCTTGATTTTGTCCAGGGAATAGGAGATAAGTTAGCAGAAGCTGCGCCGATATTAATTCAAAAAGGATTTGAACTACTACAAAAACTGGTTGAAGGGATCATAACAGCGGTACCAATTTTAATTTCGCGCGTTCCGGAGATTATTTCTACATTCGCAAATATCATCAACGATAATTTCCCGACTATATTGATGAAAGGCGCTCAACTTTTAGGTCAATTGGTACTTGGATTAATTCAATCGATTCCGACGCTGATTGCGAATATCCCGAAGATTATAAGCGCCATTGTGGACACGTTGATGGCATTTCAGTGGCTTAATCTTGGACGTGGCATTATTAAATTTTTAGGCGATGGAATTGGTGCAATGAAAGATTTTGTCGTCAAAAAAGGATCTGAAATTTTAATCGGTCTAAAAAATACACTGATGAATTTGCCGTCTACACTTGCAAATATCGGAAGAACTGCTGTTTTAGGTCTTGGAAATGCAATCTCGGCAGGAATTAGCTGGGTGAAGAATGCAGCAGGAAATATTGTTTCAGCGATTGTTAATACAATCAAATCAATACCAGGGGGAATGCTTTCTATAGGTAAAGATATTGTAAAAGGCTTGTGGAATGGTATTTCTGATATGACAGGATGGGTAATTGATAAAATCCAAGGTTTCGGAGAATCTGTGCTTGGTGGAATTAAAGACTTCTTTGGAATTCATTCTCCGTCAAGAGTTATGCGAGATGAAGTTGGAAAATATATGGCTCAAGGTGTTGGTGTTGGGTTTGAAAAAAATATACCTATAAAGCAAATGACTGCAGGCATGAAAAAAGCAATTGGCAAGATACAGACTGCAGCTATAGGAGTAACGTCTACGATGCCAATGACCGCGAAAGTTGCAATGAAAGCAGTGACAAACAACTACACGGATACGCAGATAGACTACAAAAAGATAAAGAAAGCTCAGCTAGAGGCTAATAATGAGTCAAACGAACGACCTGTTATTTTAAATGGTAGACAAGTTAACAGAGCATTAAAGGATGGAGGTTATGTACTGGCATGATAGTTAGATATGTAAATCATAATGGCACAGAAGTGAATCTTAATAAAGAACCATATAAGATGCTGGTATCTGACCTTTTAGATTATGAATGGGAAGTGTCTACAACATCTAATAGAATTGTCGGATTTGGATACACGGTAAGGGAAAAAGCATTAAATATTGATGTGCATCGCAGTAAATCAGCTGGAGCGCGAGAAAATATGAATGCTTTGACAGAAATCTTTGAAACAGATATTCTGTCGGGAATCCCCGGACGGTTATATATCAACGATCAGTACATGACTTGCTATATTAAGTCATCGGAAAAAGATAATTGGGGTGCAGATCAGATTATACAGTGTGAGTATGGAATTATAACCGATTTCCCATTTTGGATTACCGAAACCGAGTTCTCCTTCAAAATATCGGATATTACATCTACGGATAACAAGCGATATCCTTATAAATATCCATACAGGTACGCAAACGGAATGAATAATACATATATTATCAATCCGCATTTTACAGAAGCAAACTTTAAACTGAGAATATATGGACCGGTTGTTAATCCACAGGTCGGCATCGGCGGATATCCGTATCTCGTAAATATCATGCTGGAAAAAGGAGAATATCTTGAAATTAACAGCATGAAAGAAACAGTGGAGAAAGTAGCTGTAAATGGAGAGCGTGAAAGTGTTTTTCATAACCGTGCAAAAAAGAAGAGTATTTTTAAGAAAGTCCCTCCAGGAAAACAGGAAATCGTATGGCCAGGAACGTTTGATTTTGACTTGCTGATCTACGAAGAGAGGAGCGAACCAAAGTGTCAGAATTAAAATTTATTGCAGCTACTCCCTTTGGAGAGGAAATTGACTACATGAGCGAGGTGCGTGAGATTGATGTTGATTTAGGTGATACGAATGACTTCCAATTCCAGTTGCCAGTTTCCGAATGGACAAAGAGAAAGTATTGGTATGAAAATCGTATTTTTATACCCGACACGGAGTATGGCGGAATCATCGATGATATACAGTCCGATGGATACGAGCTGACTTTTAGTGGATTGACATGGCGAGGATTGTTGATGCGAAAAGTCGTAGAGCCACCAACTGGACAGGATCATCTTGTGCTGAATGGAGAAATAAATAGTATATTGCGAGACTTGATAAAGGACCGATTCGATGGTCTTTTTTTCGTTCCAGAAATCTCTACTGATGTGATAGTTAACAACTGGCAGGTGGACAGATACGTGACACTCTACGATGCAATGGTAAAGTTATTGACAGCGCATAAGCATCGCATGCAGATTGTCTACGTGGAACCCGATGGACTGGACTATGGATATGTAAGTCTGCAGGCAGTGCCAATAAAGGATTATTCGGAAGAGTTAGAATATTCTCAGGAATCCGAACAGATATCTCTTACAATAGAAGATTACAGGGGCGGAATAAATCATTTGGTTTGTGCCGGCGAGGGACAAAACGAAGAACGTGTGGTATTACATCTTTACGTGCAAGAAGATGGTAGTATTGGCAAGACGCAGTTTTATAAAGGCTTGGCGGAGCGTGCAGCGGTTTATGATTTTTTAAGTGCAGATCTAGCACAACTGGAAAAAGATGGAACAAGCCGATTAAAAGAACTGCAGAACTACAAAAAATGCAATCTTGCAGTAGACGATGGAGACTACGAAATTGGAGACATTATCGCTGGTTACGACACCGTGACAGAAACATACGTACAAAAGCCGATTATCGGAAAGATACTGAATATACAAGGAAACACTGTGAAAATCGAATATAGAGTAAAAGGAGATGATTAGATGGGATTTAAAGGACTTACGTTAAATACACCGCCGGAAGAGACAGCACATATTTACGCAGAAGACGATGCTGCTATCTTCCAGTCTATTGTGGGGGGAGATGGAGTATTCACGCTCGGCCAGCAGTGTAAGGCAACTACACTCAGCAACAACAAAGTGAGAATTGCAGATGGTGTTCTGATTGTAGGTGGACATTTTGCGAGAATACCGTATGGAGAATACGAGGACTGCGAAATTGCAAATGGAGAAACAGGAAAGAAAAGAAATGACTTTATTGTAGCGGTGTTTGAAACAACCGGAACAGGTGGAATTGACGAGATGCACTGCACTGTAAAAAAAGGAGTTGCAGGGGCTACAGCGGTGGATCCGGAGCTTAAGCAGGACGATATTTACAACAACGGAAAAATCAGAGAGTTACCTCTTTACAGGGTAAAAATCGAAGGATTAAGTATCGTTGCTGTAGAGCAAATGTTTAAACTAAAATCTGATATGTCTACGCTAAATAAAAGATTGTCCGAGTTAAAAGATTATGTGATCGAAAGCGGCAAAGCCCAAATCGCATCAACGAGCAGGTATAACTACTACGAAAAGTACGCAAGTGGAAAGCTAGTGCAGTGGGGAGTAGCAAACTACTCGTATACGGATGGTTTTGGAAGAATGACTTATCCAATACCTTTTTCCGGAAGTACAGATAATTATATGCTGTTTGTGCAAGGACAATATATGTCCGGGAAAGTTGTCGAGATAATGGTAGCATCTAAACATTCAAACAGCCAAGGGTATGCGTATGCTCTATATTCCGATAACAAAAGACCCGATACACATAATTTTGACTGGTACGCAATTGGACGATGGAAGTAGAAAGGAGAACAGTATGGAATTAATTTTTGCAGATGCAACAAAAATACAAATTCAGTCAGCACAGGAGACAGGCAAAAAATTAGAAATTAAGGTTATACAAGTTGCGCCAGCGCAATTGCGGGAACTCTTTACAGACCCGGTAAAGACAAAAATCATGCGCATCACAGAACGCGAACAAAATATTGCCGAATACGAGGGCTATACGGAGTTTTACCGCACGGAAGAGTACACAGGTGGAATTTATGGTGTAGTTATTAATCAAGTTGGAAAGAGTTCGGAAGAACGGATAAAACAGCTTGAAACGGAAAACGCAGCGTTAAAAGAAGCCTTAGTAAATGCAAATACGCAGATTACAGACCTGCAGGGCGCCATCTGTGAACTATACGAAATGGGGGTGCAGAAATGATCTACATTGCAAGAGTATACGCAGATTTGATACAAAAAGAAAAGAAGAGCATCGAAGATGTACCTGAGAAAATCCGAGAACAGGTAAGGGAAATCCTAACAGATCAGGAGGGATAAGGATGGTAATAGCAAATTTTAAAAACGACAGCCATCCGATTGTGTACGGGGCGTCACAATGGAATTATGGAGAAGTGTTGCGAATACAAGGGCTGAATCTTCCGAAAGCGGTAGAAATCCACTTCTCGTTAGAAAAAACTGCAGGACAGGCGATACCACGAATCGGCACAACGAAAGATGGAGTGACGGATGTGGTAATACCAGATAGCCTACTTGAAAATGAAGGTGAATTACAGGATTACTTTGTATACGTATGGATTTATCTCACGGATGCGACCAGCGGGCGCACAGAACACAGTCTTTCGCTGAAAGTAAAAGCTAGATCTAAACCGGAGATTCCGGGTGGAGACGACAATGCAGATCCGTTTCGGGAGGCGATTGAAGAAGTCAATAACGCTGCTGATCGTGCAGAGACAGCAGAGAAACAAGCCGGAGAATATGCAGAGCAAACGAAAGCCGATGCAATTAAAACCGGAGAAGATAGAACGGCAATTGCAGAAATGGTCGAATCTGTATCCGGCATCGGAGAACAGGTACAGGCTGTAAAAGAATATAAAGACCAGGCACAGACAGCCGCAACAAATGCTCTGTTATCCGAGCAAAAATCAGAACAGGCGAAAGAATCCGCTATACAAGCACAAGCTAATGCAGAGACCGCAGAGGATATGGCAGAGCAACACGTTCTTGAAGTCGCAGGAGATAAGTCGGAAGTGGAACGTCTAGCGACACAGGTTAGACAGGATAAATCCTCTGTAGAGCAAACGGTGCAAGGGTTTGGAAACACAGCACAACAGGCGATACAAAGTGTACAGAGTGCCGGAACGCAGGCAGTCGGAGAAGTAAATACTACCAAGTCCAATGCGGTTAAAGCAGTACAGACGGAGGGCGAAAAGCAAGCCGAAGCGGTACAGGCAAAAGGGCAAGAGGTAATAAACTCCATTCCGAGCGATTATACAACGCTGATGGCAACAAAGTTGGATAAGCAACAGGGGACTGAGAACGCTGGAAAAGCCCTTGTTGTTGGGAAAGACGGAAATGTCGTACCGGGAGAGGTGCAAAACGGTAGAATGAAATTACTTGTTAGGTATACGCACAAGGCGAATGGCTCGATGGAATTATCCAATTTGGACTTACAAACAGGCACATTTACAACAAGTGAACCGCATGGATTAAAAGAAAATACCGCATTGTATATAAAACCCTTAGCAGGTTGCTTGCCGAAGCACATTCCGATTGAAATTTTTAAAAACAATCCTGGTCAGTGGGGAAGAGGTAATATATACGCACATGTTATAGACGATTTTAATTTTCAAGTTTTGTCCAAGAAAGATGGAGACATCTTACAGTTTACAAACGCCACAAACAGTGAAGTAGATGTAAAATACTTTACATTTGAGTACAACATGAAAAAAATAACTCTTGATAATATCAATTGTAGAGTGATAGATATTGTAGCAAATGGCATGTGTTCGGGAGGATATTTTGCAGTAAAGGCTACTACGAACTACGGAAATACTTATTCTACGAGAACAAGTTCGAATACGTACTCATTTTTTAGTACTGGTCAAACGCCTGCACATTATCATTATGCCTGTAGAATGATGTTTGATAAAGGAATTGTAACCGCAACGATTCCAATCGTAGCAATGTCCCTAGATGGAACGTCATACTCAAACAACAATGTAAACAAGATTGGAAGAATGTACACACGTACGGTATTTGGAATGGGGATGGAAGCGAATCCAAACGCAGAAAAAGAAAATGGATATATAAAATCCATTCATCCATTTGCAGAAGAGGTTTATCCGTTTAATGGTGCTTACGTCGAAATATGGGGGGTATGATGAATAATGGCTGAAATGATTGTATATGATGTGCAAACACAACGACAAGAAATTGTTGAATATGACGAACCTGTAATTGATGAACCGATTGAGCAAGAACCAACGCTGGAAGAAAAGGTTGCGGCACTGCAAGAAGAAAATACAATGCTGACTGCATGCATATTAGAGATGTCGGAGCTGGTGTATAAATGATAACAAATTTAATTTTATTTTTAAACAGAAAGGATGATTTTATGATGGCAATGCTGTGGGCACAACAAATTATGTTAGGCAAAAAGGAGTTTAAGGACGTACCGAGACTGTTAAAAGAGCAAGTGAAAGAAATTCTGATTGATTCCGGCATGGGCGAACTTGCTGAGTAGGTGGCGTAAATGGGATATGTATTGACTTTTGCCGCAGGGGCGCTATTTGGTGTGTTTGTAATGTGCCTAGTGCAGATCAATAAAGACGAGTAGAGGTGACAAATATGGAAATCAGAGCGAGACCGTAAGGGTCTTATTTTTATGGCATAAAATAGTAAAGGAGAAGAAGAATTGGGAATCGTAGCAAATATTGCGATCGCAGTAATTACACCTCTTTTGGGATATATTGTATGGCTGTTAAAAAATCAGAAAAAGGACAGAGATGCGAATAGCCAAGGAACGATGATGCTATTGCGGGTGCAACTTATCGAATACCATGACAAGTACATGAAATTGGGGGAAATCCCGTCATACGCTTACGAGAACTTCTGTGAAATGTACAATGCGTATCATGCACTCGGTGGGAATGGAATGGTAACAAAAATGAAACAGGAAATCGAAGAATTACATTTAAAAAAGAAAGGTTGATGAATATGTTTAAAAATAGCGTATTAAAAACAAGTGTAGACACAAAGAGATGGTTAAAGGCTGCCGGAATCCGTGCGGTTAAAACGATGGCACAGGCTGGTATTGCTGGAATCGGCGCAGCAGCTGCAATGGGACAAGTAGACTGGAAATATGTATGCTCGGCAGCTGTGCTTGCAGGAGTAGTTAGTGTACTTACATCGGTAGCAGGTATCCCGGAGGTTTCAGAGGGCGAGTAATCGTCCTCGCACATAAAATGAAAGAGAGGAAAAGAACATGGGAATGAAATTTAAACAAGCACTTGAAGAAATGAAGAAAGGAATCCCGATGAAACTGCCATCATGGGGAGGATATTGGTGCTGGGATGATGAGAAACAGACGATTATCATGTACACGAAAGACAATCAGAGATTAGATATCCGAGAAACGCAACGAGTTGAATATACGTTGCAGAACATTCTCTCGGAGGAATGGATTCCAGCAGACGGCAATAATTGTCCAATACTTGGAGGAGAACTAAAAATGTCTTTCGGAGTAGCATTAGAATTGCTGAAAAAAGGAGTAAAAGTAGCACGTGAAGGCTGGAATGGAAAAGGGTTATTTGTAGTTTATCAGAAAGCATACCCACAGGGAATTCCATGTAATAAGCAAACGGCAGAGGTGTGGGGATTAAAAGAAGGGGATTTATTCAAATGTGAACCGTACTTACAAATCAATACAGTGGATGGATCGCACGCAATGTGGGCTCCGAGTATTAGAGATTGTTTGGCGAACGACTGGGTAATTGTAGAGTAGAAAGGAGAATTACTATGGGAAGAACATATAACGTACATGCAGGACATTGTCCACAGGGGCAAGGAGCAAGTGGAGCAGTCGGCATCTTGCAGGAATCTGTAGAAGATCGTGCAGTAAAAAACGAAGTAATCCGTCTGTTAAGAGCAGAAGGGCACACGGTATATGACTGCACGTGCGACGAAAATACAACAAAGCAAGGATGCCTGAACAAAATCGTTGCAAAGTGCAACCAACACAGCGTGGATTTAGATATCAGCCTACATTTAAACAGTGGGCGAAACGATTATGGCGGAGACGGAAGTACAGGTGGTGTCGAGGTATGGAACTACGATACTGGAACACAGGAAATCTCGGACAGAATCTGTGAAGCGATTGCAACAGAGTTAGGAATCCACAACAGAAGGACGAAATACGACAAGGACTTATTTGTACTGGCAAATACAAAGTCAAAGGCGTTGTTAGTAGAGTGTTGCTTTGTTGATGATGCAGACGATGCGAAAGTGTGGGATGCGAAACGGTGCGCAAAAGCAATCGTAAGGGGTATTTTAAATAAAGAAATTAGTGGAACAACAGGAGGTAGTACAGTGAGTACAGTAAGAAGAATTGGACCAGGGTCAGCACATCTTAACAGTGACTGCCCTATTTATGATGCAACATGGAAAAATGTCATTATCAATGCCAAGCAAGGAGATCACATTACCGTACTTGATTCGGGTACAGAAGGTGTAAAAGTAAGACACAACAGCACAGTGGGATACATGCATTGCAAATATGTCATGCCGGACATCAAAAAAGGCGACAAGTTACGTGCGGTTGAGGACATAACGGTCACAATCAAAAAGGGGACTCAATTAGTATCTCAGGACGGCGGTTACATGGGTAATATCGTAAACGGCAACTTTATTATCAATTCAAAATCAGTCGAGAAAATCTAAATAACACAGCCCCATCTCAGAAGAGGTGGGGCGAAAACTTATTGACACATTAAATGCACAAGTGTTATATTATAAGTAGAAATAAACAAAGAGACCGCACCTCACCCCAGAGAAATGAGGAGCGGTTTCTTTTATTGTATCATTCGGAGTTTCTTCTATATATTATAGGTTTTAACAATTCGGAGGACCTGACGGCGAACTGGCTGCTTCTATGAGATATTTGTCGCAGCGTTATACGATGCCGTATAAAGAAGTGACCGGAATTTTAACGGACATCGGCACGGAAGAGCTGGCCCACATGGAGATGATTTGTGCCATTGTCCACCAGCTCACCAGAAATCTTTCAGTAGAAGAGGTTGAAAAATATGGCTTTGACAAATATTATGTAGACCACACCCTTGCGCTTTGGCCACAGGCGGCAAGCGGAGCACCGTGGACGGCGACATATTTTCAGTCAAAAGGAGATCCAATTACGGATCTACATGAGGATATGGCAGCAGAGCAGAAGGCGAGAACGACGTATGACAATATTTTACGTCTCGTAAAAGATCCGGAAGTGTGTGATCCGATTCGTTTCCTGCGAGAGCGTGAAATCGTGCATTATCAGAGATTTGGGGAAAGTCTTAGAATCGTGCAGGATGATTTGGACAGTAAGAATTTCTATGCGATCAATCCGGAATTTGATATGAGAGGGAACTGTAATTGTAAGTAGACAGAGTGTACAAGGAAAGTTTAACAGGAAAAAACAAGTTGTTTTTATGAAAAGATGTGGGTATAATGTTAAAGTAACGTCGGTGTGGCAGTTGCGGCACCGGCGCTGCGTGAACAAAAGACAGCAAGAATGAAACAGAAGGAAAATAGAAGGAGAACAATACATGTGCGGATTTACAGGATTTGTAGGAGCAATCGAGAATAAAGAACAGGTGCTTGAAAATATGATGAATACCATTGTACATCGTGGACCAGACAGTGCAGGGACGTTTTTAGATGACGATGCAGCGCTTGGATTTCGACGCTTGAGTATCATCGATATCTCTTCGACAGGTGACCAGCCGCTGTATAATGAAGATAGAACAAAAGTACTGGTATTTAATGGAGAAATTTATAATTATCAGGAATTGAGAGAAAAATTAATTGAGGCGGGACATGAGTTTAAGACACATACCGATTCAGAGACACTTCTTCATGGATATGAGGAGTGGGGAGAAGCGTTGGTTGACCGTCTTCGTGGAATGTATGGGTTTGTAATTTGGGACAGAGAAAAGAAAAAAATGTTTGGCGCGAGAGATATTTTCGGTATCAAACCATTTTACTATGCACAGATGAACGGAAGTTTTTTATTTGGTTCCGAGATCAAATCGTTTGTGGAACACCCGAAATTCGATAAAGTATTTAATGAGGAGGCACTGGGAAATTATTTATCATTCCAGTTTGTGCCTACAAATGAGACCTTTTTTAAAGGGGTATATTGTCTCCAGCCGGGACATTATTTTACTTACGAGGATGGAAAGCTTGAGGTTACAAGATACTTTGAACCGAATTTTACAGGAGATACGGACAAGTCATTTGATGAGGTTGTGGATGAAATCGAGAAAGTGATGAAAGAGTCTGTAGAGATGCATAAGATCAGTGATGTGGAGGTTGGATCTTATCTTTCAAGCGGTGTGGACTCCAGCTACATGGCTTATTTAGGACAGGTTGACCGCACGTTCACAGTCGGATTTGGGGAAGAGAAATACAGTGAGATTCATGATGCAAAAGAATTTGCAAAGAGTATTCATATGAAGAACGACAGCAAGATTATTGAACCGGATGAGTATTGGGATGCGCTTTCTGATATTATGTATTATATGGACGAGCCTGTGGCGGATCCGGCAGCGATTGCGCTTTACTTTTTGAGTAAGGAGGCCGCCAAAAAGGTAAAAGTAGTTCTGTCAGGAGAAGGTTCAGATGAGTTGTTCGGTGGATATAATATTTATTGTGAGCCTCTTGAGTACACCGGATTTAACAAAGTGCCGTTATTTATCCGCAGGATGTTAGGGGCATTTGCGGAAAACTGCATGCCAAGGTCGATGAAGGGACGCGGATTTTTGATGCGTCACGGAAAAACGCTAGAAGAGCGTTATATTGGAAATGCGAAGATATTTACAGAAAAAGAGGCGAAGAAAGCGATTAAAAAAGGATTTGAACCGGGTTGCATGAAAGTGACTGCTCCGATCTATGAGAGAGTAAAAGGAAAAGATCCGGTCACAAAGATGCAGTACCTGGACATTCATCTCTGGCTTGTGCATGATATCCTGATGAAAGGGGACAAGATGGGAATGGCAAACTCTTTGGAAGTGCGTGTCCCATTTTTGGATAAACAAGTGCTGGAATTGGCGCAGACGCTTCCGCTTCAGTATAAGGTGGACGCGCCAAAGACGAAGATTGCGCTTCGTGCGGCAGCGGAGAGAGTCATTCGCAGCAAGACTGCAGAAAAGAAAAAACTTGGTTTCCCGATTCCGATTCGTGTATGGCTCAAGGAAGAGAAATATTATAATAGGGTAAAAACGCAATTTTCATCAAAAGAAGCACAACAGTTCTTTAATGTATCGTATCTTCTGAAACTTTTGGAAGAACATAAAGCAGGAAAGCAGGATAACAGCCGTAAGATATGGACGGTATATATTTTCTTATTGTGGTATGACAGATATTTTGCAAATGGGAAACCGATACATCCATCTATGAATAACGGGCAGTAAGAATTCGATGGGGAGTGTAAATGTGACTACTCGTAAAAAACAAAGGGAAAAACGAAAAGAAAAAAAGCAGGTAGAAGAAGGTGTTGTTCAGTATTTCGATTACAGTCTGCTGGCAATTGTCATTTTTCTCATGTGCTTTGGGCTTGTCATGCTTTATAGTACAAGCTCCTATCGTGCGCAGATTAAATATGGGGACAGCATGTATTTTTTTAAACGTCAGGCGCTGATCAGTCTGGCGAGTGTGTTCGTGATGCTCGTAGTTGCGAAGATTAACTATCACTGGTATGCAAAGCGTTCAAAGATTTTGTATATTGTGGCGTTTGTCCTGATGGCGCTGGTGCTCACGCCTCTTGGAATTGAGGTGTACGGTGCAAGAAGGTGGATCAGACTGCCGCTTGGGCAGCAGATGCAGCCTTCAGAAGTGATGAAGATCGCAATTATCCTATTTATCCCATACCTGATTTGTCAGGCGGGAAGCAAGGTGAAACAACCAAAGGAGGCGCTTAAGATATTTGCGTGGGGAGTGGCAGCTGCGCTCGGAGTGTATAAGCTGACAGATAACATGAGTACGGGAATCATCGTGCTTGGAATTGTGAGCATTATGCTGATCATTGTCTATCCGAAATCAGCTCCTATTGTTGTACTTGGAATTGCTGCCTGTATTGTTGGATATGCGGGACTTCACCTTTTAGGCGAGTATCTGGAATCAAGTGGGAGTTTTCGTATGGAGAGGATTCTTGTGTGGCTGGATCCGGAGAAATATGCCTCAGATGGCGGACTTCAGGTTGTGCAGGGGCTTTATGCGATTGGTTCCGGCGGATTTTTTGGGAAAGGGCTGGGAAACAGTGCGCAGAAGATGATTATTCCGGAAGTACAAAATGATATGATTCTGGCTATTATCTGCGAGGAGCTAGGTGTATTTGGAGCGATTATCGTATTGGTATTGTTTGCAATACTGTTGTACCGGTTGTTGTTTATTGCACAGAATGCTCCGGATCTATATGGATCTTTGATCGTGATTGGAATTTTTGCACACATTGCATTACAGGTTATTTTTAATGTGTGTGTTGTGCTGAATCTGATTCCGACAACAGGAATTACACTCCCGTTCATCAGCTATGGGGGGACTTCGATTTTGTTTTTGATGATAGAGATGGGAATCGCTCTTGGTGTGTCAAGTCGTATTCGGTTTGAAGAATAAAGAAAGGTCTTTTCAAATATACATAAATATGATATAATAATATGTAGTATTAAAAACTATATCGTACGGTGCTTTGGAGGAAAAGATTGATGAGTTATAAAATTATTGTAGACAGCTGCGGCGAATTGACAAAAGAGATGAAAGAGAGCGGGATTTTTGAAAGTGTTGCCCTAGGTATAGAAGTGGGAGGACATCATATTGTAGATGATGAAACATTTGATCAGGCAGATTTTTTAAAAAGAGTGTCAGAAAGTCCGGAATGCCCAAAATCATCCTGCCCATCCCCGGAACGATATATGGAAAGTTATCAGTGTGATGCACAGCGTGTATATGCAGTGACATTGTCGGCAGAACTGAGCGGTTCCTATAACAGTGCGGTTTTAGGGAAGAATTTATACACAGAAGAACATGGCGAAAAGCAGATTTATGTATTTAATTCCCGTTCCGCTTCAATCGGGGAGACATTAATCGCACAGAAGATTGCAGAATGCGAAGAGCAGGGAATGGAATTTGAACAGGTTATCGCAGCTGTAGAAAAATTTATAGCGAGACAAAATACATATTTTGTGTTAGAATCATTAGAGACGCTTCGCAAGAATGGACGGCTAAGCGGTGTGAAAGCGCTTGTGGCATCAGCGTTGAATATTAAGCCAGTTATGGGCGGTTCAGAAGAGGGAACTATTTATCAGATTGGTCAGGCGAGAGGAATGAAGAAAGCGCTTGTAAAGCTTGTGGATACTCTTGTTGAAAAGGTTGAAGATCCGGAGAATAAGATACTTGCGATTGCCCATTGCAATTGCAAAGAACGTGCCAATGATGTGAGAAAGATGATTGAGGAAAAGATTCATGTGAGAGATGTTATCATACTTGACACAAAGGGAATCAGTTCCATGTATGCAAGCGACGGAGGAATTATTGTCTCAATATAAGAAAGCGGACGGAGGATGAAAGATGAGTCAGGAAAAAGTGTCACGTTACAAGGAAGAAAAAGCAAACCGAAAAGCGATGATGAAGAAAGAAAAGAGAAAGCATTTTTTTAGAAAATGTGTAGTAGGAATAGTAGCACTCGGCTTGGTTGGATGGATTGGATATTCTGCATATAGCATGTATGAAAGCAGCAGACCGCGCCAGACAGCAGAAGTAGATTACAGTGCGATTGACTCTTATATAGATAGTTTGAACGGAACAGAGACAGAATAGAGAATGAAAAAAGAACTGCGTGTCAGTTCTTTTTTATTATGGAAGAAAAGTTTGTGAAAAGTTTGTGAAAGGTTTACACAAACTTATAAAAAATGCTTGAAATGGCAGGAAAAGTAGTTTACAATGGTTTTAGGTGGTAGAAAGTGGTGAATAGTGGTGTGAAATGGTAGACAAGTGGCAGTACCATTTCGAAAGAAGGTGTTTTCATTGTTGACAGGAGAATTTAATCACAGTATCGATGCGAAGGGCAGATTAATTATCCCTTCTAAATTTCGTGATATCCTGGGTGAAGACTTTGTCATCACAAAAGGATTGGATGGTTGCCTGTTCCTGTACCCAAATAATGAATGGAAAATCTTTGAAGAAAAGCTAAGAACCTTACCGCTGACAAATAAAAACGCCAGAACTTTCACACGTTTCTTTTTGGGAAGTGCAGTGGATGGCGGCCTTGATAAACAAGGCAGGGTATTAATCTCTTCTGCCCTCAGAACTTTTGCGGGATTGGAAAAGGAAGTCGTTTTAGTAGGAGTGCTAGATCGAGTGGAAATTTGGGATAAAGCAAAATGGGATGAAAATAATGCTGTTGTAGAAGAAGATATGGACGAGATCGCAAGTCAGATGGAGGAGTTAGGACTTGGAATCTAAGGCTTTGACTACATTTGGAGGTAATTATGGTATTTGAGCATAAATCAGTATTGTTAGAAGAGACAGTAAATGGTCTGAACATCAAGCCAGATGGCATTTACGTAGATGGAACGCTTGGTGGCGGCGGACACGCTTATGAAGTGTGTAAGCATTTAAACAACAAGGGGAGATTTATAGGAATAGATCAGGACGAAGCTGCGATAGAGGCAGCGGGCAGCCGACTAATCGACTTCGGGGAGAGAGTTACGATAGTCAGAAGCAACTATTGTGATATGAAGTCGAAGCTTCAAGAATTAGGCATTGACAAGGTAGATGGGATTGTGCTTGATTTGGGCGTATCCTCCTATCAACTGGATACGGCAGAACGGGGATTTTCCTATCGGGTAGATGCTCCTTTGGACATGAGAATGGATAGGCGTCAGAAGATGACGGCCAAAGACATCGTCAATGAATATAGTGAGATGGATCTTTTTCGGATTATTCGTGATTATGGGGAAGATAAATTTGCGAAAAATATTGCAAAGCATATTGTGCTGGAGAGAGAAAAAGGTCCTATCGAAACTACCGGACAATTGATAGAGATCATCAAACGTGCCATACCGATGAAATTTCAAAAAACAGCAGGACATCCTGCAAAGAGAACCTTTCAGGCAATTCGTATTGAATTGAACAGGGAGCTGGAAGTGCTGAGAGAAAGTCTGGATGACATGATTGAGTTATTGAATAAAGATGGAAGGATATGTATCATTACCTTCCATTCATTAGAAGACAGGATTGTAAAAGGGATTTTCAGGAAGAATGAGAACCCATGTACCTGTCCGCCTCATTTTCCGGTATGTGTATGCGGGAATGAGTCGAAGGGGAGAGTTATTACAAGAAAACCAATTTTGCCAAGTGCAGAAGAGTTAGAGGAGAACAGCCGATCAAAAAGCGCAAAGCTGCGTATCTTTGAGCGCACATAGTGCAGGGCTTATAATTTAATGAAAGTAACAGGGAGATAAATAATCAGAAATGGGGTGAGTGATATGGCATATGTATATGGAAATACCATACGAAAAGAAACACTTCCAAAGACAAAAGAACATATTTCTCCGGACAAGCCCAGGCAGACAAGCCGGCAGGTGCGGAAGAATAGAAATAAGGCATTACATATGAGTGCCGGATATGTTGTGTTTTTGGCGATTGCAGCAATTGCGGCATTGATTGTCTGTACAGGATATTTAAAGCTGCAGTCTGAAATTACCAGTCGCTCAAGAAATATTGCGTCTCTTCAGGAAGAGCTTGCAGATTTAAAAGAAGACAATACAACGAGATATAATGCTGTTTTGAATTCGGTCAATCTGGAAGAAATCAGGGAGAAAGCAATCAATGAACTGGGAATGGTGTATGCCAGCCCAGAGCAGATCATCAAGTACAAAAGTCCGACAAGCAACACAGTAAAACAATATGAAGATATACCGAAAAGCGGTGTTCTTGCAGGTTCAGATAAAGTAGAAAAATAAGGGTGAAATGATGTCAAAGAAAAAACGAGGAGTGCGATATACGAGACAGAAGTTTCCCAAAAAGATGCAAAAAAAGCTAGTAATGTTGTTTGGGGCAATCATACTAGCTTTTGTTTTCTTAATTGGAAGAATTACGTATATCAATGCAGCAAATGGCGAAAAATATACAAAAATTGTATTGGAACAGCAACAGTATGACAGTAGAGTGATTCCGTTTAAAAGAGGGGATATTTTGGATCGAAACGGAACGAAAATCGCAACGAGTGAACGTGTTTACAATGTGATTTTGGATGCAAAGGTCATGCTGGCATCTGAGGATGAGAAGAAAAAGAACAAAACGATCAGTCAGACGAAGAAGGCGCTTGAAGAGTGCTTTGGCATAACGGAAGAAGCGGTCGACAAAGTAATTGAGGAAAATCCGGACGGGCGTTACAACATTATGCTCAAAGGCGCCACATATGCACAGGCACAGGCGTTTGAAGCGATGGAAGAAAATGAAGATGACAAAGAAGAGTATGCATATATTTCGGGAGTGTGGCTGGAAGAGGATTATGTGAGAACGTATCCGTACAACACGCTTGCATCGGATGTAATCGGCTTTACCGTGTCCGGAAATGTTGGGAACGGGGGGCTGGAAGCATCTTATAACAGTATTTTGAATGGGACAGATGGAAGGGAATATGGATATCTGGATTCGGATTCTTCACTGGAGCGCACCGTGAAATCTGCAATCAATGGCAACACAATTGTGTCTACAATTGATGTCACACTGCAAAGCATTGTGGAGAAACATATCAAAGCGTTCAACGATGAACATAAAGGTGGGGAAGATGAGAATGCACAAGGCAGTCTGAATACAGCTGTTATCATTGCAAACCCGAATACCGGAGAGATTTTGGCTGAGGCATCTTATCCAAATTACGATTTGAATAATCCAAGAGATTTGTCTGCGTACTATACTCAGGAAGAATTGGATGCAATGACAGATGAAGAAAAGCTCGATGCGATGAATTCACTTTGGAAGAATTTCTGTGTAAGTGATGCATTTGAGCCGGGCTCGACGATGAAGCCGTTTACCGTTGCAGCAGGGCTTGAGACCGGAAAGCTTACAGGAAATGAAACCTACAATTGTACAGGTTCATTGATGATTCCGGGATATCCAAGTCCTGTAAAATGTCATAAGTTAAGCGGACACGGCATTCAGACAATAGAAGATGCGATAGCCAATTCCTGCAACGTTGCGCTTATGCAGATGGCAGAGACAATTGGTGTAGAAGACTTTGTAAAATATCAGAGTATTTTGGGTTTTGGAGAGACAACCGGAATCGATCTTCCGGGAGAAGCAGAGGGACTTCTTTTTTCTGCAGAAGATATGAAACAGATTGATCTTGCGACAAGTTCATTCGGACAGAGTTTTACCGTGACAGCAACTCAGATGGTAGCAGGATTTTCGTCTCTGATCAATGGTGGAAATTATTATGAGCCACATATTGTGAAACAAATTCAGGACGAGAATGGAAATATCATTGAAAACAAAGATCCGGTATTGTTAAAAAAGACCATCTCGGAAGAAACCAGCAAGACGCTGAGAGAATATATGAGAAAAACAATGACGGAAGGAACCGGAAAAAATGCACAGGTGGAAGGATATGACATCGGTGCGAAAACCGGAACGGCACAGAAAATTCCGCGAACAAGTGGTAAGCATCTGCTTTCTTATATGGGATTTGCGCCGGTAGATAATCCGGAAGTGCTTGTATATGTCATCATTGATGAGCCAAATGTGGAGAATCAGGCAAACAGCAGTTATGTGACAGATTTGGCGAGAAATATTATGACGGAAGCATTTCCGTATTTGAACATTACGAAAGCAACAGAAAGTACAGAAGAATAAAGGTAGAATAACCTCATAAAAGCGTTAATAAATTATAACAATAACTTTTATGAGGTTTTTTATATGAAAAATAAGACGTATAACCGTAAAAAGATTATGGTCGTCTTTGTATGTGCGATGCTTGTGTTGCTTGGACTGATTGGGAGACTTGTATATCTGATGATATTTGACGCAGAATATTATCAGGAGAAAGCAGAAGCGCTGCACGAAAGAGAACGAGAAATCAAGGCGGCGAGGGGAGAAATTATTGATCGGAATGGGACAGTGCTTGCAACCAATAAGACGGTGTGTACCATTTCCGTAATCCACAGTCAGATCAAAGACAAAGAAAAGGTAATTCGGGTATTATCAGAGGAATTGGAACTTGAACCGGAAATCGTCCGCAAGCGTGTGGAAAAGGTTTCTTCTATGGAGCGTGTCAAGACGAATGTAGACAAGGAGATAGGTGATCGGATACGGGAATATGAGCTGGACGGAGTGAAGGTGGATGAAGATTTTAAACGCTATTATCCATATGATGAACTTGCCTCAAAGGTGCTTGGATTTACAGGAGGAGATAATCAGGGGATTATCGGTCTTGAAGTGAAATATGAGGAGTATCTAAAGGGGATCAATGGCATGATTTTGACAACAACCGATGCGAGAGGAATTGAGCTGGAGGGAATCGCGGAGGATCGAAAAGAGGCAATTCCGGGAAATACATTGCAGATTAGTCTGGATTATAATATTCAGAAATATGCACAGCAGGCGGCGGAAAAAGTGATGGAAGAAAAGGCGGCAGACCGGGTGTCTGTTCTGGTTATGAATCCGCAAAATGGGGAAATCCTGTCAATGGTGAATGTGCCTGAGTTTAATTTGAATGATCCTTTTTCCTTAGAGACGACAGGGGTATCTGATGAAAGTGTGAAAGCGGAAGAAAAACAGGATCTTCTGAATCAAATGTGGAGAAACGGCTGTATCAATGACACGTATGAACCGGGATCTACATTTAAAATTATTACATCATCTGCGTGTCTGGAAGAAGGGGTAGTGAAGCTTGACGATACGTTTCACTGTCCGGGCTACCGGATTGTAGAGGATCGAAAAATTCGATGTCATAAGGTCGGCGGACATGGGTCTGAGACCTTTGTGCAGGGAGTACAAAATTCTTGCAATCCTGTATTTATCGACATCGGACTTCGTCTTGGGGTAGATAAATACTATGATTATTTTAAGCAGTTTGGGCTGATGGATAAGACGGGAGTAGATCTTCCGGGGGAGGCGGGAACAATTACGCATAAAAAAGAAAATGTCGGGTTGGTGGAACTGGCAACGATGACTTTTGGACAGTCATTTCAGATTACACCGATTCAGATGGCAACCACGGTCAGTTCTCTGATTAACGGTGGCAGGAGAGTGACTCCGCATTTTGGGGTGAAAGTGATTAATGAACAGGAAAAGCATGAGAAAATATTTGAGTATAAGGAACGAAAAAATGTGGTGTCAGAAGAGACGTCGGAGACGATGCGGACGATATTAGAAAGCGTCGTGTCGGAAGGTTCAGGAAAGAATGCTTATATTGAAGGATACAAAATCGGCGGAAAGACAGCTACGTCTCAGACACTTCCGAGAAGTGCAAAGAAATATATTTCCTCATTCATCGGATTTGCACCGGCAGATAATCCGCAGGTGCTGGCAATGATTGTCATACATGATCCACAGGGAATCTATTATGGAGGTACCATTGCGGCGCCGGTTGTGAAGGACATTTTTGAAAATATCCTGCCGTATCTGGGGATTGAAAAGGAAGGGGAATAGTTGTATACTGTATAAGGTTATAGAAGAATAACTAAAGAGATGAAGAGGTGTGGTATGGATTATAAAATGGTGATACCGGTACTGGTGTCATTTGCTTTGAGTGTGATTATGGGACCGGTTGTGATCCCGATACTTAGAAAGTTGAAGATGGGGCAGACAGAGCGAGAAGAAGGTGTGCAGTCACACTTAAAGAAAGCGGGGACGCCGACAATGGGAGGCGTGATCATTCTTGCGAGTATCGTTTTGACGTCTCTGATTTATATAAAAGATTACCCGAAAGTGATTCCGATTTTGTTTGTGACACTTGGATTTGGGATGATCGGATTTTTAGATGATTATTTGAAAGTTGTGATGAGACGGTCTGACGGACTGTATCCAAAGCAGAAAATGGCACTGCAGATTTTGGTGACGGGAATATTTGCTTATTATATTGTTCGGTTTACAGATGTGCCGCTCACATGGCTGATTCCGTTTTCGGAAGGAAAATATTTGGATTGGGGAATTTTTGCGCTTCCGCTTTTGTTTGTTGTAGTGATTGGAACGGTCAATGGAGTGAATTTCACAGACGGACTGGATGGTCTTGCATCCAGTGTGACGGTTTTGGTGGCAACGTTTTTTACAGTTGTGGCAATTGGAACAAAAAGCGGGATTGAACCGATTACTTGTGCAGTCGTGGGCGCGTTGCTTGGATTTTTGTTGTTCAATGTATATCCGGCGAGTGTGTTTATGGGGGATACAGGTTCTCTTGCGCTTGGGGGCTTTGTCGCATCGACGGCTTATATGCTGCAGATGCCGTTTTTTATAGCGATTGTAGGGTTGATTTACCTGATTGAAGTACTGTCGGTAATGATTCAGGTAACTTATTTTAAAAAGACCGGTGGAAAGCGCATTTTTAAAATGGCGCCAATCCATCATCATTTTGAACTTTGTGGCTGGTCTGAGACGAGGGTTGTGGCCGTGTTTTCGATTGTTACGGCAATCTTATGTCTTATTGCACTTATGGCGATATAGAAAAATGCAGGAGGAACGATATGGATATGAAAAATAAAAAAGTACTTGTATTTGGTTCTGGAATCAGCGGAATCGGAGCAGGAAAATTATTAGAACAGGTTGGAGCATCGGTTGTTTTATATGACGGAAAAGAGACACTCGACAAAGAAGTGTTAAAAGCACAGCTTGGTGACGATACAAAAGCAGAAATCATTTTGGGAGAACTTTCAGAGGAGGTTATGGAGACGCTTGATCTTGTTGTGATGAGTCCTGGAGTGCCTACAGACCTTCCGGTTGTCTTAAAGATGCGTGATATGGGAATTCCGATCTGGGGAGAGGTCGAGCTTGCCTATACATATGGAAAAGGCGATGTGCTTGCAATCACAGGAACCAATGGAAAGACGACGACGACTGCACTTTTGGGAGAGATTATGAAGAACTATAAAGAGAGTGTATTTGTGGTTGGAAATATCGGAAATCCATACACGGCAGCTGCGTTAGAAATGAGAGAGGACAGCGTGGCGGTGGCTGAGATGAGTAGTTTTCAGTTGGAGACAATCCATGAATTTCGCCCGAAAGTCAGTGCAATTTTAAATATTACACCGGATCATCTAAACCGTCATCATACGATGGAAGCGTATATCAAGGCAAAAGAGGATATCGCCAAAAATCAGACGAAAGAAGATACTTGTGTACTGAATTACGAAGATGAAGTGACAAGAAAAATTGGAGAAAATGTAAAAGCGAATGTTCTATATTTCAGTAGTCAGCGTAAACTAGACAGAGGGATTTATTTAGATGATGGGAATATTATATTGAGGCAGGACGAAGAAATCCTGGTCTGCAATGTAAATGAGCTGAAATTACTTGGGACACACAACTACGAGAATGTGATGGCAGCAGTTGCTATGGCTGCGGCATATGGGACACCGATGGAGGTTATCCGCAGGACGATCAAAGAATTTGCGGGAGTGGAGCACCGGATCGAATTTGTGCGTGAAAAAGACGGTGTTGCATATTACAATGATTCCAAAGGTACGAATCCGGATGCGGCGATCAAAGGGATTCAGGCGATGAACCGACCAACAGTTCTGATCGGCGGCGGATATGACAAAGACTCTGAGTACGAGGAATGGATTCAGGCGTTTGACGGGAAGGTAAAACTCCTCGTATTAGTCGGGGCAACAAAAGAGAAAATTGCAGAAGCAGCCGAGAGAGTTGGATTTGTGTCATATGTTATGGCAGACTCTTTTGAGGAAGCAGTAGAGAAATGTATTGAGGCGGCAGAGCCTGGGGATGCAGTTTTGTTATCGCCGGCATGTGCAAGCTGGGGAATGTTTAAAAACTATGAGGAACGAGGAGATAAATTCAAAGAACTTGTAAATTGTCTATAAGTGGGGAGTGGATTTATATTGACGCGGCAGAACAAAAAGAGAGGATATGATTACAGCCTTCTCGCAGTTGTTTTCCTGCTGGTAATCATAGGGTTGGTTATTTTGTACAGTACAAGTGCCTACAACGGACAGGTAAAATTCCACGATCGGTTTTATTATTTGAAAAAACAGGCATTTGCGACGGCGCTTGGACTGGCACTGATGTTTTTTATGGCGAATATCGATTATCATATTTGGCAGAAATTTGCAGTGCCGGCATATATTACGGCGCTAATGCTGTCTGTAGCTGTTTTGCTTGTAGGTGATGAGTATAATGGGTCCAAAAGATGGTTATCTTTCGGACCTTTGTCATTTCAGCCTTCAGAATTTGCAAAGATTGCAGTGATCTTATTCTTGGCATGTGTGATCACAAAGAATGTGCGAAAAATGAAACAAATGCGATATTTGCTGTTTGTCATGCTTCTGATTTTGCCGATCGTAGGACTTGTGGGGGCGAGTAATTTAAGCACCGCAATCATTATTCTTGGAATTGGCGCTGTGCTTGTGTTTGTGGCAAGTCCAAAGTATGCACAGTTTGTATGGCTCTGTGTCAGCGGCGCCGGATTTATGGGGATTTTTCTGGCGCTTGAGAGCTATCGACTGGAACGGCTGGCAATTTGGAGGAATCCGGAAAAATACGAAAAAGGCTATCAGACATTGCAGGGATTGTTTGCAATTGGCTCGGGAGGTCTCTTTGGAAGAGGACTTGGGGCAAGCGTGCAAAAGCTTGGATTTGTTCCGGAGGCGCAAAACGATATGATTTTTTCCATTGTCTGTGAAGAATTAGGTCTTGTGGGAGCGTCATTTATTATTCTTTTATTTCTGATTTTAATCTGGCGTTTTTTTATGATTGCCACACATGCAAAAGATTTGTTTGGGGCGCTGATCGCGTCCGGAGCGATGGCGCACATGATGATTCAGGTCATACTCAATATTGCAGTTGTCACCAACACGATACCAAATACAGGAATCACGCTGCCGTTTATCAGTTATGGGGGAACTTCGGTTATGTTTCTTCTATTAGAAATGGGGCTTGTCCTGAGTGTATCGAATCTGATAGAATAGAAAAGAAACGACAGGAGGAAAAAGATGGAGCAGGAAAGAGAAGAGATCGAAGAAAGACCGAGAAAAAAAAGAAAAAAGAAAAAAAGTAAAATTGGATATTATTTATATGCGGTTGTTGTGCTGATACTGACGATCGCTATCATAGTAGTAGCTACATTGATTTTATTTCATGTGCAGAAGATAGATGTAAAAGGAACGCAGTACAGTGAAAAGAATGAGGTGCTAGAGTGGGTTCGGGAAGATAAATACACTTCGAATGCGTTGTATGCACTTTGGAAATTTAAGTTTGGTTCCTATAAGATGCCGCCATATCTGGAAAAGGTAGAGGTAGGGCTTTCGGCTCCGTGGGCATTAAAAGTAAAAGTGACAGAGAAAAAGATGATTGGCTGCATAGTATCAGACAATGAGTATGTATATTTTGACAAAGAAGGGCTTGTGCTTCTGAAAAGTACTGAGAAGATGGAGGGGGTACCGGTGATAGAAGGACTGGAAACCGAAACGATCGAACAGTACAAAAAGCTTTCTGTGGATAACGAGAAAGTATTCTCTTATATTGTGGAGTTGACAAAAGAGATAAAGAAAAATAATTTGGAGCCGGATCGCATTGTGTGGGAAGACAACAGCATGGATCTGTACTTTGAAAATGTGTGTGTGCGTCTTGGAAGAAGCCGTTTTGACGAAAAAGTGGTTCAGCTTCCACCTATTTTAGAAAAATTAGAGGGAAAAACAGGCGTGCTCGATATGGAATATTACAATGAAGCAAGTTCAGATATCAGTTTTAAAGAAGAAGTTACAACAAACGAGTAAAAAAATGAAAAAATAAGGAAAGTTTCTATTGATTATTTAAGGAAAAGCCGATATTATATAACTATGTGACAAGAAGCATATAAAGTATAATCCAGGGATGTATAAGATAAATAAGGAAACAAAGGAGGAGAAACTCTTGTTAGAAATCAAAACAAATGAATCAGAAGCAGCAGCAAAAATAATTGTAGTAGGTGTCGGTGGCGGCGGTAACAATGCGGTGAACCGCATGATCGATGAGCAGATTGCCGGAGTTGAATTTATTGCAATTAATACAGATAAACAGGCGTTACAGTTGGCAAAAGCTCCAACATTGATGCAGATTGGGGATAAGCTTACAAAAGGTCTCGGTGCAGGAGCAAAACCTGAGATTGGTGAAAAAGCAGCAGAAGAAAGTGAAGAAGAGATTGCAGCAGCATTGAAGGGTGCTGATATGGTATTCGTGACATGTGGTATGGGTGGCGGAACCGGTACAGGTGCTACACCGGTTGTTGCACGTATTGCGAAAGAGCAGGGAGCGCTTACAGTTGGTGTCGTTACAAAACCTTTCCGTTTTGAATCAAAGACACGTATGAACAATGCTCTTGCAGGAATTGAAAAGCTCAAAGAGAATGTAGATACACTGATTGTAATCCCGAACGACAAGCTGCTTGAAGTGGTAGACAGAAGAACGACTATGCCGGACGCGCTGAAGAAGGCAGACGAGGTATTGCAGCAGGGTATTCAGGGAATCACAGACTTGATCAATGTACCTTCTTTGATCAATTTGGACTTTGCCGATGTGCAGACAGTAATGCTTGACAAAGGTATTGCACACATTGGTATCGGATATGGAAAGGGAGATGACAAGGCTCTTGAGGCAGTGAAGGAAGCTGTTTCCAGTCCACTTTTAGAGACAACAATTGCAGGTGCATCTCATGTTATCATCAACATTTCAGGTGATATCACATTGATGGATGCAAGTGATGCAGCTGAATATGTACAGGATCTTGCAGGCGAAGAAGCTAATATTATTTTCGGTGCAATGTATGATGATACAAAGACAGATGAGGCGACAATCACAGTTATTGCGACAGGTTTACATAATACAGGCGGAACAGCTTCTAAATTAAAATCAAGATTAGAGAAGACTGTTATGCCGACTATCCAGAATGTAGAAAGACAGGAAGCTCCTGTAGCTCAGCAGTCAGCGAACAAGTTTGATCTTGGAGCAGATGCCGTGAATGCAGCACAGCCAAAGACTGCAGGTGGAACGATGCCTACATTACAGGTTCCAAGAACACCAACGAGCCATGTAAAGGAACAGTCTATTAAGATTCCATCATTTTTGAAAAAATAAGAGATTGATTAATAAAAAGAGATATGCAAGAGCATGTCTCTTTTTTTGTCGAACGAAAGGGGCAGTTTCCCAAGCGTATTTGACAAATTTTTCGGAGGACATTCCGTATAATGAGTTTTGCTTGAGTACCAAATCGATTTTGCGTCGAAAGAGAAAGAAGGTGGGACGTGTACTATGAATTGTATATAGACGTGCTGTTCCTGGTAAATTTTATGATGGACTATATACTTTTGCTTTTAGTTCGAAAGATGTTAAAGTGTACTGCCACGCACGGTAATATCTGTATAGGAGCAATGACAGGATCTTTTCTGACGTGTCTGGTCATCATATTACCGGTCTTACATCCGTTTTTGAAATTCATACTGTTCCATGTAGTTGTAAACACAGCAATGATCAAAGCAGGGCTTAAGATCAAAGATATGAGAAATTTTGTAAAAGCGCTTTTGATGCTTTATACGGGTGGATTCCTGCTGGGAGGTGTGATGGAGCATTTCAGACAGTACATAAAGATTGGAAGTATGTTTCTGCTTGTCGCAGTCGCTGCATATTACGTTGTTACATGGATATGGAGTTTTATCGTTTCCGTTCAAAGAGTGAATCAATATCAATGTAGAGCGCAGTTGTATCTGGGACAAAAGAAATGTTGTATAAAAGGCATGATTGACACTGGCAACGGACTGAGAGACCCTGTCACAAATGAGCCTGTCAGCATATTGGACAGAAAGACGGCGATGAAATTTTTGGGAGAAGAAAAAATGGGGAAGATCAGATATGTTCCGTATCATTCAATCGGAAAGCGGGAAGGGGTTCTTCCGGTTGTGCGGATTGACAAAATGTGTGTGGAAAATGATGAAATTCACTGGATTAAAAATCCGTTGATTGGAATCAGTGAGGAAGAAATTACGGCAGAAGATACATATCAGATGATTTTAAATCCTGACATATTTTAGGAGGAGTAAAAATGGTTATCAACACAGTGATGTCACATCAGTTTAAATTTAAATTTATACCGGGATTTCGAACATTTTTGTTTCCGGAAAAGAAGGATATACATTACATAGGGGGCTCTGAAGTGCTTCCGGCTCCACTGGCGGTGGAGGAAGAAGCAGAAGCAATCAACGAGCTCGGCTCAAAAGACGATGAGTATGCCAAGAAAGTTTTGATTGAACACAATCTGAGACTTGTCGTCTACATTGCAAAAAAATTTGACAATACAGGGGTTGGAGTAGAAGATCTGATATCGATTGGGACGATTGGTCTGATCAAGGCAATCAATACATTCAATCCGACAAAGAATATAAAGCTTGCGACATATGCCTCCAGATGTATTGAGAATGAGATTTTGATGTATCTGAGAAGAAATAATAAGACAAAGCTGGAAGTGTCAATTGATGAGCCGCTAAATGTTGACTGGGATGGAAATGAGCTTTTGTTGTCCGATATTCTGGGGACAGAAGAGGATACGATATATCGTGATCTGGAAAATGAGGCAGAGCGAAAATTACTTGTTAAAGCAATCGGCAGGCTTTCCAACAGAGAGAGGATGATCGTGCGGATGCGTTTTGGGCTTGGAACACTTGACGGGGAGGAAAAAACGCAAAAAGAGGTCGCTGACCTCCTTGGCATTTCACAGTCTTATATTTCAAGATTGGAGAAGAAAATCATGCAGAGATTAAAGCGGGAAATGGTGCGTTATGAATCTTAAAAATTGGTAAAAAGACTATCGAAAAGAAGGAAAAAGTGGTAGGATAAAAAGAAAAGGGGTTGATTGTATGAAATTAACGTTTATCGGAGCAGCCCACGAAGTGACTGGAAGCTGTCATTTGCTGGAGACGAATGGTAAGCACATTTTGATTGACTGTGGTATGGAGCAGGGACCGGATTTGTATGAGAATCAGGAACTTCCGATTGCACCGGGAGATATTGATTTTATACTTCTGACACATGCACATATTGACCATTCAGGTTTGATTCCGCTTATGGTGAAAAATGGATTTAAAGGACAGATTGTCACCACTTTTGCAACCGCGGATCTCTGCGATATTATGCTTCGAGACAGTGCCCATATTCAGGAGTTTGAAGCGGAGTGGAGAAATCGAAAGGCAAGACGTTCCGGTGAGCCGCTGTATGAGCCGCTGTATACGATGCAGGATGCACAGGATGCAGTGGAACTTTTGGCACCGTGCGATTATGAGCAGCGGATAGAGCTGTGCAAGGGCGTGGAAGTGCGTTTTACGGATATTGGACATTTGCTTGGCTCTGCCTGTATTGAGATTTGGATTACAGAAGAGGGGCTATCACGGAAAATTGTATTTTCAGGAGACGTCGGAAATATCAATCAGCCGATTATCAAAGACCCGAAACAGATAAAAGAGGCAGATTATGTTGTGATTGAATCGACTTACGGAGATCGTCTGCATGGAGATGAGAGACCGGATTATTTGGGAGAATTTACAAGGATTTTGCGAGATACCTTCCAAAAAGGAGGCAATGTGGTGATTCCTTCTTTTGCAGTGGGAAGGACGCAGGAACTACTGTATTTTATCCGTGAGATCAAAGAGAAGAATCTGCTGAGTGATTTCCCGAACTTTGATGTGTATGTGGACAGTCCGCTTGCGATTGAGGCAACCAGTGTGTTTACAAAGAATGAGAGAGATTGTTTTGATAAAGAGGCAATGGAATTGGTGGATCAGGGAATTAACCCGCTTGTATTTCCGGGTCTGAGGCTTTCTGTGACGAGTGACGATTCCAAATTGATCAATTTTGACAGCAGACCAAAAGTCATTATATCCGCTTCCGGAATGTGCGAGGCGGGCAGAATCCGGCACCATCTGAAACATAATCTCTGGAGAAAAGAATGTACGATTCTTTTTGTAGGTTATCAGGCGGTCGGTACACTCGGACGAAAACTGATCGAGGGAGCGCCTGTTGTCAAGCTGTTTGGCGAGACTATTGAGGTGGCTGCCAGAATTGAATCGTTGAAAGGAATCAGCGGCCATGCGGATATGAATGGACTGCTTGACTGGCTTGGTGGATTTGAATCGGATATCAGGCATGTATTTGTCGTGCATGGCGAGGATCAGGTGACCGATTCCTTTGCAGAGACAGTGACTGAGAGATTTGACATACCGGCATTCGCACCGTATTCAGGCGGATGTGTAGATCTTGCGACGAATCAGATTCTGTCAAAAGGAAATCCGATTGTGAAGAAGAAAGTGGAGAAACCAGAGAAATTGAGAGCAGAAAGTGCATTTAACCGCACGGTAAACGCGGGAAAATATCTGCTTGAAGTTATTATGAAAAATGAAGGTCTCGCAAATAAAGACCTTGCGAAATTAGAAGCTCAGATTAAAAATCTGGCAGATAAATGGAACCGGTAATGAACCGTTTGAAATAATAGTTCTTGAACAAGTGTCAAGGACTATTATTTTTTTTATTTCGTTCAAAATAGTATATTTACACCGCACAATGCAGAGAATCCTACTAGAAAGAAATCGTGGGAGGATACGAAGATGGCACTGAATAAAGTGGAAATATGTGGTGTGGACACGTCGAAGCTGCCGCTGCTTAAGGAAGAAGAGAAAAATGCACTATTTGCAAAGATTAAGGCAGGAGATGAGGGAGCGAAAGAGCAATATATAAAAGGAAATCTAAGACTGGTATTAAGCGTAATCAAGCGTTTTACGAATAGCAATGAAAATCCGGATGATCTGTTTCAGATAGGATGCATCGGGCTGATCAAGGCAATCAATAATTTTAACACAGAGCTGGATGTCAAATTTTCTACCTATGCAGTTCCGATGATTATCGGGGAGATCAGAAGATATATGAGAGACAATAATTCGATTCGTGTAAGTCGTTCGCTGCGGGATACGGCATACAAAGCAATCTATGCAAAAGAGGGATATATGAAACGGAATCTAAGGGAGCCGACACTTCAGGAAATCTCAGAAGAGATTGGCATAGCAAAAGAAGATATTGTGTTTGCGATGGATGCGATTCAGGCGCCGATGAGCTTAAATGAGCCGGTCTATAATGACGGTGGAGATGCACTTTATGTGATGGATCAGATCAGTGACAAAAAAAATAAAGAAGAGAACTGGATTGAGGAACTGGCGCTTCAGGCAGCGATGGAACATCTGGGAGAGAGAGAAAAATATATTATCCGATTACGTTTTTTTGAGGGGCGCACCCAGATGGAAGTTGCGGAGGATATTGATATTTCCCAGGCACAGGTGAGCAGACTTGAAAAACACGCATTGAAGGTGATGCGCCAGTATCTGATGGCATGAGAGGGGAGAAAAACATGGGCAGTGTGCGAGGAGAGAAGTATACTGCCTTCACTACTTTTTGGAGGTTGTAAAAAAAGATATTGAAATTTCAGAGTGTTCATACTATACTGATGCTATAAAAAATTAAGGAGGCACACAATGTATAAAGCATGCATATTTGATTTGGACGGGACATTGACAGATACATTAGAATCCTTAACATATTCAGTTAATGAAACGTTGAAAGAATTAAAGCTTAAGAAAATTACACAAGAGCAGTGCAGAAGCTTTGTCGGAAATGGTGCGAGATGTCTGATCGAACGTGCCTTGGTGGCAGGAGGAGATTTAGAAAAATCTCAGATGGAGCCGGCAATGGAGATATATGGACGTATATTTGGAGAAAATTGTACATATCATGTAACACCATACGATGGAATCGCAGAGATGCTTGAACAGTTGAAGAAGAGTGGAATCAAGCTGGCGGTGCTGTCGAACAAGCCGCATTTGCAGGCTGTTGATGTGGTGAAGGAATTTTTCGGGGAAGATGTTTTTTCATATGTTCAGGGACAGATAGACAGTGTACCGAGAAAGCCGGATCCGAGCGCAGCACTGATGATTGCAGAGAAGCTTGGATGTAAAAAAGAAGAATGTGTGTACGTCGGAGATTCTGAAGTGGATATTAAGACGGGGCATGCAGCGGGTATGAAGACAGTGAGCGTATCCTGGGGATTTCGCTCAAGAGAAATACTTAAGGAAAATGGTGCGGAGCATATCATTGACAGACCAGAAGAATTAATTCATATGATAGGAAAGGGTATATAGGAGGAATTTTAAAATGTATGAATATGATGAAGAATGTTTAAAAGTTTTTTTGGAGAAACAGTTACAGTTATTTGACGAACCGGTTGCGGAGACTCTTGAGGAAGCAGAGGCATTTTTGGAGGACTGCATGGCAGTTGTCGTGGATTCGTTGGACGAAGTAAGAGATTACTTTGAAGAGAACGGAGCGGATATCGCAGAGATGACAGATGATGAGCTTGAGGAGGCTTCGGAAGTATTTCCGGTTTCTGACGGACGCTATCTTGTTGTAGAAGGCTAAGAGAAGCAAAAAGCCACGGTTTTATTTGACCGTGGCTTTTTTTAATGCATCATCAATTGCGTTTATGATGACCTGAGAGGTGTAAGGATTATCTTCCGGGAAGGATATATTTTCCAGCGACTGGGAATCATAGACTTGCTCTGCAATATTTTCGATTGCAGGCTGAATCAGCGGGTACATTGTTGCAACTGTTTCATCCAGATTGCTGAACCGGATGGAGTTGATGTGTGAGCTGTCCACTGCAACTTCCACTTCCAGAGAAGTGTTATTTAAAGTGACGGTGGAAGTGTAGACACCGGGCATATATTCTTGTTTTTTGGATGTATGTTTTTCATCATTTGGGAGGAACATAAAGGTTAGCAGCAGGATCAGCAAAATTCCCAGCACGACAAACACTACAGTATAAATCACTTCTTTCATGTGTAAGACAACGATTTTGGTCTTGGAACTCATAGAGGCCTCCTAATCTATCGAACGATAATTGTTTACTTTTTATAATGTATGAAGAAGTTTGGAAAATTATTCATGGCTTTTGCGTGACAAACGAGGATAGTTCTTGTAAAATAAGAAAAGCAGTAAAAAGAAGAGGTGAAATGATGTTTGTTATAGTAGGATTAGGAAATCCGACGGCTCAGTATGAAGGAACGAGACACAATGCCGGGTTTGATGTCATAGATGTGTTGGCGGAGAAATATAATATATCAGTGGATGCAAGGAAGTGTCGGGCATTCTGCGGGAAAGGAGTCATTGCGGGGCAGAAAGTACTTCTTGTAAAACCGCAGACTTATATGAATTTGAGCGGAGAGAGCGTTGGGGGAATTGTAAATTACTACAAGATTGATCCGGAGTCTGATCTGCTTGTCATTTATGATGACATCAGTCTGGATGTAGGACAACTTCGCATCCGCAAAAAAGGAAGTGCGGGCGGTCACAACGGAATCAAGAGTATTATCGCCCATCTTGGCACAACGGTATTTCCGAGAATTAAAGTAGGAGTAGGAGAAAAACCGAAGAATTACGATCTGGCAGACTATGTGCTCGGTCATTTTTCTAAACAGGAAAGAGAATTGATGGAAGAAGGATATGAACATGCATCTGATGCAGTAGAGCAGATTGTGCAAGGTGAGATTGAGGCTGCGATGAATGTGTTCAACAAAAAAGTAAAAGCATAGAAGGAGGAGAACATGCAGTTTTTTGCAGGACCGCTGAAAGAATTGGCGGAGTATGAAGAGATTCAGAAAAAAAGAACGGAAAAGCAGGGAATGATACAGATATCAGGTTGTGTCACTTCCCAGAAAACACATTTGATGTATGCGCTGGGCGATGGTTTTAAACGAAAAATCATCGCTGTTTCCAGTGAGCTCAAGGCAAAACAAATTTATGAAGAGTACCGTTTTCTGGATTCTGATGTATGGATCTATCCGGCAAAAGACTTATTGTTTTATCAGGCAGATCTTCGTGGCAAGTTTTTGATTAAACAGAGAATGGAAGTGTACCAGGCATTGCTTGAACAGGAACAAGTCACTGTGATCACAAGCTTTGACGGCTTTATGGATTCTTTGCTTCCGCTGGAAGAGATGGAAAAGAGGGTCATCTCTTTGGAGGCAGGACAGGAGCTTGACTTTGAGAAATTAAAAAAAGATATGGTGCTTCTTGGATATGAGAGGGAAGAACAGATCGAAGGTCCCGGACAGTTTGCGGTGCGGGGAGGTATTTTAGATATTTATCCGTTGACGGAAGAAGTACCTGTGCGTATTGAGATGTGGGGAGATGAAATTGATTCTATCCGTACATTTGATGTGGAAAGCCAGCGCTCTATTGAGAATCTGGAATCGATTCGTATCTATCCGGCAACAGATTTTCCGGAAGAACAGGCAAAACGTGTTTCATTTTTAGATTATTTTGATAAGAAAACAAGTATGCTGTTTTTGGATGAGCCGGTGCGCCTGATTGAAAAGGGAGAGTCTGTGGAGGAAGAATTTGTGCAGGCACAGGCAAACCGTATGGAATGTGGGTATGCGGTCTCGGACGAGGAGATGAAACTGTTCTCCACAAAAGAGATTGCCGACAAGATGAATCAATACTATAGTATAGGGATGTCGGCATTGGAGATGAAGTGCAAAGAATTTAAGACGCGTGGTCTGTATCATTTGCAGGCAAAAGGGGTAAACCCGTATAATAACAGTTTTGAGATGCTGACACGGGATCTGAAGCAGTTAAAGAGAAAAGGGTACCGTGCGATCTTGCTTTCCGGTTCCCGAACAAGAGCAAAACGTCTGGCAGAAGATTTAAGAGATTATAATCTAAGCAGTTTCTACAGTGAGGATGTAGAACGAGAGGTTAATCCAGGAGAAATCATGGTGACTTATGGGCATGTGACGGAAGGATATGAATATCCGATGATCAAATTCATCGTCATTTCTGAAACGGATATCTTTGGGCAAAAAAAGAAAAAGAGAAAGCGTAAAGTATATGAGGGACAGAAAATACAGAGCTTTTCAGAACTGAAGGTCGGAGATTATGTAGTACATGAAAATCATGGATTGGGGATTTATCAGGGAATCGAAAAGATTGAGGTGGATAAAGTTTCCAAAGACTATATGAAAATTGCTTATGCGGCGGGCGGGAATCTGTATATTCCGGCAACTCAGCTGGATCTGATCCAAAAGTATGCAAGCGCAGATGCAAAGAAACCAAAGCTTAATCGGCTTGGTGGACAAGAGTGGACGAAGACGAAGACAAGAGTTCGCGGGGCAGTAAAAGAGATTGCAAAGGACCTTGTCGAACTGTATGCGGCAAGACAGGAAAAACATGGATTTGTCTATGGAGAGGATACAGTATGGCAGAGAGAATTTGAGGAGATGTTTCCGTTTGAGGAGACGGAGGATCAGCTGCTTGCAATCGAGGCGACGAAAAAAGATATGGAGAGCACCAAGATCATGGATCGCCTGATCTGTGGAGATGTTGGATACGGCAAGACAGAGATTGCGATCCGCGCGGCATTTAAGGCGGTGCAGGAGAATAAGCAGGTGGTGTATCTCGTTCCGACGACGATACTTGCCCAGCAGCATTATAATACGTTTGTGCAGCGCATGAAGGAGTTTCCGGTGCGAGTCGACCTGATGTGCCGTTTCCGTACTCCGGCGCAGCAGAAAAAGACAATTGAGGACACAAAACGCGGTCTGGTGGATATCGTGGTAGGTACGCACCGTGTGCTGAGCAAAGATTTGGAGTTTAAAGATTTGGGACTTTTGATCATCGATGAAGAACAGCGTTTTGGAGTGCAGCATAAGGAGCAGATTAAAAAATTAAAAGAGAATATTGATGTGCTGACGCTGACAGCGACACCGATTCCGAGAACCTTGCATATGAGTCTTATCGGAATACGTGATATGAGCGTGCTTGAGGAGGCTCCGGTTGACCGTATGCCGATTCAGACATATGTCATGGAATACAATGATGAGATGGTGCGCGAGGCGATACAAAGAGAATTATCCCGTCAGGGACAAGTGTATTATGTGTATAACAAAGTGAAAGATATCGATGAGATTACGGACAAGGTGCAAAAGCTTGTGCCGGAGGCAAATGTGGCATTTGCGCATGGGCAGATGAAAGAACGGGAGCTTGAGAACATTATGCTTGATTTTATCAATGGGGAAATCGACGTGCTTGTGTCGACGACGATCATAGAGACGGGACTTGATATTTCCAATGCAAATACAATGATTATCCACGATGCAGACCAGCTCGGACTTTCGCAAATGTATCAGCTAAGAGGACGTGTGGGACGTTCCAATCGAATGGCATATGCGTTTTTGCTATACAAAAGAGATAAACTCCTGCGTGAAGTGGCAGAGAAACGCCTGTCAGCAATCCGTGAGTTCACAGATCTTGGTTCTGGTTTTAAAATCGCCATGCGGGATTTGGAAATCCGCGGAGCAGGGAATCTTCTGGGGGCAGAACAGCACGGACATATGGAGGCTGTCGGGTATGACCTGTATTGTAAGATGCTCAATGAGGCAGTTAAGCAGCTGAAGGGTGAGATTGAGGAGGAGCCATATACAACAACAGTAGATTTGAATGTAGATGCGTTTATTCCGGCGTCGTATATTCCAAATGAATACCAGAAACTCGATATTTATAAGCGGATTGCAAGTATTGAAAATGAGGCGGAGATGGATGATATGCTGGAAGAATTGATTGACCGATATGGAGATATTCCGAGAAAAGTTCAGCAGCTTTTGCAGATTGCGCTGTTGAAATCACTTGCACACAGTGCATATTTAGTTGCTGTGGAGCAAAAAGGGGAACAGTTCCGGTTTACAATGTATGAACGTGCGAAGGTGCATGCAGAGCGGATTCCGATGCTGCTTGATCAATACAAAGGGGCGCTTAAATTTACGGTTGATACGAATCCTTATTTTGTCTATGAAAAGAAAGCAAGAAATAAAAAAGAGAAAGACGATGATGTGCTAGAACTTGTGAAAAAAGTGTTAAATGATATAAAAACATTGATAGAATAAAGAAAAACCGCTATAATTAAGAATTAGAAATACAAAGGAGGCAGTTATGAGGAATCTGAAAAAGAAAGTAGTCGTATTTGCGACAGCGGCATCTCTTGCAGTAGTCTCAATGACAGGATGTGCAAGCTTTGAAAACGCAGATACAGTGGCAACTGTTGGAGGGGATAAGATACCGGCAGGAGTTGCAAATTTTTATGCGAGATACCAGCAGGGAATGATTGAGACAAACTTAGGCTCTATGCTTGGAGACAACATGTGGACGCAGGAAGTAAGTGAGGGAAAGACTTATGAGGACAATGTAAAAGACAGTGTGATGGATGCGCTTCAACAGATGTATATTCTGGAAGACCACATGGCAGAATACGAGGTTGTGTTGACAGATGAAGAAAAGAGTGCGATTCAGGAAGCGGCAAAGAAATTCGATGAGGGCAATGAGCTGGAAGCCAAAGAATTGGTATCCGGAGAGACGGAGTATGTGGAAAGAGTGCTGACTCTGCTTACGATTCAGAAGAAGATGACGGATGCGGTGACAAAGGATGTAAGCACAGAAGTTTCGGATGAAGAGGCTGCGCAAAAGAGTATGCAGTATGTAAGTTTTCCATATACGACAACAGACGAAGAAGGGAATTCTAAGACTTTGACAGATGAAGAAAAGGCAGCCCTGAAAGAGACGGCAGCAGCTTTCCTGGAAGGTGCAAAAGCGGCGGAAGATTTTGCGGCTTATGCGACAGAACAAGGCAAGGAAGCGCAGACAGCTACCTTTGATTCAGAGAGTACATCGCCGGCCGCGGAGTTGATTGCGGCAGCAGATTCTTTGGGAGTGGGCGGATTTACAGATGTCATAGAGACAGAGAATGGACTCTACGTCGCAAAAGTGACAAGTCTGCTCGACAGAGATGCGACAGATGCGAAAAAGGAGACAATCGTAAATTCTCGGAAAAGCGAAAAGTTCAATGGGGTTTATGATGGCTGGAAAAAAGACACTAAGATAAAAGTGAATAAAGATGTATGGGCAAAAGTAGATTTTCAGGATGTCGGAGTAACTGTCAAACAGAATGAAGAAGAGCCATACACAGAATAATTAAGGAGACAGCTTTCTTTCACGGAAAGCTGTTTTTTTCATATAGTATCAGCAGAGGTGATCGTATATGAATGGAATTTTAATGGCACTATTTGGAACACTTGGAACCTTTCTCATAACAGCTTTAGGAGCAGCGGGGATTTTCTTTGTCAGACGGGAAGTCAGCGGAAATCTGCAGTGTGGATTTTTAGGATTTGCCGGGGGAGTTATGATAGCTGCGTCCGTGTGGTCGCTGCTGCTTCCGGGGATTGATTTTGCAGAGGCAAACGGGCAGGTTGGATGGCTTGTCATGACCGGTGGTTTTTTGTTGGGAGTCATCACATTGCTTGTGGCAGACGGGCTGATGAAAGCATGGTATGAGAGAGAAAAAAGTACACAGCTTACATTGGGAAAAAGTACGGCAATGCTGATCATAGCAATTACAACTCACAATATTCCGGAAGGAATGTCAGTCGGGCTTGCATTTGCACTGGCGGGACAAAATATGCAAGATACGGCGTTGTTGTCAGGTGCGGTTGCACTGGCGATCGGAATTGGAATTCAGAATTTCCCAGAAGGGACGGCAGTTGCATTGCCGCTTGTGAAAGAAGGGGTAAGTAAAAAAAGAGCATTTGTCATTGCGAGTATGACAGCGGTTGTAGAACCTCTTTTTGGTGTGCTTGCAGCAGTATTTGCGAGATTTGCGAATGCATCGATTGCAATATTACTTGCGTTTGCTGCTGGAACAATGATCTATGTCGTTGTGGAAGAACTGATTCCACAGGCTCATATGGGAGAAAACGGGAAGATGGGCACACTCGGATTTGTTGTCGGTTTCCTTGTAATGATGATATTGGATGTTGCACTTGGATAAGAAAAGTGCTATTTAGAAGCGAGTGTGGTAAAATGGAGAAAGGATGGGGAACGAAAGTAATGTTCACCCATCTTTTTGGCTTTATGGCATCTGGTCCAGAGATTTGAAGGTATATCCCATTTCTTCCCATTTTGTCAGCAACTCATCTAAGATTTGTCCGTTTGTGGAAGAAGTGTTATGCAGCAGAACGACAGCGCCGGGATGTATTCTTCCAAGTAGTTTGTCAAATGCCTCTTCTTTTGTCGGTTGTTTATCCTGATACCAGTCAACATAGGCAAGACTCCAGAAAAACGTCTTATAGCCGAGTTCTTTTGCCATTTTTAAGTTTTCTTCACTGTATTTTCCTTGCGGAGGGCGATAAAATTTTATCATTTCTTTTCCGGTGATTTCCTGATAGAGTTTTTCGACATCCTGAATTTCCTTTGAAAAGCTTTCCATCGTGGAAATTTTGGACATGTCCGGGTGCGTATAAGTATGATTTCCTACGATATGACCTTCCTCGACCATACGCTTGATCAGATCGGGGTTGTCGGAGAGGAAATTCCCGACGACAAAAAATGTAGCCGGAACATTGTGTTTTTTCAGTGCATCTAAGATGGCTGGCGTGTTACCATTTTCAAAGCCGGCATCGAATGTAAGATAGATTACCTTTTGGTCGGTATTTTCGGCGTAGTAAGCATCATATTGCTTTAAGTCTTCGTAGGTCGCATTTGCAACGGGAGGTTTTCCGTCCTCCTGAAAACTCAGCCCCCAATTGCCGGTGGCAGATGTGGTGACCGACTTTGTCTGAAAATGTTCCACTGTCCGGGCAAAAAAGTGACCGACGAGGAATGCAGCGATAAATAAAAGAGAAGTACCGATTATTTTTTTGTGTGAGAATGGCCTCATAAGAACCTCAAAAATAGGATTTAGTTTAGTATATAAAAAAGAGGCTGTCTCTATTCCGGAGGAAGAAAAAAGGACAGAAGTAAAAACTTCTATCCTATCCTTACAATCATATATATCAAGTATTGTTATTCCAGTAATGATTAAAATGCTACACTTCCGGTCTCGGTTGTGTTGATTACATAATATACAGCGGCTTCTTCAGGTTTTACATATAATGTCATAGTCTTGATGTCGCCAATTTTTCTACCTGATTTCGTCCATGCCTTTTTCACTGCTGCAATCATGTCTTTGTCTTCCACTTGCTTTCCTTGGTGCTCTACGATCAAAGTCGTCTTCATCTCTTTTTTTGGAGCTGCTTTTCTTACCTTTTTTGCAGCTTCTTTTGTCTCTTCCACAACTTTTTCTGCAGCTTTCTCTACGGCAGGGGCAGTCTTTTCTACGACTTTCTCCACTACAGGAGCAGCTTTCTCAGCAACCTTTTCCACTACAGGAGCAGCTTTTGCTTTCATTGCATTTAATTTACTTTCTTGTTTTTTAACTTGTCTTTTTGTAGCCATAATCATACCCTCCTAACAAACTGTACGGCAACATAATACATTATTCTTTTCTATTATAGCATACTGTCAATAAAATTGTTGCCAATAATTTTGAATTTTACGAATAAATGATGTATTTTCTATACAATTCGAAAATATATTTTGTCCCGTCCCATGAAAAAATGGGAATCCTGAAGTTCTGGCTCATTGTCTGGAATGGCATCTACAATGTCGGATAACAAGATTTCTTGTTTGGCGGCTGGTGTGTGATATTGAAAATATTCAAGAATTTTTTTCGGAACACCTAATTTCACACGGCGCTTTCTGGCATATTCATCTGTTTCGTCTTCATCTATGTTGAGTCCGAAAAGTTCCAACTCAATCTCCAGATAACCGTCAATATAATCAATGACACTGTCAAAAGGCCTCCGACGAAGAGATTCATCAAACAATTCACAGATATGTCGGTAGTAGAGAGTCAAAAACTGTTCTTTGTCAAAGTGGACATCGGCTTTTTTACCTTCCGGTGCATTGCGGAGAATTCCCTGAAGCTCATTGTGTTTGGTGTCAAAATAGGTCATAGATGCCATTGCAAATGCGAGTGCCTGCCCATTTACACTTTTGATACCGAGCACTTGATTGAATGCATCGCTTAATGCCTTCGGAGCATGATCACGTTTTCCTGTCGGCTCCCAGATACTCCATTTTTCATCGGCTTGTGTCAGACCGACAAAGGAGGGTTTTTTGCGCCCGTTGCAGATAAAAGATTCTTTCCCGTAGACCTGTTCAAAAAGTGTTGTGTTCAAAAAATAGTCTGTCTGAAATTCTTTCATGCTGAAAAGCTTTGTAAAAATAAGTCCCAGATAGTAGGAGGTAACACTTTTTTCGCTCGCATCTAAATATTCTGTCTCAGGAGATTTGATTAGATAGCCGTCGCAGACAGAAAGAATGGATTCAATCATCGATACTTTAAAAATAAATTCCTGGCTCCGCTTTTCATGATGCCATAAAGCCAGATGCTGAGATGGAGTCGCGCATGTCACAAGAGCGTGCAGCAGTTCCAGATTGTTGAATTCTAAAATCTTAGAAGAAAAAAACGGCCATTCCATTCCGTTACAGCCTGTAATTTCCAATGCTAGTTTGTAGCAGTTATCCTGTGTTAGTTTCATAGAGATTCCCCGGCTTTCGAAAAGAAAAATACATTGTTTCTATGTTCTTATTATATGTGATTTTTCTGCATGTTACAATAGTATTATTAATGAGACTTATAAACCCTCTTTAAAAATAATTAACTATCTTTCTTTGCACTTGCGGGCGATTCGTGCTAAACTTATTCTGTTAATGAGCTAATAAGATAATTGAAAAGAGGAGAAAATACATGGGTGGATTTTTTGGCGTTGCTGCAAAGACAGACTGCATATTAGATTTATTTTATGGCGTAGATTATCATTCACATCTGGGGACAAGACGCGGTGGAATGGCAACATTTGGAAAAGGCGGTTTTCACCGTGCGATTCATAATATTGAGAACTCTCCGTTTCGTACAAAGTTTGAGCGGGATGTCGAGGAGATGAAAGGAAATATCGGAATCGGCTGTATTTCTGATTTTGAACCACAGCCGCTTTTGATTCAGTCGCATCTGGGAAGTTTTGCAATCACAACAGTTGGAAAGATCAACAATCTGGATGCACTTTTGAATATTGTCTATGAGAATGGGCATACACATTTTCAGGAGATGAGCGGCGGGCAGATCAATGCAACTGAACTGGTAGCATCGTTGATCTGCAAAAAAGAGACGATCGTGGAAGGAATCCGATATGTGCAGGAGATCATTGACGGCTCCATGACAATGCTGATCATGACAAACGAGGGAATCTATGCAGCGAGAGACCGTTATGGACGTACTCCGCTGATGGTTGGCAAAAAAGAAGATGCATATTGTGTTTCATTTGAAAGTTTTGCATACATGAGTATGGGATACTCTGATTATAAAGAACTTGGATCGGCGGAGATTGTCTACATTACACCAGAGAGTGTGGAAGTCGTTTCAGAGGCAAAAAAAGATATGAAGATCTGTTCGTTCCTCTGGGTGTACTATGGATACCCGACTTCTTCTTACGAGGGAGTGAATGTGGAAGAGATGCGTTATAAATGCGGCAGTATGCTGGCAAAACGTGACAAAGGAACCATCGAGCCGGATGTGGTAGCAGGTGTTCCGGATTCCGGTATTGCACATGCGATTGGATATGCGAACGAATCGGGCTATCGTTATGCGAGACCATTTATCAAATATACACCTACCTGGTCCAGATCATTTATGCCTACAAATCAGGCACAGAGAGAAAAAGTAGCGAGAATGAAACTGATCCCGGTACCGTCTTTAATTGAAGACAAGAGACTGCTTTTGATCGACGATTCAATCGTGCGAGGAACACAGCTTCGTGAGACGACGGAATTTTTATATAACAGTGGCGCGAAAGAAGTTCATGTAAGACCGGCGTGTCCGCCGTTGCTTTATGGATGTAAATATTTGAATTTCTCACGTTCAAAATCAGAACTGGATCTGATTACCCGCAGAATTATTTTGGAACGTGAGGGAGAGAATGCAGAAAAGGTACTTGGTGAGTACGCAGATCCAAACAGTGACCGCTATGCAGCAATGCTGGAAGGAGTGCGCAAGCAACAGAACTTTACGACATTGAGATACCACAGACTGGATGATTTGATTGCGTCTATCGGATTGGAACCATGTAAACTCTGTACATATTGCTTTGATGGAAAAGAATAAGACTTTTTGAGTAGGATTTTAGGAAGATCAGCTGGTAATCGCTGGTCTTCTTTTTAATTTGGATAAGAAAGATGGTTTATTTAAGAAAAAATATATATTTTGTACACAAGAGTTTGCTATAATACTTTTAAACCGTTAAGAAAAGAGGAAAATATATGGCGATAAACATTCTTGTAGTAGATGATGAAGAGGCGATTGCAGATTTAGTAGAAGTATATTTAAAAAGCGAAAATTACAATGTGCTGAAATGTTATAACGGAAAAGATGCGTTAAAGTGTGTTGAGAAAGAGGATATTGACCTTGCAATTTTAGATGTGATGCTTCCGGATATCGATGGATTTGATATCTGTCAGAAGATTCGTGAGAATTATCATTTTCCGGTGATTATGTTGACTGCAAGAGACGAGAACATTGATAAGATTACCGGACTTACGATAGGGGCAGACGATTATATCACAAAACCATTCCAGATGCTGGAACTTGTTGCAAGAGTCAAAGCACAGCTTCGCAGAGTGACGAAGTATAATCAGCAGGATGTAAAGATGAATGAAAATGTGATCATCATCGGCGGTCTGGTTGTAGACAAAGAGAACCATGAATGCACGATCAATGACGAACCATTGTCTTTGACCCCGACAGAATTTTCGATTTTGTGGGTATTATGTAAGAATCGTGGTAAAGTTGTGGATTCTGAAAAATTGTTTGAGGAAGTGTGGGGAGAAAAGTATTTTGTGAACAGTACGAATACAATTATGGTTCACATCAGACATTTGCGGGATAAGATGAATGATTCGGCGGAGAATCCAAAATATATCAAGACTGTGTGGGGAGTGGGATACAAAATTGAAGGATGATGTTCGGGTATTTAAGAAAAAAATATTGTGGAAGACAGCATTTTTTCCCGGAGTTCTCACCATAATATGGGCAGTCAGTCTGTTTATTATATCTGATGGAGTACTTAAGGAGGAAAGGCAGAAAGAGATTGTCTGCATAGTCGGAACAATCCTGTTTTTTTTAACCGCATATTCTTTTTCGTTAAAGAAAATTATAAAATATTTTGATGAGATTGGAGCCGGCATCAATCAGCTTCTGGAGGAAGAAAACGACAAGATACAATTGGAGCCGGAACTGGAATTTATTGAGAAGAAAATGAACCGGCTGAAGATCACGCTGGAACAGCGAACCAAAGATGCAATCCGCACAGAGCAGAGAAAGAATGATCTGGTCGGTTATCTTGCGCATGATATCCGTACACCGCTGACTTCCATAGTCGGCTATCTGGAACTTCTAAATGACATGAAACAGATGGAAAGGACACAGCAGGAAAAATATTTGCGGATCACGTATGATAAAGCAAAGCGATTGGAAAAACTAATCAATGAGTTGTTTGATATTTCAAAATTAAATATGCAGACAGTTGCCTTAAAGAAGGAGCAGGTGAATCTGACTTTCATGTTGTATCAGATGGCAGATGAATTTTATCCGATGTTGGAACAAAAAGGACAGAGCATGAAGATGGAGATTGACGAGAAGATTTTGATATACGGAGAGGCAGACAAATTGGCGCGTGTGTTTGGAAATATTTTAAAAAATGCAATCGCTTACGGAGATGCGGGAAGTGAGATTACAGTGCAGGCGGCGAAAGGTGTGGAGAATGTTGTGGTCACCTTTGTGAACAGGGGAGCAGAGATACCAAAACATCAGTTGGAACATATTTTTGAGAAATTTTATCGTTCGGACAGTGCAAGATCTACAGATACCGGAAATGCCGGACTTGGTCTTGCGATCGCAAAAGAGATTGTCACGCTGCATGGTGGGGAGATTTGGGCAGTTAGCAATAAAGAAGATACAAAATTTATTGTAAAACTTCCGATTTTATGTCATTGCGACTTCGGAAGTGAAGATGTATAATGGGTATATAAAAAGAAAAGGGGGCTTATTTTATGAAGATAGATATGCATTGTCATGTAAAAGAAGGATCCCCGGATAGCAAGGTAAGTTTAGATGAATATATTACGATTCTAAAAGCAAATGGCTTTGAAGGGATGCTGATTACTGATCACGACACGTACAAAGGATACAGGTATTGGAAAAACAAGATGAAAGGAAAAAGCCATGAGGATTTTGTCGTCCTGAAAGGAATTGAATATGATACCTGTGATGCAGGGCATATTATTGTCATTATGCCGGAAGGGGTAAAGATGAGGCTTCTGGAACTAAAAGGACTTCCGGTCTCTGTGCTGATTGACTTTGTCCATCGGCATGGAGGTGTGCTTGGACCGGCGCATCCGTGCGGAGAAAAGTATATGAGCTTTACGAACACAAAGAGATTTTATAAAAATCCGGAAATCATAAAGCGATTTGATTTCATTGAAGTATTCAATGCGTGTGAGTCAATGGAGTCCAATGAAAAGGCGGCAAAGCTGGCTTATAAGTATCAAAAAGTGGGAATCGGGGGAAGCGACGCACATCGTCCGAACTGTGTAAGTATGGCTTACACAGATTTACCGGAGAGGGTGACTTGTGAGACAGAGCTGATTTCCCTGATTCGAAAAAAGGTGCCTTTGGAAGTCGGCGGAATGTTATATAATAAGACGACGAAGGAAAAGCTTGGAAAGGCAAATAAGATTCTGGTGTATTCGTTTTGGATCTATAACAAAACAGGTGGACTGATTAAAAGAAGCAAACGAAAGAGAAAGAGTATGCTGGAGAATCCGATAGATCCGATAGATCCAATCGAGATGGAATATCTTGCAAATTACAAAAGATAGCAGAAGGGAAGACAGTTATGTGGACAAGATATGATTTGAAGATGAATGCGAAGATGGCATTTAAGAGAAATTACTGGACGTGTGTGGCTGCAAGTCTGGTGGTAGGAGTTTTGAGTGGAAGTATGTTTGCCGGTTCCGGAAGCGGTGTGCAGACTACGCTGGAGGTACAGCATAATAATCCATATGCGTATGACAGTTACAGCGCATATTCTTATAACAGCAGCAATTCGATATTCGGGGGAGTTATTTTTTCTTCGATAGTAATTGCGATTTTGCTGGTGATTGCTTTGTTAGCTTCGTTATATACGATTTTTGTCGGAAATGCGGTATCGGTAGGCGGATGCAGATATTTTATGGAGAACAGAGAGCATCAGACAAGTGCTTCAAAGGTGTTTTATGGATTCCAGAATGGAAGATATGGAAATGTGGTTAAGACAATGTTTTTCCGGGATTTGTTTATTTTATTGTGGACACTGCTTTTGATCGTACCTGGAATCATTAAAAGCTACAGTTACAGACTTGTTCCATATATTTTGTCAGAGAATCCACATATGGACAGAAAACGTGCGCTGGAGCTGAGTCAGCAGATGATGGACGGGCACAAGATGGAAGCGTTTGTGTTGGAACTGTCTTTCTTTGGCTGGTTCTTATTATCGACATTGACTTGCGGACTGGTTGGTATCTTTTATGTAAATCCGTATTTGGATGCGACATTTGCAGAATTTTATGTGGCAATCCGAACAGAGAGCATCGGAAAAGGACTGGTGGCAGAAGGAGAACTTCCAGGTTATAGTGCTCAGACAGTTTAAAAGGAGAATCCTGCATCTGCAGGATTCTTTTTAAATTATAGGAAATTCCTTTGGAATCCTATAATTCAAAAAAATGCACTTTGTGCAAAGATGCGCAGCTCGCGGGGGTGAAATTATCACTGCGTGAACCGCTCGCGCGCGAAGATTGCGCAATAGCGCAATCTTTTTAGGATAAAAGATGGAAAAAAAGAGGACAGATATGGAAAAAATCTTTCTAATAGGAGTTGTTTGTGTTATCTTAATATCGATTGCAGTAGTGGATGCAAGAAAAAAGAAAATTCCCAATATACTTTTGGGAATACTTTTTTTCTGTGCGGTGCTTTCCGGATTTATCTTTCCGGAGATATCGTGGCCGGATCGAATTGCGGGAGGGATTCTGGTCAGCGTAGTGTTTTTGACCGTGATATGGATTCGACCGGGAGCATTTGGGGCAGGTGATGTCAAGCTCATGGCGATATCTGGTCTTATGCTCGGTGTGGGGAGAAATCTCACTGCATTTGGATTTGCGATAGCGTTAGCGGCATTATATTGTCTGCCGGGGATATTGCGCAGAGATAGAAAGAAAGAGTAGGAGATTGCCTTTGGACCATTTTTGTGTGTGGGAATTTTGCTTTCTATCTTTTTGGGAAAGGCATTTATCCGATGGTATATCAGTTAAAAGTGAGGAGAAAATAGATGATTATTGTGAGAGGAGCGGGAGATCTTGCGACAGGAACAATTTATGAACTTCATAAGGCGGGATATCGTGTACTTGCCCTTGAATGTGCAAGACCGACGGCGATTCGAAGAGAAGTTGCCTTCAGTGAGGCGGTCTATGACGGAGTGAAGGAGGTAGAGGGAGTCACTGCGCGTAAGATTACTTCTGTAGAAGAGGTGGCAACGGTTTGGGAAAAGGGAGAGATTCCTGTTTTGATAGATGCCGAGGGAAAAAGTATTGAAGCATTACGTCCGTTGGCAGTGGCGGATTTAATTTTGGCGAAGAAAAATCTTGGTACAAGGCAGGATATGGCGCCGCTTGTAATTGGAGCGGGACCGGGTTTTGCCGCAGGAGAAGATGTAGATGTAGTGATTGAGACGATGAGAGGTTATGAGCCGGGAAAGGCGATTTATCAGGGAAGTGCACTGGAAAATACAGGCATTCCGGGAATGGTAGGCGGATATGCAAAAGAGCGGGTGATCCATTCGCCGGCAGAAGGAGTTCTGAGACAGAAGCATCACATTGGAGAAATCGTGCAAAGAGGAAGCGTGATTGCTTTTGTTGGGGAAGAACCGGTGTATGCGACACTGACGGGAATACTGCGCGGATTAATCCGAGATGGATTCGCTGTGAAAAAAGGAATGAAGATTGCGGATATCGATCCGCGACCGGACAAGCAGGCTGCATGTTATGAGCGGTCGGACAAAGCAATTGCAATTGCAAAAGGGATTTTAGATGTAGTGCAGAAACATTTGAGATTACAACACTTACTTCAGATACATCCGACACAAGACAGAGTGATCGCATTTGTAGGAGGCGGTGGAAAGACGACGTTGATATACGAACTTGCAAAAGAATTGGAGTCGGTTGGAAAAAGAGTAATTGTCACAACAACAACGCATATGCTGAGACCGAAAAATGAGTGGGAATTGCTTCATACAGTCGGGGTGCCGTGTGAGGAGGAACCAGAGAAAATTAGGGGACTTTCGGAGGAGGAGTACCGAAAACTGAAAACACAATGCGATGTGCTGCTAGTCGAAGCGGATGGAGCTAAGCGAAAGCCGCTCAAAGTTCCGGCAGAGCATGAACCGGTGATACCAGAAGATACGGATATGGTAATTGGGATCGAAGGAGCCTCAGCGATTGGGCGGACGATCAAAGCAGGCTGTCACAGAGGAGAACTTGTGGGGGAGTTACTTGGGAAAAAACTTAGTGAGATCCTGACAGAAGAGGATGTGATGACAATCCTGAAAAGCAAGGCAGGACAGAAAAAGCATGTGAAGCAGAAATATCGTATGGTCATCGGACAAGCAGATCTTTTGACGCAAGAGCAGGTGGAAAAATTCAAAAAAGAACAGGGGATTTGCCTGTATTCAAGGAAAGGAGGAGCAGATACCAATGGAGAAAATATCGGAATATCGTGAAATTGCAAGAATGTTAAAGGACGGAAAAACCGTGGTAAAAAAGACGAGGATTACAAAGGAGCGCTGTCTGGAAGAAAGTCTTAGCGGAGGATTTACACTGGTAATATGTGGAGGCGGACATATTTCGTATTCACTTTGCAATCTTGCGAAGATGCTTGGATATCAAGTGTGGATCATTGATGACAGAGAAGAGTTTGCCAATGAAGAACGGTTTCCGCAGGCGGATCACGTATATTGTATGGGATTTGAAGAGGCATTTGACAAGGTGATTTTTCCAGAGAGCGCATGGTATGTCATCGTGACAAGAGGTCACCAAAATGACTATGAATGTCTCAAAAAAGTGATGGAGCGAAAGAGCAGCTATGTAGGAATGATTGGAAGTAAAGGGAAAGTGCGAACGACACTTGAACGTCTGAAAAAAGATGGGGTTACAAAAGAACAGCAGGAGCAGATACATGCTCCGATCGGGCTGCCAATCGGAGCAAATACCCCGGAGGAGATCACAGTTAGTATCATGGCTGAGATGATACAGGAAAAATCAAAGCTTGGTTATACAGATTTGCCGAAAGAGATGATAGAGTGGCTTTTGAACAAAAAGCAACCGATGGTGATGACCACGATCGTGGGAAAGAAAGGCTCGGCTCCGCGCGGAGTTGGTGCGAGAATGCTTGTTGCAGCAGACGGCACGATGACAGGGACGATTGGTGGAGGTGCAATTGAGCATCTCGTGTTACAAAAGGCATGTATCATGCTCGAAGAAGAGAAAGAGTTTGCCTTAGAGGCTTATGATCTGACAGCGAAAGCGGCGGCGAGTATCGGAATGATCTGTGGAGGATATGTAGAGGTTCTGTTTGAAAAGGTCATCTAAATATGATAGAATATCAGATTGGGTAAAGAAGCATAAAATGACGAAGAGAAAGGGGAATATCGTTGTTTCACGCAAAAAATTATATAAAAGTAACAAGCCTTGAAGAGGCATATGAATTGAATCAAAAAAAATCAAATGCGATTATCGGAGGAATGCTCTGGCTGAAGATGAGCAACCGAAATATGCAGACAGCAATTGATCTGTCGGGACTTGGTCTGGACAAGATTGAGGAACAGGAAGATGCGTTTTCCATCGGATGTATGTGTACACTTCGCCAGTTGGAAATACACGAAGCATTGAATCGCTATTTTGGAGGCGCGATGAAAGCTTGTACAAGACATATTGTCGGTACACAGTTCCGCAATGGCGCAACGGTCGGCGGAAGCATTTTTGGAAGATTTGGATTTTCGGATATATTGACTTGTCTTCTGGCATTAGATACATATGTGGAATTATATCATGCAGGTGTGATTGCGTTATCTGAGTTTGTGGAGATGCCACGCGATAATGATATCTTGGTGCGCATTATTATAAAAAAAGATGGCAGAAAGATTGCATATCGGTCACACCGTGAGGCGGCGACGGATTTCCCGGTGATCGCCTGTGCGGTGGCAAATAAAGACGATCAGTGGTATGTATCTGTCGGGGCAAGATCAGGAAAAGCGAAACTTCAGGTAAGACAGGCGCAGATTGAAAATGCAGAGATATTTACCAAAGAGGTGATTGCCGGATATACATTTTCTTCTAATATGCGTGGAAGTGAAGTATACAGAAGACATTTGGCAGAGGTGTATACGAAAAGAGCAGTGGAAGAAATACTGGCAAAAAACAGTGAGAAGGGAGCATAACATGGCGGAATTAAAATTGGTTTTAAATGGAAAGACAGTCCTGGAAGAGATTGCACCGGATATGCTTCTTTTGGACTTTGTACGTTCACAAGGGTGTTATAGTGTAAAAAGAGGATGCGAGACTGCAAACTGTGGTCTTTGCACTGTTTTGGTGGATGGAACACCAATGCTGTCCTGTTCAACGCTTGCGATGCGTGCGAATGGAAAAACGGTGACGACGATGGAAGGCATGCAGGAGGAAGCGGCAGAGTTTGGGGCATTTCTTGCAAATGAAGGGGCAGAGCAGTGTGGTTATTGCAGTCCGGGATTTATCATGAATGTGATTGCCATGTCGAAAGAACTGGAAAATCCGGGTCTTGATGAGATTAAAGAATATCTGTCTGGAAATCTGTGCAGATGCACGGGGTATATGGGACAGCTTCGTGCGATTCAGAAATTCTTAAAGATGAAGAAGGAGGAGAAGTAGATGAAGTCTGTAAATGCACCAATTATGAAAAAAGATGCGATGGCTCTTGTAACAGGAAAGCCAGTCTATACAGATGATATTGCTCCAAAGGACTGTCTTGTCTGTAAGATTCTTCGAAGCCCACACGCACATGCATTGATTGAGGAAATCAACACAGACATTGCGATGAAAGTGCCGGGAATTGAATGTATTTTGACTTATGAGGATGTGCCGGATAAAAGATTTACAATGGCGGGTCAGACCTATCCGGAACCAAGTCCGTATGATCGCCTCATTTTGGACAGACGAGTACGTTTTGTGGGCGATGCGGTCGCAATTGTGGCAGGAAAGACGGAAGAGGCAGTTGAAAAGGCACTGAAATTAATAAAAGTAAAATACGAAGTGCTGGAGGCTGTACTTGATTTTCACCAGGCAAAAGATGCCAAGATTCTTGTTCATCCAGAAGAAAACTGGAAAGCACTATGCGATGTCGGCGCGGATAATAAAAGAAATCTTTGCGCGACCGGTTCGGAACAAAATGGCGATGTGGATAAGATTTTGGAAGACTGTGATTATGTAGTGGAGGGAACGTATCATACGCAGGCAAACCAGCAGGCAATGATGGAGACATTCCGCACATATACATATATGGATACTTATGGAAGACTGAACGTGGTATCCTCTACGCAGATTACATTCCATGTGCGACGTATCCTTGCGAATGCGCTGGATATACCGAAGTCTCAGATTCGAGTGATCAAACCTAGAATAGGAGGAGGATTCGGAGCAAAACAGACAGTAATCACAGAAGTGTATCCGGCAATTGTGACAATGAAGACGGGGAAACCGGCAAAAATTGTCTATACAAGGGAAGAATCCCAAATTGCATCTTCGCCACGTCATGAGATGGAAGTGACTGTAAGAGTGGGGGCAAATAAAGAAGGAAAAATTCGTGCAATCGATGTGTATACACTTTCCAACACAGGAGCGTTTGGAGAACATGGACCGACTACAGTAGGCTTGTCAGGGCATAAGTCCATTCCGATGTATGGGCAGGCAGAAGCATTCCGATTTGCATATGATGTTGTCTATACGAATAAGATGTCGTCAGGGGCATACAGAGGATATGGAGCGACACAGGGGATTTTTGCGGTTGAGTCAGCGGTCAATGAGCTTGCTGCCAAGATGCAAATGGATCCGGTAGAACTTCGCCTGAAAAATATTGTGCGGGAAGGTGATGTGATGCCGGCATACTACGGTGAGACTGCAAACAGCTGTGCGCTTGACAGATGCCTTTTGCGTGCGAAAGAGATGATTGACTGGGAGAAAAAATATCCGGCACGCGATATGGGAAATGGAAAAGTCAGAGGTGTCGGTGTGGCGATGGCAATGCAGGGATCATCAATCTCCAAAGTGGATCATGCATCGGTATCGATCAAGGTAAATGATGATGGGTTCTATTCGTTGATGATTGGAGCATCTGATATGGGAACCGGGTGTGATACCATTTTGGCACAGATGGCGGCAGACTGTATGGACTGCTCGGCAGATGATTTTATCGTGCATGGGGTGGACACAGATATTTCGCCATATGATTCCGGATCGTATGCGTCAAGTACGACATATCTGACCGGAATGGCAGTGGTGAAAGCGTGTGATTCCCTTCGGGAAAAAATATTGGCGCAGGGAGCAAAGTATTTGGAATGCGACGTGGAAGAGGTCGATTTTGACGGACAAAAAGTGTTCATGCGTTCCAAAGATGTATCCATTTCTTTAAAAGAAATCGGAAACAGAGTGATGACAAATAACGAGGAAGCACTGGTAGCTGCAGGGGCACATTCTTCGCCGGTGTCACCACCACCGTTTATGGTCGGAATGGCAGAAGTAGAAGTCGATAAAGAGACCGGAAAAGTAGAGTTGATTGATTATGCAGCGGTTGTAGACTGCGGAACTGTAGTCAATCCAAACCTTGCCCGCATACAGACAGAAGGTGGAATTGCACAGGGAATCGGTATGGCTCTGTATGAGAATGTTGTGTACAATGAAAAGGGACAGTGTCTGAGTAATTCTTTTATGCAGTATAAGATTCCGTCTAGAATGGATGTGGGAGATATACGTGTTGAATTTGAGAGCAGTTATGAGCCGACAGGTCCGTTTGGAGCAAAATCCATCGGTGAGGTTGTGATCAATACGCCGTCACCGGCAATTGCACATGCAGTATATAATGCGACCGGAGTGCAGATCAAAGAACTGCCGATCACTTCAGAAAAAGTATACATGGGAATGCAAAACAATGAAAATTAGTTTGATTTTACTGGCGGCTGGGGACAGCCGCCGTTTTGGCTCAAATAAATTATTGTATGAACTTCATGGAAAACCGATGTACAGGTACAGTGTCGATGAAGTTGCGAAACTGGATACGACGGTATTTGCGGAGAAAATTGTGGTGAGCCAATATGATGAGATCTTGGATACGTTGTCAAGGGAAGGGTATCTGACAGTGCGAAATACAGAGAGTTATCTTGGGATATCGCACTCGATACAGCTTGGTCTTGCGGCGTCTGAAGAAGAGGCATGGTGCTTCCTTGTGGCAGATCAGCCGTACCTGAAAGCAGAGACGCTTGAAAGATTTGTGGAAGCATTTCAAAAAAGTGGGAAGAGCTGTGCCTGTGTAAGATATGGGAACAGAACTGGAAATCCGTGTATTTTTACGGCAGAATATCAAAAAGAGCTATTGGAACTTGCCGGAGATATTGGGGGGAAGCGCGTCATAAATAAACATTTGGATGAAACATTTTTTTATGATGTGGAAGAGGAACAGGAACTGGAAGATATAGATGAAAACAATCTCCCGTAGAACGAGATGCTAAAAGCATTGCGTTCTATGGGAGATCGCTATTTTGCATGAAATTTATTTCCAGTATTCTTCTAAATACTTTTCAGCCTCTTCCTGTGACAGTGAAAATTCTTCCATCAGGTTTTGCATTACATCTTCTTTTGGAACATTAAATTTCATACAAGCATGAATAGTTCCTTTGATTCCTTTACTTAAACCGTTGTTCAAACCTTTACGGAATCCTTCATTCAATAAATCTTCTCTCCATGCTCTCCGAAATTCTTCTTCGTCATATTCTGTCAAAATCATATCCACGACCTCCGATCGATTTTTTTGAAGTATATCCGCAAGAATCCCATTGTGGATACAGAAATCCACTGCTTTATTCACTGCATTTCCAAAGTCCATCTGTTCCGAAAGATATTTTCGGATGATACTGATAAACTCTGCGTATTCCTTTAATGGTCTGCATTTCTCTATTAACTCTCGGTTTTTCCCTAAATTGATATTGAGTACAACTGCTGTACATTCCAAAGATGGAGTTGTTTCCTCTTTGTTTTCAAGAAACAAATCACTCAGCTTTAATTCCTGCCGCTCCGGTTCTTTCTTTGTTCCGTTGTAAAAAACAACATACTTTGGAAAGGGAATATGGAGCGGCGATGCTGTATACAGGCGGTGCTTTACCGGTTCGATATACTCTTTGTACAGGGATGAAAAATAGAATAATCCTCTCAATGGCAGGTTTGGACTGAATGAACTTTGATGCTCATACAGATTCATCACATCCCCGATGAGAAAGGACAAGTCATTTTTCATTCCCATGTAGACAACGTCCTCGATGGTAGTAATAGTTAAATCATCGGGATTTGTGTAATTACTGTTATTGACTGCGTTGTAAAGCTCCAAAAGCTCCTTTTTCTCATGGAAAATCATCCGGAATATCCTGTCTTTATACTTCTTATTTATCTTATGTTCTGTCAAATGTGTTCCTCCTTTATATCTTATCAAATTTATGCCTGTGAATCAATGGAAAGGGCATAAAGATTCATAGGCATCACCATCTTTCTTTAAATAAAATATGAATACAAATTGGGGTTCTTGTGACGGCTGTCACGAGATATTAGAAGTTATAGAATGTTTGATTTGTGGGACTAAGCATATCATAAATAATTTCTGACTGCAACCATAAACGGTTCATAAAAGTAAAAAATAATTCGGGATTTTACTTGAAAGATTGCCAGACTTATTATACAATTGATGCCAGCATGAAGAAGATATAACAGACAATTAGGAGGAAATAGTTTGTATTATTTAATCTTATATTTTTTTGTATATGGTTTTTTAGGATGGTGCACAGAAGTTGCATTTGCGGCATGCAAGGAGCGAAAATTTGTAAACAGAGGATTTCTAAACGGTCCGATCTGTCCGATATATGGAATCGGTGTAGGGATTGTTGTTCAGTTTTTGACACCATACAAGGAAAATCTGGTGCTGCTGTATATTGCATCTGTAGTGATGGTGACTGCTTTGGAATGGGTGACCGGATTTATTTTGGAGAAAATATTTCATAATAAGTGGTGGGATTACTCAAAGATGCCTCTGAATCTGAATGGTTATGTGTGCCTTTTGTTTTCTTTGATTTGGGGAGCAGCGTGCGTTCTGATCGTAGATTTTATCCATCCACTGATTCATAAAGTGTTGTCATGGATTCCGTTTCCAGTAGGAATGACCTTGATTGTTGTGCTGGGTATTGTGATGTTTGCCGATTTGTATGTGACAGCTTCCACAATTTTGAAGATGAACAAGCACTTAGAGAAGATGAAAGAGATTGCAACAGATTTACATCGTATCTCAGACGAACTTGGAGAGAACATTTATCAGGAAGTTGTAGAAGTGTTAGAGCGAAGAGATGAATGGAAATTAAAAGTGCAGGAAGCATCTGACGGAGTGAAAGGGAAAATACAAGATGTGTCAGATGAGGCAATGGAAAAAATTGCGGATTTGAAGAAAAAGTATAAAGAAGTTGGTGGAAAAGGAATACGAGTTTCGAGACGTTTACTGAAGGCGTTTCCTAGAATAGAATCTAAAAAGTACCGAGAGGCGATGGAGGATTTAAAACAGTATTTAAAACGAAAATAAAATGTGAGTGGGGTAAGAATAAGGAATGGAAGAGAGAATACCAAAATTGTTCCTGATGTGGAAAGAGTATTCGAAGGAACAATTTATAAAAGATATTGTGGCAGGGATTATCGTGGCAATCATTGCATTGCCATTGTCGATTGCGTTAGCACTGGCATCCGGCGTGAGCCCGGAACAGGGAATTTATACTGCGATTGTGGCAGGATTTGTTATAGCAATGCTTGGCGGAAGCCGGGTGCAGATATCTGGTCCGACAGCAGCATTTGCGACGATTGTAGCAGGGATTGTCGCACAGAAAGGAATGGCAGGTCTTGTCGCAGCGACAATTCTTGCCGGAGTGATTTTGATCCTGATGGGAGTCTTTAAGCTTGGAGGATTGATCAAGTTTATTCCGTATACGATTGTGACAGGATTTACAAGTGGAATCGCTGTGACGATTGTAATTGGGCAGATTAAAGACTTTTTGGGACTGGAATTTAAACATGCTCCGATTGAGACGATGGAAAAATTAAAAGAGTGCATAGACACGATTGGGACAATCAATGCGCAGGCGTTGAGCGTTGGACTGATTGCACTGGCAATCCTGATTGTCTGGCCGAAGATCAACGCAAAAATCCCACCGTCTCTGATTGCTGTCATTGTAACAATTGTGCTTGTGAAAGGGCTGGATATGGAGGTCAATACAATCGGAAGTCTGTATGAGATATCGAATAAACTTCCGGTACCGTCTATGCCCCAATTTAGTTTGGAATTGATCGAGAGTGTACTTCCGGATGCATTTACAATTGCAGTACTGGCGGCGATCGAGTCACTTTTGTCTTGTGTTGTATCGGATGGAATGATTGGAGACAGACATAATCCAAATGTGGAATTGATTGCTCAGGGAGCAGGAAATATTGCATCTGGTATATTCGGAGGAATTCCAGCGACAGGTGCAATTGCAAGAACAGCAGCAAACGTGAAAAACGGAGGGCGTACTCCAATCGCTGGAATGGTTCATTCCGTAGTATTATTACTAATTCTGATTGTGCTGATGCCTTATGCGGCATTGATTCCGATGCCTGCGATTGCGGCAATTCTTTTTATGGTTGCCTACAATATGTGTGGTTGGAGAGAGTTTGTGACTCTTTTGAAAACAGCGCCGAAAAGCGATATATTTGTGCTGGTGACAACATTTGTGCTGACAGTTGTGTTTGACTTGGTTGTTGCGATTGAAATTGGATTTATGCTGGCGGTGATTTTGTTTTTGAAAAGAATGTCTGATGTGGCAGATGTCAGAAGTTGGGAATATGTAGAAGAGGAAAGAGAAGGACTTCGCATTGTGCCCAAAGGAACACTTGTGTATGAACTGGAAGGACCGATGTTTTTTGCAGCAGCAGACAAATTTTTGAGTGTATCAGCAGATAAAAATACGAAGGTTGTCATATTGAGGATGAGTGATGTGCCGGCAATGGACGTATCTGCATTACGAAAATTGGAAGAAGTATATCGTTCGTGCAAAAGAAAGAATATTACTTTGATTTTATCCCATGTGACAGAACAACCGCGTAGAATGATGGAAAAAGCAGGATTTGTAGTGGATGTGGGAAGTGAGAATTTCTGCGAGAGCATAGAGACGGCGCTTAGACGAGCAGAACAATTGTGTCAAAAACAAAGTAGAAAGAAGATGTAAAAATGCGAGAAGAGCAGTTTAAAATGGAACGAAAAGGTCTGGTAGAAGAAGGGCAGGAAGTTAAAGTGACTGAGAGAGTTAATGGAAGTCTTTACAGCTATATTGTAGAACCGTCGGTTGCGATGTCTGGAATTTATCGAAGCAATCAGAGAATAAAATCAGACAAAGGAATCATCAATCAGATCAAAGAGACCGAACGGGGATTTTACCTTGTTGTCGGATTTGATGAATAATCAAAAGGGAGTGAGCAAAAGAGCCAATATCATTAAGTTAAAATGATGTAAATGGCAATCCAAAACAAAAATATACAAATCAGAGTATATCTAATTCGGATATGCTCTGATTTTGTATTACAAGAAAAATTTCGTTTGATTTTTTGATAGCACAATAGCTCCTTCGGAATCGGAGGAGTAAAAGAGATTGAATTATTTCTGATTTATGCTAATCTATAATTGAATGAAACCACACATGTACTGACAGAAACTCGCTGTCGTTTTCGGTTGGGTCTTATTGGGAGTAAGAATCGTTGAATTGTGGCTTCAATATCATAAGGAGGCTCCTTTCCTTTGTACCTGAAAAAGTTCAAACAGATTTTGGCAGCCTGCGTGAAATTGATCTGTAGTTTATACTTCAGATCTTTTTCTTTTGGTTTTACATGTTGAGCAATCAACATGCTAAAGTTGTACATAACTAATCTTGCGTATATTTCCTGTAAAATAGAATTCTCCTGTTTAGAATGAAATGCTGACAATCCAAGAATATATTTCAATTCTCTGAAGCCAGTTTCTATTCCCCATATGCCGATGATAGATTTCTTTCAAATCTTCCATTGAAAATATTTCTTCTGGAAGGCTCGTTGCAATAACTTCATATGTATTGTCATCTAAAAGGAATCTGACAAACCGTATTGTTATCTCATAATCAGGACTTTTGCTATTTTCAATATAATCAAACCGGGACTTCTTTGAAAGATACTTATATTTTTCTGTGTTAATCGCAGCTGGACCAGAGAAATGTCTGGTTAATACCACCCGTTTTGTAATATCATATTCCACTGTTTTAGGAAGATTTAACCCAGAAACCATACAGGAATTATCAGAATCTCTGACTCTTACAACATAATCAAAAAGTCTCTCTTCAATATGAGCGAAAAGATTATAGTTCTCATAACCACGGTCTGCCATGATTATAACAGGATGTTTTTCACTGATTCGATCCACAAGTTCACATGCTGCACCTGTTTCGTTTTCGTGCAATCCCTTTTGAACAATGACATCCAAAAAGCTTTTACTACAAACATCAAAAAGTGCATTCAAATGGAGGGTCGAAAAATGATTATCCCCCATAACATTATCTTCTTGAGAGTTGTAAGGTAGTGAAAAATCACTTCCATCAATTGCAAGTAAACGATAATTTTTATAAAGGACAGGTTTTTTAAATGTACATTCATTAAAGCGATAAAACAAATGTTCTAAGGCAGTGTAACTGAGTTTTTTTCTTTGTTGGACAAATGCTGACACAGTTGGAAACCCTTTCCTATATTCAAAAAATTCTCCTATCTCATGTCCAAGACTGTTGCTTCCAAAAGAAAGAATAAATTGAATCAACGTAGAAAAGTTAAATTTACTTTTACGACAAAAAGCCGGTTTTCCTGAAAGATTAAAGATGTCAGAAGAAAGCGCCATTTCATCAATAATCTTTAGTAAACAATTTTTAAGTTCATTAGCGTGTGTATTCACGACGTCACCTCCTATAAACAAGGGGCTTCGCCGCAATTTTTTTGGTATTTGTCAACCATTTTTTTTAAATCACAAAAAAAGAGCAGGGTACATTTTTCTATATACCTTGCTCTATAAGAGAATACATTTTTAATATCTTAACTTAATGACATTGGCAAAAGAGCTTGCTCTTTTTTAATTTCTTAAGAAAATCTGTAAAATCATCAGAAATAGAACTGAAATCTTTAAGAAGTCTTAATAAAGCCCTTATGATATTTTAAAATTGATTTGGTAACATTAATACTAGAAAGAAGGAAAGTTTCAAGATTGTACCTTTTCGAAAAATGGATGTCCCTTTTTTGAAACTTTAATTTTATAAAATAAGAGTACTAAGAGGAGGATGGAAAGATGCAGAAAGAGGGAATGAAAAAAGCAATTAATATTTTGACGGTACTTTGTACTGCGGCAATGGCTGCATTTGTCATATATGGTGTAAAGAGTGGAATTTTTACAGATCGGGCCATGATGGAAGAATTGGTTCGAAAAGGCGGAATATGGGCGCCGGTGACATTTATCTTAATTCAGATGGTACAGGTGGTTGTTCCGATTATTCCGGGAGGAATCACATGTGCAGTAGGTGTTGTCATATTTGGACCATGGTATGGACTGCTTTATAACTACATCGGAATTGTGGTAGGTTCCGGAATCAATTTCTATTTGGCAAGAAGATATGGACAATGCCTGGTGAAATTTTTTGTGAAGGAAGAAACCTATGACAAGTATATTACATGGCTTGACAAAGGAAAGAAATTTGATAAGTTTTTTGCACTTGCGATTTTTTTCCCGTGTGCTCCGGATGATGTGCTTTGCATGATTGCAGGATTGACAAAGATGTCGTGGAAGAAATTTTCAGCGATCATTTTATTAGGAAAGCCGGCATCTATCGCAGCATACAGCATGGCTCTGATTTACGCAGGCGGATTTTTAGGGAAACTCATAGCATAGATAACAAAGGAAGAGAAAAGGGGACAGCATTATGAAAGTACTAATTACAAGCGATTTATTTGATTCAACTATTAACGGAGTGGTAACTTCTGTAAAAAATCTGGAGAAAGAATTGACAAAGCAAGGACATGAAGTGAGAATTCTGACTGTGTCTGATCAATATGCGTCCTACCAAAAAGATAATGTCTACTATATGAAATCTGTGCCGGCAAAGATATATCCGGATATTAGAATTCCGGTATCCAAGTGCGCGGATTATATAGAAGAACTGATTCGGTGGAAACCGGATGTGGTACACAGTCAATGTGAATTTTTCAGTTTTGGCTATGCAAAGAAGATTGTGAAAGCGACAGGCGCTGTGTTTATTCATACTTACCACACATTGTATGAACAGTATACAGAATATGTTCCGATTGGAAAGACATTGAGCCGGGCGGCACTTGGAAAATGGATTAAATTGAGATTGCGAAATGTAGATACCATCATTGCACCTACGAAAAAAGTAGAATATGCACTTTTGGAATACGGAATGGAAAACAACATTCAGATCATTCCATCGGGGATACAGATTGACCGTTTTTTCAAAAAGGAAGAGGCGGAGATAACAAAAAGATTAAAAGAAAAGTATCAGATTCCAGAGGACAAAACAGTTCTGCTAAGTCTTGGAAGACTTGGATTTGAAAAGCGAATTGATGAACTGCTGCGAGGAATGAAGGCACTGCTTTCAAAAAGACAGGATGTTGTTCTTTTGATTGTGGGGGGCGGACCGGCAAGAGGAAGCCTGGAGCAGCTGGCGAAGGAATTAGGTATCGAAAGATCGGTTCGGTTTGCCGGTATGGTAAATCCAAACGAAGTAGCTGATTATTATAAATTGGGAGACATTTTTACATGTGCGTCGACAAGCGAGACACAGGGGTTGACTTATATTGAGGCGATGGCAAGCGGACTTCCGCTTGTGTGCAGAAAGGACCCTTGTCTTTACGGAGTGCTGGAGGAAGGCGGAAACGGATATTCTTATGAATCAATCCAACAATTTGTGTCCGGTGTACAAAGACTTTTGGAAGAAAAGGAAATATTTGAAAATGCGAGACAGCACAGCCGGAAAATCGCAGAAGAGTATGGAACAAAACGATTTGGAAAGCGTGTGGAAAGCTGCTATGAAAAAGTATTATTGGAAAGAGAGTGTGAGAAAAATGAAAGTGCTGTTATATGCGAAGAATCGACAGGTCGTCTTAAAAAGTGGAGTGGGGAGAGCCATGGTTATGCAAGAAGAATCTCTTAAGGGAAACGGTGTGGAAGTGACAACAGACCCAAAAGATGATTACGATGTAGTACATATCAATACGATTTTTCCGAGTGACTATTTTATGGCAAAGAAAGCAAAAAAATGCGGGAAAAAAGTAGTTTATCACGCCCATTCTACAAAAGAAGATTTTCAAAACTCCTTCACAGGTTCGAATCTGATTGCACCGTTATTCAAGAAGTGGATTATGAAATGCTATCAGACCGGAGATCTGATTTTAACACCGACAAATTATTCGAAGTCATTACTTGAGGGGTACGGCATCAAAAATCAGATTGAGGTCATCTCAAACGGTGTGGATACTACGTTGTTCCAAAAGAACATGCTTGTTCGTGAGAAATTCCGAAATAAATATGGGTTTAAAAATACGGATAAGATTGTGATGTCAGTAGGGCTTTATTTTGAGAGAAAAGGGATTTTAGATTTTGTAGAACTGGCAAAACAGATGCCGGAATATCAGTTTGTCTGGTTCGGTTATACACCGGATAGCCAGATTCCGAAGAAAATCAGAGAGGCTGTTCACACAAAGCTGCCAAATCTCAAATTTACCGGATATCTGCCAAAAGAAGAGCTGCAGATGGCGTATAGCAGCTGTGATCTGTTTTTCTTCCCATCTTATGAGGAGACAGAGGGAATTGTCGTGCTGGAGGCATTGGCGTCCCAGATTCCGGTACTGCTTCGTGATATTCCGGTTTACAGTGACTGGCTGGAAGAAAATAGAGATGTCTATAAGGGAAGAGATAATCAGGAATTCAAAGAGCGGATTGAAGAAATTTTGGAAAGAAAGATTCCGACGCTGACATTGAATGGATTGGAGCGGGCAAGAGAGAGAGATGTGTCACATCAGGCAGAGATTCTGAATCGATATTATGAAAGACTGGCAACCGTATAAAAATTGCCACAGTTGTAAGGAGAGCTCACAACTGTGGCAGTATTTTTTTACTATAGTTGAATATTTTTGAATAAGTCGCCGAGACTTGTACCAATCTCTTCGGATTTTGGAATCTCTACTTCTTCTACGACTTCTTCTTCCGGCTCGATAAGCGCTTTGATGCTCAAGCTGATCTTTCCATCTTTGATGCCGATTACTTTGACATTGACTTCCTCACCTGTCTTTAGAACGTCAGCAGGCGTCTTGATACGTTTTTCACAGATCTGAGAAACATGCACAAGTCCGGATAATCCATTTTCCAGACGGATGAAAGCGCCGTATGTCTGGAGCGTCTCTACGGTTCCGGTCAAAACAGAGCCAACCTCGACAGATGCAAGTAATTTTTCTTTTTCTTTACGCTCTTTTTCTTTCAGAAGTTCCCGTGCAGATAAAACAAGACGGTTGTTCGCCTGATCGACATCAATTACCTGAACCTCAATATCTTTTAATAAGTAGTCTTCAAAATCTTCGATATATGATAAAGATAATTTAGAGGCAGGAATAAATCCACGAAGACCTTCTACCATGGCGATTGCACCACCGTTTACAATTCCTTCTACTTTTACCGGAAGGACAGTTCCCTGTTCCATGTATTCTGTTACACGGTTCCATGGATTTGCATCGTCAAAATGTTCCTCGTAATCTGCCATTGTTTCTGTCTGTAATTGTTCTTCACTCATTTGTCACACCTCTTCGTTTTTATTTTATACTGTTCTTAGTATAACATATTTTTAGAAAGAAGAACAAGAAATGTCAGAAATTATTTGACAAATGCAAAAAAAAATGGCAACCTAAAAGAGCAAAAGGAAGTGAAGTAAATGGAAAATAAGAAATCAAAGAGAGTATATGTAGTAGGACATAAAAATCCGGATACCGATTCTATCTGTTCTGCGATTGCCTATGCGAATTTGAAAAATCAGATTTCAAACAATGAGTACACGGCAAGAAGAGCCGGGCAGATCAATGAAGAGACACAGTTTGTGTTGAGGCATTTTGGCGTAGAGGCTCCAAGATTGCTTGCAAATGTACACCTTCAAGTAAAAGATATGGATATCAAGAGAATTGAAGGAATTAAGAGCAGCACCTCGATCAAAGAGGCTTGGGCGATGATGAAAGAAGAAAATGTGCATACATTGCCCGTGGCAAGAGATCATAAGTTGGAAGGCGTGATCACAACAGGGGATATCGCGACTTCCTATATGGATGTATATGACAGTAAGATTCTTGCGACAGCAAGAACACAGTATCAGAATATTATCAATACGCTCGACGGTGAGATTGTGATTGGCAATCCGCATGCATATTTTGTAAAAGGGAAGGTAGTAATTGCTGCCTCCAGTCCGGATATGATGGAGAGCTTTATTGAAAAAGACGATCTGGTTATCTTAGGAAACCGATATGAATCACAGCTCTGTGCAATTGAGATGGATGCAAGCTGTCTTATTGTATGCCAGGGGGCACAGGTGTCAAAGACAATTAAGAAACTGGCAGAGGAGAGAAGTATCGTTGTGATCACAACGCCACATGATACCTTCACAGTGGCAAGGCTGATCAACCAAAGTATTCCTGTAAAATATTTTATGAGCACAGAAAATCTGACATCGTTTAACACATTAGATTATGTGGAGATGGTAAAAGAAGAGATGGCGAAAAAGAGATATCGGGATTTTCCTGTCATAGACAGAAAAGGAGATGTATATGGTCTGATTTCCAGACGTCGTCTGTTGGAGGCAAGTAAGAAGAGGGTCATTTTAGTTGACCACAACGAGAAGTCGCAGGCAGTAGACGGAATTGAAGAGGCAGAGATTTTGGAGATTATTGATCACCACAGATTGGGAAGTCTTGAGACTGTCGGACCGGTTTATTTTAGAAATCAGCCGGTGGGATGTACGGCGACTATCGTTTACCAGATGTATAGGGAAAACCAGATTAAGATCAATGAGACGATTGCTGGTCTGTTGTGTTCTGCAATTATTTCAGATACATTGATGTTTCGCTCACCGACCTGTACAGGAATCGACCGTATAGCGGCAGAAGAGCTGGCAGAACTTGCGAAGATCAATATTGAGGAACTGGCACAGGATATGTTCCAGGCAGGAAGTAATCTGAAAGGAAAGACGGCAGAGGAAATCTGCTTTCAGGACTTTAAGAAATTTACAGTCGGCGATGTTACATTCGGAGTAGGACAGATTAATTCGATGAGCCGTGATGAATTACAGGAGATTAAATCAAAGCTTTTGCCGTATATGGAAAAGGCAAGACAGGCACAGCAGGTAGATATGGTGTTTTTCATGCTGACCAATATTATTCAGGAATCAACAGAGCTGTTGTGCTGTGGAAACGGCGCAAGAGAGCAGGTGCTGGAGGCGTTTGATCTGTCTGATGATATAGAAGAGATTATGTTAAAAGGTGTTGTGTCTCGTAAAAAACAATTGATACCAGCTTTTGTAATCTCGCTGCAGCAGTAGGAGGATACAGATGGGAAAACAGAGTTGGAAGCCGGGGAATATGATTTACCCGCTTCCGGCAGTCATGGTGAGTGCCGGAAATGCGGAAGGGCAGACGAATATCCTGACGATTGCCTGGACAGGAACAATCTGTACGAATCCGGCAATGCTATATATATCAGTGCGTCCGGAACGTTATTCGTATTCCATGATCAAAGAATCCGGAGAGTTTGTTGTCAATCTTACTACAGAGGAATTGGCAAAAGCGACGGATTACTGTGGCGTGCGTTCCGGCAGAGATGTGGATAAATGGAAAGAGATGCACTTGACGAGGGGAAAGGCAAAAGAACTTCAGTACGCGCCGATTATCGAGGAGTGTCCGGTAAATATAGAATGTAAGGTGGAAGAGATCAAAGAACTCGGAAGCCATCATATGTTTATCGCCAAAGTCATGGCGGTTCAGGTAAGCGAAGAGTATATGAATGAGACAGGAAAGTTCTGTCTGAATGAAACTGGACTTTTGGCATACTCACATGGAGAATATCTCGGGTTGGGAAAAACAATAGGAACTTTTGGCTACAGTGTAAAAAAGAAAAAGAAACGTAAAAAGTAAGAAGGAAAGTTTTAGAAGGGAAACTCCTTCTTCTTTTTTTGAAAATATATATGCTCTGTCAAACATATACATAGTGTTGAGGAAACAAAAGGAATCAGAAAAATGATGCGGTATAAAAAAGCAGCATTTGCATTTTCCATGCTATACGCAGTATGTCTGCTGGGAATAGCAGGGTATTGGAACAAGACAAAGCCTGTAGATGCGGCAGTGGAAGTGAGTGAGAAACCGAAAATTGCAATCACATTTGATGATGGACCGAGTGTCTATACAGAAGAGCTTTTGGACGGACTGAAAGACCGAGGGGTAAAGGCGACATTCTTTGTGATCGGAAAAAGCGCTGTCTCCTATCCGGATATTGTAAAACGAGAAAGTAATGAGGGACATCTGGTAGGAAATCATACCTATAATCATGTGGAAATCACGAAAATAGGGGACAAAAAGGCGAGAGAAGAAATTGAAAAGACCAATACTGTACTGAAAGAGATGCTCGGAAAGGAAATCGAATATGTACGTCCGCCGTTTGGGGCGTGGAAGAAAAAACTGGAGCAGGAGATGAATGTACTTCCTGTGATGTGGTCGATTGATCCGCTTGATTGGACAACCGAAAATGTAGATGAAATTGTGAATAAGGTAGTGACGGAGGCGAAAGAAAATGATATTATCTTATTGCATGACTGCTATCAAAGTTCGGTTCAGGCAGCGCTTCGTATTATCGATATCCTGCAAAAAGAAGGATTTGAATTTGTCACTGCCGACGAACTACTATTAGATTAGAAAAGAGGATTTTAGTTTATGATACATGAATATTCCAGAACAGAATTACTTGTCGAAAAAGAGGGCTTACAAAGACTGAAAGATGCAACTGTTATGGTGCTTGGAGTGGGAGGAGTCGGATCGCACTGCATTGAGGCGCTGGCGAGAAGCGGAGTTGGGAGACTGATCTTAGTGGACAATGATAAAGTGACACTGACCAACATTAACCGCCAGTCTATCGCGTATCACAGTACAATAGGGCAGTATAAGACAAAATTGATGAAAGATCGTATATGGGACATTTCATCTGAAATTGAGGTCATCACACATGAAAAATTTATACTGCCGGAAAATCTGCATGAGATTTTTGATCGGAAAGTGGATTACATTATAGATGCGATTGACACAGTTACCGCAAAACTGGCGCTTGTGGAATATGCAAAGCAGCAGGATATCCCGATCATCAGCTGTATGGGAACAGGAAATAAACTGCATCCGGAGCTGTTTGAGATTACTGATATTTCAAAGACATCAGTATGCCCTCTGTGCAAGGTGATGCGAAAAGAGCTCAAAGAAAGAGGGATCAAACATTTGAAGGTGTTGTACTCGAAAGAAAAACCGGTGGATACATCTGGAAAATCAACCGGAGAAAATATGGGCAAACGGCGGGCACTGCCGGGAAGTATTTCATTTGTGCCGCCGGTTGCGGGACTTCTCATTGCGGGAGAAGTGATTCGGACGCTTGCGGGAGTAGAATAGAGGAGTTGAGAAAATGGATTTATTTGATTATATGCGTGAAAATGCAGCGCAAAAAGAGTCTCCGCTTGCTTCCAGAATGCGCCCGAAAACGCTGGAAGAAGTGGTTGGACAGCAGCATATCATCGGGCAGGATAAGCTTTTATATCGGGCGATCAAAGCGGACAAGCTGAGTTCGATTATTTTTTATGGACCTCCTGGAACAGGAAAGACGACACTCGCAAAGGTTATTGCGAACACAACGAGTGCACAATTTACACAGATCAATGCAACAGTTGCAGGGAAAAAAGATATGGAGGAGGTTGTCCGTAAGGCGAAAGACAATCTTGGCATGTATGGACAGAAGACCATTCTGTTTGTCGACGAGATCCATCGATTTAACAAAGGACAGCAGGACTATCTATTGCCGTTTGTAGAAGATGGAACGCTTATTTTAATTGGTGCGACGACAGAAAATCCGTATTTTGAAGTGAATAGTGCGTTGATTTCCAGATCCAGCGTCTTTGAATTGAGGGCGCTGACGAAGGAAGATATCAAAGTGCTTTTAAAAAGAGCTGTATATGACGAAATAAAAGGTATGGGAAGTTACAGAGCTGATATCGATGACGATGCGTTGGAGTTTTTGGCTGACATTGCAGGGGGAGATGCAAGAAATGCGTTGAATGCAATAGAGCTTGGCATTTTGACGACAGAGAGAAGCAAAGAAGATGGAAAGATTCATATTACGTTAGACGTGGCTCAGGAATGTATTCAGAAGAGAGTTGTTCGATATGATAAGACTGGAGATAACCACTACGATACTATTTCTGCTTTTATCAAAAGTCTGCGTGGGTCTGATCCGGATGCGGCGGTATACTATCTTGCAAAAATGCTCTATGCGGGGGAAGATATCAAATTCATTGCCCGACGAATTATGATTTCTGCGTCGGAAGATGTGGGGAATGCAGACCCGAATGCATTGACGGTAGCAGTTTCGGCGGCACAGGCAGTAGAGAGGCTTGGTATGCCGGAAGCGCGTATTGTACTTGCGCAGGCAGTCACCTACATCGCATCGGCACCAAAGAGCAATGCGGCATATCTTGCGGTGGATGCCGCACTTGAAAATGTGAGAAATTATAAGACAACTGTCCCGGCTCATCTTCAGGATTCGCATTACAAAGGAGCCGCAAAATTGGGACACGGGATAGGGTATAAATATGCACATGATTATCCGGAGCACTATGTGGAGCAGCAGTATCTGCCGGATGAGATTAAAGATGCGAAGTTCTATTTCCCGACAGAGATTGGATATGAAAAGAATATGAAAGAACGTTTGGACAGACTTAAGAGCCGCAGACAGGATTCATAAAAACAGGAACAGGAGGTTTTCAAAGCCTTCTGTTCCTGTTTTGTTATTTGATATCTCGTTTTCGGAAAGAAATCAGTCCAATCGCTGTGGCAACGATAAAAAATCCGAAAGCTACGCAGATACTTCTTGCGGCCAGTTTTCCGGTAATATCGGAAGTGGCAATCTGTGTCATGTTTGTGTCAATCAGATAATTCGAGAGCGTGATAGACGTATCGAAAATCTTGTTAATGATCATCTCTCCGAACATGACGATGAGAGAGATAAATTCCAAAAAGAAGATATTGGCGGCAATCGCACCTCCACTTTGACGGATCAACATGCTGAACATGACAAACACGGCAGTGAATGCGCTTACCAAAAGAAATTCAATCCCGATACCTTTGCAAGCGTTAGCGACAAACGAACTGTCAACTTTGCCAAAGCCCCAGAGAGCTGTGCCAAGACCTGTAGCTACAACGGCGTAAAGGAGAGTCATGACGATTGCGGCGATGACAGAAACGATTATCTTGGAAAGATAGATCTGGGTGCGGGTATGATTTTTGGAAGCAAGATTTTTGATCGTTCCGTGTGAAAATTCTCCACCGACAAACAGTGACACAAAGATGGAGATCAAAATGGTTGTTGTTCCGGCAAACTGCATGAGGAGCATGTTGGAAGCATTTAGATCCGCAGAGCTCATCGGGATACCGTCGGTAGATATATTCAATCCGCTTTCTTCCAGTGCTGCCTCTTCCTGAGCTGCCTGCTGCGGTACTTTATCCATCAGTTTTACAGAAAAATCCATGATCAATACACTGAATACAGCGAGTGCGACAGCGAGAATCATGCATACCCAGAAAGATTTCGCTTTTCTTAATTTGTAAAAATCACTTCTTATCAAACTCTTCATAATTATTTTCCTCCAATCACTTTTAAGAAATATTCTTCCAGTCCAAATTCCTGACCATTTTCAGAAATACAACGTTTCCATAGTTCTTCTTCTGTAAATTCCTCGATAAGAGAGCCATTATGTATAATGCCATAGCGGGTGGCAAATTTGGATAGCTCGCTTAGGATATGGCTGGAAATCAATACCGTAATATGCTTTTTCTGATTCAGATGTAAGATTAGGTCACGAATCTCTTTGATCCCTTCTGGATCCAGCCCGTTGGTCGGCTCATCCAGAATCAGAAATTCAGGATCTCCGATCAGTGCAATTGCAATGGCAAGTCTTTGGCGCATACCAAGAGAAAAATTCTTTGCCTTTTTCTTTCCGGTATTGGAAAGTCCTACAAGTTCCAGTGTCTCGTCCACTACACGCAGATCTTTTACATTTGCGATGCGGCACTGTGTGATGAGATTTTCACGGGCAGTCATATTTGGGAAGAGTGCCGGAGACTCAATTACCGTGCCGATCTTTGCACGTTCTTTTACAAGGTCACTGCTTCCAAATAATTCAATGGAACCGGAAGATGGAGTGGCAAGTCCGGCGATCATACGGATCAAAGTTGTTTTTCCGGCGCCATTTTTCCCGATAAAGCCGTAAATATCTCCTTGCTGAATGGTCATAGACAATTCTTTTACAACCTGCTTGCTACTATATGTTTTCGTTAATTGTGATGTTTTCAATACAGCATTCATAAGAATCCTCCTCTTGTACTAATGTATTATTGAGTTAATACAATAATATTCTTAAAAGTTTTATTTGTCAAGAGAAAAATAAAAAAAGAATGTGCATGGGCACATTCTTAATGTGTAATATTTTATAAAAGATGCTGCATAATGAGCGCATAGACTTCCTGATGATTTTTATTCCAGTTATTAGTGACAGCAATCGCTTCTTCTTCAGTAGGGACAGTGAGAGTCAAATCAATGAGCGGTGAAGCGTTTTCAATAATCTGGCATCTTACAGAAAATTCATGGCTCATATTTTTATAATAGTCTGCTTTGACAGATACTTCATCTTTGAGTTCATATCGTTTTTCTTCGATAAAGGCATCGACATCTTCACGGATGGCGGAAGAGATGTTTGTCTTGAAATATTGTATGGTCTCAAGTCCCTCCTCTGTGAGATGATAAAGTGTGCGATTGTGAACAAATTCTTCGCGGATCAGATTGGATTCTACCATCTCGGAGAGAGCCTGCTGTAAGGTGAAGTAGGTAGTGTAACCCTTATCAAGAATAAATTCCGAAATTTGTCCGTTGGTAAGCGGAAAATCCAATTTTTCCAACATATATAAAACAATCAATTTATAAAGTGTAAATGGTTCTGACATAACTGCTCCTTTCTAAGCATGAGAAAGATAATCTTTCCCCTGCCAAATATCAGTATCCTTAAAATATTTTTGAATACTGTTCAGCACAAGACGCTTGTTCGCAGTCCATTTGGGCGCGATCAGTAAATTCTTTGGACCGTCTCCTGTGAGTCGGTGGACTACAATATCCGGACGAAGGTGGGAGATCAGAACCCCAAGTAATTCCAGATATTCCTCCAAAGAAGGAAGCCAAAATGGAGACTGCTCATAGGACTTGGCAAGGTCTGTATGTTTTAAAATGTGCAACAGTTGTAATTTTATGCCTTGAATCGGAAGCCTGTTGAGATAAGAAATCGTATCAAGCATCATCTGTTTAGTCTCATTGGGGAGACACAAGATGGTATGAACGATGACCGGAATTCCGATATGATGCAATTGAGTGACTGCCCGCTCAAACATAGAAAGAGGATATCCTCGTCGGATAAACTCGGCGCTTTTTTCGTGTATTGTCTGTAGTCCAAGCTCAATCCAGACCGGTTTGATCTGATTCAGACGATTCAGCAAATCTAAAATATCGTCCGACAGGCAGTCCGGTCTTGTTGCAATGGACAGGACTTTTACATCCGGTTCCTGAAGTGCCTCCATAAAAATCTGTTCCAAGTAGGAGACGGGGGCATAGGTATTCGTATATGCCTGAAAATAGGCAATATAGGAAGAGCCGGTGTGTTTGCGCTGGACAAGGCTTTTTCCGTCTGAAATTTGTTCTTTAATGGAGACGTTCCGATCACCGGCAAAGTCCCCGGATCCTCCGGCGCTGCAAAAAATACAGCCGGTGTTTCCGAGTGTTCCATCCCGATTCGGGCAAGTCATACCTCCATCCAGTGCAATTTTATAAAGCTTTTCGTGAAAGGTCTGTTTGACATAATAGTCAAGCGAATAATATCGCTTGTCACCCCAGCGCTCCATTAGATCAAAGCCTTTACTGCAGCGCTTACTGCATCTGCAACGCGTGGATCAAACGCTTCCGGAAGAATATTGGTATCGCTTAAATCTTCCTCAGCTACAAGTCCGGCGATGGCATGGGCAGCCGCAAGTTTCATCTCTTCTGTAATCTGTGTGGCGCGTCCTTCCAAAGCGCCGCGGAAGATTCCAGGAAAAGCAACGACATTGTTTACCTGATTTGGGAAATCAGAGCGTCCTGTTCCGACAACCTTTGCACCAGCCTTTTTTGCAAGGTCAGGCATGATTTCAGGGACAGGATTTGCCATGGCAAAAAGGATGGCATCCTTATTCATGGAAGCAACCATATCTTCCGTCACGATGTTTGGCGCGGAGACACCGATGAAAATATCTGCGCCACAGAGAGCATCGGCAAGTGTTCCTTCTTTTTCTTCCAAATTGGTCACTTCGGTCATGTATTTCTGCATGTAGTTTAAATTCGGCGAATTTTTGGAAAGAATTCCATTGATATCACACATAGTAATGTGAGAAAAGCCATAAGTCAAAAGTAGTTTTGTGATGGCAATTCCAGCGGAACCGGCACCGTTTACGATTACTTTGCATGAGTCTTTTTGCTTTCCTGTCACTTTTAATGCGTTGATGATTCCGGCGAGCACTACAATGGCAGTTCCGTGCTGGTCGTCGTGAAATACCGGAATATCCAACAATTCTTTTAATCGTTCTTCAATTTCAAAACAACGTGGAGCAGAAATATCTTCCAAATTGATTCCTCCAAATGCCGGGGCAATATTTACGATAGTTTTGATGATCTCTTCTGTATCCTGTGTGTCAAGACAGATTGGAACTGCATTGATCTGACCGAACTCTTTGAAAAGAACTGCTTTTCCTTCCATGACAGGAAGCGCTGCATATGCCCCGATATTTCCGAGACCGAGAACTGCACTTCCGTCAGAGATAACGGCTACAGTATTAGCTTTCATAGTATATTTATAGACTGCCTCTTGTTCTTTTGCGATGACTTTACATGGCTCGGCAACGCCAGGTGTATATGCGATTGCAAGATCTTCTCTGGAGTTTACATGCGCCTTGGCGGTTGTCTCTAGTTTACCGTTCCACTGTTCGTGCATTTGTAAGGCTTTTTCGTTTGTTGTCATTTTTCCACACCCTTTTATTACATTTTAGTTTTTGTTTCGTACATTATCATACCATTGTGCGGAACTCAAATCAACTGAGATGAAAAAAATACTTTATCTTCTGAGAAAAGTAGTGTATAATAGGAATCAGAAAATTCAATGTAGTCAATTCAGACAGTGAAATCCCACAGTATGGTATTTGAATAGAGAAAGGATGTAAGTATGAGAGAAAAGTATGAATCTCTGTCACTAGCAGCATTAAGAGATATTGCGAAAGCAAGAAAATTAAAAGGTGTCAGCACTATGAAGAAATCAGAGCTGATAGAACTGATGCTGGAACAGGACGAAAAAGATAAAGCAAAAGAAGTAAAAGAGGAGATTAAGAATGAAAAAGCCGGTGTGGCAGATATTGAGCAGCTTGACAGCGGCATGGTGGCACACGGAATTATAGAGGTACTCCCGGATGGATATGGATTTATTCGAAGCGATAATTATCTTCCGGGAGAGAATGATGTGTATGTTTCCCCGTCTCAAATCCGCAGATTTGGCTTGAAGACTGGAGATATTATCTCCGGAAATACAAGGATTAAGACACAGGCAGAAAAATTCAGCGCCCTTTTGTATCTTACAAAGATTAATGGAGTTTCTCCGAGTGAGGCGACAAAAAGAGCGAATTTTGAAGATATGACACCGATTTTCCCGAATGAAAGACTGCGTCTTGAGAACGGACAGAGCAGTACGGCGATGAGGATTGTAGACCTGTTGTCGCCAATAGGAAAAGGACAACGTGGTATGATCGTGTCTCCGCCGAAAGCGGGTAAGACAACGCTGTTAAAGCAGGTGGCACAGTCTGTTTTGAAAAATAATCCGGAGATGCATTTGCTGATTCTTCTGATTGATGAGCGTCCGGAAGAAGTAACAGACATAAAAGAAGCAATCACAGGAGAGAATGTAGAAGTGATCTATTCTACATTTGACGAGCTGCCGGAACATCACAGACGTGTATCAGAGATGGTGATCGAGCGTGCAAAACGCCTGGTAGAGCATAAAAAAGATGTCATGATTCTGTTAGACAGTATTACAAGACTTGCAAGGGCATATAACCTTACTGTTCCACCGAGTGGAAGAACATTGTCGGGAGGTCTTGATCCGGCTGCGCTTCATATGCCAAAACGAATCTTTGGTGCGGCGAGAAATATGAGAGAAGGCGGAAGCCTTACCATTCTTGCCACAGCGCTTGTAGATACCGGAAGTAAGATGGATGATGTCATCTATGAAGAATTTAAAGGAACCGGTAACATGGAACTTGTATTAGATCGTAAATTACAGGAAAAACGAGTATTCCCTGCGATTGATATTCCAAAATCAGGGACAAGACGTGAGGATCTTCTGCTGTCTTCGGAGGAGCAGGAGGCGGTTTATACAATGCGAAAAGCGTTGAATGGAATGAAGCCGGATGAGGCAGTAGACAACATTTTGAACATGTTTGCACGTACAAAGAACAACGAAGAATTTGTTCAAATGGTAAAAAAGACGAAGTTTTTATAAAAAATTTATAGAAAAACTTGCAAAGAACTGGCATCTGTGGTACAATGACAAAGCTGTTTAGAAAGTAGAAATCATCGCGGGCATCGTTTGAGATGTACTTGACAGACGATGGCCTACGCACAAATAAAATTATTAAAGAGGTGAAAATCATGAGAGAAGGAATACATCCAGAATACCATCAAGCAACAGTAACATGTAACTGTGGGAACACATTTGTAACAGGATCTACAAAAGAAGATATCCACGTAGAAATTTGTTCAAAATGTCATCCATTCTACACAGGACAACAAAAAGCTGCTCAGGCTCGTGGTCGTGTTGATAAGTTTAACAAAAAATACGGAATTCAGGAATAAGAGAATCCAAATGAACGGGTTGAGGTCAATGCATCTCAACCCTTTTGTTTCTTTATGGAAAGGCAGGAACTATGAAATCATCAAACATAGGCGGTCAGGCTGTACTCGAAGGAATTATGATGAAAAACGGCAAGGACTATGCGGTTGCAGTGCGAAAGCCTGACAAAGAGATTGAAGTCAAAAAAGACGAATATAGGAGTTTTATAAAGTGGGAAAAGCTCACTAAGATTCCGTTTATCAGAGGAATTTTTAATTTTATAGATTCCATGGTATTAGGTATGAAGACGCTTACTTATTCAGCCAGCTTTTATGAAGAGGAGGAGACGTCACGTGTCTTGACGGAGGAAGAAGCAAAGAAACAGGAGAAAAAGGAAAATGTGCTTATGGGAATTACCGTGGCAGTTTCGATTGTGCTGGCGATGGGAATATTTATGGTGCTGCCATATTTTATTTCCGGTTTGTTTGACAAAGTTATTTCCTCCAGATTTATAAAGTCTGTCATAGAAGGTTTGATCAGAATTGCTATTTTTATCGGCTATATCTTGCTCATTTCTCGGATGAAGGATATACAGAGGGTTTTTATGTACCACGGTGCAGAGCATAAATGTATCAATTGCATTGAGCACGGATTAGAGTTGAATGTGGAGAATGTAAGAAAAAGTTCGAAGCAGCACAAACGTTGTGGAACAAGCTTTCTGTTTTTTGTGTTGTTTGTCAGCATCATTGTATGTTTTTTTATTACCGTAGAATCTCCGGTGCTAAGAGTTGTGCTCCGTATTGCGCTGATTCCACTGATTGCAGGAATTTCTTATGAGATGATTCGTTTGGCGGGAAACAGCGACAATCCAGTCGTAGAGCTTTTGAGTAAACCGGGACTGGCGCTTCAGAATCTGACGACAAAAGAGCCGGAAGACGATATGATCGAAGTGGCAATCAAGGCAGTGGAGGAAGTATTTGACTGGAAAGAATATCTGAGAGAAAATTTTGGAGCGGATGTAAGATGACATTGAAAGAAGCGTATGAATATGGCCGGGAGCGATTAAACGCAGCTGGGATTGAAGAGTGTTCTGTTGATGCATGGTATCTGCTTGAATTTGTCACAGGGCTTGACAGAACAGCATATTTTTTGAAGCCGGATGAGAAGATCACGGATGAGCAGGGCTCTTTATATAAAGCCTATCTGGAGCAGAGGGCGCAGCATATTCCACTTCAGCATATCACAGGTGTTCAGGAATTTATGGGATTGGAATTTGCGGTCAATGAACATGTCCTTGTTCCAAGGCAAGACACGGAGACGTTGGTGGAATGTGTGCTGTCTTATGTTCAGCCACAGATGAAAGTGCTGGATATGTGTACCGGTTCCGGTTGTATACTGATCAGTCTGATGAAATTAGGAAAGATCGCGCAGGGAGTGGGAGCAGATATTTCAGACGAAGCTCTGAAGACAGCAAAAAAAAATGCCGAGAAACATCAGGTGGAACCACTGTTGATAAAAAGCGATTTATTTGAAAATATTGTGGATAAGTATGATGTGATTGTGTCAAATCCACCATATATCAGAACAGCGGTGATTGAAGAATTAAAAGAAGAGGTGAGATGCCACGATCCGATTCTTGCTCTTGACGGAAAAGAGGATGGACTTTATTTTTATAGAAAATTGATAGAACAAAGTCCGATGTATCTGAAAAAAGGTGGAATGTTGTATTTTGAGATTGGACATGATCAGGGGCAGGATGTAAAATGTCTGATGGAAAAAGCCGGATTTGAGGATGTGATGGTGAAAAAGGACCTCGCAGGACTTGACCGGGTTGTCTTTGGCGTGTACAATATTGCAGAAGGTGAACACATAGAAAAAGGTATATAGTATAGAAGAAAATGTTGCCCGCCATGCGGGCGGATGAGAATATGGAGGAATGGACATGTTTGATAAATTAGATGATTTGCTTATTCGTTTTGAAGAGCTTATGAGTGAACTGCAGGAACCGGATGTGGCAAACGATCAGAATCGTTTCAGAAAATTGATGAAAGAGCAATCAGATCTTGCTCCGATTGTAGAAGCATACAATGAATATAAGAGTGCGAAGCAGGCAATCACAGACAGTGAAGAGATGTTGGAGATGGAGTCTGACGAAGAGATGCGCGAGCTTGCAAAAGAGGAGCTTTCTTCTTCTAAAAAGCGTGTGGAAGAGCTGGAGCATGAATTGAAGATTTTACTTCTTCCAAAAGACCCGAACGATGATAAGAACATTATGGTCGAGATCCGCGCGGGTGCAGGTGGAGATGAATCTGCATTGTTTGCGGCAGAAGTGTACCGTATGTATGTGCATTATGCGGAGAGCAGGCATTGGAAGACCGAGATGATTTCATTTAGTGAAAATGGGATCGGAGGATTCAAAGAAGTTGTATTTATGGTAAGTGGTCAAGGTGTATATTCACGAATGAAATATGAAAGTGGTGTACATCGTGTGCAGCGTGTTCCGGAGACAGAATCCGGCGGACGTATCCACACTTCTACAATCACTGTGGCAGTCATGCCGGAGGCGGAAGAAGTGGATGTTGTCATTGATGAAAAAGATATCCGTATCGATGTTATGCGTGCGTCCGGAAATGGTGGACAGTGTGTCAATACAACTGACTCAGCGGTTCGTCTGACTCACTACCCGACAGGAATTGTAATTTACAGCCAGACAGAAAAATCACAGTTACAGAACAAGGAAAAAGCGTTCCGTTTACTTCGTTCAAAGCTGTATGAGTTAGAGTTGGAAAAACAGCAGTCAGCAGAGGCGGAAGCAAGAAGAAGCCAGATTGGTACAGGAGATCGTTCTGAAAAGATCAGAACATACAACTTCCCACAGGGACGTGTGACAGAACACCGTATCAAATTGACGTTGTATAAGATTGATAATATTATGAATGGAGATCTGGACGAGATCATAGATAGCCTGATTGCGGCAGACCAGGCAGCGAAACTGGCGAATATGAATGAATAGATTATAAAAAGAAATAGAAATTGGCTTAAGAATGTAAGAAGAGCTGATTTCTATTTTTTTGATTGATATTTTTGTTCTGCCTCGTAGAATTCATTTATATCGAGCAGGATTGCACTTTTTTTCTTCCTATAGTATGATATTTGAGAAGAAGGAGGAGAAACATCTGATGAGAGAAAAATTAAAAAAATTATTTTCATATTATAAACCGTATCGGGTTTTGTTTTACAGTGATATGTTTTTTGCAATTTTGGGAGCAGTTATCACGTTAGTGATTCCGCTGATCGTGCGCTATATCACGAATGAGGTGGTTTATTTTAATCACCATAAAGCGATGCAGACAATTCTCGTATTAGGTGCGGTGATGATCGGACTCGTTATCGTCGAGTTTGGCTGCAATTATTTTATTGCATATTATGGGCATATTATGGGGGCTTATATGGAAGCAGATATGCGCAGTGACATCTTTGGGCATTATCAGAAACTGACATTTGCTTTTTATGACAATCAGAAGGTTGGGGCATTATTGTCGCGTATTACGAGTGATTTATTTGATATTACGGAGCTTTTGCATCATGGGCCGGAGGACGTGGTCATCTCGATCATAAAACTGGTCGGTGCATTTGTGATTTTGATCAATATCAATGCACCGCTTACAATTGTTGCGTTTGTGTTCGTGCCGGTGATGGCTCTGTTTGCATGGTACTATAATCGAAAGATGAAACGTGCATTTAAGCGCAACCGCGAGAAAATCGCGGATATCAACAGCCAGATTGAGGACAGTCTTTCCGGTATCCGTGTGGTAAAGTCGTTTGCAAACGAAGAGATTGAGATGAAGAAATTCAATCAGGGAAATAAGAATTTTGTGAATGCAAAAAAAGTAAGCTACCGGTATATGGCAGGATATAATTCGGGATTAAGTGCATTGACAACGCTTGTGACTGTTGCAGTGCTTTTGGCTGGAGTAAGCTTTTTGACATCGGGTGCGATCATCGTGACAGATTTGGTTACATTTTTGCTGTATATCAATAATTTCGTAGAACCTGTAAAAAAACTGATGAACTTTACAGAGATGTTCCAAAATGGATATTCTGGATTTGAGCGATTTCAGGAAATTATGGCAATTGCACCGGATATCAAAGATGAAAAGGATGCGATAGCTGTAGATCATCTAAAGGGAGATATTACATTTGAAAACGTTTCTTTCTACTATGAAGAAAGTGCAGAGAAAGTATTAAATAATATTCAGTTAAAAGTAGATGCGGGAGATTATATGGCATTAGTGGGACCGTCAGGAGTCGGTAAGACAACGCTTTGCAGTTTGATACCGAGATTTTATGATGTGTCTGAGGGAAGCATTCAGATTGATGGAATGGATATCAGGCATATAAAATTGGCGGATTTGCGAAACAATATCGGAATTGTACAGCAGGATGTGTATCTGTTTGCAGGAACGATCATGGACAATATCCGCTATGGCAATCCAAATGCGACAGACGAGGAAGTCATTCGCGCGGCAAAGCGGGCAAATGCGCATGAATTTATCATGAGTTTTCCGGAAGGATATGATACCGATATCGGACAGCGCGGAGTGAAATTGTCAGGAGGGCAGAAACAGAGACTTTCGATTGCCCGTGTGTTCTTGAAGAATCCACCGATTCTTATTTTTGATGAGGCGACATCGGCGCTTGACAATGAGAGTGAACAGGTAGTACAAAAGTCGTTAGAAGAACTTGCAAAAGACCGGACGACGTTTGTGATTGCACACCGTCTGTCAACAATTCGCAATGCAAAGCGGATTCTTGTTCTGACAGAAAATGGAATTGAAGAAGAAGGAACACATGAAGAATTGATGTCAAAAAAAGGTGTATATGAATCACTTTATCAAATGCAGTTCCGCTCTTAGTCTATAAAAGAAATGTAAATTTTTTCAAGTCCGACTAAAAAAGTGGGAAAAATATGGTATACTTTTAAAGTATGAAAAAATAGCAAAGGAGAAGGGTAATTTTATGGAAGAAATTCAGTTTAAACGACCGGAAATAGAAGACCGCGAACTTATAGAGTCCTATTTTCGGAAATATCCGAGCCGCAGCTGTGAGAGAACATTTGTCAATGTATTTTTATGGTCAAGACACTATAAAGTGACATTTGCAGAGATAGAACATACGATTGTATTCAAATCAGAGGATCACGGTCTGGCGTTTGCCTATCCGGTAGGAGCCGCGGAGGATGTGAAACGGGTGCTTGAATTTTTGATGGAATATAGTGCAAAAAAAGAGGCGCCATTTGTGTTATATAATGTAACGGAGGATAACTTCAGACAACTGGAGGAGTGGTATCCGGGACAGTATCAGATTGAGTACAACAGAGATATTGCTGATTATGTGTATGAATCGGAAAAACTTGCGACATTGTCCGGCAAAAAACTTCATGCGAAACGAAATCATATCAACAAATTTAAGGCGACATTTGATGACTGGTGTTATGAGCCGATCACAAAGGAGAATGTAGAAGAATGTTTCCAGATGGCGTTGAAGTGGAGAAATGAAAGCGGATGTGAGGAAGATGTGGAAAAGAATGCAGAGATGTGCGTGACACTCAATTCGCTGCGTTTGTTTGAAGAACTGGAATTGAAAGGAGGACTTCTTCGGGTAAATGGAGAGATTGTGGCATTTACCATGGGAGAGCCGATCAGTGAAGATACATTTGTGGTTCATATTGAGAAGGCATTTGCGGATGTGCAGGGAGCGTATCCAATGATCAATCAGCAATTTGTAGAGCATGAATGTATGAATTACAAATATGTCAACCGCGAAGAAGATACAGGAGCTGAGGGACTTCGCAAGGCGAAATTGTCTTACCGCCCGGTATTCCTTGTAGAAAAAGGCGTTGTTACAAAAAAATCAGAATCATAAAGGAGAACGATACGATGATAGCAGAAAAGATGAAAAATATGGTGGCAAACAGCTCCGCAATCCGTGCGATGTTCGAGGAGGGGAATCGTCTGGCACAGATTTATGGAGCGGAGAATGTGTTTGATTTTAGTCTTGGGAACCCGAATGTCCCGGCTCCGGAGGCTGTAAAACAGGCAATGATTGAGATTTTGAATGAAGAAGATCCGGTGGCGCTTCACGGCTATACGAACAGCAATGCAGGCTATGCAGATGTGAGACAGGCAGTGGCAGATTCATTAAATGAGCGGTTTGAGACAGCATTTTCCGGAAATAACATTGTCATGACAGTTGGAGCGGCAGGTGGACTTAATGTAGCGTTGAAGATTTTGCTGAATCCGGGAGACGAAGTGATCGCGTTTGCACCATATTTTGGAGAATACAGAAGTTACACAGCAAATTTTGATGGTGTGCTTGTCGAGGTTTCTCCTAATACAGAAAATTTCCAGCCGAAACTTGATGAGTTTGAGCAGAAGATTACGGCAAAGACGAAGGCGGTTATCGTAAATACACCGAATAATCCGACCGGAGTTGTGTATTCAGAGGAGACGATTCAAAAGCTGGCTGCTATCATGGAAGAAAAACAAAAAGAATTTGGAACAGATATCTATCTGATTTCCGATGAACCGTATCGTGAACTGGCATATGATGGTGTGGAGGTACCATATCTGACAAAATACTATAACAATACAATTGTCGGTTATTCTTATAGCAAATCGCTTTCGCTGCCGGGCGAACGAATTGGGTATCTTGTGATTCCGGATGAAGCGGCAGACAGTGAAGACTTGATTTCAGCGGCGAGTGTGGCGACACGTATTTTAGGGTTTGTCAACGCACCGACTTTGCAGCAGAAGGTTGTAAAAAGATGTTTGAATGAAAAGACAGATATTTCTTACTATGACAGAAACAGAGAGACACTTTACAACGGTTTGTCAGAGCTTGGATTTGAATGCATTAAGCCGGAAGGAGCTTTTTATCTGTTTGTGAAATCACCGGTGGCAGATGAGAAGGCGTTCTGTCAGGCGGCGAAAAAATATAATATACTGATCGTTCCGGGAAGTTCTTTTGCATGTCCTGGATATGTGCGTATCGCATATTGCGTATCGCATGAGACCATTGTAAATTCACTGCCGAAATTTAAAGAACTTGCAAAAGAGTACTTCTAAAGGAAGGATAAAAAGATGAGAGTATTTGAAAACAATATCAGAAAAGTAGAGCCGTATGTTCCGGGAGAACAGCCACAGGGAAATGTGATCAAATTGAATACAAATGAAAATCCGTATCCGCCGGCGCCGGGAGTGCGCACGGCGCTTCAGAATATGGATACAGACCTGATGCGCCGTTATCCGGATCCAACGGCAGGAGAACTCGTACATACATTGGCGGAATATTATGGTGTGAAGGATGAACAGGTATTTGTGGGGGTTGGCTCGGATGATGTGCTGGCAATGTGTTTTCTCACATTTTTCAATTCCCAAAAACCAATTTTGTTTCCGGATATTACCTATTCTTTTTACAAAGTGTGGGCAGAGCTTTACCGGATTCCATATGAGTGTCCACAGGTTGATTCACAGTTCCGTATTGTAAAAGAAGATTACTACAAAGAAAATGGCGGTGTTATTTTCCCGAATCCGAATGCTCCGACTTCAATCTATGAAGAGTTGGATTTTGTGGAGGATATTCTGCAGCACAATCAGGATGTGATCGTGATTGTGGATGAGGCGTATATTGATTTTGCGGGGAAATCGGCGATGGAGCTGATTGACCGATATGACAATCTGATTGTCGTGCAGACATTTTCGAAAGCTCGTTCTATGGCAGGAATGCGTATTGGTTATGCCATCAGCAATCCGACCTTGATCAAATATCTCAATGATGCGAAATATTCTTTCAATTCTTATACGATGAATCAGACGTCGCTGGTCTGTGGCGTGGAGGCAGTGAAAGACAGAATATACTTTGAAGAGCAGACAGCAAAGATCATAGAGACTAGAGAGTGGTCAAAAAAGGAACTTTCTGCGCTTGGATTTGTATTTCCGGATTCCAGATCTAACTTTATCTTTGCAAAGCATCCTGAATTCGACGCAAAAGAATTGTTTGAAGCCTTGAAAAAAGAGGACATCTATGTTAGATTTTTAGGAGGTTCCAGAATCAAAGATTATTTAAGGATTTCGATTGGAACAAGACAAGAGATGGAAATGTTGATTTCGTTTCTGAAAACATACATAGAAGAGCGTAAGGAGATTAAAACATGTTAAAGCAAGTATTACAGGGAATGGTAGTGGGGATTGCTAACATTATTCCTGGTGTGAGCGGTGGGACGATGATGGTTGCCATGGGACTTTACGACCGGCTGATCCATGCCATTACACATCTGAAAAAAGAATTCAAGGAAAGTATGAAACTTTTAATCCCAATTTTTATCGGAGCGGGAATTGCGATTGTCGCATTGTCAAGATTGTTTGAGTTCCTGCTGGAGACATATCCGATTCCGACGAATTTTGCGTTTTGCGGTCTGATTGCAGGAAGTCTTCCGTTTATCTTTAAAAAAGTGAAGGGACATGCGGTGACAGTCGGAAAGATCATTCCGTTTTTGGTATTTTTTGGAATTGTAATCTTGATGGCAGTGATGGGAGAGACAAGTGGGAATGCAGCAGATGTAAGTTTCAATGTAATTAATGTAGTGAAGCTGTTTGGAGTCGGTGTCATTGCAGCAGCGACGATGGTAGTACCGGGAGTCAGTGGTTCCATGATGCTGATGCTGCTTGGATATTATGATACGATTTTGAAAGCAATTAATAATTTTATTGATGCACTTATGGCATTTGACATGAATGGACTTTTAACAGGTGTCGGTATTCTTGCACCGTTTGGAATTGGTGTAGTAATAGGAATATTCCTGATTGCGAAAATCATTGAGTTTATTTTCTCGAAGGCAGAGATTCATGCATATTATGCGATCATCGGTCTGATTCTTGCATCTCCAATTGCAATTCTGTTAAAGACAGACTGGAGCGGTGTTTCTGTGATTATAATTGTGATAAGCGTAGTTACATTTGCGGCAGGATGGTTTGCGGCAAGCAAGCTTGGCGGTGAGTAAGATGAATATCCGAATGAGATTAGAAAGTCTGGCAGAGCCAGACTTTCGTGCGTTTATGGCAAAATTGACACCGAATGTTCCGAAAGAAAATATGCTTGGAGTGAGAATCCCAAAGCTTCGAAAACTTGCAAAAGAGCTTGCAAAAACAGATTGGCGAACTTATTTGGAAGAGGCAAAAGATGACAGCTTTGAAGAGATTATGCTGCAGGGACTGGTAATCGGATATATAAAAGCAGAACTTTCAGAGATACTTATTCAAGTGGAACAGTTTCTCCCAAAGATTGACAATTGGGCGGTATGCGACAGTTTTTGCGCGGGACTGAAGCTGCCGAAACAATATCCGCAGGAGATGTGGGAATTTATCGTACCGTATCTGAAAGATGCAAGACCGTATTATATTCGGTTTGGTGTTGTCATGCTGCTCGATTATTATACTGATCGAGAGCATGTAAAAGAAGGCCTCGCTCTGCTTGACCAGATACGGAATGAAGACTATTATGTAAAAATGGCAGTCGCATGGGCAGTTTCTATTTATTATATTAAGCTTCCCGATGAGACGATGGCATATTTGAAGAAAAACAACCTGGATGATTTTACATACAATAAAGCGCTGCAAAAGATTACCGAATCTTTAAAGATATCAAAAGAGACGAAACAGATGATTCGCAGTATGAAAAGAAAGTAGGAAAGGGGGAAGGTGAGAAAATATGGAAAAAGAGACAGCGTATAAACATGAGCTTGTCGTACCAAATGAAGATCTGCCATTCAAATTGTTTGTGTTTGAGGGCAAAGAAGGAAATTATGTGAGGGACAGACACTGGCATCGTTCAATTGAAATTTTTGCCGTGTTTGAAGGGAGTCTTACATTTATTTTAGATGAGAAAAAAGTGCCGCTCAAAGCGGGAGAATTTATTATCGTGAACTCGAATGAGGTTCACTCTGTTTTTTCACCGAAACCGAATCTGACGATAGTACTGCAGATTCCAATGGCAACGTTTGAAAATTACTATTCTGAGGAACGATTTGTATTGTTTTCCCATGAACCTGGTGTGGACGACAGTCAGATGATGGAATTAATTCAGAATATGTATGAGAATTACGTCAAGAGAGCATGCGGATATGAGTTTCAAGTACAAAGTCAGTTCTACATGCTTATGTACCTCATGATCACACAGTATCGCATTAATGAAGTGAGTGAGGATATGGTGAAAAATCACAGGAAGTTGAATCGGCTTTCATCGATTACTTCCTATATCCGAGATAATTATCAAAAAGAATTATCGTTGGAGTATATTGCAGAGATATTTGGGTATTCGCCGACGTATTTATCAAAAATGTTTCAGAAGTATGCAAAGATCAATTATAAAGCGTATTTACAAAGTGTGCGTGTAGAGTATGCTTATCAGGAGCTTGTCAAAACGGACAAGACAATCAGTGAGATTGCGGCAAAACATGGATTTTCGAATCAAAAGGCATTTGCAAAAGAGTTTCAGAAGAAATATGGAATGCTGCCGAGTGAATATCGCAAGCATATGCTGTAATCAATCGAATATCATTGTATGAGGGGAATATGAAAATGACAAGAAATTGCCATCACATGGATAAGTTTTTGGAAGAAGCGACAAAAAAACGGTGCTAAAATGCAAGTAGAAATAAAGCAATTCAGGAGGAAGCGGGATGAAAATTCAGAAGATAACAGATGAAGCTTTTAAGAAATATGGAAAAGTGCTTGCTCAGTATGATTGTGCAGAACTTATCAGAGAGATGGAGCATACACCTCTTCCGGAAGATGTCATTTATGTGCCGTCTGTAGAGGAACTGGAAGTACTTAGTGTGGCGAGAGATTTTCAAAATAGTATGTATGGGGGACTCCCGATCCAAATCGGATATTGCAACGGTCACAACCATACATTAAATGCACTGGAATATCATAGAAGTTCTGAGGTAAATGTGGCGGTTACGGATTTGATTTTACTGCTGGGTGCTCAGCAGGACATCAAAGAAGATGACACTTACGATACTTCTTTAGTAGAAGCTTTTCTTGTTCCGGCAGGGACTGCGATTGAAGTATATGCGACGACGCTTCACTATGCGCCGTGCAGCGTAGGAGAAAAAGGTTTTCGATGTGTAGTTGTACTTCCGAAAGATACAAACACAGAGATTACATTTGCATTGAAAGAAAAAGGCGAAGATCGCCTGATGACTGCGAAGAACAAGTGGCTGATCGCACATGAAGAGGCAAAAATTGCAGGTGCATTTAACGGATTAAAAGGTGAAAATATTACATTGTCATAAGAAAATGGAGGAAGAATCATGAACAATATGCCAAAATTAAAAATCGGTGTGGTGGCAGTCAGCAGAGACTGTTTTCCAGAAAGTTTATCAGTAAACAGAAGAGCAGCTCTTATGAAAGCTTATACAGAAAAATATGGAGATGCAGAAATTTATGAATGTCCGATTTGTATTGTAGAAAGTGAAATTCATATGGTACAGGCATTAGAAGATATCAAAAAAGCAGGATGTAATGCGTTAGTTGTATATCTTGGAAACTTTGGACCAGAGATTGCAGAAACATTGCTTGCAAAACATTTTGACGGACCAAAAATGTTTATCGCAGCAGCGGAGGAGACAGGAGACAATCTGATTCAAGGGCGTGGAGATGCGTATTGCGGTATGTTAAATGCAAGCTATAACTTAAAGCTTCGCAACGTAAAAGCATATATTCCGGAATATCCGGTTGAAACAGCCGAAGAGTGTGCGGATATGATTTACGAATTCCGTCCGATCGCAAAAGCAATCATTGGACTAAACAGCTTAAAAATTATCAGCTTTGGACCACGTCCATTGAACTTCCTTGCTTGTAATGCACCAATTCAACAACTTTACAATTTAGGTGTTGAGATTGAGGAAAACTCAGAGCTGGATTTGTTTGAAGCATTCCATAAACATGCAGGAGACGAAAGAATTCCGGCAATTGTAAAAGAGATGGAAGAAGAATTAGGAGCAGGAAACAAAAAGCCTGAGATTCTTGCAAAATTAGCACAGTATGAATTGACATTGAAAGATTGGGTGGAAGAACACCGAGGCTATAGAGAATATGTGGCAATCGCCGGAAAATGCTGGCCGGCATTCCAGACACAGTTTGGATTTGTGCCATGTTATGTCAATAGCCGTCTGACAGCACAGGGAATTCCGGTATCCTGCGAAGTGGATATTTATGGAGCGCTGAGTGAATTTATCGGAACGGTTGTAAGTGAAGACACAGTGACATTACTTGATATCAACAATAATGTTCCGACAGATTTATATAAAGAAGATATTGAAGGAAAATTCAATTATACACAGAAAGATACATTTATGGGATTCCACTGCGGAAATACAGCGGCATCTAAATTGTCATTCTGCGAGATGAAACATCAGCTTATTATGGCAAGAGCACTTCCGGAAGAAGTGACACAGGGAACATTGGAAGGAGATATCATGCCTGGAGATATTACATTCTTCAGATTGCAGAGCACATCTGACAACAAACTACGTGCTTATATTGCACAGGGAGAAGTGCTTCCGGTGGCAACACGTTCCTTCGGTGCAATCGGTATTTTTGCAATTCCTGAGATGGGAAGATTTTACCGCCATGTATTGATTGAAAAGAATTTCCCACATCACGGAGCAGTTGCATTTGGAAACTTTGGAAAGGCATTGTTTGAAGTGTTTAAATACATTGGAGTGCCAGTGGATGAGATCGGATATAATCAGCCGAAAGAGGTTCGTTATCCAACAGAAAATCCGTGGCGCTAATGAATTGGGGACGTAGTAAAATTGAATTTTACTACGTCCCCAATTGAAAAATGCCCTGTCCCTTTTTGAATAAAACACAATATATAGAGGAGTAAGTGTATGTTATACATAGGTGTAGATTTAGGAACTTCAGCAGTAAAATTGCTTTTAATGGATGAAAATGGAAAGATAAAAAACATCGTATCAAAGGAGTATCCGCTTTCGTTTCCGAATCCAGGATGGTCGGAACAAAACCCAAAAGACTGGTTTGAAAAGTCAATGGAAGGAATCAGGGAATTGACAAAGGACTGTGACAAAAGTCAGGTGCAGGGAATCAGCTTTGGTGGACAGATGCATGGGCTTGTGGTGCTTGATGATGAGGATGAGGTCATTCGTCCGGCGATTCTATGGAATGACGGGAGAACAACAAAAGAGACAGATTACCTGAATACGGTGATTGGGAAGGAAACGCTTTCGAAATACACAGCGAACATTGCGTTTGCAGGATTTACAGCGCCGAAGATTCTTTGGATGAAGGAAAATGAGCCGGAACTATTTGCAAAAATAAATAAAATTATGCTTCCGAAAGATTATTTGGCATACAAATTATCTGGAACATTTTGTACGGATTATTCAGATGCTTCCGGCATGTTACTGTTAGATGTCCAAAATAAATGTTGGTCACAAGAAATGATAGACATCTGCGGAATCAGAGAGGAGCAGCTTCCAAAACTGTTCGAAAGCTATGAGGTGGTCGGAAGTTTAAAGCAAGAAATTGCAGAAGAGTTAGGACTTTCTAAGACAGTAAAAGTTATTGCGGGAGCAGGGGATAATGCTGCTGCGGCTGTCGGAACAGGAACAGTTGGAGATGGAAGATGTAATCTTTCACTTGGCACATCCGGAACAATTTTTATTTCCAGTAAACAGTTTGGAGTAGATGAAAATAATGCTTTACATTCGTTTGACCACGCAGATGGCTATTATCATTTGATGGGCTGCATGCTCAGTGCAGCATCCTGCAATAAGTGGTGGATGGATGAGATTCTGCAGACAAAAGAATATGAAAAAGAGCAGGAAAATATTACAAAATTAGGTGAAAATCAGGTGTTCTATCTACCATATCTGATGGGAGAACGTTCACCGCATAATGATCCGCTGGCGAGGGCTGCATTTGTAGGAATGACAATGGACACGACACGTGAAGAGATGACACAGGCTGTTTTAGAAGGTGTGGCATTTGGACTTCGCGACTCATTAGAGGTGGCGAGAAGCCTTGGAATTCAGATTGAACGTACAAAAATTTGCGGAGGCGGGGCAAAGAGCCCACTTTGGAAAAAGATTATTGCAAATGTAATGAATCTGAAAGTGGATGTTATTGAAAGCGAGGAAGGACCAGGATATGGAGCGGCAATACTTGCGGCAGTCGGCTGTGGAGCGTATGAAAGCGTAGAGGCAGCGACAGAAAAATTGGTCAAAGTAGTTGATACAGTGGAACCGTCTCAGGAGCTTGTCGCAAAATATGAAGAGCGCTATCAGAATTTTAGAAAAATTTATCCGGCAATGAAAGGATTATTTCAGGAATTAGCGAAATAGGAAAAAGAGAAGAGCTGAAAAAAGCTCTTCTTTTGCTGCTTTAAAAGGTTAATTTTGCTGCGATTTGTGCTTGTTACGAATCCGCAGCGGCGTATCTCCAAAATGTTCGTGAAACATTCTGCGGAATAATTTATAATTTGTAAATCCGTGTCGTTCTAAAATCAAATGAATCGCGTCGTCTGTTGTGATCAGGTCACGGTAAATGTGAGAAAGGCGCAGCTCATTTTGATATTCTAAGAAAGTAATTCCCATATGTTTTTTGAAAAATCGGCAAAAATACCCGGTCTGTAAACAGGCTATACACGCGATTTCTTTCAGTGAGATCGGTTGAGCATAGTGCTTGGACACATAGTTTAAGATCAAATCCAGCCGGTCACGGTCTTTGTTCTTCTGACTGAGATCTGATGGAAAAAGCTGGATGCTGAAATTGTGTAACAGCTGGAACAGCAACTCAAACAGCAGACTGTTAAAACGCAGAATAAATCCCTCTGGCCGGATGTCATTTGCAATCTGCATCTGTGTCAGAGTCTCTTTAAACCGTGCCATTTTTGTCTGACGCACCAGATCAGAGCTGTTTTCATCCAATAGGAAAAATAACTGTTGAATATTTGAAATGTAGATTTCCATAAATTCTACCGGAATCTGCAACAAAATAGCAGTGTTGGGCTGTGTGCACTTTGTCGAATGCATAATATTTGCATTGATAAGTGTACAATCGTCGGCCTGCATCAAAAATGTCTGAGATTCGATTGTTACTTCCAATTTTCCTTCAAGAAGATAGATGATCTCGACAGCACGGTGCCAGTGCGTCGGGATGTAGCTTCCCTCGTCCACGGAAGTGCGGAACATTACACCGGTTGCCTGCGGGACGTCGATAATCTCGTATAAATGTGAATTTTTCTGAGTGTTTTCCAAATTGTTATCCTTCATGTCATATGCACCTCTTTCTTATTTATCTCATTATACAATATAAAAAAGAGAATATCGACCGCTTTTTTAGATTTTTTAAGACCTACTGAACAAGGGAGAAATGTGATACTATATAAGCATAGAAGGTAGAAAAAATGAAGAAAAACAGATGTGCACAAACGTTTGATTCAAAAATAATGTTTTTAAAAAGTAAAAATATACCTGAAAAGAAGAAAGGTGAGGAATCAAAAGATGAATAAGAAGGCAAAGTTAAGTATGGGAAAAATCGTCGAACGTTTTTCCTATGGATGTGGAGATTTTGGATGCAATATCATCTATACGGCAATGTCAGCATTTCTTGTATTTTATTATACCGATTATGCAGGAGTAAATGCATTGGCAGTGGGAACGATTATGATGGTGTCAAGAATTTTTGATGGTATCAGTGATATCATCATGGGTGTCGTTGTAGACCGGACAAAATCCCGGTTTGGGAAGGCGAGATCCTGGATACTGCGTATGTGTATTCCGTTTGCGATATCTGGAGTATTGCTGTTTTCTGTGCCGACATCGTGGACATCTACACCAAAACTGGTTTATGTATTTATCACGTATAATCTTGTGTCAACGATTATTTACACTGCGATCAATGTTCCGTACTCTGCGCTCAATGCGCTGATGACACAGGATCCGTATGAACGGTCAGTGTTGAGTATTTTCCGAAATCTGCTTGCAACAGCAGGAACGTTGCTGATCAACACATTTACATTACGGCTTGTAGAATATTTTGGAAATAATGCGTCAGCATGGACAAAAACATTCTGTGTGTTCGGTGTGATTGCGATCATAGCATTTTTATTTACGTTCTTTGGAACAAAAGAGCGTGTGGGAGCTGCGGAGTCAGCTGTGGATGAGGTTCCGTTTAAAGAAGGCGTAAAGGCGTTGTTCAAGAACAAATACTGGATGATGATGACGGGAATGCTTGCATTATTTTTCCTTATGTATTCTGTAAATGGAGGTTCTACGGTTTACTATGCGAAAGATATTTTAGGGGACAAAAATCTGGTTGGGACAATCAACGGAATTTTCAATATTGTACAAATTTGCGGAATGTTCTTTATCGCGATGCTTGTAAAACGGTTTGGAAAGAGAAATGTATTTGCAATCGGCCTTGTGTTTGACATTATCGGGATGCTCGTGCTGAATTTTTCAGGCGGCTCGCTTGCGATTATCATCGTCTCCAGTGTGATCCGTGGTATTGGAAATGCATGTGGAGGAGCAACCATGTGGGCGATGGTATCTGACACGATTGATTATGGCGAGTGGAAGACAGGATACCGAACAGAAGGGCTTGTGAACAGTGCATGTAGTTTTGGATATAAGATTGGAAATGGTGTTGGTTCGGCGTTGCTTGGATTGATCCTGGAAGTCGGAGGCTATGCGGGAGAAAAAGCGGTACAGTCTGCATCAGCGCTGTTTTCCATTGAAATCTGCTTTGTGTGGATTCCGATTGTTGTCTATATACTGGGGCTGATTATCATGAAATTTTATCACTTAGACAGGGAATTTGACGGAATTATTGCGGACTTGAAAAAACGCGCGGAAAAATAGGAGGAATGGAAATGTATATCAAAGGTGTAAATTTAGGAAACTGGCTTGTGCTGGAGAAATGGATGAGTCCGGCGCTGTTTGCAGGAACAACAGCAGAGGATGAGTATTACCTTCCAAGACAACTCTCAAAAGAGGTATATGAGGCACGAATCAAGGTGCATCGTGCAGAATATATTTCGGAGCGTGATTTTGTGGCAATCAAAGCAATGGGAATGGAGGCTGTGCGAATTCCGGTGCCATACTTTATATTTGGAGACAGAGAACCGTTTATCGGGTGCGTAGAAGAACTGGATAAGGCATTTAACTGGGCAGAAAAGTATGGATTGCAGATATTGATAGATCTGCACACTGCACCGGAGGGACAAAATGGCTTTGACAACGGAGGTATTTGCGGAGTGTGCAAATGGTCTAAAAATCCGGAAGAAGTAGAATTTGTGCTGACAGTGCTTGAACGGCTGGCAAAGCGTTACGGCAAAAGAAAGGGGCTGTGGGGTATTGAAGTGCTGAATGAACCAATCACAGAAAGTGTGTGGGAGCTGTTTGATGTCCCAAACCGTTATCCGGCAGTCGACAAGGAGATGGCGGCCGGCTCCGGACCGAATACACTTGCGTTTTTAAGGATATTTTATCAGGAAGCGTATGACCGCATACGAAAATATATGCCAAAAGAAAAATATGTTGTCATTCACGACGGATTTGTGCTTACAGCGTGGAAAGATTTTATGCGGGAAGAAAAATATGTAGATGTTGTGCTGGATACACATCAGTATCTGATGATGGCAGAGGCAGCTGGATGCGAACAGACGATAGAAGGATACACATGCTTTGTGAAAGAACATTATGAAAAAGAAATTGAGGAGATGGAGAAATATTTCCCGGTTATCTGTGGAGAGTGGTGTCTGTTCAATTCTCTTGCATGCGGATGTGACACAAAAGGCGGTCAGAGTGTGTTAAACGGCGTGGACGGTGCAAAAGAGGAACGATTGACTTTAGATGAAAAGAACGAAATCTATCGGGCTGTCGCTGATGCACAGCTTCAGGCATGGCAAAAGGGAAGCGGATACTTTTACTGGAGTTATAAGCTTTTGACGGACACGGTAAATGAAAACGGATGGCTTGGCTGGGACAGCTGGGATTTAGGGCGGTGTGTCGATTTTAAATGGTTTCCGACGCAAAAGAAGAATTAACAAAAAAGGGGGAAAAAACTATGATTTTAAATCCGATACTTCCGGGATTCAATCCCGATCCATGTATTTGCAGAAAAGGGGATGATTACTATCTGGCAGTGTCTACGTTTGAATGGTTCCCGGGAATTCCGGTTTATCATTCAAAAGATTTGAAACACTGGGAATTATATACACATATTTTGACTGATGATGAGGCGGTTGACTTGAAAAAATTGCCGAGTGCAAAAGGAATATGGGCGCCGTGTCTGACTTATTGTGAAGAGGAAGATATGTTCTATGTTGTATACGGTGTGATGAATTCCATGAATGCGAGATACTTTGATGTAGATAATTTTTTGGTGAAATCAAAAGACATCAAAGGACCGTGGAGCAAGCCTGTATATCTGCATTCATCAGGATTTGATGCTTCAATCCTGCATGATGATGACGGAAAGAAATATATTGTCTCTTTGGAATGGGAGACAAGAGAAGGGTATGAAAAACCAGGATTTATCTGTATTGTTGAGTATGATCCAGAAAAAGAAGAGATTGTTGGATATCCAAAACCACTTTGGCGAGGCGGAACAGACAGGGGATGTATTGAGGCGCCGCATCTGACAAAGAGAGGAGAATACTATTATATTATGTGTGCCGAGGGCGGTACGGGGTATAATCACTGTGTGACGATGGGACGTGCTAAAAATGTATGGGGACCGTATGAAAAAGATCCGATGAACCCGATTGTGACAAGTGTGCCGGGAGAATCCAATGAGAGAAAAGACCCGGATCATTTAAAGCCAAAATATTTCAATCCGGATTCTGTTTTGCAAAAATCAGGGCATGGAAGTTATGTGGAATTGCCGACAGGGGAAGTGTATCTGGTACATCTTTGTGCGAGACCGTTTGTGCCGGAACTTCGCTGTACACTTGGACGTGAGACTGCAATCCAGAAAATGAAATGGACGAAAGATGGATGGCTTCGCATGGCAGATGGAACCAATCTTGCCAAGATTGAGGTGGAAGAGAGCACACTGCCTGAGCAAGAACTTCCGGCAATTCCTGCGTTTGATGATTTTGATGGAGAAGAATTGGGCAATTTTTATTATGCCCCGCGCATTATGCCGCAGCGTTTTGCAGATGTGACGGCACGGAAAGGGTATGTGAGAATCAGGGGACAGGAATCGCGCACGTCTCTGAATAAAGTAAGTATCTTGGCAAGAAAGTTGACAAGTGTGTATGCGAGGGTAACGACCAAGATGGAATTTACTCCAGAGATTCATCAGCATAGCGCCGGACTGATCATGTATTATGACAATATGAACTATGTAAATCTGAGAAAATATTACAGTGAGACACTTGGACAGAGTGCGCTTTCTATTATTCAACTGGAAAATGGAGAAAAGACAGAATTTTTAAACACCAGGATTCCGGTGGAAGACAGACCGATTTACTTGCGGCTCTATGTACAGGGAAGAGAATCTTGGTTTGAGTGGAGCTATGATGGAGAACAGTATGAGCGAATAGGCAGGGTTTTTGACACGACAAAATATTCGGATGAGTATTGCAAATATGGGGAATTTACAGGGACATTCGTCGGAATGACTTGTGCTGACAGGGTATTGCATAAGCATTATGCAGATTTTGATTTTTTTGAATATCTTGCAGATGAGAGCAGAAATGTAGAATAAGGAATGTGCGAAAGCACATTCCTTATTCTACATTTTGAACATCATCACGCAACTGAAGCAATTCGATATATTTTAGGACATCCTGTTTGGATTCGAGTGATAGTTTCTGATAAGCCATAGCCACATCACGATCCAGTGATTTTTCGTTCGGCTCTTTTTTTAGAGGGATATCTGTGCTCGTGGTCTCTGAGCCGGAGACCAGATAGTCGATGGATACATGAAAGTAATTTGCAAGTTTCTCTAGTTTTTCAAAATCAGGTTGACGACTTTTTGTTTCATAACCTGCAATAGTAGGACGAGATACTTGTAAGTATTCAGCCAGCTGACCTTGGGTAACATTCCGTGTTTCGCGCAAGTCTTTTAAGTTATTCCCGAAATTCATATATCGTCCTCCTTGTCTTTGTTTTTCTATTTTATCAGTACTATTCTGTAAAAAGTGAAAAAGTGCTGATTCTCAACAAGACAAAGGAAAACAGTTAAAAAACGGAACAAAAAATAGGGCGTTGACATAAAAACACAAACTCCGTATAATTTAGGTATGCAATAAAGTTGAGGGGAATGATAGACATGATGATAGCAAAAAACGATGAAGAAAAAAGAAGTAAAATGTGGCGTTTTGTGACAGGCATCGCATCCGTAGTTATTGTATTGGTTGTTGTCTTTTTTATTACAAGACTTTTTACGGGCAATCCATTAGACGGGAGATGGGAATCAGAAGAGAACAGCATGACGCTGATTTTTCAGGGAAATAATGATTTGACCGTAAATTTAGATTCTGCCGATGAAGGAACAGGCATAAAAGTAAAGATGGATTATGTGCTTGACAAAGATGCAAAGACGATTACGATCAAGGTAGATGAGGCAGCTCTGCAGAAGGCGGCGGACAAATCGGATGGTCAGGTGACTGCAGAAGGTTTGAAAGCATCGCTTGGCGAGATTTTATCTACGTTTGATTATAGCATTGAACAGAATGTGCTGGTACTTGCAGAGCGTGAATATGGGGATCAGCTTGTATTTACAAGACAGTAGCAGAAGATAGAGGCAAGAATAAGCAAAGAGTCTGACATGTCAGACTCTTTGCTTATTAGTGGAATTGGGGAGAGTTTATGTTCTCCCTGAGTATGAAAGGAGAAAATATGAGACGAGAAGAGACAAAGGTAGTTCAGATTGGGAATTGCAAGATTGGCGGAGGAAATCCGATTGCCATTCAGTCTATGACAAATACAAAGACAGAGGATGTGGAGGCGACAGTTGCCCAGATATTGGCATTGGAGGCAGCAGGATGCGACATTATCCGCTGCGCTGTGCCTACGATGGAGGCGGCGGAAGCACTCACAGAGATAAAAAAAAGAATTCATATTCCGCTTGTTGCAGATATTCATTTTGATTATCGTTTGGCAATCGCAGCAATCGAACATGGAGCAGATAAGATCCGTATTAATCCGGGAAATATCGGAGATGTGTCGAGAGTGCGTGAGGTTGTGGAAAAAGCAAAAGAATACAATGTGCCTATCCGTGTGGGGGTGAACAGTGGATCATTGGAGAAACATCTCGTGGAAAAATACGGTGGTGTGACGGCCGAGGGCATTGTGGAGAGTGCGTTGGATAAGGTGCGTATGATCGAGGAGATGGGGTATGACAATTTAGTGGTCAGTATCAAATCTTCTGATGTGATGATGTGTGTAAAAGCACATGAATTGATTGCAGAGCAGTGCCCATATCCGCTTCATGTTGGAATTACGGAATCCGGAACAATTTTATCTGGAAATATCAAATCCTCAGTCGGGCTTGGCATTATCCTGTATGAAGGAATTGGAGATACGATCCGCGTATCTCTGACAGGAGATCCGCTCGAAGAGATCAAATCAGCAAAACTCATCTTAAAGACACTGGGGCTTCGCAAAGGTGGAATAGAAGTAGTGTCCTGCCCGACTTGCGGAAGAACAAAGATTGACCTTATCGGACTTGCGAATCAGGTGGAGAATATGGTCGCAGATATCCCGCTTGACATCAAGGTAGCGGTGATGGGATGCGTTGTGAACGGACCGGGAGAAGCAAAAGAGGCAGATATCGGAATCGCCGGTGGAATCGGGGAAGGACTTTTGATCAAGAAAGGTGAAATTGTGAAAAAAGTAAAGGAAGAGGAACTTTTAGATACTCTTCGGAATGAATTATTAAACTGGGAAAAATAGAGATGGAGAAATATGATGACAAAGCAATTCTTTGATGTGTTTCCGACTTTAAAAGTAAATAGTGATTGTAAAGTACTGTTTGAAAATGTGGAAGTGACGAAAGTTACGACAAATTCAGACAGAGACTACCTGCACGTCCATTTATTCAGTACGCATCTGCTTGCGAAGAGCTGGATTTATAAGATGGAAACAATGATTAAAGAACAGTTATTTGGGCGAAACCGGATTCGGATCAGGATTTATGAGGATTATCAGTTGTCCGGTCAGTATACACCGGAAAATCTGATGAATGAGTACAGGGAAAGTATTTTGCTGGAATTGAAAGAACGAAGTGTTGTCGAGCACAATATGTTCCTGAATGCGAAGTATCATTTTGAAAACGAAAACCATCTGTATCTTAAGCTGGATGACACAATTGTGGCGCAGGGAAAGCAGGACTCGATTGTAGGTTTGTTGAATGAAGTGTTCGAGGAACGGTGCCATGTTCCGATTCAAATTCATGTGGAATATCAGCAGGCAAAGACAAGCAAGATGCAGGAGCACAATGCCCGTATGCTTCAGCAGGCGATCAATGCGATTGTGGAAGAGAATGCAGCAAAACTTGAGACAAAAGAAACGAAGGAAGAGGTAAAACAAGAAAAGAAAGAACACAAGGAGACAGCGAAAACATCTGCAAAAGCTCCGGCAAAAGAGATGCCAAAGAAGAAAGAGTTTTATCGCCCGCTTAAGAGATCGGACGATCCGAATCTAATCTATGGACGTGATTTTGAGGATGAGACGATTGAACTGTCACAGGTGGTCGGAGAGATGGGAGAGATCACATTCCGCGGACAGGTGACAAGCTTTGATACACGTGAGATTCGAAACGAAAAGACCATTGTCATGTTTGCAGTGACCGATTTTACAGATACGATCATGGTAAAACTGTTTGTGCGAAATGATCAGCTTCCGGAGTTGCTTGGAGAGGTGAAAGCGGGAGCGTTTTTGAAAATCAAAGGTGTCACAACCATCGACAAATTCGACAGTGAACTGACGATTGGTTCTGTTGCCGGAATAAAAAAAATTCCGGATTTTCGAACGACCAAAAAGGATACAAGTGCAGAGAAAAGGGTGGAACTTCACTGCCACACGAAGATGAGTGATATGGATGGTGTCTCTGATGTGAATAAGATTGTAAAACGAGCACACGACTGGGGACATCCTGCGATTGCAATCACGGATCACGGTGTTGTGCAGGCATTCCCGGATGCAAATCATTTTATCGAAGGACTTGATAAAGATGATCCGTTCAAAGTGATTTACGGGGTGGAAGCATATCTGGTAGATGATCTGACAGATATCGCAGTGCATGCAGGAAATCAGACACTCGATGATACATATGTGGTGTTTGATATCGAGACGACCGGATTCAGTGCTGTGGAAGATCACATCATTGAGATTGGCGCGGTGAAGGTGGAGAATGGAAAGATTACGGATAAGTACAGTACATTTGTAAATCCGGAAGTTCCGATTCCGTTCGAGATCACGCAGCTTACAAGTATCGATGACTCTATGGTGATGGATGCCCCGAAGATCGATGTCATTCTGCCGCAGTTTTTGGAATTTGTCGGAGACGCCTCTCTTGTGGCGCACAATGCAGGGTTTGATGTCGGATTTATTGAGCAGAACTGTAAAAATTTGAATATTGAGCAGGAATTTGTGTCGGTGGATACGGTTGCACTTGCGAGAGTGCTTCTTCCAACGCTGTCCAAATATAAATTGAATATCGTGGCGAAAGCATTGAACATTTCACTTGAGAATCATCATCGTGCTGTGGACGATGCCGGGGCGACCGCAGAGATTTTTGTGAAATTTGTCGAGATGTTAAAAGAGCGGGAAATCACGACATTAAAAGGAGTGAATGCATTTGGTGCGACGAATCCGGATGCGGTGAAAAAGATGCCGACGTATCATGCAATCATTTTAGCGAAAAATGATGTGGGAAGGGTAAACCTATACCGATTGATTTCATTGTCGCATTTGACATATTATGCAAGACGACCGCGTATTCCCAAAAGTGAGTTCAACCGCTATCGGGAAGGTTTGCTGATCGGAAGCGCCTGTGAGGCGGGAGAACTTTATCAGGCGGTACTCAATAACAAGTCGGATGAAACAATTGCAAGATTGGTAGAGTTTTATGATTATCTGGAAATCCAGCCGCTCGGCAATAACCAGTTTATGGTGGACAGCCCGAAATACAGCCAGATTCGAAGCGATGAAGACTTAAAAGATATTAACCGCAAAATTGTAAAATTGGGGGAGGAGTTTCACAAACCGGTTGTGGCAACCTGTGATGTGCATTTCTTAGATGCGGAAGATGAGGTTTATCGAAGAATCATCATGACCGGAAAAGGATTCGGCGATGCTGACAGCCAGCCGCCGCTTTATCTTCGCACAACAGAGGAGATGATGGAAGAATTCGCATATCTTGGATCGAAAAAGGCGCATGAGGTGGTCATTGAAAATACGGTGAAGATCTCAGATATGATTGAAAAGATTTCTCCGGTTCGTCCGGATAAATGTCCGCCGGTCATTGAGGATTCGGATCAGATGTTAAGGGATATCTGTTACAGCAAAGCGCACAGCATGTATGGCGATCCCCTGCCGGAGATTGTAGTGGAGCGTCTGGAGAGAGAGTTGAACTCGATTATTTCCAATGGATTTGCCGTGATGTATATCATCGCGCAGAAACTGGTATGGAAATCCGTTGAGGACGGTTACCTCGTAGGATCACGTGGTTCAGTTGGTTCGTCGTTTGCTGCGACGATGGCAGGAATTACGGAAGTAAATCCGTTGAGTCCTCACTATTATTGTCCGAATTGTTTTTACAGTGATTTTGAGTCTGAGGAAGTCCGCGCTTATGCGGGGGGCTGTGGTTACGATATGCCGGATAAGCTTTGTCCGAACTGTGGGAAACCGCTTGTTAAAGATGGGTTCGATATTCCGTTTGAGACCTTCCTTGGATTCAAGGGAAATAAAGAACCTGATATTGACTTGAACTTCTCCGGAGATTATCAGAGTAATGCTCACAAATATACGGAGGTTATTTTCGGGGAAGGTCAGACGTACCGTGCGGGAACGATCGGTACACTGGCAGATAAGACGGCATATGGATTTGTGAAAAATTATTATGAGGAACACGGACAGGGAAAACGAAAATGCGAGATCGAGCGTATTTTACAGGGATGTACCGGAATCCGAAGAAGTACCGGACAGCATCCGGGAGGAATTATCGTTCTCCCACTTGGTCAGGATATCAACTCTTTTACACCTGTGCAGCATCCGGCAAATGATATGACAACAGATATTATCACAACGCATTTTGATTATCACTCCATCGACCACAACCTGCTGAAACTTGATATTCTCGGCCATGATGATCCGACGATCATCAAGATGCTGGAAGAGTTGGTGGAACAACTCACGGGAAAACCGTTTAAGGCAACAGACATTCCGCTTGACGATCAGGGTGTGATGAAACTGTTTCAGGATACAAGCTCTCTTGGGATTACGCCGGATGATATCGGTGGATGTCCGGTGGGGTGTCTCGGAATTCCGGAGTTTGGAACAGACTTTGTTATTCAGATGGTGGTGGATACGAAACCAAAGACACTTTCAGATTTGATTCGTATTTCCGGTCTGTCGCATGGAACGGACGTATGGCTCAACAATGCGCAGGAATTGATCAAAAGCGGTAAGGCGACGATTTCCACCGCAATCTGTACCCGTGATGATATTATGACGTATCTGATCAACAAAGGAATGGACAGTGAGGAGTCGTTTACGATTATGGAGCGTGTCCGTAAAGGTCTTGTGGCAAAAGGGAAGTGTAAAGACTGGCCGGAGTTTAAAAAGGACATGATTGAGCATGGAATCCCGGACTGGTATATCTGGTCATGTGAAAAGATTAAGTACATGTTCCCGAAAGCGCATGCGGCCGCTTATGTCATGATGGCATTTCGCATTGCCTACTGCAAAGTTTACTATCCACTTGCCTACTATGCGGCATATTTCAGTATCCGCGCCAGCGCATTTTCTTATGAGCTGATGTGTCAGGGAAAAGAAAAGCTGGAGTTCTATATGAACGATTACAAACGCCGCAGTGATTCTCTGAGCAAAAAGGAGCAGGATACATTGAAGGATATGAAAATCGTGCAGGAAATGTATGCAAGAGGATTTGAGTTCCTGCCACTTGATATCTATCGAGCAAAGGCAACGAAATTTCAGATTATCGATGGAAAACTTATGCCGCCACTTTCAAGCATTGAGGGTATGGGAGACAAAGCGGCGGATGCGGTTGAGATGGCTGCAGCAGACGGTCCATATCTGTCAAAAGATGACTTCAGGCAGCGGACGAAAGTAAGTAAGACCGTCATTGATTTCATGGCGGATTTAGGGATGTTTGGAGATTTGCCGGAGACGAATCAATTGTCATTGTTTGATTTTTCATAATAGAGAAAGATGCAGGTCGTGAGGATTTGCATCTTTTTTTGAATTTTGCGATGCAATAAATTAATGCTTTAATTTGAAAAAGCATTGTGCTATAATAAAAACATTAAGCGATTTGCTAAAGGAATGCAGTGAAAAAGGAGGATGAGGGAATGATTTGGGCGAAGGAAGAGACACTGCCAAGAGCCGAGATTGAGAAGATTCAGTTAGAGCGATTAAAGGAAAGTGTTGCATATATTTATGAGAGAGTAGCGCCTTATCGTGAAAAAATGGATGCAGCGGGCGTGAAGCCGGAAGATATTCAGACATTAAAGGATTTACAGAAATTGCCATTTACAAATAAATCAGATTTTCGGGAGCATTATCCGATGGGATTGTTTGCGGTAGATAAAAAGGAACTTGTTCGATTTCATGCCAGTTCCGGGACGACTGGGAAACCGACTGTTGTAGGATATACGAAAAAAGACTTGGAAATCTGGCTGAACAATGTAGCGCGAGTGGCGTGTATGGGCGGCGCGACGGAGGATGATGTCTGTCAGATTGCGTTTGGGTATGGAACATTTACAGGAGCGCTCGGATTGCACGGAGGTTTGGAGACACTTGGTGCAGCTGTGATCCCGATGTCCTCGGGAAATACAAATAAACAGATTATGTTTTTACAGGATATGGGTGTGACACTTTTGGTGGCGACACCATCGTATGCATTGCACCTTGGAGAAGAAATTCGAAGAAGAGGACTTGATCCGGCAAAAGATCTGAAAGTTCGGATCGGTTTGTTTGGAGGCGAAGGGATGACCGAGCCGATGAGAGAAGAGATGCGTAAAGTGTGGGGAGACCAATTTGTCTGTACACAAAATTATGGAATGAGTGAGCTGTGTGGACCTGGTGTGTCAGGAGAATGCACGGAGTTGAATGGATTACATATCAATGAAGATTGGTTCATTCCGGAGATCATTGATCCGGAGACCGGGGAAGTGCTGCCGGAGGGTGAACTTGGCGAACTGGTTGTCACTTGTCTTGGGAAGGAAGCGCTTCCGATGATTCGTTATCGCACGAAAGATTTGACGAGATTACATTATGAACCTTGCAAATGTGGAAGAACGACATGCAGGATGGATAACTTATCTGGACGTTCTGATGATATGCTTGTCATTCGTGGTGTCAATGTATTTCCGACACAGATTGAGGAAGTGCTTCTTCAGATTGAGGAGATCGGACCACATTATGAGATTCTTGTGGAGAGAAAGAACAGACTCGATGTGATGACGATTTCCGTGGAATTGATCGATGACAGATTACTTGACAGTTATGCAAAATTGAGTGAGTTGGAGCAGAGAATCAAAAGCAAATTAAAATCTGCGCTTGGTCTTGCATCGAATATCAAGCTGGTAGCACCACATACATTACAGCGTTTTGAAGGGAAAGCAAAGCGTGTGACTGATTTACGAAAGGATGGATTATAAAATGGCAAATATGAATCAAAAAGTAATTATGCTCGGCAATGAGGCAATTGCCCGTGGAGCATATGAGGCGGGCGTAAAAGTGTCTGCTGCGTATCCGGGAACGCCAAGTACAGAGATCAGTGAGAATCTTGTAAAATATAAAGATGATATTTATGCGGAGTGGTCACCGAATGAAAAGGTGGCAACAGAAGTTGCGATTGGAGCAAGTGTGTCAGGGGTACGTTCTATGGCATGTATGAAACATGTGGGACTGAATGTGGCGGCAGATCCGCTCTATACAGTTTCTTACATGGGAGTCAACGGCGGTCTTGTTGTGATTGTGGCAGATGATCCTGGGCTTTACAGTTCTCAAAATGAACAGGATACACGTATGGTCGCAAGAGCAGCTCAGGTGCCGGTGCTGGAGCCATCAGACAGTATGGAAGCAAAAGAGTTTATGAAGTTTGCATATGAGATCAGTGAAAACTTCGACCGTCCGGTTATTTTCCGCACAACGACAAGATTGGCGCATTCGCAGGGGCTGGTGGAATTATGTGACCGCGTGGAGCCGGAGGATAAGCCGTATGAAAAAGATATTCGTAAAAATGTTATGATGCCGGGCAATGCAAAGCTTCGCCATATTGAGATTGAGAAGCGAAATCTGGAGCTTGCAGAGGCGGCAAACACAATGGCGATCAATAAAGTGGAGATGAATGATACAAAAATTGGTGTTATCACAAGTGGAATTCCGTATCAATATGTAAAAGAAGCGATTCCAAATGTGTCTGTGTTAAAACTTGGCATGGTGAATCCACTTCCGAAAAAATTGATTGAGGAGTTTGCACAGAAAGTGGAGACACTCTACATTGTGGAAGAATTGGATCCTGTTATTGAAGAACAGGTGAAATCATGGGGGGTGAAAGCAATCGGGAAAGAAATTTTTACAGTGCAGGGTGAATATAGCGCCAATATGATCCGTGAGGCGATTCTCGGAGAAAAGGCAGATGTGAAAGCACCTGCACAGGTCCCGGGAAGACCTCCGATTTTATGTCCAGGATGTCCACACAGAAGCGTTTACCATGTGCTGAATAAGTTGAAGATCCATGCGGCAGGAGACATCGGCTGCTATACTTTGGGGGCAGTTGCACCACTTAGTGTTGTGGACACAACAATCTGTATGGGAGCAAGTATTTCAAGTCTTCATGGAATGGAAAAGGCAAAAGGAAAAGACTATATCAAGAACTGGGTAGCTGTGATCGGGGATTCTACATTTTTACATACCGGCGTGAATTCACTTATGAATATGATGTACAATAGAGCGACAGGAACCGTGATGATTCTTGATAATTCCACAACCGGAATGACCGGGCATCAGGACCATGCGGCGACCGGCAAGACACTTCTCGGCGAGCCGACATATGCAATCGATATTCCGGCGCTTTGCAGGGCAATTGGTGTGAAAAACGTAGTGGAAGTAAATGCGTTTGATATTGAAAAGTTAGAAAAAGTGGTAAAAGAAGAAGTGGCAAAAGACGAGGTGTCTGTCATCATCACAAAATCACCATGTGTTCTTTTGGATAAATCAAAGAAACCGGTTTATATTGCACATGAAGACAAGTGTAAAAAATGCGGTATGTGTATGAAACCGGGATGTCCGGCAATGACAAGAAATGCGGACGGAACGATTCATATCGACGATACGATGTGCACCGGATGTGGACTTTGTGAGACATTATGTAAATTTGAGGCGATTGAACTAGTGGAGGCAGGTGACAGATAATGACGACAAAAAATATTATGATTGTAGGTGTGGGAGGTCAGGGAACACTTCTCACGAGCAGGATTTTAGGTGGGCTTGCGATTGCGGGCGGATATGATGTGAAGCTTTCTGAGGTGCACGGCATGGCGCAGCGAGGCGGAAGTGTTGTGACATATGTGCGTTATGGAGAGAAAGTTGCGGAGCCGATCGTGGAAGAAGGGCAGGCAGATGTCATTATCGCATTTGAACGATTGGAAGCACTCCGGTATGCACATTTCTTGAAAAAAGACGGTGTGTTGATTGCCAATGATTGGAGAATTGATCCGATGCCTGTTGTGATCGGGGCGGCTCAGTATCCGGAACACATTTTAGAAGATTTGGCGAAAGAACATAAAGTGTATACAGTGAATGCGACAGAGGAAGCAAAAAAGCTTGGCAATCCGAGAGTGTTTAATATGATCGTGCTTGGAATTGCTGCACAGCACATGGATTTTACAAAAGAGCAGTGGTATGACGTGATCGAGCATACGGTGCCGCCAAAGACTGTGGAACTAAACAAGCAGGCATTTGATGTCGGCTATACATTGTAGGAGGTGTCTTATGATTAAGCAGTTATCCGTATTTGTGGAAAACAGGCCGGGAAGCCTTATGGATGTGACGAGTCAGTTGACGGAAGCACATATCAATATCCGGGCGGTGTCTTCGTTTGATGCACCGGAGTTTGGTATTTTGCGTCTCATCGTTGACAAACCGATGGAGGCAAAAGAATATCTGACATCAAAAGGATTTGTTGTCCGTGTCAGTGAAGTGCTTGGCGCAGAGTTGGAAGATAAGAAGGGGACGCTCAACAATATGCTGACGATTCTTGCGGAAGGAAAGATTAACATCAATTATATTTATTCGTTTATTATCCGGGATGGACTGGCGCCTGTCATGGTGTTCCATACAGATGATTTTGACAAAGCGATTGAAAGTCTGAAAAAGGCAAACGTGAAGATTGTAGACGAAAACGAGTTATAGAGGAGATGAAGTGCGATGGAGTGGAAGGAAAGGATCAGAGATCCGAAAGTGGAATGTATGAGCAGGGATGAGATGACGGCTCTGCAAAGTGAACGATTGGTAAAACTGGTGGAACGGGTATATAAAAATGTTACGTTTTACCACGAGAAGATGAAAGCGCTTGGAGTAGAACCGGGAGATATCAAAGGAGTGGAAGATATCGATAAACTTCCATTTACAACGAAAGAGGATTTGAGAGAAAACTATCCGTTTGGACTTTTGGCAGTTCCGAAATCTCAGGTAGCGAGAGTACAGGGAACTTCCGGAACGACGGGAAAACTGACACTTGCATCCTACACACAGAGTGATGTGGATCTCTGGGGAGAGTGTGTGGCAAGATGTCTTACGATGGCAGGACTTACCGAGGAGGATATCATTCATGTCTGTTATGGATATGGTCTCTTTACCGGAGGAATGGGACTTGATTTTGGCACAAGAAAATTAGGTGCGATGGCGATTCCGATGTCTGCTGGAAACACAAAGAGACAGATGATGTGTATGGAAGATTTTGGAGCGACAGCAATCGCATGTACACCGTCCTATGCACTTCATTTGGCAGAATCACTTCAGGAAGCCGGACTTGTAGAAAAATTGAAATTAAAGGCGGGAATACTTGGAGCCGAGCCATGGACTGTGGAGATGCGTCAAAAGATTGAAAACATACTTGGAATCAATTGCTTTGACATTTATGGACTTTGTGAGATCATGGGACCGGGTGTTGCGTTTGAATGTATTCATCATAACGGATTGCATATTTTTGAAGACCATTTCTATCCGGAAATCCTAGATCCGGCAACGGGAAAAGCATGTGCGGATGGAGAGACAGGGGAGTTGATCTTTACAACTCTCACGAAAGAGGCGATGCCTCTTCTGCGCTACCGGACAAAGGATTTGACGAGCATTGACCACAGCACATGTGCATGTGGAAGAACACTCCCTCGAATTTCAAAATTCAAAGGACGTACAGACGACATGAAAGTCATTCGTGGTGTCAATGTGTTCCCGACTCAGGTGGAAACTGCACTTTTAAGTATGGGTGGAGATGTCGCACCGCACTATCTGATGATCGTTGACCGCGAGAACAATATGGATACGCTGACTGTCATGGTGGAAGTAGATGAACGTTTCTTCTCAGATGAGATCCGTGCGTTGGATGGTTTGAAAAATAAAATCGGTGCAGTGTTAAAACAGGCGCTTGGAGTGGCAGTGAAAGTAAAGCTGGTTGAGCCGAAGACAATTGAGCGGAGCGAAGGAAAAGCGAAACGTGTCATTGATAAGAGAAATCTATCTTAAGAGGAGGGAAAATATGAGAATTCAACAATTATCCGTATTTTTGGAGAATCGAGAAGGGCGTCTTGATGAGGTTTTGACAGTATTAGGGAAAAATGATGTCAATATTGTGGCGTTAAGTCTTGCGGACACTGCAGACTATGGGATGCTGCGCATGATTGTATCAGATCCGATGAAAGGAAGAATGGTCTTAAAGGAAGCAGGAATTACAGCGATGCTGACAGATGTGGTTGCAATTCGTGTGCCACATGCGACCGGTTCGCTTAGCAAAGCAATGCATGCATTGGTGGAAGCAAAAGTGAATGTGGAATATATGTATGCATTTGCCAATGGAGCAGACGCCTCGGCGGTATTGAAAACAGACGAACCGGAAAAAGCAGTTGATGTTTTACGGGAAAATGGATTCGATGTGTGGAGTGCGGATGAAGCGTACAAGGCAAATTGTTAAGAACAAGGAGTGTATCATTGTGATATGCTCCTTATTTTTTGGTGAAAAGACTGAAAAATATACAAAATATACATACTAATAAAGTGAAAATAAAATATACAGGTAAAAATTTACAATTATAAATGGTTATAACAGAAAAAATATGTTATACTGAACGAAATGGCTTGAAGCGGTCAGGAAAGAGAGGAAAAAGAAATTGAAAAGGAAAAAGGTAATTGCAATCTTATTGGCGGCGGCACTTTCGGCAGGAAATCTTTCGGGTCTTGGTATGTTATCAGTTGCGGCAGAAAATACTCAGACAGAACAGGCGGTGGAAAAAGAAAATGAGCAGACGAATATTGCTCTGAATAGAACTGCAAGAGCATCCAACTCATTAGGAGCATCTGCTGAGCATCCTGCAAGAACACCGGAACTGGCGTTTGACGGAAAAGGGGACAACACAACAGACAATATCAACAGCCGCTGGCAGAGCAGTGATGTTCAGGAGTTTCGGGAGGAGTGGCTGGAAGTCGACCTCGGAAACTCAGCAAAAATTTCAAAGGTGACTGTGAAATTCTTTGCAAAATTATATGGAAACTTTGTTATTGAGACATCGGACAGTCAGGCGGAAGATGCGAAATGGACACAAATTAAATCTGTGGAGATGCCATCCGGCAATGATGCGAATATCATAAAAGAAGTAGATGTAACAAAGGATGGAGAACCGGTGGAAGTATCCCGTTATCTGCGTTTGCGTTTCACATCAGGAAACACGCAGGCTGCAAGCCGTGGAATCGGTGTGTATGAGTTTGAGGTGTACGGAGATTTGAGTGAGCCGGACAAGCCGGAAAAACCAGAAAATCCGGATGCAGTTACCGGAAATATTGCGAAAGGAAAACGTGCCACGGCATCCGGAGTGGAAGTTGGAATGGAGTCCTGCACACCGAATTTAGCAGTCGATGGCGATAAAGAGACAAGATGGTCTGCACCTCAGATGAAAACAGGAACAGATGCGAATCAGAAACAGAATATGCAATGGCTGGAATTAAATCTTGGAAATAATGTGACAGATATTACAAGCATTGATATTTCTTTCTTTAAATTAGTATTTTCTACAGACTATACAATTAAGACGAGAGCAAGCGAAACAGATAATTGGAGAGAAGTCGCACATATTACACATGAGCCAAGTGCAGAACAGAATAAGGTAGATTCTATCAAAACAGTAAAAGAATTGGATAAATATGTCCGTTTTGAGTTTAACAAGGTAAACACACAGGCAGGCGGAAACAGTGTCTCTGTGCGTGAAATTGAAATCAACGGAACGCAGGTTCCGATACCGTATGAGCCGGAAAGTGCAAAAGAAGTGCTTGACACGGTGAAAGGTCTGGATACAATTACAACAGACATGACAGAAGTGCCGCTTCCGCAGGTACCGGAAGGATATGAGATTCATGTGATCGGAAGCGAGTATCCTCAAGTCATCACAGATGACGGAAAAATCAGCGCATACAATATGTACGATTACAAGAGTATGGAGATTATGCTTCAAGTTGTGAATAAAGAAGATGAGACGGATGTCGCAAAGAAAGCTTTCCAGGTAGCAGTTCCGAAAAAGACACAGAAACATGTTGATTTATTCCCGGAAGTAGAAAATCAAAATGCGGAGCCAAAAGTGATTCCGAGTATTCAGGAATGGTACGGCTATGATGGAGAATTTAAGCTTACGAAAAATTCACGCATCATTGTGAAAGATGGGGCGAATCTTGGCGCAGACAAAATTGCAAAACAGTTTCAGGAAGATATGAAAGAGATTACCGGAATGGAACTTGCAATTGTAAGCGGACAGGAATCAGATGCAGATGACATTTTGATTGAGTCTGAGGTGGAAGATACATACACACTTGGAGACGAGGGATATCTTCTGCAGGCAGATGACGATGGAATCCACATCATTGGAAATGGATACAACGGATGTCTTTACGGTGCGATGACTTTAGAGCAGGTATTTTATACACAGAAAGATGAATTTAAATTCCCGAAGGGAATTGCCCGTGATTTTTCCAAATATGCAGTCCGTGGAGTGATGATTGATATTGCAAGAACACCATACCGAATGGATGCGTTGGAAGATATTGTGAAAGCGCTGGCGTTCTATAAGATTAATGAAGTACAATTTCATCTGAATGATAACCGACATGTGCCGGGAAATGCAGACCGTGATAAATATGAACATTGGGAAAACGTAGAAGGTATGTTCCGTCTGGAAAGTGATACCTTCCCAAGCCTTAAGACGACGGAGAAAAAGAACGACTATTACAACGAAGTGTTTGGCGGCTCGCCGCAATATACAAAAGAAGAATACAAGAATTTACAGAATTTGGCGATGGATTACGGAATTAATCCGATTTCAGAGATTGATGCTCCGGGACATTCGCTTCTGTTTACAAAATATGTGAGAAATCATTTGGATGAGGCACAGAAGGCGGTTCCGGAAATTAAGGGAAATATCAATGCAGATAAAGACTGGGAATTGCTTGCGATGACCGGGGAGAAAAAAGATTCTGCGTTTGCGTTTATGGATGCATTGTTTGATGAGTATCTGGAAGAGGATGTATTTTTAGGTGACACGGTCAACATCGGAGCAGACGAGTACTGGAATATCAATGATCAGGAACGACCGGGTGTACAGGAGTATATCCGTAAAATGGCAGACAATGTAAAGGATCACGACAAAAAGGTTCGTATGTGGGGATCGACAAGCCAGTTTTTCAAAAATCAAGATCAGGCAAAAGCATATAACGATATTGAAATTGATTTCTGGTCAAATTCATGGGAAAATGCAGCGAATAGAATTGAACAGGGATATAAAGTAGTCAATGTAGATTCGTTCCATCTGTATGGAAATCCTGGGCGCGACAAACGAGATGTTGTCAATGTGGAGCATGTGTTCAATAACTGGGATCCGACAGTGATGACAGGAAGCAAAGTAAGCAAGTCAGAGCCGAATCTTCTTGGAGCAAAGACGGCGCTTTGGGCAGACATTGCAGATATGGGTGTGACAGAAAGAGATAATTTTGAACGTATCATGCGTCAGGCAGCAGTGTTGAGTGAAAAGACATGGGGCGGAACAGATGAGACACAGACATTTGAAGAGTACAGTTTCAAGTATGACAGATTACAGCAGGGACCGGGCGTGTCTTTGGGGGCAGATGTAGACAGTGAGACCGGGCTTGTGCTGGATTATGATTTTGCAAATGTTAAGGAGGGAAAAGTATATGATGCCAGCGGAAATGGATATAACGGAAATATTTCGGATGCAAAGATAAAAGAAGAAGCTGGGACAGCGTGGCTTCAGCTGAACGGAGATACAGAGGTGCAAACGGAGCTTCGATCTATGGATTATCCATACACGGTACAATTTGAACTTCGACTTGCAAAAGAGGGCAATGGTGATGGAGAGACATATATTTTTGACGGACGCGATGGAAGATTGTCAATCAATGACAAAGGGAACTTGCAGATTAATCGTTCTTACTTTACACAGGACTTTGGTTACCAGATTCCAACAGACAAACCGGTGCAGATGACAATTGTCGGGACGCAGCAGGTGACAAAGTTGTACATTGATGGAAAATTAGAAAAGACACTTTTGCGAACTACGAATTCAGAGACGGATTATGAGCATCTGTTATCGACATTTGTATTTCCGCTTTCTTCTATAGGAAAAGGGATAGAGGGTGAACTTGCAAATTTGAAAGTATATAACAAAGCATTGTCACCGGAAAAAATCAAAGAAGTTTCAGAGAAAAAAGAAGTGACAGAAGTCAATGTGTCTCAGGGGACAGCAGCAGCAGGGACAGCGCAGCGAAAAGGTGACGGCAATCAGGATGTGGACTGGAAAAAACTTCGTGTCGGCTGGAAAGCAATTGATGGTGACGGCAATGCTCTGGATGGAAAGCATGGCACAGATGTGAGTGAAAAAGATTCGTATTTTGAGGGTGCATATGCGGACAGCGCATTTGCGGTAGATATGCTGGAAGAGCAAGATATCAGTAAGCTGGTACTGCAATGGGATCGAGCGCCAAAAAGTTTTAAGATTCAGATTTCAGAAGATGGAAGTGTGTGGAAAGATTTACAGACTGTAGATGGAGAAAGTGTCAATACAATCACGTTTGCACAACCGATTCACACACGTTACATTAAAATGCAGGGAGTAAGTCTGAATGGAAACAATACGTTCAAATTGAGGGAATTCGAAGCGTATGAGGCAGTGGACAAGACAGCGCTGAAAGAGCAAGTGAAAGCAGCGGAAGAAAAATGCGAAGAGTTCGGTCTGACATTTGCAGATGCAAAGGGATATGATGCTTTTATGGATGCATATATGAAAGCAGAGGCAATGTACGAAAACACACTGGCAGAACAAAATGATGTGGATCTTGCAACGAAGACATTGGAAGAAACGCTGAAAGACCTTCCAGAGAATCCGGAGCCAGGGGAAGTAGAAGTGGAATCAGTCAAAGTGACTGTAAATAAGACGGAATTGAAAGTCGGAGAGACGACAACGGCAAAAGCAGTGATTACACCGGATAATGCAACAGATCAGACAGTCTCATGGACAACTTCTGATGAGTCAGTGATAACAGTGGATAAAGACGGACAGATCACAGCAAAGAAGATCGGAAAGGCAAATGTGATTGCAACTGCATCCAATGGAAAAACTGACAAAGTAGAAATTACGGTTGTTGAAGAGAAAACGGATCCAAAACCGGATAATGGAGACGATGGAAAAGATAATCAGAATCAGACTCAGAATACGAAGCCGGAAGAGGATAAAAAGAAAGATCCTGTCAAGACGGGAGACCCACAGTCTATCGCACTGTGCCTTGGGGCAATGGCGGCAGCCGGAGTAACTGTCATTGGAAGAAAAAAGAAAAGAGATTAATTAAAAAGTAAAATTAAAAGAGCAAAAATCGGAGGCAGAAATGAAGAAAACAGTCAAAAAAGGTATGGTAGTGACATTATCAGCATGTATGCTTGCAAATTCAGTTCCATTATCGAATTTTACAGTACAGGCAGCGTTAAAGCAGGAATTTGTTGAATTTACAAATGAACAAAACAGAGGTGGATGGTCAAAGGCGAGTGGAAACGGGAAAATCGAGTTTACAGACGGAGAGAACGAAAAAGGATATATGGTGTTAAGCTCAGATGATAATACGATTTTTTCGGAAAACCAGTCAGAAAAACGTGCAGACGGTTATGTGGAGATGGATATGACTCTGACGAAAGCAGACAATGGTGGCCGCATGGGAATTATTTTTCGGTATAACAATGAAAACGACTGGCAGGGAATCGGTATTGACAGTGGAAGCTGGAATTGGTTCAACGGAGCAGGTGAGTGGGGAAGCGTAACATCTGCGGCTAAAAGTTTTACAAAAGTAGGAGAAACTCATAGAATTCGAGTGGAATACCGCGGAAACAACGTGAAAGTTCTGCAGGATGGTGTGGAGATCATAAATCAGGAAATCGACAAGTTCAGCAACGAAAAAGCGGGGAATGTCGGTATGCGCCTCTGGGGAAAGGTGTCTGAAAACTATGATTGTGCTTTTAAAATCGACAATGTAAAGACAGGGGAAATCGCAAAAGAAGTTGTTCTTACACCGGATCATTTTACAGTTGATTATGAGGAAGCCGGAAAAGAAGATTTCAAAGTAACAATTGCTGAGGAGTCTTTGCAACTGACAGAAATTAAAAGTGGGAATGTGGCATTAGAAAAGGACAAAGATTACACATTTCATGCCAATACAGTTACGATAAAAAAAGAATATATTGCACAGATCAAAGATGCGGCATCCACAAATTTGACATTTGTATTTGAAGATGGACAACAGAAAACGTGCAGTATACAAATCAAAAAGGAAGAAGAACAAGTTTCTTATAATCGTGATTTCACAAAAGGGACAGAGGGGTTTGAAAAAGTTTCTGGAGACAGCGGAGTGCTGGAAGCAGGGAAAGATGGTGTGACTGTTCAGAAAGATGGTGTGTTCATTGATCAAAATTCTAAGGAGCTTAAGAATCAAGAAGTGGAATTTACATATGATCCGCTAAATAATAGCTGTAATTATGGCGTGGTACTGCGCTATACATCTCCGACAGACTATATTTATGTGGGACCTTCTGCTCAAAATAACCAACATTATACAAAATGGGGGATTTATAATCAGAACGGAAGACTTGCAGAGATTGAGGACAGCGGTTTTGTACTTTCCGGACGTGACGTTCCGTATAAAGTAAAAGTAAGAGTTGTTGAAAATGTAGTGACAATCTTTTTGGATAACGAAGAGATTTACAATGGAGAGATAGGTGGACTTACAACGAATGCCGGAAAAGTTGGTTTTCGAACAACAGAAAGTACAGGCATGACAATTCAAGGATTTACACAGGAGACAGCAAGTGCGCCAGAAGTGGTGGAAAACACGTCGGAAGCTGAGATTGCTTCTGAGCAAATGACAGTGACGCTGGATGCAAATTTCCCAAGAGTGGTCGAGTATACCTTGAAAGAGGGAGGGCAGACTGTCAAGGGGCAAGAACTTGCATTACATCAGGTGGAATTGAATAATAAACTGTACACACCGAAGGTTACATCAGATATTTCCGGTGCGAAGGCGACCTATCATGTTTCGGAAGAATCAACAGGGATTTCGTTTGATGTCATCATGGAAGTAAAAGAAAATGTACTGTCTATGCATGTGAAAAATATCAAAGATGATAAGACAAAGCTATATACTTTGAATTTCCCAGAACACAGTCTGATCTCTATGTCGAGCAAGGATGCAGGCGGCATGCTCACGGTAAATGATTATCGTTCGGAATCAAAGGTAGAACTTTCAAAAGCAAATGTCGCAAATGCTTACAGTGAGACAACGCTTGCCGTGCTGAGTAATCAGAATGTGGCGGCAACTCTGACAGGAGAATCCTATAAGAATCGGCATGAGGTGGCGTATCAGACATTTGATGCGGGGGATCACACTTCCACGGGACTTTGGGTGAATGAGTTTACATACAGAGGTCTGGATGGAGAAGTAATGTATGAGCCGGCTGTGAAAGTGGCTATTACAGCGGATCGCAACAAAGACGGTAAGGTGGATTATCAAGATGGTGCAATTGCACTGCGTGATGACTGTATGACCAGAAAAACAGGCGCAGATGTTGTGACAGATACATGGACGATGGTTGCAATGAATGTGGGGTCTGAGGCACAGTATCCGTTTCTTCGTATTTTAGACAATGTAAAGAAGATGTCACTTGCGATGGATGGATTTGGTCAGAATATAATTATCAAAGGATATCAAAGTGAAGGGCACGACTCATCACATCCGGATTTTGCAAATTACAATAAACGTGCCGGAGGTTTGGAAGATTTTCAGACATTACTTGAAAACTCTGAAAAATATAATGCCAAGATAGGAATCCATGTCAATCATACGGATATTTATCCGGAATCGCCGCAGTTTGGAAGATTGTTCACAGATCAGGCAGCGTGGAGCTGGTATGATTCTTCAAAACAGATTATACGTGAAAATGATGATTTGGATAAGAGTGAAAATGGTCTGGATGGACGGTTCGGACAGTTGTATGACAAAGATACCAATGGACAAATAGATTCGACCTATGTGGATGTATTCTTTGGTACAAGATGGCCGATGTATAAATTGATTGAAAATATTGCGGGTCGTGACATCGTTCTTGGAACGGAATATGCGGATGAGATGGCATCGCACAGTGTGTTCGCACATGGAATTCAGGTGGAGCCAGTGGCATCGAATCTGAAAGCGGCAGGAAATCTGGTTCGTTTTGTGGAAAATAATCAGTCTGATATTTTTCAGCAGCATGATCTGTTCCGTGGTGTGAAGGATCGTAACTCAGATACAGCTGGGATCAATGGATGGCAGACGGCGAAAAATATGAACAATGCACTGCAGATTTTTTATGAGCAGATACTTCCGAACAAGTTCCTTGCACAGTATCCGGTTATGCAGTATACAAGCAATGAGCAGGCGGTGCTTGGTGAAAATAATGAAGTTGTGACAAAGATGGAAAATGGTGTCAATGTCATCACGAAAGACGGAAAAGAAGTTGCAAGAGGAAATAAAATATTTATTCCGTGGGGAAAAGACGATGATACAGAAGGAAAGATTTATCATTACAATGGCGATGGAGGAGAGAGTACATGGTCACTTCCGAATTCGTGGAAAGATGCATCGCAGGTTACGGTATACAAGCTTTCTGAAAATGGAAAAAGCGATAAACAAACAGTGTCTGTGACAGATGGAAAAGTGACGTTAAAAGCAGATGCAAAAACAGGATATGTGCTTTACAAAGAAGAAGCGAAAAAGATTGAAACATCGGATACGATGGAATGGTCAACAGGCTCTCCGGTAAAAGATATGGGATTTGATTCTTATAATTTTGATGAGTGGAAGCAATCTTCTTCGGCAAAAAGTGTGGAACATATTACGATTGAAGATAATTCGCTTGGAAATGCGCATCTTTACATTAAAGGGAAAAAAGATGGGCAAGTGGAGCAGGTTCTGACAGGACTTGAGAAAGGACAAACCTATTCGGCATCGGTATGGTGTATTACAGATGATGACAGAAAAGCATCTATCAAAGTCGAGAATGGGGACGAAGTTGTAGCGAATTATATGGACAGCAGCAATGTAAAATATGGTGTTCATCACAATGACAAATACCAGACATATGCACAACGTATGCAGGTTCGTTTTACGGCAACATCTGACAAGGCGGTGTTGACTTTGGCTGCGGAGGAAGGAAAGACAGATGAATCGGTAGTGGATTTTGATGATGTACGTGTCATGAAAGTAAATCCGTCGACAAATCCTGAACCTGCAAAATACACATATTGGGAAGATTTTGAAAATGTAGACCAGGGATATGGTGTGTTTGTGTCAACGGAGTCTGACCAGTCGCATTTGTCACAGAAGAATGCAGTAGATCCGCAATATACGCCGGATGTAATCGATGGCAACTATTCATTGAAGGTACGTGCGGGAGATTACATGAGAACGATTCCTTCGACAGTAAGACTGGAGCCAAATACAGAGTATACAGTAGGAATCGATTATAAATCTCCGTCTTCGAATGCGTTTACATTCGCAGTGAAATCAGACAAAGCAAGTAAGGAAAATGATGCGCAACATGCTGTGGTTGCGAGTGAAGTGGTAAAAGATCAAGAAGGAAAGCTGGTATTGAAGTTTACAACCGGAGATTATGATGATTACTATGTAGATATTACAAAAAATGCAGCGACAGAATATTATGTAGACAATTTCTATGTGGAACAGGCTCGCGCTATGAACCAGGAAACACTGGAGGCGCTGATTGAAGAGGCGAAGGCGTTAGATGAAAAGGCATATACAAAAGAGTCTTTTGAAAACATGCAGGCTGCGTTGAAAGAAGCTGAGAAAGTGCATAAAAATCAAAATGCTTCGAAAGAAGAGATAGAAAAGGCGTATACAGATTTAGAGACTGCGATGGAAAATCTGGATGCCTATGCAACAGCTGAGGATAAGGAACAGCTCTCGAAAGTAATTCGTGAGATGAAGAGTATTCTTGCGAGCGACTACAAGCAGGATGAAAAGTGGCTGGCGTTCCAATCTGCGCTCAAAGAAGCGGAGTCTTTATATGATTCAGACAAGGCGACCCAGAAAGAGGTTGCTTGGATGATTCGCGATTTGCGGGAAGCAAAAGAAAGGTTGAATCCATTAGTAGACAGAACAGCATTAAAGGCAATCATGGCAAAAGCAGAGAGAGTAGATAATAATTCTGTTGTAGATGGAAAAGAATTACAGACATTCTTAAGCGCTTACAGTGAAGCAAAAACAACTGACTTAAAACCGGGAGTGACAGAAACGGAGATTTTGCAGGCGACGCAGAAATTAACAGATGCATATAATGCAATTGTTTTAAAAGAAGATTCTAAAAATCAACTTGTAAGCACAGCGCTTGAAAAGGCGGATGAAGATGTAAACTATTTTCTGGAAAAGGACTGGAAGGAAATTCAGGAGGCAAAAGCGGCGCTTGAAAAGATGAAAAATCAGACAGGTGTTTTGGTAAAAGATTACTTTGAAGTATTAGATCGTCTGGAGGCTGCGCTGGAACATAAATTGAGCAGACCGGTGGTGCCGTCTGCGGTGGAAATTGATTCAAAGAACTTCAAGATTTCAGCAAACACAGAACAGGCAGATAATACGGCTCATAATGAAGGGCCTGTCAAATATGCATTTGACAAAAATCCAAATACGATCTGGCACAGCAGTTATAATCCGATGTTTACGGTATCGGCAGACAATCCGGCAGAGATTACAATTGATATGGGAAAATCATATACGATTAATCAGTTTTCATATTTGCAGCGCCCTGCTGGAGGAAATAATGGAAAAGTACAGAAATACAATCTGTATGTCAAGTCGAATCAGGCAGATAAATGGAAGAAAATTGTAACGGATGGAACATTTGCGGATAAACAAGAACTTCAAAAAGTGACATTTGATGAAGTGGAAGCACAGTATGTCAAATTTGAAGTGACGCAGGGATTTGGTAACTTTGCGACAGCAGCAGAACTTGCGGTTTATCAGAAAGCTTCTGATTTTTCAAAATTGCAGGAAGCGATGGATGAAGCGGAGAAGTTGGATCGTACAAAATATTTAGAAGTATATTACTCCAACATCGATCAGTTATGCGAAGAGGCAGAAGAGTTGCTGAAAGATTTTATGACGGAACAGGCAAAAATTGATGCGCTCACAGAACAATTGCAAAAGGCTTTGGATGCACTTGAGGCGCTGGCTGCAAAATCAGATATTAAATTGTTGGAAGAAGCGGTAGAGGCTGCACGAAATATTGATTTAGATCAGTACAAAAACACAAAAGAATTTGAAAAAGCACTGTCTGCTTCTGAGAAACTGCTGGCAGAATACAAAAAAGAAGAAAGAATATTACAAAAAGATGTGACAGAAGCAATTTTGAAATTGACTGAGGAACAAGGAAAGCTGGAAGAAAAAGATCCGGTAAAACCAGAAAAGCCAGAGGTAGATATGGTTGTGGTGAAAGCGGAACAAACCACATTGAAAGTTGGAGCTGCCACAAAGGTATCTGCGACAATCATGCCGGAAGATGCCAAAGATAAGGCTGTGACATGGTCTGTATCAGATGAGAATATTTTGTCTGTGAGTCCAGATGGAACGGTGACTGCGAAAAAAGAAGGAAAAGCATATGTAATTGCAACTTCTTCGAATGGAAAAACCGGACGAGTAGAAATTACAGTTGTTTCAAAGGATACTGTTTCGAATCCGGAATCATCAAAAGATGAAGGAAAAGAAAATAAGAAAGAGCCTGTGAAAACAGGGGATACGCAGTCGACAGCGTGGTATATCGGCTTGATGGCGGCAGTTGGTGCAGTTGTATTTGGCACGAAAAAGAAGAAAGAAAAGGATGAAATGTAGTTAAGCAATAAAAGGTTCTGGATTTGGTGAAAACCAAATTTGGAACCTTTTTTAAATAAAATTATTAAAAATAACTAAAAATATAAAATTAGAGCATTTAAAACAGTTGTTTTTGACATGAGAAATATACAAAATGATGAAAAATTTATATATTATACCTATAAATATGAAATTGTGCTAAACTAAAAGAGTGCATGATTGCTACAAAACAAACAATCCTGCAAATTTATCTAATCTGCCAAAAGACTTGGAAAGGAGTTTGAATTGCAGAGGAAAAGGAGAAGGTTATGAAAAGAAAACTTTTAAGTTCCATGCTCGCGGCGGCAGTAGTCGTGACGAGTACGTTCTCCACAACATCAGTCTCTGAGGCGAAGGAACCAGATGCCTCAAATGGCAAAGTTGAGGTTACGATGAAAGATAATTCCGTAACAATTGGAAACGATGCCATTGAAAGAACATTTTCAACAGCAGATTCAAAGTTATCTACTACTGAAATTGTGAACAAGAGAACGGATGGTGGAGAGACTAACTTTACACCGGAAGAAGGTAGTGAAGAATTTATTGTCAAGACGACAAAAGAAAAGAAAGACCCGATTAGTTTGGAGCCGATTGACAGAAAAGGATGGACAGCAGAGGCGGACAGTTATCAGAATGGCGCGGCAGGCGCTTCTGATGGACCGGCATCAAATCTGTTAGATGGGAAGATTGATACAATTTGGCACAGTAATTATGGTGGTGGAACAAATGGTGCGGGCGATCAGGATTACCCACACAATGTTGTGATCAAATTTGATGATTCTGAGACGTTTCAGTCATTTTCATATACGCCTAGAAAAGAAAGTGAGACGACAAACGGAAACATCAAAGGCTATAAATTGTATGCATCTACAGAGGCGGAAAAACTTGATTTTAATTCAGATAAATGGGGAGAACCGATTGCGGAAGGCGAATTTGAGTATGATGGCACCAACCCGATCTATGTGAACTTAAAGGAAACATGTACAGCAACACAGATTAAGTTTGTGGCAACATCGTCAAATAACGGCGAGAAGTTTGCGGGTGGCGCAGAATTTAATTTACATAAAGATAAAGTGCCGGTTGTTGCGGACGACAGAGCGTTTAAGACAAGTGACTTACAACTGGAAGATGGCAAGGATGCCGTGAAGGTTGAAGATACAACAGCAACTATCAACGGGGAGAAGAAGACAGGTAAGAAGGTGACGTTTTCCTTTGAACCGTATACACATAAAGGTGTAGAGTATACAATCGACGAAGTAGTTGTTATGTATGAAGGGGATCACTTCATGCGTAAATATTTGGAAATTGAAGTTCCGGATGAAGATATGGGAAAAGCGGAAATTGACTATATCGATCTGGAATCTCTGAAAGTAGAAGAGTCTGATAAACAGTGGACAATTCCGAGAGGAAAAGGTGGAATTGTTCAGATGGAAGAGTTTAAGGCGAATCTTGGACAGCCAATCTATATTCAGGGCATGTTTTTCGGATGTGAATTCCCGGCGGCAGATACGGAGATTGTAGACGAGACAGGATATATGCGTTACTATACCGGAAAAACATTCGAAAGAATGAAAGAGGATAATCAACTGACAACAGATGGAAAATATGTGACATGGCAGACAGTTGCCGGCGCTGCAAGAAGTACGGAAAACGAAGTTATTCAGGCAGATTTCTATGATTACATTGATTCGATTGCAACTCCATCAGAATTTCGAATTCAATATAATTCATGGTTCGACAACATGATGAAGATTGACGATGAAAATATTTTGGAATCTTTCATTGAAATTGATCGTGAGTTGAACAATGCGGAAGTACGTCCGCTGGATTCTTACGTTGTGGATGATGGGTGGAATGCTTACAACGATGGAACGCTAGGGGCTGGCTCTTATCCGCAATCGGGATCAGAGATTAATAAAGAAGGGTTCTGGACATTCAATGAAAAATTCCCAGATGAACTGACACCATCCAGCGAGTTAGTGCAGAAGTTTGGAAGTAATTTCGGTGTGTGGGTTGGACCAAGAGGTGGCTATAACTTCTATGGAACATTGGCAAATATCATAGAAAAAGCTGGAAATGGAAGCAAAGCCGGCGGTTCCATTGATGTTGCAGACCGGGTGTACGTAGAAAAATTTAAAGATATGGCAATTGACTGGCAGAAGCGATTCAAGGTAAATTACTGGAAATGGGATGGATTTGCGGATACAGGACAGTATAATCACTTTAATAATTCAGGTGGTGCGGACGGTGTTCCGGTATATAGCGAGACGAATCACCATATGACGGGTGGTTACCATCAGATGTACCATGTGACGGATTTGTGGGAAGCATGGATTGATCTTATGGAAGCAGTACGCCAAAGTGAAAAAGAGGATGGCATTAATAATCTGTGGATTTCATTAACATGCTATGTAAACCCAAGTCCTTGGTATTTACAATGGGCAAACTCTGTATGGATTCAATGTACACATGACCAAAAGGATGCTGGTTTTGGTACAACAAAAATGAACAAGCAGATCACTTACCGTGATGCATGTTACTATGATTTCCTGAAGAATCATGAGTTCCAGTTCCCATTGCAGAACATTTACAACCATGATCCGGTATATGGAAAAGAAGGAACCGGAATGAATGTGAATACGGCTACAGATGAAGATTTCCAGAACTACTTATATATGCTTTCTACACGTGGAACAGCTTTCTGGGAACTATACTATTCTGACAGTATCATGACAGATGGCAAGTATGAGATTACCGGAGAATTTTTAGAGTGGGCGGAAGAAAATTATCATATGCTGAAGAATTCTAAAATGATTGGTGGACGACCGGACAATACAACTTTGGGAAGTGCTTCTTCAAGTGAAGCATCAGCAGAAGCGTACGGATTTTCATGCTTTGATGGAAAAGAAGGAATCATTTCACTTCGTAACCCATCTGCTTCCGCTGATAAAGAAATTAAATTTACATTTGACCGAACTATAGGTGTTGCTGAAGGTGCAGGCACATTAGATTATTATTTGGAGCATAGTTATAAGCTTTCCGACGAGTCTGCTCAGACGGGAACATTGACATACGGACAAGAATATACAGTGAATTTGAAATCAAATGAAGTACGTATTTTACGAGTTTCTGCACAAAAAGATACAAAAGCACCTGAGATTGACCGGATTATGACAGACGGTAATTGTGAAGTTACGGTAAAATTCAATGAAAAAGTATCTGGAAATCTCTTTGCAGTGGATGGTTCCGGAATTGCTTCAATTGAAAAGAGCGCGGACGACACAACATATCATATCACTTTGACAAAAGCGCCGGAAGACGGAAAGACAATCACGGTGACGCCAAAAGATATCAAGGATATGTCAGGAAATGCGACGACAGCATCTGCATCAGTTGTATATCACAAGGGCAATGTAGTTGTCGAGAATAAGGAAATTGCAGAAGCCGGAGAAATTGCAGCGGCAGATAAGTCATTGAATTCTAATAACGGATTTAGTGTGGCTGCATCTGTAAATACAACAGGCAAGGATCAGACACTTGTAAAACAAAATGATCAGTATGAATTAAAAGTTACAGCAGACGGAAAAGCTTCCTTTACACTGAATGGTGCGACAGCAGTTTCCGGTAAAACGATCAACGATGGCAAACAACATGTAGTTGTCGGTGTGAAAGAAAATAACGGTATGCTGAAGCTTTATGTGGATGGCAGTCTGGAAGGTTCGGATTACAAGGAAGGCAACAGATACCATAAGGTAGAAAAAGCTGCAATTACAGTTGGAAATGATGTTTCAAAAGCCGGCGTATATGATACCGCATATGGCTATGATAAAGTAGATGAAATCTTCCAAGAAGGGTTCTCAAAATTAGAATTGACAAATGAGATGATCACAGTGTCAGGAACAGAAGAAGGCGATAAGAATACGGTGTTAGATAAGAATAATACAACGTTTTGGACAAGTCAAAAAGTTTCAGAGGGTACTGTGAACAATGAAAATGCTTGGCTGAAAGTGGATTTGGGTGCAACATACAAGTTGGATCAAGTTGACTATACACCACGTTTTGACAATGTGCAGAACAATTATTGGGAATGTACCGGTAATATCAAAAACCTGATTGTGGAGACAAGCGTGGATGGAGAGACATGGACAGCAGTAACAGAAGATGGTGGTCGTGATCTTTCGAAAAAAATAGTGAAAGAGAATAACAGCTCATTCTTCCCGGAAGAGATTACATTTGAAGCAAAAGAGGCAAGATATGTACGTATCAGCGGTACAAAATCACATCATTGGCAAACTCAGAATGTAGATAAGCAGATTACTGTTGCAGATCTTGCAATCTACGGAGAAAAGGCAGGAGTAGAAAACATTGCAACAGATAGCTCGGTGAAAGTAGAAGCTAAATGGACAAAAGATGACACAGATGCAGCCAAAGGCGGAGACAGACCGATGTCTATGGTTGTGGATGGCAACAAGGCAGATACTAACGGAAACTACGGTGAATTTGGTGCGGATGACAAAGCAGAATCTTCTTATATGCAGATTGATTTAGGAGAAGTGTGCGATGTAGATACATTGAATTTATATCGTTACTGGAATCAGAATCGTGTTTATGATCCATCTGTCATTTTAGTTGCAGAGAAAGAAGCTGATTTTAAAGACGGAACAGCGACAGTTGTATACAATGCAGATAAAGAGAAAATTCATGGATTGAATGACAAATATTATACAGAAGTTAAAGATGAAACATATGAAGAAACTGCACAAGGTAAGTCGTGGAACTTACCGGAAAACACAAAGGCAAGATTTGTGCGTGTGTATATGCATGGTGTGAAAAATGGCGGAGACACAAACCATATCGTAGAGATGGAAGTGATCGGAACAAGACCTGACAAAGAAGAAGTGCCAGCAGTTGATCTTACAAAATTGATTGAGAGATTAACTGTGTTAGCAGCAGTGGATACGTCAAATGCAACAACAGACAGTGCGGCGGCATTTAAAGCACTTGTAAAAGAAGGATATGATCTTGTTGCATCTGGAGCAAAGACACAGGGCGAAGTAGACGCTATGTTGAAGAAACTGGAAGGCGCAGAAAACAAACTGGTAGATACAAACGCGCTGAAAAAAGCAATTGCAGATGCAGAAAAGAAAGTGGCAGAAAGTACAAAGACAAGTGCAGCAGCGACATTAGCAAAAATCGAAGAGGCAAAAGCACTTTTGAAAAATGGTACAACAGAAACGATGAATCAGATGATCAAGGCTTTGGAAGATGCCATGAAGACACTTGTTGCAAGAGGTGATGTGAAAGAACTGAAAGCATTGATCGACACATATGAAAAAGAAGAATTGAAAGAGGCAGATTATACAACTTCTACATGGAGCGCTTATGAGACAGCCTTGAACACGGCAAATGCTATTGTTAAAGACAACAGTGACAGTGACCAGACACAGGTAGATGCAGCGAAGAAAGCGTTGGAGGATGCACATAAAGCATTGGAAAAACGCGGAGATACAGATGCATTGAAAGCGTTGGTTGAAAAGTACAAGGATTTAAAAGAAGCAGATTATACACATGACACATGGGTAGTATTTAAAGAAGCGTTTGATGCGGCAAAAGCAATTGTGGCAGACAACAGCGACAGCACCCAGGCGCAGGTGGATGCGGCAAAAGAGGCGTTGGAAAATGCTTATAATGCATTGAAGGAGGCTCCGGAGAATCCAAAGCTTGACACAAGCAGACTGGAAAAAGCAATTGCAGATGCAAAGGCGGTTGTCAAAGAGTCTTATACAACAGATTCTTACAATGCAATGAAAGCGGTTCTTGATGAGGCGGAAGACTTGTTGAAAGAAGAAGCTCAGGATCAGGATACAATTGATGCCAAGACAGAAGCGTTGAATGCGGCAATTGAAGCGTTGGTAAAACGAGGCGATGTAAAAGAACTTTCAGAATTGGTGAAAGCATACGAAGAAGAGAAACTGAATGAAGGAGTATATACAACTTCTACATGGAGTGTTTACCAGACAGCATTTGATGCAGCGAAAGCGATCATAAAAGATAACAGCAATAGCGACCAAGAAAAGGTAGATGCAGCAAAAACAGCTTTAGAAGTGGCAAAAGAAGCGTTGGAAGAACGAGGCAATACAGACAGCCTTAAAGAGCTTGTAACAGTATGTGAGGAACTGAAGGAAGAAGACTTTACAGCGGATACATGGAAAGTGTTTGAGAATGCGCTTGATGCAGCAAAAGCAATTGTTGCAGATAACAGTGACAGCAATCAGACACAAGTAGATGCAGCTAAAGAAGCGTTGCAGAAAGCAAAAGACGATCTGAAAGAAGCAGAAAAACCTGTTAACAGGAGCAAGTTGGAAGAAGCATATAACAAGTATAAAGATCTGAAAAATGATGGTTATACAGAAAACAGCTGGAAAACATTTAAGAATGCGCTTGATGCAGCGAAAGCAGTTTTAGAGTATGAAGATGCGACGGCAGAGCAGGTAGATGCAGCACTTGCACAATTAGAAAAAGCAGTCAGTGGATTGAAAAAAGCACCAATTGATGGAAGTGGAAACAATCAAGGTGCACAAAATAACAATCAGAAACCATCTACAGGTGGTTCAGGCTCAAACGGAAGTGTAAAAACAGGAGATTCTTCAGATGTAATGCTGTGGGGAATCTTTGCAGCAGCAGCTCTTATGGCTGGCGTAGTCGTAAAAAAGAAAAAAGCTTAGTGTAAAATCAAAAAGAGCAGAGGCGGGAAAACCGCTTCTGCTCCTTTTCTAATCATTTCGCATAAGAATTGCTTTTTAAATATTAATTAAATATATATTATATACATAAACATAAATAAAAGGCACATCTACATTTTGATTCTGATTAAAGTTTTACGACATTGACTGCCTGAGGTCCTTTTGCACCTTCAGTTACTTCGAATTCTACTTCCTGACCTTCTTCTAAAGATTTGAAACCTTCCATGTTAAGTCCAGAATAGTGAACGAATACATCGTTTCCTGCTTCGTCGGAAATGAATCCGTAACCTTTTTGGTTGTTAAACCATTTTACTGTACCTTTGTTCATGTTGATACCTCCATAAAAATAAATAATAAAGTTGTATTACTTGCGTAATATTGAATTAGATTAGCATAATTCTATATAAATGTCAATGTTTTTGAAAAAATATAATGAAAAATGCACAAATATAGGTTACAATAAGACGTAACAATGAAAATAAGGAGATAGAATATGAGAATTTCGACAAAAGGGACATATGCATTGGAAATAATTGTGGATCTTGCAATGCATTCTTCGGAAGAGCATTTAGAGCGGCTGAAAAATATTGCAGCACGGAGAGGTCTGTCTGAAAAGTATTTAGAGAGGATTGTCAAAGCAATGAAGAATGAGAATCTGATTTTGAGTACAAGAGGAGCAATGGGAGGATATCGTCTTGCGAGAAGACCGGAAGATATTACTGTTTTGGACGTGCTTCGCTCTGTGGAAGGAGAGCTTGCACCGGTGGAGTGTCTGACAAAAGAGACGAATTGCGGGATTGCGTGTGAGGATTGCTTGACACGAGGAGTCTGGGCAGATATGTGGAGAGAAATCTTGGGTGTTACGGAGAATGTCTCAGTGGCAGATATTACAAAAGAGGTAGTTGACAGAGCAGGAGAATAGGTGTATAACATAAAACATGTAATACTTAGCAAAGTGGTAGGAAAAGGAAAATTCTTATGAAAATATCGACAAAAGGAAGATATGGACTGCGGGCGCTGGTAGACTTGGCAGGTCATGACAATGGAGAGCCAATTGCGTTGGCAAGTATTGCACAAAGGCAAAAACTGTCATTGAATTATTTGGAACAGGTTTTTAGTGTGCTTAGGAAGGCTGGAATTGTAAAAAGCCTGAAAGGGGTGAACGGAGGGTACCGTTTGGCAAAAAAGGCTGATGATATCACGGTGAAAGAAGTTTTGGAAGTACTGGAAGGAAAGTTCTCGATTGTAGATGAATATGCACAAGAGAAGGGGACAGATGACGTGCAAGAAGCGATTAAAACTTTAGTCTGGGATCAGATTAATACACGGGTGAACCAGTTGCTGGAGGAGAAGACATTGAAGCAGTTGATGGCATCATTTGCCGATGAAAACAGAAAGCAGAAGTCTATTTGAAGGAGGAATTACTTATGGGAAAAGTATATCAAAATGTAACGGAATTAATTGGGCATACACCTCTTTTAGAAGTGCAGAATATCGAATCAGAGCTTGGGTTAAAAGCAAAGATCCTGGTGAAATTAGAGCTGTTTAATCCGGCGGGAAGTGTAAAAGACCGTGTTGCGAAAAATATGGTGGAGGAGGCTGAACGCCAGGGAATCCTTAAGCGTGGAGGGACAATCATCGAACCTACAAGTGGAAATACCGGAATTGGACTTGCGTCCATTGCGGCATCAAAGGGGTATCGTGCAATCTTTACAATGCCTGAGACGATGAGTGTAGAACGGCGGAAACTTCTTCAAGGTTATGGCGCAGAGATTGTTCTGACAGACGGGAAAAAAGGAATGGCTGGAGCGATTGCGAAAGCTGGAGAACTTGCAGAAGAGATTGATGGGGCAGTTGTTCTTGGTCAGTTTATAAACAAAGCGAATCCGGCTGCGCATACCGCTTCTACCGGACCGGAGATATGGGAAGATACCGAAGGTAAGGTGGATATCTTCGTTGCGGGAGTCGGTACCGGTGGAACAATTACAGGAACCGGGGAGTATTTAAAAGAGAAAAATCCGGCGCTGAAAGTAATTGCAGTGGAGCCGGCGGCATCACCGGTGTTATCAGGAGGGAAACCAGGACCTCATGGTCTGCAGGGGATTGGAGCAGGTTTCATTCCGGAGATTTTGAATACGGAGATTTATGATGAGATTGTGCAGGTGGAAAATGACGAGGCATATGCAGCTTCCAGAATGCTTGCCCACAAAGAAGGGGTACTGATAGGAATTACATCCGGCGCAGCGCTTCACACGGCGATAGAGCTTGCAAAAAGAGAAGAGAATGCAGGAAAAACAATTGTGGCAATATTGCCGGATACGGGAGAACGATATTTGTCGACACCATTATTTGAGGTATAATTTTCAAGAAAAAAGTCATTGTAAAGTATGATACTTTGCAATGGCTTTTTTACGGCAATAAAGATTTTGCAGTATGCATAAAAAATAAAGGGAAAAATTGCGAACTATTTTGAATGAAATTGATTGACTTTGAACGAAAATGAATTTAAAATAGATTTAGAAGAGAGGTGTAAATATGCTGGCGGAAGAACGGTTTAACCGGATATTAAATATTGTAGAAGAAAAGAAAAGTGTCACAGTGACAGAATTGACAGAGCTTTTGGATACTTCCGAGTCTACGATACGAAGGGATCTGACAACGCTGGATAAGCGAAAAAAACTGATTAAGGTGCATGGCGGCGCGACGGCAGTCGATATGGAATATATGACAAAAGACTCTTCGGTTTCTGTGAGACAGGATTTGAACAGAGAAGAGAAGATAAAGATTGGAAAGTACGCAGCCGGATTGATCAGAAAAGATGATTTTGTCTATATCGATGCAGGAACAAGTACAGAATATCTCGTGGAGCAGATTTTAGAAAAGGAAGCAGTTTATGTGACGAATGGCATTTCTCATGCAAGAAAATTGCTGCATAAGGGATGCAGAGTATTTTTGCTCGGCGGAGAGCTGAAGAAAGAGACAGAGGCTTTGATCGGAGCGGAAGCACTGGAAAGCCTGGAAAAATATAATTTCACAAAAGGATTTTTTGGTGCGAACGGGATTCACAATGAATATGGAATCACCACGCCGGATCTCAATGAAGCTGCTGTGAAAGAAAGAGCGTTCAGACAATGCAGGAAAAAATATATTCTTGCAGATTCTTCTAAAATCGGACAGATTTCGCTTATTAAATTTGCGGAGCTGAAAGAGGCGGAGGTAATCACAACTAAGCTGAAGCAGGGAACCTATCAAAAGTACAAAAACATTGTGGAGGTGGATGAAGCATGATTTACACGGTAACATTTAACCCGTCTTTGGACTATGTGATTCAGGTGGATGACCTGACACTTGGGAGAGTCAACAGAACAACCAAAGAGGCGATATTTCCTGGAGGAAAAGGTGTGAATGTGTCGGTTATTCTCTCAAATCTGGGAATTAAGAGCAAAGCACTTGGGTTTATCGCAGGGTTTACCGGAAAGCAGTTGGAAAAGATGTTGACAGACTTTGGGTGTTACACAGATTTTATTGAGCTGAAGGAAGGGCTGACCCGCATTAATGTGAAGGTGAACTCGAACGAGGAAAGCGAGATCAATGGTCAGGGACCAAACATCGGTGACAGGGCGATTACAGAATTATTTGAAAAGCTGGATTGCCTGCAAAATGGGGATATCTTAGTACTTGCGGGAAGTATTCCGAACACATTGCCGGAGGATATCTATGAGAGCATCATGGAAAGACTACAGACAAAAGGGGTTCGTATCGTGGTGGATGCGACAAAGGATTTGCTGTTGAATGTTCTGAAGTACCATCCGTTTTTGATCAAGCCGAATAATCATGAGCTTGGAGAGATGTTCGGTGTCACATTAAAGACAGATGAGGAGATTATCACCTACGCGAAGAAGCTTCAGGAAAAAGGAGCGGGAAATGTGCTGATTTCCATGGCGGGCGACGGAGCAATTCTAATCACTGAGGATGGGGAGATTCATAAAGGACTTCCACCAAAAGGAGAAGTGGTGAATTCGGTCGGAGCAGGAGATTCGATGGTTGCAGGATTTTTGACAGGATATCTGAATACAGGAGACTATGAAAAGGCATTTAAACTGGGAATTGCAACCGGAAGTGCGACTGCATTTCTGGCATGGCTTGCAGAAAAAGAGGATGTTGTGAAGTTGTTAGACGAAGCAAAAGAGAACTTTGGATTGTAGGAGGGAAGTAACGTGAGAATCACAGATTTATTGAAAAAAGAAAGTATTGATTTAAACGGTGTCGTAACTACGAAAAAAGAGACGATTGAAAAGATGACGTTGCTGATGGAAAAGGCGGGAATGTCAAAGACCTCGAAAAATACAGAGCCGGCGTATTCGCAAGAGAAGAAGAAGGAACGACCGGAATCGGGGAAGGAATCGCTATTCCACATGCAAAGACAGATGCGGTGAGTGGTCCTGGACTGGCGGCGATGATTATTCGTGACGGAGTGGATTATGATTCGCTGGACGGTGAGCCGGTACACATGGTGTTCTTGATTGCGGCGCCGAATACAGAAGACAATATTCATCTGGAGGTATTGAGTCGTCTTTCGATGCTGTTGATGGATGATAACTTCCGGGCAAACCTGATGAAAGCGTCTACAGTAGAAGAATTTTTAGGATATATCGATCAGGCGGAAAAAGAAAAGTTTGAAGAGGAGACGGAGGAAAAACAGGAGAAAGAAGAGAAAAAGGGATATCAGATTCTTGCAGTTACGGCCTGTCCTACCGGAATCGCACATACTTATATGGCGGCGGAAAGTCTTGAAAACACGGCAAAAGAGATGGGATATACGATCAAGGTGGAGACAAACGGCTCCGGCGGAGACAAAAATGTATTGACGGCAGAGGATATCGCAAATTGTGACTGTATCATTGTGGCAGCCGATAAAGATGTAAAAATGGCGAGATTTGATGGAAAACCAGTCATTGTCACGAAGGTTGCCAATGGAATTCACAAAGCGAAAGAGTTGATTGAAGAAGCAGAGAGCGGAAAGGTTGAAATCTATCACAGCAATGAAAAAGGAGAGGCGACCGGATTTCAGGAAGAGCAGGAAAGTATCGGAAGAAAGATCTATAAAAGTCTGATGAACGGTGTGTCTCATATGCTGCCGTTTGTAATCGGAGGAGGAATCCTGATTGCACTGTCATTTTTGTTTGACGGCGCAAACGCAGGAACTGATGTTTTCGGTACCGGAAATCCACTTTCCAAATTCTTGAATTTGGTGGGAAATGTATCGTTTGGCATGATGTTCCCGATCCTCTCAGGATATATTGCGATGAGCATCGCAGAACGTCCGGCATTGATGCCTGGTATCGTTGGTGGTCTGCTTGCGAAAGCAGGAACATCTGTGTTTGCGGCTGAGGCGGATTGGATCCCATCCGGATTTTTTGGAGCGCTGCTCGCCGGATTTATTGCAGGATACCTGATGCTTCTTATCGAAAAAGCATTTGCAAAGCTCCCAAGGGCATTGGAGGGAACAAAACCGGTGCTGATTTATCCGTTCTTTGGAATTGTATTGATCGGTGCGATCATGGTATTTATCATCAATCCACCTGTCGGAGCATTCAATCAATGGTTGTATGACGGACTTGCAAGTATGGGTGAGGGAAGCAAAGTGCTGCTTGGAGCTGTTCTCGGCGGTATGATGGCAATCGACTTTGGAGGACCGTTTAACAAGGCTGCGTATGTATTTGGAACAGCAGCAATCGCAAGCGGACAGTTTGATATTATGGCGGCGGTTATGGCTGGTGGAATGGTTCCTCCAATCGGAATCGCACTTGCCACGACATTTGCAAAAAACAGATTTACAGAGAGTGAAAAACAGACGACTGTTACCAACTATATTATGGGACTGTCATTTATTACAGAGGGAGCAATCCCATTTGCGGCATCTGATCCTCTGCGCATTATTCCACCGTCAATCGTTGGTTCGGCAGTGGCCGGAGCGGTCTCAATGGCGTTTGGATGTGGTTCAAGAGCACCGCATGGAGGTATCTTTGTAGTTGGTATTATGGACAATGCACCGATGTTCCTCGCAGCAATAGCGATAGGTGCTGTCGTGACGATGTTTGGAATTATTCTGTTAAAAAAACCAATTACTATTGAAAAATAGTGAAAAATATTAGATAATAGGGAAAGGTAAATCCTAATATTTACAGAAAAGAAAAGGAGATTAATCATGAAAGAATTTAGTTATGTAATTACAGATAGTGAAGGAATCCACGCAAGACCAGCAGGATTATTAGTAAAAGAAGCTGCAAAATTCCAATCAGATATTAAACTGAAAAAGGGAGAAAAAGAAGCAGATGCAAAAAGAATCTTTGGTGTAATGGGATTGGCTGTAAAATGCGGTGAAGAGATCGTAATGACAGCAGAGGGTGCTGACGAAGCAGAAGCAATCGCAGCAATCGAGACATTTTTAAAAGAAAACTTATAAGAAAAATAATGTTGAGGAAGGTTAAGCTATGATTACATTAACTGGCAAAAGTGTATTTGGCGGTGTATCAATCGGTAAGATTGCCTTTTATAAAAGAAATGAACAGCAGATCAAAAGATGGCATGTGGATGATACAGAAAGCGAAGTAAAACGTTTTGAAGATGCAAAGGCAAAGGCGGTTGCAGAACTTCAGGAATTGTATCAGAAGGCGATGTCAGACGTCGGTGAGACGAATGCGATGATCTTTGAGATTCATCAGATGATGCTGGAAGATTTGGATTACATTGAATCTATTATCAATATTATCACTGCACAACAGGTGAATGCAGAATATGCGGTGGGAACGACAGCTGACAATTTCGCAGCGATGTTTTCCGCAATGGATGATGCATATATGCAGGGACGTGCTGCGGATGTAAAAGACGTTTCTGAGCGTATTTTGAACATTTTGTCCGGAGCAGAAAAAGTTGCATTTGCGACAGATGAACCTGTCATTGTTGCGGCAGATGATCTTGTTCCAAGTGAGACAGTCCAGCTTGATAAAGAAAAAGTATTGGGCTTTGCTACGATGTATGGTTCTTCGAACTCACATACAGCAATTTTGGCAAGAACAATGAATATCCCGGCAATCATCGGTTTGGGCGAAGAGTTGAAACCGGAATATGATGGTAAATTTGCTGTCATCGACGGGTTTGACGGAAAGATTTATATCGATCCAGATGAAGAGACACTCGCTGCGATGAAGAAAAAGCAGGCTGAGGATATAGAAAGAAAGAAACTGTTGGAACAGTTAAAAGGCAAAGAGAATGTCACATTGAGCGGTCAGCACATCAATATCTATGCCAACATCGGCAATAGCTCAGATGTGGGAGCTGTTTTGAAAAATGATGCAGGCGGAATCGGCCTTTTCAGAAGCGAATTCCTGTATTTGGAGAATGAGACATTCCCGACAGAAGAGCAGCAGTTCGCTGTCTATAAGACAGTTGCTGAGAATATGGCTGGAAAGAAAGTTATCATCCGTACACTTGATATTGGTGCGGACAAGCAGGCAGATTATTTCAATTTAGATAAAGAAGAGAATCCGGCACTTGGATATCGTGCAATCCGTATTTGTCTGACTAAGCCTGAGATTTTTAAAACTCAGCTGCGTGCACTGTATCGTGCATCGGCATTTGGTCAGATTGCGATCATGTTCCCGATGATTACAGCAGTGTGGGAAGTGAAGAAAATTAAAGAGATTGTAGAAGAAGTAAAGGAAGAACTTCGCAAAGAAGGAATCGCATTCCGTGAGGATATGGAACTTGGAATTATGATCGAGACACCTGCGGCTGTTATGGTGAGCCGTGAACTTGCAAAAGAAGTTGATTTCTTCAGCGTAGGTACCAATGACCTCACACAGTATACACTGGCGATTGACAGGCAGAATCCAAAGCTTGACACATTCTATGATCCACATCATCCGGCAGTGCTTGCGATGATCCAGATGGCGGCAGACAATGCACATGCAGAAGGAAAATGGATTGGAATCTGTGGAGAATTAGGAGCAGATTTGGAATTGACAGAGACATTCCTGAAGATGGGAATTGATGAACTTTCTGTATCACCATCTATGATTCTTCCGGTTCGAAAAAAAGTCAGAGAGACAGAATAGTATAGAAAGAAAGTGTGTTCTTGAGATGGAATGCACTTTCTTTTTTATTGTGCTAATAAATGTTTATAAAAATAAGTAATGAATACTTTCATTTACTTTCCAGTAGTTGTCTGATAAACTTGTGAAGTAAAAAAAGGAAATGAGAGGCAGGAAAATTTTATGCTGGAAAAATTGTTTAAGTTAAAAGAAAACAAAACAGATGTCAGGACGGAAGTGGTGGCAGGTATTACGACATTTATGACAATGGCGTATATACTGGCGGTAAATCCAAGCGTGCTGTCGGCAGCCGGAATGGATCATGGAGCAGTGTTTACGGCGACGGCGATTGCGGCATGTATTGGTACTTTGCTCATGGCTCTGTTTGCAAACTATCCGTTTGCACTTGCACCGGGAATGGGACTGAATGCATACTTTGCATATACGGTTGTACTGAACATGGGATACACATGGCAGGTGGCGCTTGCGGCTGTATTTGTGGAAGGAATTATTTTTATTCTGTTATCAGTTACGAATGTGCGTGAAGCAATCTTTAATGCAATCCCGATGAATTTGAAATCTGCAGTAAGTGTCGGAATTGGTCTTTTTATCGCGTTTATCGGTCTGCAGAATGCAAAAATTGTTATCAGTGGTTCTACATTAGTGCAGTTATTCTCGCTGGAAGGTTACAACAGTACTTTGGCAGAAGGCGCTGCAAAGGCGACGATGAATGATGTTGGAATTACGGTATTACTTGCGGTGATCGGCGTGATTATTACAGCGATTCTTGTAGTAAAGAACATTAAAGGTAATATTCTTTGGGGAATTTTAATTACATGGATTCTTGGAATTATCTGTCAGCTGACCGGATTGTATGTGCCAAATGCAGAACTTGGAATGTACAGCTTACTTCCGGACTTCAGCAACGGTATTTCGATTCCGAGTCTTAGTCCGATCTTTGGAAAACTGAGTTTTTCAGGAATCCATATCGGAGAGTTTATGGTTGTAGTGTTTGCGTTTTTGTTTGTGGATATCTTTGATACACTCGGCACATTGATCGGTGTTTCCACAAAAGCAAATATGTTAGATGAAAACGGAAAACTTCCAGGAATTAAAGGTGCTCTGATGGCAGATGCGGTTGCTACAACGGCAGGCGCAGTGCTTGGAACATCTACAGTTACAACATTTGTTGAGAGCGCTTCGGGTGTGACGGAAGGAGGACGAACAGGTCTTACAGCAGTCACAACAGCGATTTTGTTTGGATTGTCGTTGTTGTTGTCACCAATCTTTTTGGCGATTCCATCTTTTGCGACGGCGCCGGCATTGATTGTTGTAGGGTTCTATATGCTGACAAATGTAGTGAGTATTGATTTCAGTGATTTTGGGGAAGCGATTCCTTGCTATATCTGTATTGCAGCAATGCCATTTTTCTACAGTATTTCAGAAGGAATTGCAATGGGTGTGATCTCTTATGTTGCAATTAATCTGTTTACAGGAAAAGCAAAGGAAAAAAAGATCAGCGTATTGATGTTTGTGTTAGCACTTTTGTTTATCGGAAAATATATCTTATTATAAAATATAGTTTTTTAGGGAAAGATGAGAGTCTTTCCCTTTTTTTAGAGCTAAAAACATGGTATTATAATTCATACAAAAGCAGCAGATAGGAGAAAAGAATGGCAATTAATAAGGCAATGCGAAAAGTATTGAAAGCACTTTCGTTTGATGGAATTGAGGTGGAGGCGTCCAGGCATTTGGCAAATTTAAAGGCGTTGGATCCGATGCGAATTTTTCATAAGACGATTGATTATAAAATATATAATGGAACACATGAGATTCCTGTGAGAATTTATCTGCCTGGCGAAGAGATTGAACACAAATATCCGGTTCTTTTATTCTTTCACGGCGGGGGATGGGTCACAGAGAGCATAGATAATTATGAGAGGATCTGTGCAAGGATGGCATCGGCGACCAATCATATTGTTGTGTCGGTAGAATACAGGCTCGCTCCCGAGTATCCGTTCCCGACAGGATTGGAGGATTGCTACGCCGCAGCGAAGGCGGTCTATACGAATGAATTTATTTTAAATGTGCATCCGGACGATATCACGATCATCGGAGACAGTGCCGGCGGTAATCTGGCGGCTGCAGTCTCTCTTCTTGCAAAAGAGAGGGGAGAGTTTATGCCAAGACAGCAGATTTTGATCTATCCGGCGGTGAATAACGACTATACGGAGACTTCTAGATTTCCGTCCGTCCATGAAAATGGAAAAGATTTCCTGTTGACGGCTGGAAAGATGCAGGATTATATTGATTTATATGCGAGAGATGAATCGGACAAACAGAGTCCGTATTTTGCTCCGATTTTGCAGAAAGATCTCACAGGACAGCCGAGGACACTGATTATCACCGCGGAATTTGACCCGCTTCGAGATGAAGGAGAGGCTTATGGTAAGGCGCTTGAGGAAGCCGGAAATGAAGTGGAGGTTCATCGTATCAAAGATGCGCTGCATGGATTTTTTGCACTGGGGATCAAATATTTTCATGTGCAGGAGAGTTTTGAAATTATGAATCATTTTTTAGGGGAGGTGTAAGAGATGTTTCATTCGAAAAGGTCATATTGGAGAAAGCTTGACAATGCCGCAAAATTATTTCCGGCGACAAGTAACAAAAAGGACACTCGAGTCTTTCGTTTTTATTGTATTATGAAAGAAGATGTAAAAGAAGAGATTTTGCAGCAGGCAGTGGAAAAAGCGCTTGAAAAATATCCGCTTTTTTTGTCGGTCATGCGAAAAGGCTTGTTCTGGCATTATTTGGAAAAGAGTAATTTAAAACCGGTTGTCACAGAGGAATTTAAAGAGCCTTGCAGCAATCTGTATGTGCGTGACAAGAAAAGCCTGTTATTCGAAGTCACGTACTATAAAAGGCGGATTAATTTTGAAGTATTTCATGTGCTGACGGACGGAACAGGTGCGACATGTTTTTTAAAGGAGATTGTCAAACACTATATTGTGCTGGCATATGGTGAAGCCGATATTCCACTTGATAAGGAGCATATCACAATTCAGGATCAGGAATCAGACAGTTTTCGAAAATATTATTCTGATTTACGGCGAGAGAAGAAGGAAAAGGTAAAAGCATATCAGATTAAGACTCTTCGGAAGGCGAGAGGACCGCTGCAGGTGACAGAAGCGGTGCTGTCGGTAAAAGAAGTGCTGGCAAAGGCGCGGGAATATCAGGTGTCGATGACTGTTTTTTTGACGGCAGTATTCCTTTGTGCGATCCACAGGGAGATGCCGAAAAGACAGGAAAAGCATCCGGTTGTTCTGATGGTCCCGGTGAATCTTCGCAATTTTTTTCCTTCAGATTCGATGCTGAATTTCTTCGGATATATTGAACCTGGGTATCGTTTTCGAGAAGGGGACACTTTTGAGCAGGTACTTGCACAGGTGAAAACATATTTTCAGGAGGAGCTTACGAAGGAAAGACTTTCGATGCGCATGAATGAGCTGATCGCGCTGGAGATGAACCCAATTCTGCGGGTGGCGCCGTTGGAGTTGAAAAATTTGGGGATTTTGGCGGGAGCAAAGATGGCGGCAAGTGATGTGACTGCAATTTTCTCTAATATGAGCGTTGTAAAAATGCCGGAAGCGTATGTCCCGTATATAGAGCGGTTTGGCGTGTATACAAGTACACCGAAGACGGAACTTTGTATGTGCTCATTTGAAGACAAACTTTCCCTTGGGTTTACATCGAGGTATGACAGCATGAATATTAAGAGGAATTTTTTTCAGATATTGTCAGAGCTTGGAATACATTCGAAAGTGGAAGAACCAGACTATCCGGAGGAGAGACTTGCGAGTGCGGCGGCTGTAAAATTTTTCGAGTGGTTCTCATTTGTCTGTATTGCTTTTGCGGTGATTGCGGCAGTGGTGAATATTACACTGACACCGGGGAAATATTGGGCGCTCATCGTATCAGGCGGAATCTTAAGTATGTGGACAGCGTTGGCAATCGGGTTTGTAAAGAGATATAATCTTTTGAAAAATGCAATGTGGCAGTTGATTCTGATCACGGTTGGATGTCTCATCTGGGATCTTGGAACCGGATGGCATAAATGGTCAATTGATTTTGTTTTTCCGGGAATTAGTGTTATAATAATGATATCCATGCTGATGATTACAAAGCTGCAGAGATTGGCTGCGAATGAATACATGATTTATTTTGTGATGGCGGCGGGATATGGATTTGTGATACCATTGGTTTTATTATTGACGGGAGTGCTTGGAGTTACATTTCCATCGGTTATCTGTGTGGGATTTAGTTTCCTGTTCTTTATGGCGCAGGTCATTTTTAAAAGACGGGAATTAGGGGAGGAATTAAATAAAAAGTTTCACATTTGATTAGTAAGGAGGAAGCAGTATGAAATGTACAAGATGCGGTAAAGAGATGACGATTAAGCCGGTGCAGTCCGGTACGGACGAAAGTGGGGAGCCTGTTTTTACACGATATGCATTTTGCTATGACTGCAAGATAAAGGTGAATCTGGACAAGCAAAAAGAAAGAGACACGCAGAAAAAAGCGACGGCAGAAGATGTGGTAGAGACAAAAACAAAGAGAAAGAAAAAGAGAGGGAAAAAGCTTCCTTCTGTTTCGCTTCCGAAAAGACGAGGCGGAAGAGGAAAGACGAAAGCGAGGAAAGAAAGACGAGGCGGCGGATTGCTCAAGTTCTTACTCTTTCTGATCGTTGTTGCGGTACTTGGATTTGCAGCATATACCTATCGGCATCCAATTGCAAAATTCGCACAGCAGATGTATGACAAGTATATGAATCAAACAGAAGAAAATCAACCGGAAGATTCAAAGAATGAGGATTTGAACATAGATTCCGGTGATGACAATAATACTGCCACGCCTGATTCAGACACAACGGATGAACCGCAGAATCAAACTGAGCCGGCAGATCAAACACAAGGGGGCAATGGAAGCAGTACACCGGAAAGCAGTGATGATAAGACACAGGATACTCCGGCGACACCTTCTGACGGGACAGCGACAGAGCCTACATCATAGTGTATATAGAATAACAGAAGATGGAACATGTAATGTGTGAACGGGGAAGATTCCCCGTTCACGCATTTTTATTTTGCAGCCTTTTTGGCAAAATCAGTTGTTACAAGTTCTTCGTAAGGTGCCCGCTTAGTGAGTTCGTCAGCAGATTCCAAAATATTTTGCAAAAGTTCAAAGCTTTCTTTTTCAAAAATTAGATTTTCTTTCCAAGTCTCCTGCTCATAGTAACGGGTCACAATCGTTGTGATAGTGGCTAAGTCTGTCTCTTTGAACTGTGGTGCAATGATTTTTGCAATTTCTTCCGGAGTATGTGTCTGCACGTAGTCCATTCCTTTTTGCAGCGCATCCGTGAATCCCTGAATGACGTCTTTATTTTTTTCGATATAGCTTTTCTTTGCAGAAAATGCGGTGTAAGGGACATATCCACTGTCCTCGCCGAGAGAAGCGACAACATATCCCTTTCCGCCTTTTTCCAAAGTGGTAGCTCCCGGCTCAAATTCAACTGTAAAATCCGCCTGACCTTCTGAGAAAGCGGCGGCAGTAGAGCCAAAGTCAATATTTTGGTTGATTGTCAGATCTTTTTCGATGTCGATTCCCTTTTGTTTTAAGATATACTCAAATACCATTTCAGGCATGCCGCCTTTTCGTCCGCCGAGCACTGTTTTCCCTTTTAGATCCGTCCATGAAAAATCAGGCATTTCTTCTCGCGCTACAAGAAAATTACCGGCACGTTGTGTAAGCTGGGCAAAATTTACAACATAGTCGTTTGCACCTTCATTATAGGTATAAATAGATGCTTCTGACCCCATGAATCCGATATCTGCCTCGCCGGAGAGCACGGCGGTCATTGATTTATCGGCTCCAAATCCAGTGACGAGTTCGAGATTAATGCCCTCGTCTTCAAAGTATCCTTCTTCGATGGCTACATACATTGGTGCATAAAAGATGGAGTGAGCTACTTCGTTGAGAACAACTTTAGTAGAGTCCGGAAGAATTTCTGTTGATTTTTCTTTTTGTGGTTTGGCAGGTTTGCTTTCTTCTTTTGAAGAGCATGCAAGCAGAGAAGTGACAGATATTGCTGTCACTAATGCGAGAGTAAGAAAACGCTTTTTCATAATATCCTCCTGATGATCAAATCTGATTCTTCTATAAATATATGAGAAAAATCAGAATGTGTACCATTAGCAGAGAACAATGACTATTTTGGTGGCTGTTCGGAATCCGGTGTCTTTACTTTTACCTTTGTCGGTTCGTAGTGATAGATATCCTCATAGGATTCCAACTCAGCTTTACTTGTCGGAGCTGCGGGAATAAGACCGGTACAGTCCTGTGTAGAAGCGGCGTTTGCCAGATAGTCGTAAGAATCAATGATTTTTTGATTTTTTTTATTATCAGCCATAATAAGTCTCCTTTTTATAAAAAATGTGGTAAGATATAAGCTTAGGATATGTAAATACAAAGATTCTATGCAGAAAGAAGGAAGATTGAGATGAATATAAAAGTAGATACACATTCCCATACACTTGTAAGTGGACATGCATATAGCACAATACAAGAGATGGCGAAGATGGCGAGAGAACATGGGATGGAAGCGATTGCATTTACGGAGCATGCGCCAAAGATGCCGGGAACTTGCGGAATATTTTATTTTGAAAATTTGAAAATTGTGCCAAGAGAGCGTTACGGGATCAAAATGCTTTTTGGAACAGAGCTCAATATTATGGACAGCGAGGGAACAGTAGATATGCGCGATGGGCTTTTAAAACATCTTGATATTGTCATTGCGAGTATTCATACGCCATGCTTTTGTGGAGAAAGAACAAAAGAAGCGGTGACGAGAGCCTATGTAAATGTGATGAAAAATCCGTATATCAATATTATCGGTCATCCGGATGATTCTCGTTTTCCGATTGACTATGAAGTGCTTGTCAAGACTGCAAAGGAGACAGGGACACTTCTAGAGGTCAATAATTCCTCGCTGCGGGAAGATAATAAAAGAGAAAATGCGGATGAGAATATCCGAGTTATGTTGGAGTATTGTAAAAAATATGAGGTTCCAATCACAACAGGAAGTGATTCGCATTTGGATCTGGATGCGGGAAAACTGAATTTAGCAGAACAAATTTTGACGGAATGTCATTTTCCGGAAGAATTGATCGTCACAACATCATTAGAAAAATTGAAACCATATGTGAATCGATACAAAAAAAACTAGACTTTAAGAGTTTACTGTGCTAAAATATAAAAATAGTACAACACTATAAAGGAGACTTAAAATGAGTAAAAAAATTAGAACAGAAGCAGTCGATTATCTGTTTGAAGCAATTTTGAGCTTAAAAGATAAGGAAGAATGTTATACTTTTTTTGAAGATATATGTACCATCAATGAGCTGTTGTCGTTGTCACAGCGGTTTGAGGTTGCCAAAATGCTCAGAGAACAGAAGACATATTTGGAGATTGCAGAAAAGACAGGGGCATCGACAGCCACAATCAGCCGTGTGAATCGTTCTTTAAACTATGGAAATGACGGATATGATATGGTATTTGAACGAATCAGTCTGGATGAAGATGAAGAATAAGAGAAGTAAGAAAAAGTGCATCAGGTCAAGTGATGCACTTTTTTCCACAGTGGAAAGGTTAAAAGCAGGGCTGTTATTGCTTATACTTGCAGTATTCTTTCAGTTTTTGGCAAGAAATGTGAATGGATTTGCGCAGTGGTATGCGACTTCAATATACAGAATACTTGTAACAATTATCAGCAGAGTCTGCTCTGTGTTTCCGTTTTCGATTGTTGAGATTTTGCTTTATGTGCTGCTCGTAGTTCTGGCGGCTGGGGTGATGAGGGGAATCTACAGAATCTGCAGAAAAACAGAAAAGGCATCCACGATTGCTTTGAAAGGGAGTTCGTGGGTATGCTTGTTAGTAGGAGGATTGTTTTTTATCTACACAATGACCTGTGGGATCAATTATCACAGAACATCTTTTGCTGAGGAGGCGGGCATAACGGATGCGGAATACTCACAGGAAGAATTGGTTCAGTTGGCTGAGTATCTTACGGAAGAAGTCAATGAATTGGCAGATACGGTTCCGCGGACGAAAGAGGGAATCTTTGTGTTGAAAGGGAACACGAAAAAAGAAGCGGTAAGGTCGATGGAACATCTTGCAGAGACCTATTCGGTGTTGGAAGGATATTATCCAAATCCCAAACCTGTCTGGATATCGGAAATTTTGTCATATCAGCATCTGACAGGAGTGTATTCACCATTTACAATTGAGGCAAATTATAATGCGGATATGACAGACTATAATATCCCGTTTACGATGTGTCATGAATTGTCTCATCTGAGAGGGTTTATGTCAGAGGATGAGGCGAACTTTATTGCATATTTAAGTTGTATCAAATCGGAGTCAGAAGAGTTCAGATATAGTGGATTTTTGTCAGGATGGCTGTATGTGATAAACGCCCTTTACGGGGAAAATACAGAAAAATATGAGGAACTGTGTGAACGCCTGAATATAAATGCGCTGAAAGATTTACAGGCGAATAATTCATTTTGGGATAAGTACGATGGCATAACAGCAGAAGTGGCTGACAGAGTAAATGACATTTACTTAAAGGCAAACAGACAAATTGACGGCGTAAAAAGCTATGGGAAAGTAGTAGATCTGATGCTTGGATATCAAAGAATTATGCAGTAAAAAAAGTAGAAGTGTGAAGCTTCTACTTTTTTTTCTCATAATAGTTAGGAAATTTTTCAGGAAGAGAATCAATGAGTTTTTCAATAATTTGTTTCTTGACATACACATCGAAACTGAGTGTGCAAATGAAAGAAAACAATTGTAAAAATTCACGATCCTGTTCGTTCTCTTCTGAAAATGTCTCAGAAGAGGAAGCATACATTGCCTTGAGCTCTTCTTTTAAAGTATCAATGCGATCTTTTTCAAATGAACAGACCTCATCGTAAATATGCGTCAGGTTCAGCTTGCTGTCGGTATGGAAGTACCGATCGGTAACCGGTCTCAAAAGCATCTCGATATCTTTGATAGATAAGAAACTTTTAAAATAATAGATAAAAGTAAGAACGAGAAGATGTTCTTTTGTATACTTTTTCTTTTCCGGAGAAGGAAGCAGATTGTTCTTGGCATAATTGTTGATCATTGTCTTAGTAAGAACCTTGTCATCCTCATAGCGCTTGGAAGAAGCCATCTGCTTATCCATAAAAGTGGTAACCTGATCCATATATAAATCGATATTAGGAATATCAATAGATTTTACATAATCAATTCTGGAAATACTTTCCAAAATACTGTTTAATAAATCATTCGTATCAATTGTCATTTTATCACCTCGATAATTGCATTATATAGTAATAGAAACTATATGACAAGTATTTTGAAAAAACTTTTGGCAAAAAAGGAGAAAAAAGGAAGGATTGATATTTTTTTGACAAAACGTATTGTTCCTGTTGACTATAGATAACCTCTATGTTATTATAGGGTTACATCTATAGTAAGGGAGAAAACTATAGAAAAAATAATATAATAAGAGAGGATAAAATATGAGTAAAGCGACAAAAACGAAAAAGGCAGTAAGCCTTGAAGTCTTTATCTTTCTTGCAGTGATTATTGCATTCTTTGGATTGATAGGGGCGAAAATGGGCGGTGTAAACATGATGCAGACGATGATGAACACAGCCTATCAGTTACTTCTTGAAACAGTATTTTATATCATGGCGATTGCGGTTATAGCAGGAGCCGTATCTGGGTTATTTTCAGAATTTGGTTTGATTGCATTAATCAATAAAATAATTTCTCCCCTAATGAAACCAGTGTATGATTTACCTGGAGCAGCTTCAATGGGAGTCTTGACTACGTACTTGTCAGATAACCCGGCAATTTTAGGACTTGCAGAGGACACAAACTTTAAAAAATATTTCAAAAAATATCAATTACCGGCACTGACAAATTTAGGTACAGCATTCGGTATGGGTCTTATTGTTACAACATCAATGATCGGTATTACATCTCCAACAGGTGAGAATCTTGGATTTGCAGCTCTGATCGGTAATATCGGTGCAATTATCGGTAGTGTTGTCAGCGTAAGAATGATGATTTTGTTTACGAAGAAAGAATATGGTACGACAGAATATTGTATTCCGCTTGAAGAAGGAAGTGAAAAAGATGTCTTTGAGCAGAGAGAAGTAAGAGATGGTGGAATTGGAGCGAGAGCATTGGAAGCATTGTTGGACGGTGGTAAGAATGGTGTGGATGTAGGTCTTGCAATTATTCCTGGTGTACTTGCGATTTGTACGGTTGTAATGATGCTTACAAATGGACCTTCCGCAGACGGTGTTTACACAGGTGCTGCTTATGAGGGAGTTGCATTGTTGCCATGGATTGGAGAAAAATTGCAGTTTATCTTATCTCCATTATTTGGATTCTCTTCACCATCAGCAATCTCTGTTCCAATCACAGCATTAGGAGCGGCCGGAGCAGCTGTTGGATTGATACCTAAGATGGTAGCAGACGGTGTAGCACATGCGAATGACGTTGCAGTATTTACAGCAATGTGTATGTGCTGGAGCGGATACTTAAGTACTCATGTTGCGATGATGTCAAGTTTGAAGTGCAGCAAACTTACAGGAAAAGCAATCATCAGCCATACAATCGGTGGTATTGTGGCAGGTATCGCAGCAAACTGGTTATTCCAGTTAGCATCTTTCATAATGTAATTTGAATAATGTTTAAAATGGAATGTGCGAGAGTACATTCCATTTTTGGCAGGAGGGAAGAACGTATGAGCGAAAAAATGAAAATATTTCAAAAGATTCAATATGTGACGGTGGGAATTGCATTTGCATCAATTGTTTTGCCATTGATATTGCTTATATTTATTCCTCTTGTTTTTATGCGGTATACCCTCTATAATGATTACATACTTGTGCAGTGCTATATTTTTGGAACGGAACGGATTCCATATGAGAGCATTACCAATATAAAGAAGACGTGGAATCCATTGTCTTCGGCAGCGTTGTCACTTCGCAGGATTCAGATTGATTACACGGTAAACGGACGGCATGAAATCATGTTGATTTCGCCGATAAAAAGAGATCAATTTTTAAGAGAAGTGGAAAAAAGAATGGCAATTCAGAACATAAAGAAGGAGAGTTTATGAGCATTTACGATACATTGAATAAAGAACAGCGTGAAGCGGTCTATCATACAGAGGGGCCGCTTCTCATCCTCGCGGGAGCAGGTTCAGGAAAGACAAGAGTGCTGACACACCGCATCGCATATTTGATTGATGAAAAGGGAGTCAATCCATGGAATATTTTGGCGATTACATTTACGAACAAAGCGGCAGGTGAGATGCGTGAGCGTGTTGATCAGATTGTCGGATTTGGCTCGGAGAGCATCTGGGTGAGCACGTTTCATTCGACCTGCGTGCGGATATTGAGAAGACATATTGACTTACTTGGATACGATACTAGCTTTACGATTTATGATGCAGATGATCAAAAGACGCTTATGAAAGATGTCTGCAAATATTTACAGATTGATACAAAAGTCTATAAGGAGCGGAACCTTTTGGCAGCGATTTCTTCGGCGAAGGATGAGCTGATCACGCCGGAAGAATATGAATTGAATGCGGCGGGGGATTTCGGAAAGCAGAAGATTGCAAAGGTATATAAAGAATATGAAAAACAACTGCGGGCAAACAATGCACTGGATTTTGATGATCTTCTCGTGAAGACAGTACAACTGTTTCAGACACAGCCGGAGGTGCTTGATTATTATCAGGAGCGATTCCGCTATATTATGGTCGATGAGTATCAGGATACGAATACGGTGCAGTTTGAGCTGATTCGGATTTTGGCAAAGAAATATAGAAATCTCTGCGTGGTAGGAGATGATGACCAGTCTATTTACAAATTTCGCGGGGCAAATATCAAAAATATTTTGAATTTTGAACATGTGTTTGAAGATGCAAAAGTGATTAAACTGGAGCAGAATTATCGTTCTACAGGTAATATTTTGAATGCGGCGAATGCAGTGATAAAGAATAATTTTGGCCGTAAGGAGAAATCACTCTGGACAGAAAATGGTGAGGGGGATAAGATTGCGTTTCGTCAGTTCGACAGTGGATATGATGAGGCAGAATACATTGTGGGAGATATCAAAGAGCATGTGAATAACGGAACGCGCACATACAATGATCATGCTGTTTTATATCGTACCAATGCGCAGTCACGTATGTTTGAAGAAAAATTTGTAACAGCCAGCATTCCGTATAAAATTGTGGGCGGCATTAATTTCTATGCAAGAAAAGAGATTAAAGATTTACTTGCATATTTGAAAACAATCGACAATGGGAAAGACGATTTGGCGGTCCGAAGAATTATCAATGTGCCAAAACGTGGCATTGGGCTTACGACAATCAATCGAGTGCAGGAAAATGCACTGGAGCGCGGAGTAAGTTTTTACGAGACACTCCGAGCAGCGGATCTGATTCCAAATATTGGGAGAAGTGCGAGTAAATTAGAGTCATTTGTGGCGTTGATTGAACATTTTAAAAGTGAGGCAAAAAATATGTCTATCTGCGATCTTATGCAGGAAATTCTGGATATGACAGGCTATATCGAAGACCTGAAATCGGAGGGCGATATTGAAGCGGAGGCAAGAATCGAAAATATCGATGAATTGATGAATAAAATCGCAGCTTACGAGGAATCCTGTGAAGATGAAATGCCGACATTGAGCGGATTTTTAGAGGAAGTTGCACTTGTCGCAGATATCGACAGTTTGGATGAAGACAGTGATTATGTGGTCCTGATGACACTGCACAGTGCAAAAGGTCTTGAATTTCCGGAAGTGTATCTTGCAGGAATGGAAGATGGTCTTTTCCCAAGCTATATGACAATCACATCCGATGATCCGACTGAGGTGGAGGAAGAGCGAAGACTCTGTTATGTTGGAATTACAAGAGCAAGAGAAAATCTGACGCTGACTTGTGCGAGAAGAAGAATGGTGCGCGGAGAGACGCAGTACAATAAGATGTCTCGATTTTTAAAGGAGATTCCGGTGAATCTTTTAAGCACAGGCAATCTCATCGAAAAAGATGGGAAAGAAGTTCCAAAGCAGAATGCATATATGCAGGCAAAACAAGCATTCCGCACACAGGCATTTGCTATGCAGAAACCGAAGCAGCAGTTTACAGTTACGCAAGGGGAAGGTCTGTCTTACGATGTGGGGGACAGGGTCAGACATATGAAGTTCGGAGAAGGACTAGTGACTGGAATTACAGAAGGCGGACGTGACTATGAAGTTACAGTACAGTTTGATACAGTCGGTGTGAAAAAGATGTTTGCTACATTTGCAAAATTACAAAAAGTATAAGAATTTGTATAAAATGATAGAATCTACATATGGTAATATCAGTATGTAAGTGGTATAATGTGAAAAAGAGAACAGTGACTTCTGAGGAAAGTCGGAAAGGACGTGGACATATGAATAAATTAGAAGATATGATTGCAGCATCAAAATTAAATGAGTTACTGCACAAAAAAGATGATGAAAAGGCGAAAAACACATTGCTTTGGGTTTTGGCGGTTGTAGGTGCAGTGGCAGCAATTGCAGGAATCGCTTACGCAGTATATAAGTTCTTTACACCAGACTATTTGGAAGACTTCGAAGAGGACTTTGAAGACGATTTCGACGACGATTTTTTCAGTGACGATGATGAAGTTTAATTAGTTGAGGGCGGTGGTAATGTGACAATTACTGCCGTCCTCAATTCAATAAGGGGGAGGATACATATGATAACAAGTGATATGCCGCTTAGAAAGCAGATTTTTTCTATCCCGAATATGCTTGGATATTTTCGGATATTGTTACTTCCGCTGATCGTATGGAGATATGTGACAGCAGATTCGATTGCAGAGTTTCATATGGCGGCAGTTATTATTGGAATTTCAGGGATTACCGATTTTTTAGATGGATTTATTGCAAGAAAATTCAATATGATTACTAACCTAGGAAAGATTGTTGACCCGGTTGCAGATAAATTAACACAGGCAGCGATTGTATTTTCTTTGTCGTTCCGTTTCCAATGGCTGATTCCGGTTGTGGTGCTGTTTGTCATCAAAGAAGGATTTATGGGAATTATGGGCGTGATTCTTCTGAAAAAAGGGAAAATGTTAAACGGCGCGAAGTGGTTCGGAAAAGTATCCACAGCAGTGCTTTATGTTGTGATGTTTATTTTGATTTTGGCGCCGAATATTCAGGAGCAAATTGCGAATACATTGATTGTATTGAGCGGTTTTCTGCTTTTGATGTCATTTATACTGTATATTCCGGTGTACAAAAAGATATTGAGCGAAGCATAATTTCATGTAAAAAAGAGTTCGGTATGCGAAAGCAAAATCGAACTCTTTTTTCATGTGCTCTGCAGTGCTTACTAGAGCTGATCGATGATGTCAGAGGCGTGCAATGCCTTTTGGATAATATGCACAATATTAGGCTGTACTTTTTTCGGATCGTCAAGCTGAAATGGCATATTGTCTAAAAACGCATTTGAAAGCCGGTAAACATATGCCTCTTCTTCAGGTTGTTCTGCAATCAGAACATCCCCCTGAGTACGCATCTCATCTGTATTTTTTTCATGTTCAAGACTCATCTCAGTCAGCATCGAGAGCATAATGCAGAAATGCTCTTCATCCCAAGCAGACAGGTACATGCATTTACAGAGCCCTTTGGTGAAAAATGGATAATCGGCGAAACAGTCTAAAAGCTCTTTGAAACGTGTCCGGTGGCTTGAGTTCTCGAATAGATGCTCTTTGTCTAAAGCAACAATCCATTGTTCTTTCCAATTCATGAAATCCCTCCTCAATCTGTATTACTAAAATTATAGATGGAAAAAGGAAAGAACTCAATACATTTTGGAAAGATTGTTCACTTTTGGTTGGCAAAAAAGTTGGAAACTGATAGAATAAAACAATAAATGAAAAGTATAGAGAGGATTTTATATAGATGAAAAAGAGAGAAGTATATGAAGGCATTATTCAAAAAGTAGCATTTCCGAACAAAGGACTGGTGACTGTCGAGGGCGAGGAAAAATCAGTGATTGTAAAAAATGGTATTCCAGGTCAGAAGGTAAAATTCTGTGTAAACAAAATACGAAAAGGGAAAGCGGAAGGAAGGCTTTTGGAAGTTCTTGAAAAATCACCTTTGGAGACAAGAGAACCTGTGTGCAGCATTTTCCCTGCCTGTGGAGGCTGTATGTACCAGACGATGTCTTACGAGGAACAGATGAAAATGAAAGGTGATCAGGTAAAAGAAATATTGGATGCCGCCATTTTGGAAGATTATGAATTTGAGGGGGTAAAAGCAAGCCCAAAAGAGTTCGCTTACCGTAATAAGATGGAATTTTCCTTTGGAGATGAATACAAAGACGGTCCGCTGTCACTTGGGCTGCACAAAAAGGGAAGCACATATGATGTGCTGACAGCAGCTGATTGTAAATTAGTGCACGAAGATATGACAAAGATTCTCTTGTGTGTATTGGAATATTTTAAAGAGAAAAATGTGGCATATTATAAAAAAATGCAACATGTGGGTTATCTTCGCCACCTGCTTTTACGCCGTGGTGATCAGACCGGAGAAATTCTCGTAAACCTTGTGACAACAACACAGGAAGAACACGATTTATCTTTGCTTGTGGACGCACTTTTGGCATTGCAGCTGGAAGGAAAAATCGTTGGAATTCTTCATATTTTAAATGATTCCTTATCTGATGTAGTACAGAGTGATGAAACTCGAATTTTATACGGACAGGACTTTTTCTACGAGAAATTGCTTGATATGGACTTCAAAATCACACCGTTTTCATTCTTCCAGCCAAATACAAAGGGTGCGGAGATTCTCTATAAAACCGTGAGGGATTATATCGGGGATATCCACAACATGACGGTCTTTGATTTGTTCAGTGGAACAGGAACGATCGCACAAGTTTTAGCTCCGGTTGCAAAACAGGTAATCGGCGTGGAGATTGTCGAGGAGGCTGTGGAGGCTGCGAAAGAAAACGCAGAGCACAACGGACTTTCCAACTGTAGATTTATTGCAGGTGATGTGTTCAAGGTGCTGGATGAAATTGAAGAAAAACCGGATGTGATCGTGCTGGACCCTCCGAGAGATGGGATACACCCAAAAGCACTGCCGAAGATATTGGACTATGGGGTGGATAAGATTGTGTATATTTCCTGCAAAGTGACAAGTCTTGCGAGGGATCTGGAGATGATACAGGCAAGAGGATATCGGGTGGAGAAGTGCACGGCGGTGGATCAATTTTGTCAGACGGTACATGTTGAGACGGTAGTACTGCTTTCCCACAAAAAGCCAGACGGACATATCAACGTAAAAG